>Ga0209689_1001618_pt1 | contig 16834 bp, 17 predicted proteins | sample GraSoiAngelo_149_FD_187119 | JGI IMG/M metagenome (GOLD analysis project Ga0209689, IMG submission 187119) | Grasslands soil microbial communities from the Angelo Coastal Reserve, California, USA - 14_1009_09_30cm (SPAdes) (version 2) | ecosystem: Environmental > Terrestrial > Soil > Grasslands ...
GGGAGTCGAGGGAGGGGCCGACCGGGTCGACCCCTCGTCTCTGATTAAGGCGCTACGGAACGGTCGGGAACTGGCCGGCATTCTCCTGGGCCTCCCGCGCGGCGCTCTCACCCGCCTCGTGCGTCGCGTTTTCGTTCGGCACGAACGTTCCCGAGCCGGTGCTCGGTGACGCCGCCGTGCTCGCTGTGGTGGACGGGTTCGCGGCACTTGCCCCGAGCGGGCCGGCAATGGTGGCGCCGATGACGCCACCGGTCAACAGCGATCCGCCCATCGCGACTCCGACGAGAATCCTTCGCATACGGTTCATGGTCTGTTTCACCTCCTCGAATCGTTGATGGAGGCAGCATGCGGCCCGGTGCCTTTCGAAAGGGTTACGAACGCGACCTGGCCTGACCGCGCGACGGCGGGACCCCGGCGCGGAAGATGGCGGCTGCCGCACGCTTGACCAGCGGCGCCACTTGATCGGGTGTGCGCTCGGGCCCGGCGAGCACGTCGAAATTCTCGAAGCTCGTCAGCGCGAAGAGGACGTCGATCAGGTCGCTCGTCGCCTTGCTCGTGGCCTTCCCTTGCGAATCGAGGCGCGATAGGATCACGCGCAACCCCTGGCGCCTCCCCTCGTTGCGCTCACGAAGCACCTCGTCGAGCTCGGGATCCAGCGCGGCCATGGCGCGCAAGCGGCGCAGCACCAGGCGATCGGACGACCAGAAGCGGGCAAAGACGTCGATCAATCCGTCCAGGGCAACGCGCGGATCAGTCTGCCGGAATGTCGATGGCAGGCCCCGCAACCCGCCACGCGCCGCCAGGGAATCGAAGAGCGCTTCGAGCAGCCCGCGTTTCGACCCGAACTGGTAGTAGACCGTCATGCGCGCCACATCGGCGCGGCGGGCAACGGCATCGATGCTGAAGCTGGACTGCGTTTCGAGTTGGGTGCGAGCCGCATCCAGAATCTTCGATCGCGTCTCATCGGCCAGCACCTGGCGCTGACCGAGTCGATAGGGCCTTGGGCTCATCTCAGACTTGACATCCAATCATTTCATCATGCAGTATATACAACGAAATCTCGCTCGTCAAGCAAGATCGAAGGAGGTCGATTGGCGATGGCATCACTGCTTTATCCATTCGCATTGTTTCTTCACATCGTGGGGGCTTTCGGGTTGATCGCGTCGGTCACCCTGGAGGCGATTGGGCTCCGCGGGCTGAGGCGCGCGACCCGGGCCGACGAGGCTCGACTCTGGCTCAGCATCTCCCGCCGGCTCGTCATCCGGCTCGCGCCGGCTTCGCTGGGCACGATCCTGATCACCGGCCTCTACATGACGGCCCTCGCCTGGGGACCAAAGGGCTGGATCATCACCGCATTCGCCAGCCTGATCGCCCTGGCCGTTATCGGCGCCTTCGGAACCGGCATCCGGATGGCCCGCCTGGAGCCCGCCATCAGTCACGCCCAGGGTGAGCTCGCTGATGACCTGCGCCGCCGGCTGCAGGATCCGGTGTTGCTGACATCACTGCGGGTACGGATCGCGATCGTTCTCGGCATCGCCTTCCTGATGACCGTTAAGCCCACGTTCATCGCCGCCATCGCGGTGGTCGTGCTTGCCGCCGCGATTGGCTGGCTGACCGCACAAATTCCCGCAAGGAGGACAGGACATGAACTCCGCAAAATTGGCTGAGCCGATCACGCGGCGGCCCGACGAGCGACGCTGGGTGGCGCTGGCCTTCATCGCCCTGGCGCAGCTGATGGCCGCGCTCGACGCCACCATCGTCAGCATCGCCCTTCCCTGGGCGCAGCGCGCCCTTGGCGCCTCCGATGCCGAGCGGCAGTGGATCATCACCGCCTACACGCTCGCCTTCGGCGGGCTGCTGCTGGTGGGCGGGCGGATCGCGGACGCCCTCGGACGCAAGCGCACGTTTCTGATCGGGCTGGCCGGGTTCGCGCTGGCGTCCGCCCTTGGTGGGTCAGCCGGGACGTTCGCCATGCTGCTGGTTGCGCGCGCGGCCCAGGGCGCCTTTGCGGCGCTGCTGGCGCCGACGGCGCTCTCGCTGCTCGCCGTGACCTTTACCGAACCGCGCGAGCGGGCCAGGGCCTTCGCCCTGTACGGGGCGATCGCGGGTAGCGGCGCGGCGATCGGGCTCCTGCTCGGCGGCATCCTGACCCAGTACCTCAACTGGCGCTGGTGCCTGTACGTCAACGTCCCGATTGCGATGGTGGCCGCCGTCGGCGGGTGGCGCTTCCTGAGCGGTGCCCGCGGCGGGTCGGGTCATCAGTTCGACATTCCCGGGGTACTGCTGGTCACCGGTGGCCTCGTCGCCCTCGTCTACGCCTGTACCCAGGTGGTCTCGGCCGGCTGGGGATCGGCGACGGTCATCGGCTTTCTCGCCATCAGTGCGGTGCTGCTGATCGCGTTCGTGCTCCGCGAGGCCCGCACCCGCTCACCGCTGTTGCCGTTGTGGATCGTGCTCGATCGAAATCGGGGCGGGGCCTACCTCGCCGCCGCCCTGGCGATCGCGGGAATGTTCGGCGCCTTCCTCTTTCTCACCTACTACCTGCAGGTCGTTCTCCGGTACTCGCCGCTGCAGGCCGGGCTCGCGTTCCTGCCGCTGACGGTGGCATCGCAGGCGGGCTCCTGGGGGATTGCCAGCGTCCTGATGCCGCGCGTTCCCGCCCGGCTGATCATGGCCCCGGGCGCGCTGGTGGCTGCCGCCGGGATGCTGGTGCTGACCCAGATCCCGGTCAACGGTGCCTACGTCAGCCACGTGCTGCCGGCCGAGATCCTGCTGGGTATCGGGATCGCCTGCGTGATGGCGCCCGCCTTCAACATCGGCACGCTCGGTGTCGATCCGCGCCAGGCGGGGGTCGCCGCCGCAACCGTCAACGCAGCGGTCCAGGTCGGGGCGTCGATCGGCACGGCCCTGCTCAACACCATCGCCTCGGGCGCCACCGCCGCCTACCTCCTCGGCCGGCAATCGTCGGCGGGCGTGATCGATCAGGCGCTGGTTCACGGTTACGCTACGGCGACGGCGTGGGCCGCGGCGGTTCTGGTGCTGGGCGCGGTATCGACATTCCTGCTGGTCAACGCCGGGCCGCCCCGACCGCACGGGACCTGAGGGAGAATGACGGTCGGATGCCGAAGTACGTCGTCTTTTACGAGTCCGCCGATGATGTCCGCTCGAAGGCGCCGGCGCACTTCCCGGCCCATCGAGCCCGCTGGCAGGAGTTTCGCGATCGCGGCACCTTGCTGATGATCGGCACCTTCGCGAATCCGCAGGCGGACGGCTCGATGGGCATCTTCACCACTCGCGAAGCCGCCGAGGAATTCGTCCGGGGCGACCCGTTCGTCCTCAACGGCGTGGTCCGCAAATGGACCATTCGCGAGTGGAACGAGGCGCTGGCCGGTCCCTGAGCCGGTCAGCCCTGACGCGGCTAAACTCGAAGAGGCCCATGGCTGAGGAATCGCTGTCGGTCGTCGACAACCGAACTGGTCGCCGTTACGAACTTCCCATTCGGGATAGCGCGATCGCGGCGACGGACCTGCAGAAGATCGCGGGCGATGGCGCCGGCACCGGCTTGATGAGCTACGATCCCGCCTTCCTCAACACGGCCAGCTGCCGCAGCGCGATCACCTTTATCGACGGCGACCGCGGCATCCTGCGCTACCGCGGCTACCCGATCGAGGAGCTGGCCGAGCAGTCGACGTTTCTCGAGGTGGCCTACCTGCTGATCCACGGCGAATTACCCAACCCGGCCGAACGCCGCGAGTGGGTGGACGCGATCACCCATCACACCTTGCTGCACGAGAACATCAAAAAGCTGATCGACGGCTTCCACCACGACGCGCATCCGATGGGCATCCTGGTGGGGGTGATCGGCGCCCTTTCCACCTTCTACCCGGACGCAAAGGACATCTTCAACGCCGAGAGCCGCCACCTGCAGATCCTCCGGCTGATCGCGAAGATGCCGACGGTCGCGGCCTTTGCCTATCGCCATGCGATCGGCATGCCCTATGCCTACCCGGACAATGACCTGTCGTACTCCGGCAACTTCCTGAACATGATGTGGAAGGCCACCGAGCTCAAGTACGAACCGAATCCGCTCCTGGAGCACGCCCTCGATGTACTGCTGATCCTTCACGCCGACCACGAGCAGAACTGCTCGACAAACGTGATGCGGGCGGTGGGCAGCGCCCATGCCGATCCCTTCTCGGCCACCGCGGCGGCCGCCGCCGCACTGTACGGCCCGCTCCATGGCGGCGCCAATGAACAGGTCCTACGGATGCTGAAGGAAGTCGGTTCCGTCAGCCGGGTTCCCGAGTACGTCCGGCGTGTGCGCGCGGGTGAGATCCGGTTGATGGGATTCGGCCACCGCGTCTACAAGACCCATGATCCGCGGGCGCGCATCATCAAGAAGATCGCCGACGACGTGCTGGCGGTCACCGGTCGCAGCCCGCTGCTCGACATCGCACTGGAACTGGAACGGGTGGCGCTGGCCGACGATTACTTCATCAAGCATCGCCTCTATCCGAACGTCGACTTTTACTCAGGGATCATCTACTCGGCGATCGGCTTCCCGCTCGACATGTTCCCGGTGCTCTTCGCCATCGGCCGGACCCCCGGATGGCTGGCCCAGTGGCAGGAAGGACTGCTCGATCCCGAGCAGAAGATCGCGCGACCGCGCCAGGTCTACACCGGCCCGCCCGAGCGCCATCTGCCGGGCGTCCGCGCGCCCGCTGTCAGGGCAGCAGGCGGAACCAGCGGAGGCTGAAGAGGCCGCCGACCACCAGGATGATGGTGCCCAGCGCCAGGAGCGGCACCGTCAGGTCCAGCTTGCTGGTGACCCAGCCGATGTGCGACCCGAGGTCGCTGTAGATCTTGCTCAGCTGGGCCTCGTCGGCCGCGTAATAGTAGTGGCCGCCGGTGGCGGTGCTGATCTGCTGCAGGGCCTGTTCGTCCACCCCATCGACCACCCGTCCCTGCACCGTCGTGGTCTGGTTGCGGGCGCCGATCCCGACGGTATCGACCGCGATGTGCGCCTGGGTCGCGCCGGCAGCGGCGGTCATGTTGTCGATGCCGGTGTTCGAGGAGCCATCGGTGAGCAGGACGACCATCGCGTACTTCTGTGACTTAGCGCTATTGGGGTCCACGATGTTGGCGAGCTGGGCGACCGACACCTGGATCGCCTCACCGATGGCCGTCCCGCCACCCGGAGCGAGCGACCCCAGCGCGTCTTTGACCGAGCCCTTGTCAGTCGTCAGGGCGGCCAGCACCTGCGCCTGGGAGTTGAAGATCACCAGCCCGACCTGGGCGTTGCCCGGCAGCTTATCGATCAAGGTGCGGCCCGCGGCGATCGCCGCTTCGATGCGGGTCGGCTGCACGTCGGCGGCCGCCATTGACCCGGAGACGTCAACCGCGAGGATCACGTTCGTCTGCCCTTTGGGGATCCGGATCGTCGCCTCGGGGCGCGCCATGGAGAAGAGCAGCCCGCCAAGCCCGGCGATGAACAGGATCGCGGGAAGGTGCCGGCGGAAGCCTGGGCCCTTTCCCATCACTTGGTTGAGCAAGGCGAGGTTGGTGAAGCGGACGGCATAAGCACGGCGCCGCCGCTGGCTCGTGACGTAAAGGCCGATCAGGAGCGGGATCGCGAGTAGCCCGAGCAGGAGCCAGGGAGACTGGAAGCTCATGCCGTCACCCGCGCCGGCGGCCGGCCGCGCTGAGCCTCCCGCTGTTTGATGAAGCGGACCAGCTGCGGAACCAGGTCCGCGACCGTGGAGAGCTCGGCGATCGCCGCCCGGGCGCGCTGGAGATCGGTGCGAATCGCCTCGCGCTGCGTGTCGGCGGCGCTCTCGAAGCGCAATCGCAGACGGGCGTCACCGGTATCAACCAGGATCTGCTGACCGCTCTCCGGATCCTCAAAGGTGACGACCCCCACATCCGGGATGTCCCGCTCGCGCGGGTCGGTGACCCAGGCCGCGATTACCTCGTGGCGCATCGCCAGCGAGCTCAGGGGTCGTTGCCAGCCGTCGGCGGTCATGAAGTCGGTGATAACGATCACCAGCGAAGGCTTCCGGATCAACCGTCCGGCCTCCGTCAGCGCCCGGCCGAGATTCGTCGACGAAGCGGGATCCTGCGCCTCCCTCTCCACTCGCGCGATCAGGCGGAGCAGCGCGGTGCGTCCCGACAGGGGCGGCACGATCGCCCGGACGCGCTCGTCGAAGAGCAGCGCCCCCACCCGGTTGCCGCGGGCGATCAACAGTTGGCCGACCGCCGCCGCGAACTCGAGGCCCAGCTGCCGCTTCAGACAACGGGCCGTTCCCCAATCCAGTGATCGGGTGACGTCGATCAGCATCCAGGCGTCGAGGCCGCGATCGGGCAACGATTCTCGAACGTACGGACGGTCGGAGCGCGCGGTGATGTTCCACTCGATGCTCCGCGGGTCGTCGCCGGCCTGGTACTCGCGAACGTCGCTGTACTCGATGCCCACGCCCCGGAATCGCGATTGCTCGTCGCCCCCCGGATGGAAACCCAGTCGCCGAAGCACCGGCCAGCGGGCGCGTCGCATCAGCTCGTCGACCGGGACGGTGCCGCCGGGCGCGTTAGGAAGCAACCCGGTCCCCGAGGTCGATCCGCGGTGGCGGGAAACGGTCGAGCACGCGCCGGACGACGGTCTCGGCGCTGACCCCGGCGGCGATCCCCTCGTAGGTGAGCACCAGCCGGTGGCGCAGTACCTCGGGCGCGACCTCACTCAGGTCATGCGGCAGGACGTAGGAGCGGCCGCGCATGAACGCGAGCGCCCGACCGGCGGCCACCAGGTTGATCGACGCCCGCGGGCTGGCGCCGTAGGCGATGGCGGAGGCCAGGTCCTCGAGACCCTTGACCTTCCCGGGCCGGCTCGCATAGGACAGCGTGGCCGCGTAGGTCCGCACCGCCGGGTCGACGTAAACCTCGGCAACGGACTTCTGCATCTCGCGCAGCTGATCCAGGGTCACGACCTGCCGCAATTTGATCTCCGGACCGGTGATGCGCTCGACCACCACCACCTCGTCCTGGAAGGAGGGGTAGTCGACCAGCACCTTGAGCATGAAGCGGTCGAGCTGCGCTTCCGGCAGCGGATAGGTGCCGTCGGTTTCGATCGGGTTCTCAGTGGCGAGGACGACGAAGGGCTCGGGAAGCTGGTGGGTGTCCTTGCCGATGGTGACCTGCCGCTCCTGCATGGCTTCCAGTAGCGCCGACTGCACCTTGGCGGGGGCGCGGTTGATCTCGTCCGCGAGCAGGAGGTTGCAAAACACCGGCCCCAACTCGGTGGTGAACTCGGCGCGACCCGGGTTGTAGATCCGGGTGCCGACCAGGTCGGCGGGTACCAGGTCGGGCGTGAACTGGATGCGGCCCGACTTGCCGCCGAGCACCTCAGCGAAGGCCTTGACGGTAACCGTCTTGGCAAGGCCCGGCACCCCTTCGAGCAGGACATGCCCCCCGGAAAGCAGGGCGATCAGCAAGCGCTCGAGCAGCCGGTCCTGACCCACGATCAGGCGTTTGACCTCGAACAGGATCTGCTCGATCGGTGCGGGCACCCGGGCGGCGAGCTCTCGAGCGCTGTCGGTCGGGCTCCCGGCGTCCGGGCGAGCCAGCTGTGGTCGGTTGATCATTGCACCCTCCCTGGCATTGACAGTTCATCGATTCAAGCCCATTGAGATGAACCCGTTCTGAGGGGCGGCTAAGCGAACTCTAAGACTGGAGGCCATCCGGCTCGAGGCGATCGCAGTCGCCCACTGAGATCAGCACGCAGGGCGAGGTCCGGATCTACGGTAGGGTAGCGCCGTGGGAATGATGCCACCGAGTCACGGTGGCCCCTCCATGTTCTGGATGTGGGGTCGTCGCCGCTCCGGCAGTCCGGACACCGGGCCGGCGAACAGCGGCCTGACCGGGGATCCGGTGATCGAGGAGCCGCCGGATCAGGGTCCGAAGGACTGGCGCACTCGCTGGCGCACGCTGAAAGAGTCTGTCCGTGGGACCACGGCGGCGCTGCCGCAGGTCCTCCGGCTCGTGTGGGATGCCAGCCCCGGGGTCACGGCTGGGTTGTTTGCCGCGACCGTCGTGGCGGGGGTCATCCCGGCCATCTCCGCCTACACATCGAAGCTGCTGGTGAACTCCGTTGTCCGGGGCATTGTGGTTCACCAGGGGATCGTCAGCGGGAAACCGGTCCCCGACCAGGTCAGGCTCGACCTTGGCCCGTGGCACCCGGTTTACACCGCGCTGAACGCCATCATCTTTCTGGCCGTCCTGCAGCTGCTGATCTTTGCCCTGATCGCGTTCCTGAGCACGGCGCGCAACATCACCCAGCAGCTGCTGCAGAACTCGGTCTCGATGCGAATCCAGCTGATGGTGATGGAAAAGGCGGCCGGTCTGGACCTCGCCTTCTACGAGGACCCGGCATCGTATGACCTGCTGCGCCGGGCCCAGACGGATTCGATCAACCGACCGGTGATGATGATCTCCACCGCCTTCGGGCTGGTGCAGACCACGCTGACCTTCATCAGCATGATCGCCCTGCTCGTCGTGGTCAGTCCGCTGCTGGCATTGATCGCCCTCATCTCCCCCATCCCGGCTTTCATCGCCGACACCCGGTACGGCTGGCGCGGCTACAACATCGCCCGCTGGGGATCCCGTCTGCTTCGCCGTATGAACTACCTGGTCACCCTGCTGACCACCGACAGCTACGCGAAGGAGGTCAAGCTCTTTGGACTCGGCCGGTATTTCATCGATCGCTACCGGTTGATCGGCGGGACCTACTACGGGAGCCAGCGACGGCAGGTGGTGCGCCGCTACTCGATCGGCTTTCTGTGGGGCAACCTGAGCACGATCGCGACCTCGGTCACCTATCTCTACGTCGCCCTGCAGGCGATCGCCGGAAGGCTGACGCTCGGAGACCTGACCCTCTACACCACCGCGGCCCAGTCGGTGCAGAACTCGATCCAGGGGATCCTGGGGGGATTCTCGGGGATGTACGAGCACAATCTCTACCTGAGCAACCTCTTCGAGCTGCTCGACACGAAAACCGTCCTTCCGGCCCCGGACAAGCCGGTCCCGATTCCCACGCCCATGCGCGGCGAGATTCGGTTCGAGCACGTCACCTTCGCCTATCCCGGGGCGAAGGAAAACGCGCTGACCGATCTGAGCTTCACGATTTCACCCGGCGAGACGATCGCCATCGTCGGCCGCAACGGTGCCGGCAAGACCACCCTCTTCAAATTGATCTGCCGCCTCTACGATCCCATCGCGGGTCGCATCCTGATCGATGAGGTCGACATCCGGGATTACGATCCGGCCCAGTTGCGGGCGCAGATCGGTGGCATGTTCCAGGATTACGTCACCTATCAGGCGACCGCGGCGGAGAATATCGGACTCGGCAATCTGGGCGCCCTTACCGATCACGACGCCGTCGTCAAGGCCAGCCGGCAGGCCGGCTCGGATTCCCTCATTGCCGGGCTGCCCCAGGGGTACGAGACCGCGCTCGGGAAATGGTTCGACGCCGGCGTGAACCTGTCCGGCGGCGAATGGCAGAAAGTGGCGCTGGCCCGTGCCTTCATGCGCGACGCTCGCATCCTCCTGCTCGACGAGCCGACCTCGGCGCTCGATGCGCAGGCGGAGTATGACCTGTTCGAACGGCTTCGGTCGCTGACGCGCGGCCGGACGGCCGTGTACATCTCCCACCGGTTTTCGACCGTGCGGCGCGCCGATCGCATCCTCTTCCTTGAGCATGGGCGGCTCATCGAACAGGGAACTCATGAGCAGTTGATGCGGCTCGGCGGCCGCTATGCCCGGCTCTTCCGGCTGCAGGCGGCGGCGTACACCGGCGAGGACGTCCTGCCGGAAGAGGTCGATCTCGACATCGCCCCGAGCGCGTGAGCTGATCCGGGTGGCATGACCCGACGCGGCTGGCTGCTGTTCGCCGCCATGGCGGTCATCTGGGGCATCCCCTACCTGCTGATCAAGATCGCCGTGGGCGAGCTGACACCCGTGACCCTGGTGTTCCTGCGCACGGCGGTCGGGGCGACGCTGCTGCTGCCGATCGCGGCCGCCCGCGGCGGGTTGCGGCCCCTCCTTCCCTACTGGCGCTGGGTGCTCGCCTACACCGTCGTCGAGGTGTCGCTGCCCTGGTTCTTGCTGTCGGACGCAGAACGCCGCCTCTCCAGCTCACTCACGGGCTTGCTGATCGCGGCGGTGCCCCTGATTGGTGCGGTGGTGACCTGGCTGACGCGCGGTGATGACCGGCTGGACATCCGCCGCATCGCCGGCCTGGTCCTCGGCTTGCTGGGCGTCGGGGCGCTGGTCGGGCTCGACGTCTCCTTCCGGGACCTGGGGGCGGTGGGTGAGGTCGGGCTGGTCGCGCTCGGCTACGCCACCGGACCGATCATCGTGGCGCGGCGGCTCCCGAGTGTCCCGTCCATCGGGGTCGTGGCCGCCTCACTGGTCGTGACCGCCCTGGTCTATGCCCCGCTCGCGCTTGGGCAACTCCCGGCCACCGTCCCCTCGCCAAAGGCGCTGCTCGCCGTCGCCATCCTCGCTATCGTGTGCACGGCGCTGGCCTTTCTGCTCTTCTTCGCCCTGATCGGCGAGGTGGGCCCGGTGCGGGCCACGGTCATTACCTACTTCAACCCCGCGGTCGCCCTGCTACTGGGCGTCACGTTGCTGAACGAGCCCTTCACCGCGGGCGCCGTCGTCGGTTTCTCGCTGATCCTTACCGGTTCGCTACTGGCGACGCGTCGAGCTAGCGGGCCTGCTGCCGGCGAGGCATCGTCAGCATCGAGTTCTTCGGCATCTGGAGGACCTGATACACCCGGGCTGCTGCGCCGATCCCGAGGATGAGGAAAATCGCCGCCAGCACGAAGAGCGCCACGAACGCCAGCCGGTTCGCCGAGTAGACGGTCAGGTAGAGAACCGCAGCGACAGCCCAGAACGCGGCCACCGCCGCCGCCAGCCGACCCCACACCGGCACGCTGGTGCGAAAGCGCTGGTCGGTGCCGAGGTTGAGCGGCAGTCGCGCGGCCCAGGCCGGCTTGACTGCCCAGGTCCAGGCGAGGAGCGCCCAGAAGACGACGTTGAGGATCGCGAATATGCTCAGGACAACCCGAAGGAAGGTCATGCGGGTGGAACGGCCGTGAGGCCTGGAATCCTGCGCCGCCCGGGTATTCGCCGCCTTAATACTTGGCGAAGAACTCGAGCGCCCGGTTCTCGTCGGCCGGGATATCGATCTCGGCCCGCGCCGGGTTATGGCGGACCTGGCCGGTCAAGGTGTCCTGATCAGCCTTGAGCCAGGCCGGCACGATGAACCCGAGACTGATCGCGTCCCGAACCAGTGGCTCGACCGCCCTGCCAGGCTTGATGGCGACGGTGTCACCGGGCCGGAGCTGGTACGAGGGACGGTTGACCCGCCGGCCATTCACGGTCACGTGACCGTGGCTCACGAACTGCCGCGCCTGGGCTCTGGTCCCGGCGAATCCAAGCCGGTAGACGGCGTTGTCGAGGCGAAGCTCGAGCTCGCGCAACAGCGCTTCCCCAGTTGCCTGAGGCTGCCGGCGGCTGGCCTCGACGTAGCGCCGGAGCTGCCCGGCGGGCACCCCGTAGAACCACTGCAGCTTCTGCTTCTCTTTGAGCTGCATCTTTGAGCTGCAGCAGGTAGTCCGAATCGCGCTTCCGGCGGCGGCCCTGTTGCAGCCGGCCTTGCTGGCCAGGCGGATATGGCCGCCGGATGCGGCCGCTCTTGCCGGCAACCTGGCGGGCGCCCTTGAGGCCGAGCTCGACGCCGGCGCGGCGCGAGAGTTTTTCGAGCGATCGACGAGGAGCCATGCCGCACCTATACCTCTATATATGCGCGCCTCAAACCGGTGCCCACGGTATCCCCCTCCCCGCGGGCGGGGGAGGGTCGGGGTGGGGGCTACGACACCTCCACCTTCACCGAGATTTTGGTCGCGACCGCGACCGCTTTATAGAGCGGTCAATGGCCCTGGTAGTGCTCGACGAGCTCGAGCGCCTGCGGCTGGGTTGGACCGCTGAGGCGAAACAGCATGTCGATGTGCTGGAAGACGGAGGTGTCCTGCCGGTGTCGGACGGCCTCCAGGCTGACGTCGATCTGGTCGAGCCGAATCCCCGTCTCTCGGGCCCGGCCCTGGACCAGCAACACACCGCAGGCCGACACCCCGGCCAGGAAGGCGTCCGCGGGCGTGATCTCCTCGCCGGGCCCGCCAAGGTGGGTCGGCTCGTCGATGACCAGCCGGTGTTGGCGGACCTCGTTGATCGAGCGACCCGGAGTCGAGGTGCTCCGGGACTGGACCCGGTTCACCACCAGGTCGTCGTTTGCCATGTCGTTATCGTAGGTTCAGTAGCGACCCGGTAATGGCGAAGCGCCCGGGCCCAACGACCGAGAACAGGGCAAAGAGCGCCAGAGCGGCGCCCACCAGGCTGACGTTGCGGTAGAAGTTCATCTCCTGGGTCCGTCGCTGCGCCGGATCGGAGATCGCCCAGAACGGGTGAAAAAGAATGGTTATGGGGACCAGGAAGGCGGCCAGCATCAGGGTGCCGATGTCGGGCCAGACCCCCAGCACCAGCGAGGCGTCGGCGAGCAAAAGCCACACGCCCGCAGGCCAGCCGGCCACGTAGGGGATCGGGATGCGCCCCTTGGCGATGGCGACGTACCGATCGCGGCTGCGGATGTGGTTTACGGCGGTTGACATGAACAGCCCCACGAAGAGGAGACGACCCACAAAGAGGATCGCGCTGGCCGCCGTGCTCATGGACTCATTGATAGCGTGAGCGGTTCAGGACTAATTCGCCGCCGTCGGACGTCGCGACGCCGAGGGAATGCTCTCCAACGCCAGGCGATCACCAGGCCGGCCTCGTACCGTTGGTTCAACGTCAACCAGGCGCGTGTACACAACCAGCCGGTCGCGGTAAGTGCGATGGTCGTGCAGGTACGGGCCCGCACAGGTAAGGAGGTTGAGATTCGGCTGTTTCGAAGGCCCAAAGACGGCAACGAGCGGGACGGCCTGCCGGTCGTACCGCGCGATTCTGACGACGACGAAACGCAACTGCGCGCCGCCTGCCGTGGTAACGATGACCGTGTCGCCCGATCGCAACCGGCCCAACCGCCAGAACGCGGCCGGCTGCCCGGTGGCGTCATCCAGGTGCCCCGCAATCACGGCGTTGCCGACCGAGCCCGGCGCCGTCCCGCTTCCTAGCCAGCCGGCATCGGACACGGCCTGCGGCACCGCCATCGCACCGTTCTGGAGGAGGCCCAGATTCTCTACGGGTGCATCGATCCCCAGGACGGGGATGCTGATCTGGACCGGTGCATCACCCCGCACGGCGGCTGCGGGCACGAAGTCAAGTGGCGGCATCGGCAGATTCAGCCCACGGCCCGCCGCCGGGGCCCCAGGAACGCCAACCGCAAAACACTCGGAACCGGCATTGGTGTGCCCAGCTGTGTCGAAGATTCCGATGCTGGCCCCGCCCGGCGTGTAGGCCGCGCGCCAGCAGTAGGCTCCAAGGGCAGTCGTTCCCGCCGTCGGGTCCGATGTCGCGGCTCCGCCGATCAAGGTCTTGACGGCGCCCACCGGGCTTCCAGCCGCGCAGCCGCCCGCCGTGACCTGGGTCGGGCCGCAGAGGAAGAAGGCGATCGTCCCTTGTGGTGTCCCGCTCCCGGCAGGATCCTGGACGGTGACATGGTCGCTCGCCGTCACCCCGGGCGCCAGATTAAACCCGGTCGGGCTGGATGCGGTCGCCATCGCCGGTGTGCGGCAGGTCGTTAGGGGCGATGGACCGGCGAAGTCGGTCAGGGCGGCGGAGAACGATTGCGCGGTCCGCGTGTGCGGAAGAAATGTGTGGAAGCACCCGGTGAAGTTCAGCACCGTGAGATCGAGACCGCCTTCCAGAAAGTCATTGGGAGCCAGTTGCGCGGTGACGCCACCCGTATCTCGACAGATCCAGCCGCCGCAGGCCACGATCGCGCCATTGACCGTGAAGCTGATCGAACCCGGCACGATGATCTGCTGATAATGGGCTGTCCCACCCGGATCGCAGACGGTCCCGTCCGCCGGTTGCGCGCCGGGATCGGGATTGCAATGCCATTGGTAGAGCGCGTTCGTGGCCGTGCCGCCACCACCCGTAAAGTCCACCGCGACCAGCAGATCCCCTTGCGTTCGATGGCCACTGAAGTTGCCCGAGCAGCCTGCGGTGACACCAACCATCGTTTGTAGAAACTCGAAATCGACGTGGCTGTCGCCGTTGTCGCTCAGGCGCTCGGCGCCAAAGAAGAGTTCAGGACGGGCGGCGGTGGCATGGCTCACCGCGTAGACATTGCCCAGGTCGTTCTTGTTCGGCACATTGCCGGGGCCGAACGTCATTCCGTTGATCGCATCGCCGTTCTTGACCGAGGTCGTATACGTGGTGGGGTCATTGGACGCCCCACACGCAGTGGTGTCAGACGACAGCGGATCGACGACGAAGCTGCTGGAGATCCGGCCTGGATCGGCCAGGGCCGCGGGAGTCAGCACCGGCGCTCCGGGTGGGGCGTTGCCGGCGCCAGGCGTACCGCAATTGAAGAGGCCGCCGCTGCCGGTCACATTGACGCCGCCGGCCGGGCAGGTTGGGACCGGGGACGCCGCGCCCGAGTTGGCCCAGTCGAACGTCACGCCGGCGGGAGGGGTCAGGCGCACATTGCCATCGAGCGCCAGCCAGCTCGAAGGAGCCGCGCTAGACGAAAGGGGGATCAGCAATGCAGCCGCTGCACTGACGGCAAAGGCGAGGAATGCCGCCCAGCGGCGGCGGAAGGGACGCACCGTCACCGCAACTGTAGCTGAATTCACGCACCCGTTCAACCAGTCTGCGGCGCCAACCTTGCCTCAGCGCTCCTCCGCCATCGGCCGTCCGGGTCTTGTCCAGGCTTTCCAGGATCTTTACAATGACGGTCAGCGCCGCTGGCCGTCATCAGCGTCCTGGGAGGGAAGCATGCTCAAACGCCGCTTGCTTTCGGTTGCCGTCGTGCCAATCGCTATCGCCGTCGGACTCGTCCAGCCCATTACTCCGGCCCTGGCAAAACCGACCGGCCCATCGGTCTCTGGGAACATCCTGGTGGACCAGGACCACGGACTATCGTTCTCGAGCAACAAGCAGAACGAAACCTCGATCACGCGCGATCCGGTGACCGGCGTGCTGGTTGCCGGTGCCAACGATGAGATCAACGAGGGGCCCTGCCCGGGGACCACCGTGCCTGGCGCCAGCCCGTGCCCGTTCGTGAGAGGCGTCGGGGTGTCAGGCTATTACCGCTCGGTCGACGGCAAAAGCTGGACCGGCGGCATTCTTCCCGGTACGCCCGGCCGCGCATCCGGCGGCGATCCCAGCCTCGACAACGGACCACGGCAGTGCGCCAATGGGCAATTCAGCTACAGCTGCGGGGCGGTGATCTATTACGCCAGCCTCGAGGATCCCGTGAATCCTGACCTGCATTTCAGCGAGGCAACCGGCGTCGCGCGCTCCTTCGACGACGGCGCGACCTGGCAGACCCCGATCGAGGTGTCCTCGGTTTCCAAGGCCAACTTCGACGACCACGAGTGGCTGGCGGTCGACAACAAGAACCCGAGCAGCCCCTTCTACGGTCGGGTCTACGTCTTCTGGGCCGTCTTTTGCGCCAACTGCGCCGGCAACGGTAACGTCAAGCTGTTCGTAGCGCACTCCAGCGACGGTGGATTGAGCTGGTCCAACCCGGTGCAGGTGAGCGGGGCCAATAGCAACATCGGCCAGGGGTTCCGTGAGACCGGGCAGATGGCCGTCGCATCCAATGGAACGGTGGAAGCCTTCTGGTCTGAGAACGAGGACACGACCCACACCGCAACCGTCCAGGTGGTCGCCACCTCGAAAGACGGCGGGCAGACGTTCAGCGCGCCAATCACCATTTCCTCGGTGGTGGACTATCCCCTGCGAGGCACGCCCTTCGACGTCGTCGATCACTTCAATCGGGTGCCGGGCATGAGCGCGCGCGTCGATTGCTTCCCGCACCCGGCCGCGGATCCGAGCAGCACCAAGGTCTACGTCGTCTGGTGCGATTTCGCCGGCGGCAACGGCAGCGGTGACGTCAAGGCTGCCGTCTCGAGCGACGGCCTCACCTGGACGAACCTAGGCGTGATCGCGCAGGTCGCCAATCGCAACGCCTTCTTCCCGGCGGTCGGGGTCGCGCCTGACGGGACCGTCAGCGTCGCCTTCGACGCCCTGACCGCGCCCCCGGACAACAACCCATGGAAGACCGGCGTCCAGACCTACGACGTCTTTTACGTCGAGCTGCCAAAGGGCGGGACGAGCTTCACCAAACCCATCCAGGTGAGCACCGCCTCTTCGAACCCGGAGGCATCCTCCTACAACAATCTCCAGGAGCAGTTCATCGGCGACTACATCGGCATCGTGAATGGGCCGAGCCAGGCCACGATCGTGTGGACCGACGCTCGCAACGCCGCCCTCTGCCCGGCGGTTTCGGCTTACCGAAGCGCGGTCTACGCAGGGTCGAGTGCGGTCGCACCCAATCCGGATTCCGCCTGCGACACGAGCTTCGGTAATACCGACACGATCGCGGCAAACGTCAGCTACTAGATCGGTCGACCAGGAATCGGGCGGCTCCCGGGTACCAACCCGGAGCCGCCCTCCATTTATCTGACGCACTGCAGGTACTAAATCGCCCCACTGGAGTAGCGCCTAGCGGCACAGCTAGCGTATGCTTCATCGGTAGCACTGGGGATCACTTTTCCGTATACGCCGGGCATAAGGCGGTAAGCGCAGGTGAGGAGAGTGGACATGGTCAGAG
>Ga0209689_1001619_pt1 | contig 16832 bp, 14 predicted proteins | sample GraSoiAngelo_149_FD_187119 | JGI IMG/M metagenome (GOLD analysis project Ga0209689, IMG submission 187119) | Grasslands soil microbial communities from the Angelo Coastal Reserve, California, USA - 14_1009_09_30cm (SPAdes) (version 2) | ecosystem: Environmental > Terrestrial > Soil > Grasslands ...
CAAAATACGAGATGCCGCGACGGAGCGAGCTGCCACCGGGGGCGCCCTTTGCGGTGGATCGCTGGCGCGCACGCTTGCATCTCACGCCAGAGCAGGACCGTAAGAGGAGTGCTGGTTGAATCGATTCGGCCTTTCAAGCGTCGAAGCCGATGATTGGACAAGAGGAGTCGACGGGCGGATTAATCCACATGCTGCCGGTGGAGCACGACGATCCAATTAATGCAAAGATTCTCGCAATTTCAGAGGATAAGATCGAAGGCTTCGTGCGCGAGCCGTTCGAGGAAATTGCGCGACGCTCAGGCGTAGATGTCGATAGGGTGATGGCACGCATCACAGCGATGCTGCGCGCGGGAACAATCCGCCGCGTCCGACAAACGCTGCTGGCGACAAATCTGGCTGATGGCGCGCTCGTGGCGTGGAAGGTTCCCGAGGATAGAATCGACGCCGCCTTCGACTGGATGTTCCAACGCGATCCGTTTTCGGGTCACGTGGTCCTTCGCTCCACCGATACGGTTAGCGCCGGATCGGATTACAAATTGTGGACGACCGTGAAAGTGCCGCATGGATTCTCGTTGGAGCAGCACTGCGAATTGCTATCGAAAAAAGTCGGTGCCGAGCGTTTTCGCCTGATGCCGGCGAAAGGAATTTTTACTCTCGGCGTTGGACACGTGCGCCGAAAAACGATCGAGCCGGGCAGCAAGGCAGATCAGCCGGCAAAAATGATTCCGGTGCAAGTTGTCGATCTTAGCGAGCACGAATGGAAGGTTTTGCTCGCGCTCAAGCGCGAATTGGCTCCCGAAGAAATTCAGCCAACGCCTTGGGCAGCCCGCGCGGAAGAAGCGCGTGTTTCGCTGGATGAATTTTGTCGCGTTGCCGAGCAGCTGAATGCGCGAAAGGTCATTGGGCGTTTTTCAACTTTTCTGGAACACGTCAAACCGTCGGCTGGTGGAGTTCGTGTCACGCGTTTCAATGCGCTGTTTCACTGGGCGGTGCCGCCGGGCCGCGAGATTGAAGCGGGCGGTGAAGTCGGCCGGCATCACATCCTCACCCATTGCTATTGGCGCGAAGCAGGCCCCGAATTTAAGAACGTCAACGTCATGGCCGTTGCGCACGGCACGGATAAACAACTGCTTCTCGACCACAAAGCGGCGATAGATCGACATCTTCGCGCGAGCAGCATTCCAGTGGCATACACGAATGTTTTCTGGGGCGGACGCAGCGAGATCAAGCCATCGGAGATCTCGCCGCACGTTTATCGCGAATGGTTGCGCGAGGTGGGAACGTAATACGCTCCGCAAATTGCTCTACCGAAAACCTGGCAGCCGCGTCGAGGTGGATCGACCGCTCCGTCGGGCGATGTTAAAACAAATGCAGCTTTGCCGCCTGGATTTGGCATCGAGCAGAGACTCCTTGGTCCACCTTCAAGAAGCAAAACGCTTCGCGTAAGTCCGGTCCAAGTTGCGCAAGACCGCCACGGCGAACTTTTGACGATCAACTTGTCGACCCAGCGCCATGGCTAGCGAAATTGCCCGGCTTTGCAGCTCCTTCGGAAAATCTTCAAGCGACTGATTCACATTAATTCCGATACCGGCGATAGCGAGATATGGCGCTTTTTCCTGCGCGCGCATTTCGACGAGCACGCCAGCGACTTTGCGCCCATCAATCTCGACGTCGTTTGGCAGTTTGATCGTTGTTTTGAGAGAAAATTCGTTTTGGATCGCGTCCGAAATACCTTCGGCAGCCCAAGCGGTGAGTTGCGGGGAATTGTTTAGGTCGATCTTAGGTTGCAAAAGGATGGAGAACCAAAGTCCTTTCCCAGCCGTCGACTCCCAGCGATTGCCGCGCTGCCCTCGCCCGGCGGTTTGATCTTCGGCGAAAAGCACCAAGCCCTCCTCTGAATTTGGCCTCGCGATTCGCAAAATTGCATCATTGGTCGAGCCAGTTTGCCCGAGCACGATAATCTCCCGACCAATGATGACGGCACCGCCGAGATCGGCCCGCAGCTCTTTAGCGATCAAACGATCCAACACCTCAACCCGGGACATGTGTCATTTCCAAGCCGATGTCGATCGCGCGTGCCGCATGTGTAAGACTGCCGATAGAAATATAATCCACTCCGGTAGCCGCAAAGCGGTTCACATTCTTGAGAGTGATGCCGCCGCTTGCTTCAAATTCAACACTGTCTTTTTTCAGCGCGATGGCCTCCCGAATTTGAGCAGGCGTCATGTTGTCGAGCATGATTACGTCAATCCCGTCAATTTCGACGAAGGCGCGAACTTGTTCGAGATCGTCGGCCTCCACTTCGATTCGGATATTTGGTCGTTCCTGCCGAAGCTGTTTAATCCGGTCTGCAAAACTGGAGAGTCCCTCAAAAGTAGTCAGATGATTGTCTTTCACGAGTACCATGTCGTATAACCCAAAACGGTGATTGCCGGCACCACCGGCAAGCACGGCCGCTTTTTCCAACGTTCGCAGCCCGGGAGTGGTTTTTCGTGTATCCAAAATTTTGACAGGATGCTGCCCGACGGCATCCACAAATTGGCGCGTCAGCGTCGCGATACCGCAGAGGCGCTGTAGAAAATTCAATGCGACCCGTTCCGCCTTGAGAATCGAACGTGCCAGGCCACGAACCTCAATAATCACGTCCCCGGCAACAACTTCGTCGCCCTCGCGCCGAGTGATCTGGGCGTCCATTGATGGGTCGACTTGCCGGAAAACTTCTGCCGTGGCTCCGGTGCCAGCAACAATAGCTTTTTCACGTGCGATGATGCGCCCCGCCGTGCGCAACGTCTCCGGCACAAAGAAGTCAGTAGTGATATCGCCTTGGCCGATGTCTTCTTTGAGTGCCGCGGCGATCGGATCGTAACGGTCAGGGTTCATGGGATTGGATTGGTCGCTGAGCTTGATAAACGCATCGCCCACCTATGCAGATTTTCAAATTTTGCGGCTGGCCCGGCAGCATAAATGCGAAGTGCGAAAGCCCCTCTTTTTGGGGAGCTCGCCAATCGCTTGTCGATGTTTTTCATAAGAAGCGACCGCGCCGGAGCCGGCAACAATCAAGCCGGCTTCATTGCTTTGCGGCGGAATGGTAGGGGCAAAAAAAATGATTCGGGCAGCGCACGCTAAGGAGAAACAATGAATCAAGAAAACGTGCTAACCGCCCGAATCGCCTTAACCTGTTAAGTTGGACACTCCGTCGCGGTCTTCGTTCGAATTTTTTACGAAAAATCCGTGTCTGGTGTTAATTCCTGGCGTTCGCTTACGCCAAATTCCTGTGGAGGGCGGTCTGCGACCGTCGCAAGGATTCTATTTAGCGGGATCTCCAAGCGGAAGTGCGACGGTGACCCCCCTTAGCAAATCTACGACGTGCCAGGCAGACACGCCGCTACAGAAGATTCCCCTGCACGCCAGTACCCGTTCGAGTAGCCTCGTCGCGCACTTCCTGTAGAAGCGACTTAAACTCGCACTTTTCCAGTGCCGCAATAAGCGCAGGATAATCGGGCTCGATTCGGAGATCATCGATGGGCACGGGCAATTCAAGATGACAATCCAAATCAATCATTTTCCGGTTTTGCAAAATTTGATCGCGTGCGCTGGCGAGCTTTTCGCGGGTGCGCGTGCTCTTAACTTTATCGACATTGGCGAGCAGCGACTCCAGCCCGCCAAATTCGCGAATCAATACCGCCGCTGTTTTGCGGCCCAGTCCGATTCCGGGAATGTTGTCCACCGAATCGCCGGTCAACGCCAGGACATCGCCGATAAGCTTCGGTGGAACTTCCCATTTGGCAGCGACCTGATCTTCGCCCAGCAAGGCGAACGCGTCCTTTGGCGAAGCCAAATCTGCCTTCGCCGTCGTGTAAACTTTCACGCAGGAACCGACCAGCTGATAGAGGTCCTTGTCATTGGTCGCGAGCACGACTTCCATCCCCCGACGCTTGCATGCGGCCATTGCATAACAGCCCATCAAATCGTCGGCCTCGGTATTCGGCACTAAGATATTTTTGAAGCCAAGGAGAGGTGTTAATGTTTTTTGAATGAAATCGAGCTGCGGGATCATCGGCATTGGCATCTCTTTGCGCGTCTCCTTGTAGGCAGGTTGCAGTTCCACTCGCCGCTGCGGCACGCCTTCGTCCCACGCCACGGCGCCCAGCTCCGGCTGCAAATGTTTCACCATCAGTCGCAAGGTTTTTGTGAAACCGAAAATGGCGTTGGTTGGTTCGCCCTGGGAATTGGACAGATTCGGGATCGCGAAAAACGATCTGTAAACGTAATAGTGACCATCGATAAGGAGCAGTTTCATTGGAAAGGCTGATGCTGGATTCTGGATGCATGATGCTGGATGATCAAGAAATGCCCGAAGAATGGATCATGCGCGTGCAGGGTAAAGAATACGGCCCTGCGGATATCGAGACGCTCCGCGAATGGAAAGCGGAAGGCCGGCTGCTTCCGGGAAATGAAGCGCGGCGCGCAGACGTCGATCTTTGGATCACCGCGGCGGAAATCCCCGGTTTGTTTGATGTAGCAGCGCCCGTCGCGGCGAGCACCAGGCGGCCAGCCCCGCCGCCACTACAACCTCGGCGCGGTTTTGCGCAGATCCTGGCGGAGGCGTTTAGGATTTATCGCAAAGGCTCTCTGCAATTCCTTGGTCTTGCGCTCGTCGTGGCAGTGCCTTCCATCGCCGCCCAATTAACCAGTGCCACATCAGGCGCATCGCCGAATGTAGAGCCGGATTTTCGTACACTGATCGCGGCGGCGTTCGGTCTTTGCATGACTGTGCTCACGATGGTGCTGTGGCCCATTTATATCGCGAGCATTCAAATTCTTAGTGCCGAAATCGGCGGCGGGCGCCGCATTGGTCTTGTCGCTGCGCTGAATGAAGCCGTGAAATTTTGGCCGCGCATCGCCACCCTGTGCGTCTTCGTCTATGGCGTTTTTTTTCTACTGACAATTTTCGCGCTGGCAGTCGCGGTGATGATTGTTGCTGGTGCGTCTTCGTTAGCGGTGATCTTTTTCGCGCTGGTCTTGCTCGTAATTCAAATCTGGATGTTTGGGCGTTTCTTCATCAATGTTCTTTTCTGGCAGCAGTTCGCGGTTCTCGAAAACGCTGGTGTCGTCGATTCATTGCGCGAAAGCAGAAATCTCGCGCGGAGCGGGCACAGTCTGCCGTGGTTTGAACGGCCATTGTGGCGCGGAGCGTTTCTCGTTTCAATTTGGACCGCCTTTGTGCTGGCGATAACGCTCGGCCCGGAGTGGTCAACGCTGCGGCATTATTTTAATGAGCTGACAAAGACGCAAGATCCACAGGCGCTCCTGCAACAACTTACCGCAAGCCAGCAAGCACACGGCTTTGATATATTCCACTTCGCGCTGAATCTTTTGCAAAGGATTCTCCAGCCGTTGCTCGGAATCGCATTTGTGGTGCTTTACTTCGACAGCAAATCCGATCGTCGCAGCGACCCGGATTCGGCCCATGGTGATCGATATTGATCGCTAAGGCACCGCAGGCTTGCGGCCGACCTTTGCCTCATTCTGTTAATTGTGAATCTTTCGGGCGAATGCCGAATTGGGCCAGCGTCGAGACCACTTTCTCCATCGGCAGGCCGACGACGTTTGTGTAGGAGCCGTCGATTTTTGCAATGATCTCTGCGCCGCATCCCTGCGCGGCGTAAGCGCCGGCCTTATCGAGCGGATCCACTTTCGTGAGGTAATTCTCGATTGTTGCGGCGCTCAAACGGCGAAAACGAACACGGGAAAGGTCATGAAACGTTGCCGATCGTCCGGTCGCGAAACGATAAATGAAAACGGCGGAACAAACGTCATGAGTTCGGCCGCTCAAGCGCCGTAGAATCTGCGCAGCCTCGTTTAAATCCGCCGGTTTACCGATGACCCCCCCCTCCAGCGCGACCAGTGTATCGGCTGCGAGCACGATCTTATCTGGATACGCTCGCGCCACCGATACCCCTTTTCGGATTGCATTCCACGTCGTCAGTTCGCGCAATGTAAGATCGAGATGGAACTTTTCCGCGACGCGCGGAGAGACGGTTTCAAATTCAAAGCCGGCTTCGGAGAGCAATGCGGCTCGCCTGGGCGAGCAGGATGCCAGCACTAGTAAAGCGCTCGCGCGCACAACAGTCAGAGGTCTGATTATGGATTCGGCGAGACGGACGGAGCCGGATTCTTTTTATTAAAAATGTCCGGCAGCTTCGTTTCTTTAAAATCATTAGGGATAGTAAACTCGCTATCGTTAATCGGATCCTGCTTTACGGAGGCGATCGTGCTGGTGATTTCCGTAGCGTGAGCCGAAAGGCGCGTGCCGTGGTCGGTTGCCTGATCTTCCCTACCGATGATCATGCGTGTGCGGATCGGCAGCCCCGGGAAATCGCGAAAGTCGGGCGTCTTTGTGTTGGCCGCATCCCAGAATTCGGACTTAATCGATTGCAGTTGCGCCAGAATGGCAGCGCCGTTGGGATAATTGGGCGCGATCCAGTAAATGGCCTTGAAATCGGGCGCATCGTAGGTGTATCGCTCGGTTTCATAACCGTTTACCGTTTCCTTCTGGCCGCTCGGCATCAGCTTCGGTTTTTCAGAGGCTCCTTTCTTGCTGTTAAACTTGTCTAACATATCCGTGACCGCTTTCATTTTGTCCGGCGAAATACGGATGATACTCTTTTGGTCGTTCAACAGAGTGATTACCTCGCCGGTTTTTCCATCGAAAATCGTAGTGACTTGTTGCGAAGCATCAATGCGTGCTTTGTCACCTTTGATTTTGATTGTCATATTTGTGCCTCCTCCAGTTACCTCGGCTGCCTGATCTTTTTGCGCTTGCGATGTCGGCCGCAGTGTTGAGGCGTAAACAATCGTGAGATCGGCGCGGACGGGAAGGATGAAAGAAGCGCTCACCGCGAGCGAATAGAGTGCAATTTTCACGCGTAAGACAGCTAGATGTGCGCCGTAAAAATGCAAGCCACAGCGCCGGTAATTGGCTAGAGGTAGCAGAGGCTTCCTGTCCGCCACCGGACCGACTCGCTGCGGCGAGCCTGTGACGTGTGGGCAAGAAGCATCCCTGCGTGACAGTCTAAGTCGCCAGGCAAGATGCCCGCCATCCGCGCAGCCTTAACTGTGTAAATTTTCGGCAGCAGACGTCTCAACAACTTTTAACGATCCTGCGTCTTCAGCAGCTTAATCGCGTCGCGCAACTCCGCAGCCCGCTCGTAGAGTTCCTTGGCAATCGCGGCTTCCATCTCGCGCTCCATGATTTCCAACTTTGAGCGCGGACGTTTCGCTTTCACTTCCTCGAGCCATTCGTCAAGGAAGGCAATCTCCGAGCTTTTCGATATAAGCTCGGGAAAATTTGAGTGTTGAAAAAAATCTGCAATAGCGTCTCGCCCACGCTCGATTTCAGCCACGGCTTCAGCAAATTTGCCTTCGCCAAGAAGAATGGAGGCTTTGGCGCGCGTGTTCATCATGAGCACGTAAGGCCGGAACTGTTGCAAGCTCCAGGAAAGCTCGTCGCGATCCGTGTGCTCGGTCACAAAAGTGAAAAGATCGAGATTGCGTTGCGTGTCGCGCACCACACCTGTGAAGTCGTTGATCTGAAACAGACTCAAATAACGATGATAATATTGAATCCCTTCCTGCTGGAGCTCAGCGCATTGTTCGGGCGTGAGCTCGTAAGCTTCGCCCTTCTGCTCCGCGCGAGCCGCCCGCTTTTGATGATAATCCAGAAGCGACTCGCAGTTGTGCGGGCGTTGACCATCGGGACGTCCGATCATTTCCATCTGGAGCACACCAAGATCGACGCGCAACTGCAATTTCTCGCGCCCATCGAGGCCGGCGATTTTGCGCACTTTGATGTTGCCGTTCTCGTGCGACCAATCTTTCAGGATGCTATTCAAATCCAAACTCATCGCAGAAGGAACATCGGACATTTAACCTTCGCTTGTCAATAAAGTCGCGGACCCAACCTGCGCTTTCTGTAGTGGCAAGAGGCCTGCTCGCGAAAGCTTTCCATTGCCGGCCGACTGCAACCCATCGGGATTTTGCAGGCGACACGCCTGCCGCTACAGTTCAGAAATGGAAAACGCGATCGACTCGTTCATCCGCTTCCTCGCGGTCGAGCGCGGTCTGTCGGAAAATTATCAGCTCTCCACCCAAAGATCGCTAAGCGAATTCGCGCACTGGTGCGCCGTGAAGAAAAAGATCGACAATCCACGCGCCGTGGCTCTGCCGCTCCTAAGCGAATATCTCGCAGACCGTAAGCGCACCGGGCTTTCCGCCTCTTCAATCAAACTGATTGTGGTCGCACTGAAGATCTTCTTCCGGTTTTTGGCCAGTAGAAGCGCGGTTGAGAGCGATCCTGCCGAAGCGCTTGCGCTCCCCCGGATCGAGCGTTATCTGCCCGAGACGCTCAATGAACTGCAAGTCGAGCAGTTCCTGGAAAAGATCGACACAAAAGTGTCCCATGGCTTACGGGATCGGGCGATGATTGAGCTGCTTTACGCGAGTGGGTTGCGCATTTCCGAACTGGCGAATGCGCGGCTCGAAAATTTCAATTTCGAAGAGCGCATGGTGCGCGTGACTGGCAAAGGAAACAAGACGCGAATTGTGCCGGTGGGCCGCAAAGCTTGCGAAGCGCTGGCAGCGTATCTCTCTACAGAACGGCCGAAACTGGTCAAGCGCCGCAGCAGCAGTGAGATTTTTCTTTCGGAACGCGGCACGAAATTAACAACGGCGCGTATCTGGCAGATCGTGAAAAAACATGCGCGGCACGCCGGGCTGGAGAAGAACATTTATCCCCATCTTCTCCGCCACAGTTTTGCGACGCATCTCCTGGGGAATGGCGCCGACCTGCGCATTATTCAAGAAATGCTCGGTCATGCGGATATTTCGACCACACAGGTTTACACGCATGTCGATCAACAGCGCCTTAAAGCCGTCCATCGACAATTTCATCCGAGAGCGTGATCTCCGTTTCTGTAGAGGCAGCCGTGCTGGCTGCCACGATTTAGACTTCGCAGGCGGCACGGCTGCCACTAAAGTCTGTCTTCCATGAAACGCATTATCTTTCTCGTGACCGTAGGAGCGGTCGCCGCATTCGCCGGCTGGTACGTCTGGAACCTTTCCCAGCAAGCTTCGAGCGCGTCCGTAAGCGTGCTTCTGCCGCGGGAAACAATTTTTCTGGCGCATATGCAGGATTTCAATCGGACGCGGGATCAATGGCATCAATCGGATCTTTATCAGCTCTATAGCGAACCTGCTGTGCAGGATTTTCTTCGTAAACCGCTGGCGAACCTTCCAAAAAGAGATGCGGCCTCTCAAACTGTGCGGGAGATCGAGCAACTCGATCCCAAGAATGCTTTCTTCGCCCTGACATCCATCGACAATAATAGCCCAAAACTTGTGGGCGGCTTCCGCTTCCGAGGCAGCATCGCAGACATACAGCGAGTAATCGGCAAATGGCGATCGACGTTTTTGGAAAAAAATCCAGGCGCGAAGCGTGAGAAGCTTCAATACGAGCGCCACGAAATCGAGCTCGTCACAGCGGCTACGTTTACACTCGCGACGACGTACGATCGCCCCTGGTTTTTCGCCGCGACCGATCTCACGGAATTAAAGACCCTGCTCGACCGCGCTAACGGTCGTTCCAGGAATCCAAAGGAGACACTCGACAACGACGAAAGATATCGCGCGGCAGTCTCTCGCCGGCCATCGAATTACGCGGTGTTCTTCTACCTGCAACCGAAGACATTTGCCGAACGCCTTGCTGCCCTGCGGGCTGCGGTCCAGTCGTCGGCAGCGGCAAACCAGCGAACTATGCTGGAAAAAGTGCGAACTATTTCTGGGGTGACGCGCTTCGAGAACGGCAAAATACACGATCTGCTTTTTCTGGGGATGCCGAAGTTGGAGCAGGACGTAACACTCACCCGGTCTTCGCTAACGCTTGGAACCAAAGAGACGTTCTTCTATCTGTCGATGCTGCTCAATCTCGGGGAAAAAATCGACACTCTAAATCAGGCGGCAGGCATCGGCGGCGCAGTGCAGAAACTGTTTCAGGCTTTCTCTGATAGCGGGATCACAACCGATGATTGGAAAGCTGCATTTGGCGTGGAATTGGGATCGTTAGCCGATTGGCCGTCTAGCGCCCATTGGCCGTCTTTACTTCTGACCCTGCCAGTGAAGGACATGACTAAAGCCGGCGAGATCGTCGAGGCTGCCACGCGTGCCAATGACAATGCGATCTGGACCCGAACGGAGAAGAATGGCGTACGTTATTTCTCAATGCAGTCACCTGCGAATTTCATTGCAGTTACGCCCACGATTGCCTTGTCGAGTCGAATTCTCATCGCCGGTTTCAACCCAGTCTCGGTGGAGGAAGCGGTCAAGCGCAGCGAAGGCACGTCGTCGGAACTTGCGGATTCGCAGGCTTATAAGGCGGCCGAGCGGTTGCTGCCTGCGCCAACCAATTTTTTTGCCTACGTCGATTCGGCGCTTCTGTATTCCCGGCTCGATGCCTCGCTCCGTCCGATGTTGTTGATGGCTGCCGCTTTTATGCCGGCGCTGACGAGTTCCGTCGATCTTAGCAAGCTTCCGTCGCCGGAGGTCATCACGAAGCACCTGAGCCCGATCGTTTCTTCACAGAGATACGATCGCGACGGCTACGTGGCTGAATCAGTCGGGCCAATAACGCTCGACCAATCGGTGATCGGGCTTGCCATTCTTAGCGGCCTTGGTGCCACAGCACGTCAGAACGCCGGCAGCGCCTTAACCGGATGGGGTTCTTCGCTGGCGGTAAGCCCGCAACCTGTATTAAGTAGTCCGTCGCCTACGCCCAGCCCGGGTGGGACGCCATAGGGTAGCACTGTCGCGTCATTGCTCCACGGTGCGCCATTTCGGCACTCCTTCGGGTTTAAAGAAAACTGCTGCACTCTGCGAAAAACGTGCTAAGCTTATGGCCCTATGGCTATTCTAAAGAAAAATGCGTTTTCCCGTCGAGTTCCTGACTTGGTAACGGAGGAGCTGGTTGCGGTCCTCTCCCGGCGCTCGTCCTTTGAGTTTAAACAGCTCTTCGATATTGTGCACGAGAATCTTCGCGCCCGGAATGCAGCCAGTGGTGGCGAGGAAATGTTGCGGCTGCGAGCTTACGAGAAGTTGCAAAACCTTGTGGCGCGCGGTGCGGTCAAGAAGAACGGCAAGAAATACAAGGGCTTGCCTTCGGCTTTGGCCATCGCGATTGCGCAGCACAATGGCCATTTGACCGGCGTAAAATAAGGTCATTCCAGGCGAAAGCAGACTTACCTTCAGCGGAGGTTTCTGGATGCTGCGAGAATATCTGCCGGTGCTTCTGCAGATCATTGTAGCAATCCTGTTCGCTGCATCGGCATTACTCGTTAGCGTTCTGGTGGGAGCAAGCGGGAAACGCACGCGAGCCAAGGATACCGCTTACGAGTGCGGCATGATCCCGCAAGGAGAAAGGCAGCCACGCTTCAGCGTGAAGTTTTACCTGGTGGCGATGCTCTTCATCCTGTTCGATCTGGAGATCGTGTTCATGTACCCGTGGGCGGTGGTTTACCGAGACGCGATCAAACAGAGCAGTGTCATTTTCTGGAGCATGTTCAGCTTCATTTCTATTTTGATGGTCGGTTACGTTTACGCGCTCAAGAAAGGCGCGCTCGACTTCAAGAGATAGAGGTCTTAATCGGTTTTCCAATTCGCGTTGATTCGCGCCCGCCACACCGTAGTCCCTGGCTCGCCGGAGCTTTAGCGAAGGTGGCTCGGCGAAGGCTGGTGTTTCGCGGGCTTCAACGTTGTAATTTTCTCGCACAATCCGTGTTATCAGCCTAATCCGCAGTAAGTGTTCGGTTGCGGCTGCGCTGCGTCGCGCCATCCGTGGTTCCGTTAGTCGGCGGCAAATTTCATTTTGTTTTTTGCTCGACTCAGCCCGGCACAATTTTCTAAAACTAGCTGCGCTAGGAGCGATCGGCTCTTCGCGCGCCATCAACACGCAGGGTGGTCCGCCTGACCGGGGCGCCATGACGAGCAAGATCGCGCCGTGGGTGATCGAACACACCGCCAATGGACAGCAGGCTGAATTCATGGTCGTGCTCGCTGAGCAGGCTGATCTGCGCCAGGCAGCGGCTTTGGCGACAAAGAATCAAAAGAGCCGCTATGTGCACGATGCGCTCTGGAATAAGAGCCAGACAACGCAGGGACCCATCCTGCAATGGCTGCGTGAACGCGGCATAGAGCATCGTTCCTTCTACATCGTGAATGCGATTCTAGTGAAAGGGAGCCGTGAGATCGCTCAGGCGCTGGCAGCGCGGCCGGACGTGGCGCGAGTTGAAGGCAATCCGCACATCCAAAATCACTTCCCTAAACCCCTCCCTGCTGTTGAGGCGCCTTCGCAATCCGGCGGTGGCCGGACTCCGAAGACCATCGAGCCGGGGATCAATTACACGCACGCGCCGCAGGTATGGGCACTCGGCTTTACTGGCCAGGGAATAGTGGTGGCTGGCGCCGACACCGGTATTCGCTGGACTCATAACGCGCTCAAGCCTCATTACCGTGGTTGGGACGGAACAAATGCCGATCACGATTACAACTGGCATGACTCCATCCACGACGGCGTCGGCAACCCCTGCGGTAACGACTCGCCCCAGCCCTGTGATGATTTGGGCCACGGCACTCACACTATTGGCACAGCGATCGGCGACGATGACAGCACCAACCAGATCGGAATGGCGCCCGGTGCCAAGTGGATCGGTTGCCGAAACATGGACCAGAACAATGGCACACCCACCAGGTACATCGAGTGCATGGAATTTTTCCTTGCGCCCTACCCTGTAGGCGGCACACCGAATGATGGCGACCCGCTCAAAGCTCCTGATATTACTACTAATTCCTGGGTCTGCCCGCCTTCGGAAGGTTGTTCGGTCAACACATTGCAAGCTGCTGTTGAAGCTCAAGCGGCCGCTGGCATTATGATGGTGGTAGCAGCGGGGAATGCCGGTCCGAATTGTTCCACGGTGCAAGATCCGCCGTCGTTTTATGAGGCATCCTACACGGTTGGTGCGTTGAACACCGGCACCGATACGATTGCATCCTTTAGCAGCCGCGGGCGGGTCACAATCGATGGAAGCAACCGCATTAAGCCAGATATCACTGCTCCAGGCACAGGCACTCGCTCAAGCTATTACACATCCGATAACGCTTATGCGAGCCTGAGCGGCACTTCGATGGCAACGCCTCATATTGCTGGAGCCATGGCGCTGTTGTGGTCAGCCCGGCCAGAGTTCCGCCATGATATTGTTGGCAGCCAGACGGTTTTAAATAACGCGGCCCACTTTATCTCATCAACCCTGTGCGGCGACCCCGGGCCGCCAAACAATGTCTATGGATGGGGCCGGGTCGATATCTCGGCCGCCGTCCCCGCCCCGGGTCCGCCGCAGTGTTTCCTGTGTATGAAGCCGGTGGAACTGAGTGTAAACTTCGATGACGTTACGCCGCCTGCGCTGCCCCCAAATTTTGTGGCGACAAACGTACAAGGTCCACCGCTGTGGGTCACATCGAATTCAGGAGTACCGATCCCGCCTGCTGATACACCACCGAATGCTGCATTCATCGATGATCCGGTCGCGGTAAGCGACAAACTGTTAGACTCAGCAAGTTTCACTGTCTTCGAGGCGCTCTCCCCACAGTTGACATTCCGGCATAACTTCAACCTTGAAGCCTCGAGCGAGGATCCCAATCTCGGCTTTGATGGCGGCGTGTTGGAGATCAGCGTTGACCAGGGGCAAACGTATCAGGACATCCTTGACGCAGGTGGCAGCTTCGTTGTAGGCGGTTATAACCGCACAATTAGTACCGACCGGGGCAGTCCGATTGCTGGTCGTCGAGCATGGAGTGGCAACTCGAGTGGCTTCGTTACTACAACGGTGAACCTACCCCTCCTTATCATAGAGGGAAGGCTGCGCTGGAGGATGGCCAGCGACAACACTGGCTCCGACGAAGGCTGGCGCGTTGACACGGTTAATATTACCTGGTGCCAAGGGCCCCCGTGTACGCCGACGCCACCGCCACCTACGCCCACGGCGACGCCAACTCCGACGCCTACACCAACTCCCACTCCCACGGTAACTCCTACGCCCACACCGACGCCTGGCCAGATCACACTGACGGCGTCAGGGCGCAGGGTGCAGGGGCGACACACAGTGGGTCTCACTTGGAGCGGGGCGACCTCGGCCAACATCGACATCTACCGTAATGGAGTAGTGATTGCTACGGTACCCAACAACGGCTCCTATAAGGACTTCATCGGTGTGCGTGGTGGCAACGTGCGTTACACCTATAAGGTATGCGAAGCGGGCACGCAGACCTGCTCCAATGAAGTGACTGTCCGCTTCGGTGGCCCACCTCTGTAAAGGATTTTGGTAACGCGCCGAAAGACTCTAATGCGGGCGTTCATTGATCTTAACGCATGATGCGCGCCGCTCTCTCTAGCCAGAACCCCTCCTTGACAGAAGGGCGCCGCATTGTGGTAAGAAGAGTTCCGCGCGCGGTTCGAACGTTCGTCCACAAAAAGCGAACCGCCTCAGGCGAGTGACAATTTCGTGAAACATTCGTATTCCACTTTCTGGCTCGTTGTTGCTGGCTTGTACATTGCTGCCTTGAATGGCGTTGTTCCGGCAAATGGGTCTGTCAACGTGACGCAGCACCACAACCATGATTCGCGCGACGGTCTTTATATCGATCCTGTTTTCACGCAAAGCGCTGCCGCCCGTCTGACGCGTGACTTGAGTTTCGATGGCACTATTACTGGCAACGTTTACGCCCAGCCGCTTTACATCGAGGACGGCCCGGGCGGCAGGGCAATGGTCATTGCCGTGACCGAATCCAACAATGTTTATGCGCTCGACGCTGCCCATGGCAGCATCATTTGGCAACGCAACGTTGGCGCGCCGGTGCCGGGAGACGATCTCATATGCACTAAGTTTGATCTCATGGGCATCACCGGCACGCCCATTGTCAATCTTACCTCTCGCGCGCTCTTTTTCGACGCAATGACCACGCCCGATGGCGGCAAGACCAAGAAACATCTCATTTTTTCTCTTAATGTAGATACAGGCGACATCAAGTCCGGCTGGCCCGTGGACGTGGAGGCGACAGCTACATACAACGGCATGACCTTCACCGCATCGATCCAACAGCAGCGACCGGCGCTCGGCATCGTGGATAACATTCTTTATGTTCCATATGGGAGTATGGGGGACTGCAGCCTCTTTCATGGCTGGCTGGTGGGAGTACCGATCGATAATCCAGCCAGCGTAACAGCATGGGCCGCGGCCACCAGTGCCATAGGCGGCGCCATATGGGGCATCGGCGGCGTCGCCAGTGACGGGATGAACCCGTTCGTCGCGACCGGGAACACCTCTGACACAAATGGCAACTGGAGTGGCGGCGAAGCTGTGATCCGCTTCCAATCCGGCCCGATCTTCAGCGGATCGCCTAGCGATTACTGGGCACCTACCAATTGGCAGTCGCTGGATCAAAGCGACGCGGACCTTGGCGCCTCAGGTCCATTGCTGGTGGATGTGCCCGGTGCAACGCCTTCGCATCTCGTGGTTGCACTGGGTAAGGACTGCAATGCGTATTTGGTTAATCGAGACAACCTCGGCGGGATCAGCGCCCCCATAACCGCATCTCAGGTTGCCAGCGGCACTATTCTCCAAGCGGCCGTCACCTATCGGACCAAACAAGGCACCTATGTCGCGTTCCGCGCCAACAACGACGGCAACACCATCCTGTCAGCTTTCCGCATTACAGCGACCAATCCGCCTGCCATCGACATCGCCAGCGGTTGGAGTGTGAACCGGGCAAATGGCGGTTGCGGCTCGCCCTTTGTCACCTCCACAGATCGCAATAATAACATGATTGTCTGGGTGGTAGGCACGGAGGATCATGTCACCGGGGGCGACCAGCGATTACACGGTTATGATGGCGACACCGGTGCGGTTGTTTATGGCGGCGGCGGCCCAAACGAATTAATGGCGGGAACACATTATTATAGCACCACCGGCATGGTGGCTCGGGGACGCATTTACATCGCTGGGGATAACAAAGTCTACGCGTTTGCCGCTCCTGCACCAACCCCGACGCCAACGCCAACAGCAACACCTACCCCGACGCCTGGCGTGATCACGCTCAGTGCGCATGGGCGCAGGGTGCAGGAAAGACACACGGTCGATCTCTCCTAGTCCCCAGTAACCTCGGCCAACATCGACATCTCCCGTGATGGAGTAGTGATTGCTACGGTGCCCAACAACGGATCCTATAAGGACTTCATCGGTGTGCGTGGTGGCAACGCGCGCTACACCTACAAGGTCTGCGAAGCGGCCACGCAGAACTGCTCCAATGAAGTGACGGTGAGATTTGGCGGTCCGCCATTGTAGCCGCTTTGCCTCTGCCATACCGGCTTATCGTGCCGGATTTTGTCAGAAGCGGCAATTTCAGAAGAGATCGTCGTGGGAACGCTTCGCCACTACTTTGATCTATAAAGGAGATAGACCCCGCTCCGCTTGATGATTTCACAATTTTGGCAGTTGTCGGCTGAGCTGATGATGACTGCGCCCCGTGGTGCTTTCCCACGATCTGGGAGATGGACAAACTCGGACTTAGGCCTGCCCTCGATGGTTGCGTACCACATAGCATGCATGTAGGCGGGACCCCACTTGCCGTCTTCCAGGTAGATTGGCCGGGTTGGTTGTGTGATCGCGGCATCGTAAGCGGCTTTGTATGGAACATCAAACTCAAACTCGCGCTTTGGCCCGTCACGGCGA
>Ga0209689_1001621_pt1 | contig 16831 bp, 15 predicted proteins | sample GraSoiAngelo_149_FD_187119 | JGI IMG/M metagenome (GOLD analysis project Ga0209689, IMG submission 187119) | Grasslands soil microbial communities from the Angelo Coastal Reserve, California, USA - 14_1009_09_30cm (SPAdes) (version 2) | ecosystem: Environmental > Terrestrial > Soil > Grasslands ...
ACGTTCAGCCCGAAGCAGGTCACGACCACCGTGGCGATCAGGCTTCCTGCCGACCGCGCCCGCCCGACCAGCGGCCTGATCAATCGGTCCAGAAATCCGGCGTGCTCCATGACGGCAGCGAAGCTCAAGGCACCGAAGATCAGCCAGACGGTCGTCAGCATGCTGACCATTCCCCCGCGGGAGAAGAGCGCATTGATGGTCTCATTGCTGCTCTTGAGCGCGAAGCCCTGACCCATCGCTCGGTAGGCCGCTTCGATCCCGGTCAGCAAAGCGTTCTGATCGGGCCTGCCGATAAACGACTGCACAACGGCGGGCTGGGTGAATGGCGCAAAGGCGCAGGAGAGAACGGCGGTGCCGAAGATCGCGATAAAGGGTGGCACCCGCAGGAGGGAGAGAACGACCAGCAGCAACAGGGGCAGCAGGCAAATCGGCGAGATATTGAAGACGCTGGCGAGGGCGTCCTCGGCGGCTTTGGTGCTCGTTCCGGCCGAGGTGTTCGCGCTCAGGCCCATGATGAGGAAGAACGCCAGCGCAACCAGGAAAGCGGGAACCACGGTTCTCGCCATGCCTCGAATGTGCTGGTCGACGGTAACCCCACCGACGATCGATGGCACCAGGATCGTCGTCTCCGAAAGTGGCGACATCTTGTCGCCCAGATAGCCACCCGAGATCACGGCGCCGGCGGCAGCCGCCGGGGACACGTGAAGCACAGGTGCCATTCCCACGAAAGCCACCCCCAGCGTCCCCGCCGTTGTCCAGGAGCTGCCGGTGACGGCGCCGACCACCGCGCAGATGATGGCCACGGCCACGTAGAAGATCGCCGGATTCAAGAGCCGCAGGCCATAGGTGACCACCGTCGGGATTGTCCCTGACAGGTTCCAGGCTCCGATCAGCGCCCCAACCGCCAGCAGGATGAACACGGCGCCGAGCGCAGAGGTCACCCCGCCAATCACGGCGTCCCGGACGGAGGCGTCGGTGTATCCGTTCTTGAACGCCACCAGGCCGGCGAAAACGGCACTGACCATCAGCGCGATCTGCAGCGGACCATCGGCGGCCTCGGTGCCGAAGATCACGATCGTCAGCCCGATCAGGAGGATCAGGACCACCACCGGCGCCACCGCGTCCAGGAGACTCGGGGCCCGCGTTGTCCTCATGTCGCCTGGAGCGATGGCTGCGGCGAGACCGGAGTGGTGCTTGGCGTTGATTCCGGCACGGTCCGGATCTTCAGCGCCTTCTTGACCTCAGACAGCACGATGATGGAAAGCGCAACCAGCAGGCAGACGCCCCACTGCCCCAGCGTCAGGCTCTTGGTGTCGAGCAAGTTCTGCAGCGGGCCGAACTGCGGGGTAAGGATGATCGTAAGGATCGATAGCCCGCTCCACTTGAGGAGCTGCGGGTTGCGGAGGATTTCACCGCTGAAGAGGGAACGGTCTTCGTCCGCGGTCTCCAGTGAAAAGAAGAGGTTGAACAGCGCGAAGGTGGTGAGCCCGAGGGTGTGGGCCAGGTTTGCATCTTTCGAGTTCGAGGCAATCACGGCCAGGGTGCCGACCGTCATCAGAAGACCGTTGACGACCAGCCAGATATACATCCGGGTGCCGAGGACCGGCTGGTCCTTGGGACGGGGGCGCAACGCCATCAAGCCTTCGCGCGGCTTCCCAAGGCCAAGCCCCAGGTTCTGAAAGAGTCCGACGCTGAAGTTGAGCCAGAGCGTCTGCAATGGAAGAAAGGGGATGCCTCCGAGAATGTTGAAGATGGCGGCGCCCAGGAAGATCCCGACGAATCCGAACAGGGTTCCTATCTGGAACCGGATGTAGCGCATCAGGTTGTCGTAGAGACTGCGGCCTTCCTCGACGGCCTTGACGATGGTGGCGAAGTTATCGTCGGTGAGGATCATGACCGCGGCTTCCTTGGCGACCTCGGTTCCAGTGATCCCCATCGCCACCCCGATGTCAGCATCTTTCAACGCCGGAGCGTCGTTGACGCCGTCGCCGGTCATCGCGACTACGTCACCATGATGTCGCAGCACCTCGACCAGCTTGACCTTGTGCTCGGGGGTCACCCGCGCAATCACGCCAACCTCGTCGATGCGGGCTTCCGCGTCGGCCTCGCTCAGCGCGCCGAATTCCTGCCCGGTCATCACCTGGCCGCGAATGCCAAGCTCGCGGGCGATCGCCTCGGCGGTGACCGCGTGGTCTCCGGTGATCATGCGCACCTTCATCCCTGCACCGGTCGCCTTCGCGATCGAGGCTTTGGCCTCGGCCCGTGGCGGATCGACGATGCCGACCATGGCCAGCAGCGTCAGGTTGCCGACGAGCGCGAGTAGGTCTCCCCGGGGATTGAAGTCGGCCGGATCGATGTCGCGCATCGCCGTCGCCATCACTCGGAGACCCTGCGCTCCGAGCCGCCGGTTCTCTTCGAGGTAGCGGTCACGGACACCGGCAATGGGTACCGCGGCACCGTCGGCGTTGTAGACGGAGGCGGCGCGCGCCAGCAGCTGGTCGGGCGCGCCTTTGACGTAGCAACGGATTACCGGGCGCCCGTCAGGCGCCTTCAACTGGTGGAAGGTCGCCATCAGCTTGTAAGCGGCGTCGAACGGCACCTCCGCCACCCGCGGGTATTCCTGACGGGTCAGATCGGGATCGACGCCGCCCTTGGCGGCGAGCACGACGAGCGCCCCTTCCGTCGGGTCACCGACGAGCTCGCCGTTGCGAACCGTGGCGTCGGCGGTAAGCGCCATGGGCAGCAAGAACGTGTCCAGCGGCACATCGGTCTGCCCGCCGACTCGCGTGATCGTCCCCTGGGTCGAATATCCCTCTCCCGAAACGGCATAGCGCCGGCCCACGACGGACATCTGGACGGCGGTCATCTGGTTCAGGGTGAGGGTTCCGGTCTTGTCGGAGTTGATCGCGGAGGTCGATCCCAGCGTCTCCACCGAGCGCAATCGTTTGACGATCGCCCCGGCTTTGGCCAGTTGCGTCGTGCCGATGGTCAGGACCGTAGTCACGACCGCCGGAAGCGCGGTCGGGATCGCTGACACGGAAAAGGCGACCGCCGCAAGAAAGAGGGTCTGGAACGGCGCGCCCCGAAGCAGCCCGAGCGTGATCGAGGCTACCAGCGCAAAGCCGGCGATGATCAGGATCTGCCCGGTCAGCCGATCGAGCTGGACGGTGAGTGGCGTCTTCTCCGCCTTGGTGGTTTGCAGCATCCTCGAGATGTGCCCGACCTCGGTGGCCATCCCGGTCGCGGTCACCACGATGGTTCCGGCACCACGGGTCACGTTCGTATTCATGAAGGCCATGTCGAGCCGGTCACCCAGTCCGCTGTCCTCTGACACGGTGTCGACCTGCTTGGGGACCGGAAGGCTCTCGCCGGTGAGTGCCGATTCGTCGATCTCGAGCGTGGCTGCCCGAATGATCCTGCCATCGGCGGGCACGATGTCGCCCGCCTCAATGTTGACGACGTCACCCGGAACCAGCTGGTCCATGGGCAGCTCGCTGAGCTGCGCGTCGCGCCAGACCTTGGTCTTGACCACCATCATCTTTTGCAGGGCGGCGACGCTCGCGGCGGCTTTCCCCTCCTGGTTCAGCCCGAGGAACGCATTGAACAGGGTGAGGATGATCAAGAGGATGCCGGTCAGCAGCTGATTGGGGATGAACAAGCAGATGATGCCCGCCACCAGGAGGACGATCTGCATCGGGTCTCCGTACTGGCGCAGGAATGCCTGCCAGCGCGGCTCCTTCTTTTCCTCGGCAAACTTATTGGGGCCGAAGCTCTCGCGTCGCTTCGCCGCCTCTTCGGTGCTCAGGCCGCGATTGGGATCGACGTGCTGCGCCTGGAGCGCGTCCCCCGCGCTCACGGCGTAGAGCGGCGGTTGCTCCGGGGCGGTCGGTTTTGCCGTTGCTTCTGCGATGGCCATGATCAGCGACCTCCAGCCTTTTTCTTGGGGTTCTTCGTTTTTCCCTGGCGCTTGCCCCCACGACTTTCCGCCTCGAGCTCACGGCGCGCCGTCTCGAGTGACGCCTTCGCCTCCGAGCTGGCCGTCGGATACTGCGGATCGATGTCCAGGAGCGCATTGCCGATGGCCGCCGCCGCTACCAGCCGCGAGAACCACTTGTTGTCCGCCGGCACCACATACCAGGGCGCCCACCTGGTGCTGGTATTGCTGAGCAGGTCCGAAAATGCCGCCTGGTAGGCATCCCAGAACGTTCGCTCGCGAACATCCGATGCGGTGAACTTCCAGTTCTTCGACGGCTGGTCGATGCGCGAAACGAACCGCTCCCGCTGCGCCTCCCTGGAGAGATTGAGGAACAGCTTGACGATGCGCACACCGTTGTCCGAGAGGTAGCGCTCGTAGTTGTTGATCTCGCGGAACCGTTGCTGCCAGATTCCATCACCCGCACCTTCCTGCCCAGCCGCTCCATCAGGGAGCTTCTGCGTCTCGAGCAGCTGCGGATGGACGCGGACCACCAGCACCTCTTCGTAGTACGACCGGTTGAAAATGCCGATGCGCCCGCGAGCCGGAATCTTTGCCTGGTAGCGCCACAGGTAGTCGTGGGCCAGCTCGTCGGCGGACGGGACTTTGAAGCCGCTGACGTCGACGCCTTGCGGGTTCACGCCGCTCATCACGTGGCGGATGGTGCCGTCCTTTCCGGCGGCGTCCATCGCCTGCAGGATGACGAGTACGGCATGGGTGCTCTGCGCCGCCAGCCGCGCCTGGTAGTCGGCGAGCAGCGTGATCCCGGCCTGGAGGATTTGCTGGGCCCCCGCCCCATCCTCCCGGTTGTAACCTCCGGTCGAGGCGGGATCGAAGTCGTTCGGGAGCCGGACTTTCCCGCCGGGGGGCACCAGGAACGGCTCGACAAACTTCCTGATCCGCTTCGGGCTCAGGTCGGGCTTCGATTTGACTCTGATCGGCATCTCAGGCCACCGGCGCCAGCGGGGGTCGCGAGACGGCGATCTGGTCTTCGACCCGAGTCACGATCTCGCTGATCCCCGAATCCCGATCCAACCGATCGTTCAGCGTGATCGCCGCATTGATCAACGCCAGGTGCGTGAATGCCTGGGGGAAATTGCCGAGCTGCTCCCCGGTCAGGCCGATCTCCTCGGCGAACAACCCGACATGGTTGGCGTAGGTCAGCATCTTCTCGAACGTGAGGCGCGCTTCCTCCAGGTAGCCCGAGCGCGCCAGGGCGTCGACATACCAGAAGGTGCACAGTGAGAACGTCCCCTCCGAGCCCGCCAGCCCATCGGGCGAAGCGCTCGGGTTGTAGCGATAGACCAGGCTGTCGGAGACCAGCTCACGCCTCATGGCTCGCAGGGTTTCGATCCAGCGCGCGTCCGAGGGAACGACGAAATTCACCCGCGCCATGTGCAGCAGCGAAGCATCGAGCACGTCGCTGCCGTAGTACTGCGAGTAGGCACGCACGCGTGGATTCCAGCCTTTGTCGCTGATTTGCTGATAGATCGCGTCGCGAGCCCTGGCTAGCCGATTGACGTCCGCCGGCTTGCCGTCCACGTTCGCCATCCGGATCGCGCGGTCGAGGGCAACCCATGACATCAGACGCCCGTAGACGAAGGGCCGGCGCCCGCCGCGGGTCTCCCAGATGCCCTCTTCGGGCTGGTCCCAGTGCTCGATCAGCCAGTCGAAGACCCGCAGCAACGCGCGCCACCCCTCGTAGCCCGCTTTCAGCTCCTTCCGCTGCGCGATGTACAGGGCATCGACCATCTCGCCGTAGATGTCGAGCTGCAGCTGGTCACCGGCACCGTTACCGATCCGGACCGGGCGCGAGCCGCGATACCCTTCGAGGTGAGGCAGCGATTCTTCAGCCAGATCGGAGGAACCGTCGATCCGGTACATGATCTTCAGAGGCCCGGATGGCCCATCGCTGCCTTCGCTCAAGCGCCGGTAGAGCCAGACCATGAAGGCTGCCCCCTCGTCGACGAACCCGAGGTTGAGCAGGGCTTCGACCGAGAACGCGGCGTCCCGTATCCAGGTGAACCGGTAATCCCAGTTCCGCTCTCCGCCGACCTGTTCGGGCAAGGCCGCGGTGGGCGCGGCAACTAACCCGCCGGTCGGCGCATAGGTCATCAACTTGAGGGTGATGGCGGAGCGGGTGACCGTCTCTCGCCAGCGACCGCTGTAGGTCGAGCGCTTTACCCAGGAGTGCCAGAAGTCGGTGGACTCCTGCAGCAATCGCTCCACCTCACCGAGTCCCGGCCGGTGCAGCTCCTGGGACGGCGCCCAGTCGAGCATGACGAATGCGCCTTGCCCGGCTCTCAGGGTCTGCTCGCCGCGGATGTCGTTGCCGGCCGTGGTCAGTGGAAAGTCGCTCACCAGGGCCAGTTGCTGGTCACGGCTGCGAAAGAGGGCTTCCGAATCTCTCAGCTGCAGATCGTGGTCCCGGCGCGCGTAGTCGAAGCGCGGCTCGCATTCCAGCAAGAATCGGAGCTGCCCGCGCACCACCCGGATCAGCCGAGCGATGCGATGGCGCGGCGTCGGGGTGTTGCGCTGGACCAATGGCATGAAATCGATGACCTCACCGACGCCATCAGGCGTCATGAAGCGAGTCACGAGGTTGGCCGTGTCGGGCAGGTAGATCTGTCTGGTCTCGTAATCGGTTCCGATTGGAGCGATTCGGCAACGGCCTCCCTTGTCAGCGTCGAGAAGCGCGGCGAAAACGCTCGGAGAATCGAAGCGAGGGGCGCAGAACCAGTCGATCGTTCCGTCCCTGGCGACCAGGGCGGCCGTTTGAAAGTCGCCGATGAGTCCGTGGTCGGCAATCTCTGGGTACTTTGTGCTCACCATGTGGCTCAGCCTCCTACACGATTGCCGTACCGACGAGTGTCGAAGGGCCTATGTTCGAAGCACTCTGTTGATCGACAGGCTAGGCCCCTCGCAGCCGGCGTCATGTGCAGCCGGCCTTAGCCCGGGCCTCCTCGATGAAGGCGATCAAGTCGTCGTTGGGGCGACCGGTGACCCGCGCGTGCGCGTCGCTGGTCCGTGTGGCCGTAGCGAGCAGCTGCTCCAGGGTGGCACAGTCCTTGGTGGCAATCGCATCGGCGATCCTCACGCGCAGTGCCGGGTCGTAGGTCGTCCAGGGAACCGCCAGGGCGTTGGCGCAGCTCACGAGCGTGACGGCCGCGACCGCCACGGCGCCGGCTCGGATGGTGATCAGCACCTCAGGTGCCCCCCAGGGCGGGGACAGCAACGCCAAGCAACATGAAGAGGACGATTAGAACCAGCAAGATCCCGAGCAGCGGGCCAACGAAGCGCAGGTACCGGTCGTAGCGGACCTTTCCCAGGGTCAGCCCGCCCATGATGATGGCGGAGGTCGGCGTGAAGAGGTTCACCCAACCAGATGCAGACTGATAGGCGGTGACCACCATCGCCCGGCTGACCGAAGCAAAGTCGCCCAGCGGCGCAAGGATCGGCATCGCCAGCGTCGCGTGACCCGAGGAGGACGGCACCAGGAATGCCAGCGGGATGTTGATGAGGTACATGACGACGGCGAACACCCCGGCCGAGAGTCCGGTGACGAGCGACTCGAGCGAATGGAGCACCGAATCCGTGATGTAGGCGTTATTCATGATCACCGTGACGCCGCGGGCGACGGCGATGATGAGCGCGGCTCCAATAAAGTCGCCGGCGCCGGCGATGATTCCATTCACCGTCCCCTCCTCGCCCAGGCGTCCCACCAGGCCGACGATCACCGACGCCACGATGAAGAGCGCCGCGAGCTCCGGGAAGTACCAGCCCAGCGTGATCCCCTCCAGGGACGAACTGAAATCGCTCCAGGGGATGACCGAGAAAATCATCAGCCCAAAGGTCAAGCCGACAATCCAGAGAACGACTTTTTGTCTGGTGGTTATGGGAGCGGCGCTGGCCGCCGGCGCGGCGACCGAGACATCCTCGAGTGACCCCGGAACCAGCGACTTGGTTGGATAGGCGTGCACCCGGCGCGCGTAACGCAGCACATAGAAGACGCTCACAGCAGTGAGCACCAGGTACATCAAGATTCGCAGCGCGATGCCGTTCCCGAGGGCCACGTCGCCGCCGGCCGAAGCGACACCGGTGGCGAACGGGTTGACGGTTGAGGCGAGCGTCCCAACCCCGGCCCCCACCATGATGAGGCTCACACCCACCATCCGGTCGTAGCCGATCCCAACGATGACCGGCACGATGATGGCGTAAAAGCCGAGGGTCTCCTCGGCCATGCCATAGGTCGTGCCGCCGATGGAGAAGATCACCATCAGGATGCCGATCAAGAGCAAGCCACGGGTACGAAATCGCTGCGTGATGCGGCTGATGCCAGCATCGAGGGCGCCCGTCCGGATGGTCACCGTGATGAACGCGCCGATCGCGAGGACGAAGAAGAAGACCGCGGCGGCGCCCGCCAGATCACCAACGTTGTAGGGGCCGGTGTCCGCCGGCGGCGTGACGATCTCCGCCGTCACCGGTTGGCCGCCGCTCGTGGCCCCGCAGGTTTGCTGTCCGGCCCTGGCGATCTCCGCCGGCGGGTTTGGAATCGGCTCGGACGGAGTGCGAATGCCGTACAGCCCGTTGACGGGGGACAACCACAGGTCGTACAGCCGATTGACAATGCTGAGGTCTACCGTGGTGTTCGCAAAGGTGCCGGGAATCGGTTTCGGGGTTCCTTCGTCGCAGCTGACATAGGCATACGAACCGGGCCTGATGACGAGGGCGAGCGCCCACACCAGCACCAGGACCAGGAACAGGATGGTAAAGGCGGTCGGGAACTTGAAGCCGCGCTTGGGCTTGTCGGGTGCCTGGGTCGCCGCTGGTGCGGGAGTCTTGGTCGCCACGAGTGTGCCGGCTAGAGGCCGTCTCGCTGCAGTGGGCACGTCATGCAGTGACCACCGCCGCGGCCCTTGCCCAGCTCGAAGCCCGGAATCGGAATCACGTCGATGCCGGCCTCCTGCATCTTGGAGATGGTGAAGGTGTTGCGCTCGTAACTCACCACCACACCGGGCTCGAGGGCTACCGTGTTGTTGGCGTCGTCCCACTGTTCTCGCTCGGCCTGGTACCGATCGCCCCCCGTTTCCACCACCCTCAGCTGCTTCACCCCGAGCGCGTCGCGGACGGCTTCCAGGAAATTCTTTTCGAGTGTGACGTGGAATCGTCCCGCGTGCTTCCCAGGCCGCAGACTGATGGCGCGAATGCGCTCGACCACCGCCGGAAAGGCCGTGACCGTGTCACGGTCGAGCATGGTGAAGACGGTGTCGAGATGCATGTGGGCGCGGTCTTTGCTCATCAAGGCCACGATGAGCCGCTCGGCCGCCCCCCGGCTGAAGAGTGCGCCGGCGATTTCCTCGATCATCCGTGCCGTGGTTCGCTCGCTGAAGCCAGCGAGCACCGTGCCATTGCCAATCGGCATGACGTCACCGCCCTCCAGCGATGCCGGGCCGAAGAGGTCGAGGCTGAGTGGGCCACCGTCTCGGGCCAGGTGCGGGTACCAGAGTTCCCAGTCGGCAGCCATGAACATGGGGTGGTAGCGGTAGATGGCCAACAGGTTTAGCGATTCCCGGCGGCGCGCCGACCAGAACATGGGGTTGACGGTGACGCCGCCGAAGAGCCAGGCGGACGAATCGCGGGTGAAGAGCTGGTTTGGAAGCGGTGGCAAGACGAAAAGGTTGTCATCATCGTTGCCGGCGGCGATCAGGGAAAAGGACTTCAGCCGACGCCAGTCGGGATCAAGCTCACCAATCGTCAAGCCGCCGATCAGGTAGGTTGCAAGCCGGTCCGGGCTCAGGGCGCCGAGCATGATGCGGATCTCCTCGGCCAGCGCCGCGCCGACCGTCACCTGGTTGGCCACCGCGTGGATGACCTGATTGCGCGCCGCCTCGCTGCCCTGAAGCGCCTCGACGAGCAGGTCGCGGACGTAGTACACCTCAACACCCCGGCCGCGCATCACCTTGACGAACTCATCGTGTTCCCATTGCGCCCGTTCCACCCATAAGACGTCGTCGAAAAGCAGCTCATCGTGATTGGCAGGCGTCAGACGCTTGAGGCTCAGCTCGGGACGATGCACAAGGACTTTTCGCAGGGTTCCGACTTCGGAAAAGACACCGAATGGGCCAGCCGCCGTGGCCGGCCTCTCGCGTTCGCGAACAGCAATTGAACTCATTTCTCCTGACACTCCTACGTGATGTCGCCGGCGGCTGCCGGGTCCGGTTGATGGACCGCCGCACGCATGACCTGGGTCCCCTTCTTGCCGGCGACGATTTCCGCCATATCGCCCAGCCCCCCGATGGCCGCCCGTTTGCCGGTCATCCGCGCGAATCGCATCGCCGCATCGACCTTGGGGCCCATGGAGCCTTCGGCGAAGTCGTGCTCCGACAGTTCCTCGGGCGTAATCGTGAGCAACTGGCGCTGCCGCGGTGTGCCCCAGTCGACGAAGACCCCCGCGACATCGGTCGCCATCACAAGGAGGTCGGCACCAAGATCCTCCGCGAGCAGTTCGCTCGCCAGGTCTTTATCGATGACGGCTTCGACCCCGACCATCCTGCGCCCGTTGCCCGGTTCCGAGGTCGTCGGAATGCCGCCCCCGCCAGCGCAGATGACCAGGACGTGACGATCCAGGAGATAACGGATCGGTTCGATCTCGACGATCCGTTGAGGCCGCGGCGATGGCACGACTCGCCGCCAATGGGCACTGTCTTGCTTGAACACCCATCCTTTCCCGCCGGCGAGCCGCTGCGCCTGCTCCTCCTCGTACAGGGGGCCGACGAACTTCGTCGGGTCCTTGAACGCCGGATCGGCGGCGTTGACCTCCACCTGCGTCAGCAACGTGGCCATCAACGTGTCGGGTGGCATGGCGTTGCTCAGCTCTTGCTCGAGCAGGTAGCCGATCATCCCCTCGGTCTCCGCCCCAAGCACGTCGAGTGGATACGGCTCGACCTCGCGGTAGGCGTCCTGCTGGAGCGCGAGCAGACCCACCTGTGGCCCATTGCCGTGCGCCACGACGAGCTCGTGGTCCGCCGCCAGGGGCGCCATCGCTTCCGCCGCGATCCGGGCGTTGCGACGCTGGACTTCGGCCGTCATCGGCTCCGAGCGGCGAAGCAATGCATTGCCACCGAGCGCGAGCACGATTCTCACGCGGCGGCTCCCGCGGCCGCCGCCGGGACGCGTTCCGGCATCGGGGTCGCGCTGGCCCCCGCGTCCTGGCCGATCGTCGCCACCATGACCGCCTTGATCGTGTGGACGCGGTTCTCGGCCTCGTCGAACACGATCGAGCGGGGTGACTCGAAGACCTCGTCCGTTACCTCCAGGGCGTCGAGCCCGAAGTGCTCATAGATCTCGCGGCCAACTTTTGTCTGCCGGTCATGGAAGGCAGGCAGGCAATGCATGAACTTGACGTCGGGGTTGCCGGTTTTCCGGACGACATCCATGTTGACCTGGTACGGCTTGAGCAGGTCGATGCGCTCCTTCCATACCGACTTGTCCTCCCCCATCGACACCCAGACGTCGGTGTAGAGGAAGTCGACGCCCTTGACCCCCTCGTCGACGTCGCTGGTGATGCGCAAGCGCGCTCCGCTCTCTTGCGCCATCCGCCGCGCGCTCTCGACCAGCCGCGCATCGGGCCACAGCGTGTGGGGCGCGCAAATCCGGACGTCCATCCCGAGCTTGCAGCCGGTGATCATCAGTGAGTTGCCGGTGTTGAAGCGGGCGTCACCGAGGTAGCAGTAGGCGATCCGGTTGAGCGGCTTGCTCGAATGCTCGCGCATCGTCAGGATGTCGGCCAGCATCTGCGTCGGGTGGAAATCGTCCGTCAGCCCGTTGTAGACGGGTACCGGCGAGTAGGTCGCGAGCTCCTCAACTACGGCCTGACCAAAGCCGCGGTACTCGATCGCGTCGTACATCCGGCCCAGCACGCGGGCGGTATCCTTGATCGATTCCTTGTGCCCGATCTGGGAGCCTTCCGGACCCAGATAGGTGACGTGGGCCCCCTGGTCATAGGCCGCGACCTCAAATGCGCATCGGGTCCGAGTCGAGGTTTTTTCGAAGATCAGGGCGATGTTCTTGCCCTGCAGCGCGTGGCCTTCACTCCCGCGATACTTCGCCGCCTTCAACTGTGCGGCGAGATCTAGCAGGTAGAGGACTTCCTCGGCGGTGAAGTCGGAGATTTTCAGCCAGTCACGGTTGCGTAGATCAATACTCATGCAGGCCTCCTTTCAACACGGCAAGCAGTGGTGGCGCGGACGGTTGACTCGTTCGGATACGGCTCCGAAGAACGTCGAGGATGACCACCAGGCCGGCGATGGCGATCACCATCAGCATGGCCGTCGGGCCATTCAGCAAGATTTCGAGGACACAGCCAGCAAGGAGGATCACGATCGTTAGCATCGCGAGAACCAGCAGGCGCAGCCTGGCTCCAGTTTCCGGATAGATCTGGACGTGGCCGGCGATGATCGGTCCGAAGATCAGAAGGGCCAGGGCGCCGCCAATCGCCGCAATCGTAGTGAGATTCAAGAGCAGTGCGACGATCAGGCTGACCGCCGCCGCGCCCAGCAGGCCAACGTTGGCGCGCCATCCGAGATCGCGCCCACGAACTGGCTGGGACCAGAGTGCGCGGGGTAACCGCGACACCGGCCTTGCCAGGTGCCTGGCGGTGAACGCGACCGTGCCCAAGCCCAGCAAGCCGACGAACGCGGGCACCGCGCTGGCAATGACGTGGCTCCAGGCCGCGAGGACGGCGAGCATGCCCACCACTACGGCGACGATCAGGCCCCGCGCCCGACCGATCACTCTTGTGCTCCAAATACTGACGGCCATCATCGCCACGACGATGCCGGCGGCGATCGCGCCGCTCGTGGCCTTGTTACTGGAATTCAGCAGCGCGCCGGCGTACTCGCCAACGGCGACCGCCACCATTGCCGTGACCACGGCACTGACGGCATACACGAGGCAGGTGCCGATCGCCGACAGATGCCCTCGACCGAAGCGGCGGTTCAGATCGTCGACGGTGCCCGAGGCCGCCGGAGGGTGACTCACATCACCATCAAACGCACCATCGCTTGGCCGGCCAAGTGCCGGAAGGCTCAGCCCCCACGGGACGAGGTCCGCATCCACACGCGGCACCGCGCTCCAGCTTTCACGCGCCCAGTATCCCGAGATCTACGAGACCATGACCGGATATGCCCAGACCCTGGCCCAACCTCCTCGGACCCATCCATGGACGGTCCGCCGGCTCAATACGCTGTACCGGCTAGCCCTGTTCAAGGACGCAGGGGCAAAAGAACTCGCCGCCGCTGCGCCCAGCGTCTCGCAAAAGGGGACGTGAAGGTTGTGCGCGAGCCGGCGGCGGCCATCTTTCGGCTCGATCGTCAGACCGTCGTTGGCGGCACACCAAAGCGATCCCGGTTCGTATAGCCGCTGCTCCCGTAACTGAGCAAGTCGAAGACAAAGAAGATCGCGATCCAGAAGATGCCGCCGGGCTGAATCGTGCCATTGGGCGCGACGATGACGAACATGAGGGTGGTCCAGGGCAGGAATAGGATGGCGGCCAGGGGGACGATGAAGGTGTTGAAGTTGTGAAAAGCATGCTGCCACCGGAACGGATCGACGAGGTACCAGAAGAGAATGCCGGCCCGGGGGCCAAGGAACACCATGATCGCTAAGAGACAGAACATGTCGAACCTCCTTTGGACGACCGATGCTTGGCAGACAAGGTATGCGCAAAGGTTTGCGCCCGCATCTGCCGAGAGGCCTGACGCCGCTGGGCGCGTACCCAGAACGGCATAGGAGCAAGCCCGTAAGCGCCTAGCGCAGATAGGCCCTTGGGCTCTCGCGCTGCCTCAGGTTCCCTGACAGACTGTGGCCTGTCCGCGGTGGCGCGACAGCGTTGGGAGCCACGGAAAAACATCGAGGAGGTATCAATGGCAGCGAAACAGGGATCGACCGCGACCAAGCGCGGGTCGGCGTCCGTCTCGGCAAAGGTTGAAGACCACCTGCGGCGGATCGCCCGGTCAGACAACAAGGAAATTGAGACCATGGTGGGGATGCGTCAGGGGCTCAAGGACGTCACCCAGCTCGATAACAGGAGCTTCGCGCTGGTCAAGATTGCAGCACTGATTGCCGTCGACGCTCCGCCGGCGTCCTACATGTGGCAGATCGGCAATGCCATCGCCGAAGGCGTCACGCCCGAAGAGGTGCTGGGCACGATGTGGGCGGTCGCGCCGCAGGTAGGGGGACCGCGGCTGATTTCCGCGGCGCCGGAAATCATGCTTGCCCTTGGCCTCGTCCTCAACGAGGAAGATGGGGAGGACTGGAAATGATCCGGCGTCGCCGTCCACTCTTGCGAGCGGCCGCCGTCGGTACCGTGGCAGGAGCCACCGCGGGCGCGGTTGCCGGCCATTCGATCAAAAAACAGCAGGCTGCCCAGGAGGAGGCGGACGCCCAACAGTACGCTGCCCAGCAGCAAGCGGACGCCCAAGCGCAGCTCCAATATCAGCAGCAAGAGCTGGCACGCCAGCAGCAGGAGCTCGCTCGACAACAGCAGCAGTTCGCGCAGCAGCTGGCCGCTCAACAGGCCCAACAAAAGAGCTAGCGCCGGCTCGGAACACCACCACGAACCGGCCCCTTGAACCCTTGGGGCCGGTTTCTTTATGCCGTCATCGGACGAGGGCGGTCATCGTCGAGTCAGGGAGATGCCGTCGGGCTGGCGCCGGCGGCGGCGCCCGAAGGCGAGGACGATGGCGTCGGTGATGGGCTCGGACTCGAGCCGGGGCTTGGGCTTGGATTCGTCAGTGGCCGGGCAACCGTCAGCGCCTGCTTGAGGGGGCAGGCGTTGTTCCAGCACAACGCGAGCGTGTGGTCCCCCACCGTCGTGTCGGCGGGAATCGCAGCCGCCACGCTGAAGCCGCCACTCTGGTCGGCCGTAAAAGTGGCCAGCAGTTGAGTTCGGCTTTGGAGCTCCACCTGTCCGGCCTGGTGGGGAGGAAGATTCGCCCCACTGACGACCAGGCTCGTTCCCGCGGGCACGGCACCACGCGACAGCGTCATGGTTGCCGGAGCAACGCCGGCGGTCGACGGCTCCGACGGCGGCTGGTTCAGCACCAGGAGAAGGGCGAAGACGCTCACCAGGGCGACTCCGGCGATGGCGACCCACAGGCCGAGTCGGCTGCGCTGCCTGGCCCGGGGGGTGGGGGCCTGCATGGCGCCCGTCATTGCCTCAACCATCGCGGTGCACGAAGGCCACCGTGCCGATGGGTCGTCGGCGAGACCTCGGATCAGGACGCAATCAAGTTCGGCGCTCCCGCCCCCCGCCGCTCCCAACTTCCTCATCAGCACCGAGGCGAGCGCCGCGAAGCCGTACCGGTCTGCTGCTGCACTTGCCGCACCGGAGCGCGCCTGTTCGGGCGCGCGGTACGCGCTCGATCGACCTGCGCCCCCGGCTCGCTCGACGAGCGGCGCGATGCCGAGATTGGTGAGAATGGCATCCCCGTTGACCTTGAGCATGACGACGTCCGGCTGCAGGTCGCCGTGGACCACCCCGGCGGCGTGGGCGAAATCGAGCGCCGCCGCCACCTGCCGCAGCAGCGGCATGGGACCAGGCGAGAACGTTTCGGAACGATCGAGGAGTGCTCCGAGCGGCTGCCCGGCGACCTGCTCGTGCACCACATACGGTGAACCGCTCTCGACGCCGTAGGCGAGCATGCTCGCAATTCCCGGGTGGCGCAGGTTGATCAGCTGGGCGGCCCGCTGGTCGAAGCTGCGCTCAGCGCTCCGCTCCAGCGGCGCCAGGAATGTCAAGAGGACGGGCCGGCCCGTCTCGGTACTGGTGGCGCGGTAGGTACCCCGTGGAGGGTCAGGCCTCGCCTCCGCGAGCCGGTAGCGACCGATCACCGTCCCGGCCGGCAGCCCCATGTCAGCCACGGAACCAGGTGCCAAGCACTCGTCGAACCGACGTCGCCAGCCGCTCTGTCCAATCGTCGGATGGCTCGGCCGCGGGGCGATAGCTTTCGCCAAATTCGGCGGCGAAGACGGCGATATGACTCGCGTCGAGCACCGGCAGGCTGTAGACCTTGGCAAGGCGCGCCAGCGAGCTGGCCGCCGAGCCCGGGAGGAACATCGGCGGGTAGCAAAGCGCGAGCGGGCGGGCAAACTCGGAACGGAAACCTTCCTGATGGATGGTCAGCCGCCCCCAGGCGAGGACCGCTCCCCCTACCAGCCGCGAGGTAATGGCTTCGATCATCTGATTCGCCTCGTGGTATGCGTAGATGCCACACATGCAGTCTTCGATTGGGGGTGTCAGCTCGGGTTGTTTCCGGTGCGGTTTCGCCACAGCCGGTGCCCCCGACTCGTCTTGGCATTCCGCTTTGAGGGCTACACCAGGGAGCCAGACCGCATAGCGATGCGGCGAGGCCAGGCGCGGCCCGGTCAGCATCTCGTCGATCCGCCAGACGCGAAACCCTATCGCCGGACTCATGGTGCACCGACCGGCAGCGGATCCGGTTCCTCGACCTCCCGAGGCCCCCTCTCCGGTTGGGGCACCGTGAGCGGCTCCTTCTCCGGTGAGGGCACCTCGACGGTACGGAGAGGAGGACTGCTCCATCCAAGTCCGTAGAACATGCCTAGCCCTCCCGCACTCGTGCGAAGGCGTCGGTGCGACCCCAGCGACCGGGAATATCGAGGATCTGCAACCAGCCGATCTGTTCGGGAAGATGCGGGTCGACGATGAGATGCTCGCCAACCGGTTCCAGGCCAAGCACAACCCGGAGTAGCAATAGCGGTGCGCCTGTGGCCCAGGCCTGCGGGCTGCAGGCGGTCGGATACTCCACGGGGAAGCGGGTCATGTCGCGGCGAAAGCCG
>Ga0209689_1001625_pt1 | contig 16805 bp, 13 predicted proteins | sample GraSoiAngelo_149_FD_187119 | JGI IMG/M metagenome (GOLD analysis project Ga0209689, IMG submission 187119) | Grasslands soil microbial communities from the Angelo Coastal Reserve, California, USA - 14_1009_09_30cm (SPAdes) (version 2) | ecosystem: Environmental > Terrestrial > Soil > Grasslands ...
ATTCGAGGACTGAAGGCGCGACTGCTATCTGTCAAAAATCAACTGAAGAACATGTGCGGTCATGACGGGTCAGAGGGAATGGACGATTGGTAGTTAGTGAGCAAAGCAGAAAGCGCCCCGCGGCGAAGCGTGACGGCTGATTGCCAAATACTGCTAGTTTGGCCCGCGCAGTTTTACTGATTATTGAGAATCGTTTGCGGTGCAGGTTTACTCACTTCAGCAGTTAAGGCTATAAAACCTGCTGCTATAGCAGTGGCCACTTTCGTTTCGACAGATAATTTCATATCTTCCCCTTGTTGATGGTTTCATCTCGCCCTCGCCGATCGACGACTCTTTGCCGCACAGCTCCCTTTTCGCCTTCTTTGATCAGCGAGAAAACTGCTCGTTCGCAAGGACGAGTCACTTCAATCTCCTGAAACGAGGGCTTCCTTTGTTGGTACCGTTCGAATTCCACCGCGCCGATGGATGTCCGCCTGGTCGCGCAGATGCCTAGACTTCAAAAAACATCGAACGTCGCGGCATTGGTAACGTTCTGCGAGAGATGAAGCTCTGATTTTAGTCTCTCAATGCCTACCGCCACGTCGTCACGAAGAATTTTTATGCTTAATATGTTAGTAGCACTTCGTTGCGACGACATCACCACCCACGGACACTAGTTCAAAAAATCACCGTTCCAACTTAAACGCCAGGGTCGCCAGGGGCGGTAAGTGAACGAGGATCGAATGTTCGCGACCCATCCAGGGAACATCCTCGCTTTGGACGCCGCCGAGATTTCCGACGTTGCTGCCGCCATATGTTTCAGCATCGGTGTTGATGAGCTCACGATAGAAGCCGGATTCGGGGACGCCTAGCCGGTAGTTGTAGCGCACCACTGGCGTAGCGTTCACTACGAAGGCGACCACGTCGCCCTCGCGCGATTTTCTCAGGAATGACACAACGCTGTTATCGGCGTCATGAAAATCGATCCAATCGAATCCTTCGTAACTATCGTCGAGCTGCCAAAGCGCCGGTTCGCTTTTGTAAACGTAATTCAAATGTTGCACCAGCCGGCGCACGCCATCGTGTCGGGGGAGATTGAGCAGTTGCCAGTCGAGACTCGTGTCGTGGTTCCATTCGTTCCGCTGGCCGAATTCGCCGCCCATGAACAGCAGTTTTTTCCCGGGATGACCGTACATCCACGCCAGAAACATCCGGAGATTGGCAAACTTCTGCCATTCGTCGCCCGGCATCTTGGATAACAACGAGCGCTTCCCGTACACCACTTCATCGTGGCTGAGCACAAGGATGAAGTTCTCCTGGAAAGCGTAGAGCAGCGAGAAGGTGATGTTACCGTAATGATAGCGCCGGTAAATCGGGTCGATGCTCATGTATTGCAGGAAATCGTGCATCCAGCCCATGTTCCATTTGAAACCGAACCCGAGCCCGCCCAGATAAGTCGGACGCGATACCCCCGGCCAGTCGGTTGATTCCTCGGCGATGGTCATGATCCCAGGGAACCGCTCGTAGCAAACTTCGTTGAAGCGTTTCAGAAAATAGATGGCGTCGAGATTCTCGCGGCCGCCGTGAACGTTCGGGATCCATTGGCCGGGTTTTCGTGAATAGTCGAGGTAAAGCATCGAAGCTACGGCGTCCACGCGCAGACCGTCGATGTGATATTTGTCGAACCAGAAGAGCGCGTTGCCGATAAGAAAATTGCGCACCTCGCTGCGGCCGAAATTGAAAATGAGCGTGCCCCAATCCTGATGCTCGCCCTGGCGCGGGTCCATGTGTTCGTAGAGATCGGTGCCATCAAATTCGGCCAGCGCGTGAGCGTCCTTTGGAAAATGCGCAGGCACCCAGTCCATGATCACGCCAATGCCGGCTTGATGACATTTGTCGATGAAATGGCGGAGGTCGTCAGGCGGACCGAACCGACTGGTGGGCGCATAATAATTTGTGACCTGATAACCCCAGGAGCCTTCGAAGGGATGCTCGGCAACCGGCAACAACTCGATGTGCGTGTAACCCATTTCGAGCGCGTACGGCAGCAACTCCTCGGCAAGTTCGAGATAACTGAGCTGGCGATTTCCTTCTTCAGTTTTGCGACGCCATGAGCCGAGGTGCACTTCGTAAATGCTGATGGCGCTCCTCGGCCAATCCCGCGTTCGGCGCGATTCCATCCACGCACTATCGTTCCATGTGTAACGCTCCAGATCGTACACCAGCGATGCGGTCGATTTGCCATGCTGATTGAAAAATGCGAACGGATCGCTCTTAAGCAGCAGTGCGCCGGTCTGACCGCGGATTTCGAATTTGTAGTGCACGCCTTGCTTGAGCCCGGGCAAAAATAATTCCCACACACCGCTGCCGATAAGTTTGCGCATGGGATTGACCCGGCCATCCCAGTTATTGAAATCGCCGACGACGCTCACGCGTTGCGCATTGGGCGCCCATACAGCGAAATAAACGCCTGCCGCGTCTCCGATCGTGCGCAAATGCGCGCCAAACTTCTCGTAAATTTTCCAGTGTTGCCCTTCGGCGAATAGATGCAGATCGACCTCGCCCATGATTGGCCCGTACTGATAAGGATCGCGCGTGCGCTGCTGCGATCCATCCCAGCTAATGATCTGGAGATGATATGGGACATCGCGCGGCGCGCCGGCGATAGTCGCACAAAAGAATCCGTCCTGATGAATTCGCTCAGCCGCTATCGGCTTCTCCGGTTCTCGATCCAACACTATATCAATCACGCGCGCGTCCGGGCGAAAGATCCGGACCTCCAAATCATCGCCAACTCGATGCGGACCCAGCAGGCGGAACGGATCGGAGTGAGTTCCGCGCACGAAGCGGCTCACCTCGTCACGCGGCAGTCCCGCGATGTCGAAAGCTTTCATACGTTCTCTTACACCTTTGAAGCGGTAAAACGGATTGCTTCGCGCTGCAACGTTACAACGCGCGCAGACGCGCAACGCGCCAGCGGTCTGCGATAACTACAGAAAGGAGAATAACACTGCCATGGCTAAAGTCGTTAAAGTTATTGAACTGATGTCACAATCGCCGAAGAGCTGGGAAGACGCCGCGCAAGGCGCAGCAAAGGAAGCCTCGAAAACCCTGCGGAACATTCGCTCGATTTACATCAAGGAATTCACCGCTGAAGTGCAAGACGGCAAAATCACAAACTATCGCATCAACGCAAAGGTCAGTTTCGATTTGGAGACGGAAGGCTGAGGCAGGCCTGTAGACGCTTCGCTGTGCGAAGTGCGGCGTTCGCGTGGCAATCGGATCACGTCGCTCGCAGAGCGACGGCTACAGTTTTCTCGGCCTTAATAAAGGAAACAGGATCACGTCTCGGATGGACTCTGCGCCGGTGAGCAACATCGTGAGCCTATCCATGCCGATGCCGATGCCGCCGGCCGGCGGCATGCCGTGCTCAAGCGCGAGTAAAAATTCCTCGTCAGCGCTTTGCTTCTCTTCCCCGGCCTGTTCGAGCAGACGCTGACGTTGTACAAGTGGATCGTTTAATTCGCTGTAACCAGGAGCGATTTCCACACCGTTAATGATCAGTTCAAAAACATCCACGAGCGAGTTGTCAGCTGCATTTTGTTTTGCCAGCGGCACCAGCTCTTTCGGGCAGTGCGTCACAAACAGAGGATCGATCGTCTTCTCCTCAACGAGTTTTTCCAACACGTGCTGCGTCACCTCGAAATCGGCCAGTTGCGGCAGGATTTCCAATTTGAATTTATTGGTCGCGCGTTCCCGCCGCTGCTCGCTGGAGAGCTCGAACCAATCTTTGCCGGCAACTACCCGCACCACATCGTGGTAGCGCGTCCGGCGCCAGGGCCGTTGCAAATTGACGGTGCGGACGATCTTCCCGTCAGCGTCTCGATGCTCAATTGTTAGTGACCCGCAGATTTTCTCGGCGAGATAACAAATCAGTTCTTCAACGAGATTCGCCATCTTCTCGAAATCAGCATACGCCCAGTAGGCTTCGAGCATCGTGAATTCGGGATTGTGTTTTCTAGAAATGCCTTCGTTTCGAAAGTTACGGTTGATTTCGAATACCTTATTGAAACCGCCCACGAGCAAACGTTTCAGATAAAGTTCGAGCGCAATGCGCAGGTAAAGATCGAGGCCGAGCGCCTTGTGATGCGTTCTGAATGGTTCGGCGGCCGCGCCTCCAGCGATCGTTTGCAAAATTGGCGTCTCGACTTCGACGAAGCCGCGCTCCTCGAGAAAGCGCCTGGTTTCGCGCACAATGGCGATGCGTTTTTCGAAAACTGCACGGGACCGCTCGTTGGTGATAAGATCGAGATAGCGTTGGCGGTACCGCGCTTCAATGTCCTGTAATCCATGCCATTTCTCCGGGAGCGGCCGCAAAGCCTTCGTAAGCAACCGGAACGTGCGCGCCTTCAACGTCGGTTCGCCGCTTTTCGTAACAAAACATGGTCCTTCAACTCCGATAAGATCGCCAATATCTAACAGGCGAAAAAGATCGATTAGCTCCGGTCCAACTTCCTTTGCGTGAATATAGATTTGAATCCGCCCGGTTGCATCGCGCAGGTCGAAGAAGTGGCTTTTGCCCATATCGCGATGTGCGGTGATGCGGCCCGCCGCACGAAGGGTCTCGCCTTCTTTAAATCGCTCGCGTACCTCCGCAATGGAGCCGCTTACCTCAAAACCAGAACTGAACGGCTCGATGCCTTTTGCGCGGAGGGCATCGAGCTTTTTGCGCCGCAGCGCGATCAGCTCGTTTTTTTCTTCCATGTTCGGATAGCGAATGTAAAGCGCCGCCAAAAAATGAACAGTCAGAATGCGGCGCTAAGCGTTGAAGCGTTAAACATTGAAGCGGAGCGGGAAAGCGCAAAGCGTCTTTTCAACGCTTTAACCGTTCAACGCGTCAATCGATCAACGAATATATTGGTTTGCCAACAAAACACCAAGAATGAGATAGTTTGTCCAGCGCGCCCAGGAGTTCGGTCATGGCGTCATTACCCAAATGACTGTTAATCTGCCGGAAACAACTTCAAAAATGGAAGGACCGCTGGTGAAGCAGTTCTCCGTGTTCCTGCCGAACAAGGTTGGGGCGATGTTAGAAATTGTGAAGCTGCTGAACATGCAGGACACCCATGTTGTGGCCCTGAGCGTATCGGAATCTACCGACTCGGCCATTGCGCGGATAATCGCGAGCGATCCGGCGCGCGTGGAGAAATTGTTCCGGGAAAAAAATGTTCCTTTTGGTGTCAGCCAGGTGCTGGTGGTGGAAATGCGAGAAGTCGCTACTCAACTGGTGAAACTGCTCGCAGCATTGGTGATGGCGGAGGTCAACGTCCATTTCGCTTATCCGTTGCTGATCCGGCCGCGCGGCTTCGCCGCGATCGCGTTGCACGTTGACGATACGGAATGCGCATCCTCGGTGCTGATAGGCGAAGGATTCAAAATGCTGAGCCAAGACGACATTACGCGATAGAAATCGGACAGGCCCAAGTGATTCGTTAAAACAGTTACCTCGTAACATTGCAGGATTTCGCCTCTTGTAACCGTTGGAACTTTTTAACTTTCTAACGATTTAACGTGGCGCGGCCTGTTGACAGGCTGGCAAAGGCGCGCTTACAGAACTGGGTTTATTGCCGCTATGCGGACTCTTCTCTCACGCGCGATCCAAGTCGATCCAACCTTCCACATCGGCCTCAGTCTGATCGTGATTGTGGCCGTAGCAGAGATCTTCGCCGCCACCTCCTATTATGTCGGCCGGGCTCGCGCTGCCCGAGTCTCGGCACAGTCAGTCGCCGCGGTTGTCGCACACCCTTCGCCTGCCTCTGTTTCCATGCGAACACCTGTGCCAGCGACGCAGCCGGCGGTTTCGCCACCGGCGGCGATCCCCAGCGCTTCTCCGTCGCTTGTTGATCAGTTGCTGCGAGAAGGCGTCGAGTTGCGCGACCGGGGCGACACGACGACGGCATTGAAACGGTTTGACGAGGCATTGGACAGCGAACCGAATAACGCCGAGGTGCTCGCCGAAACGGCGAAGACTTACGATTTGATGCAGCTTTACGACCGCGCGAACGAAATGTGGCGTAAGCTTCAGGAAATGGGCCCCTCCGCTGGTGCGGCATACGAGCTGGCCGATCGACGGTTGAAACTCGGAGTTCCCACCCCGGGGACGGCGGTGTCAGGTGACGCAAGTTCATTAACCGGCGCGGCGCCACAGAGGGATATCGGCGGCAACCGGGAAGGCTCGGTGATGGGAATCAGTGAGGTCAAAACCGCGGAAACACCCGATCCCGATGCCGAGAAGAATCTGACACTGCAGATCGGCATTAAAAAACAGCCCGGCGCGACCATTGATCACATGAAAGTGAAAATTTTGGTAGAGTTCTACGACACGGTGGGTGACAAAGATATCAAGCTCACGAACGCGGACGTGAATTACGAATGGCTGACCCCAAAACACGATTGGACGGAGACGAATCCAGAGGTGCTCTCAGTAAGGTACGTGCGGGCAAAGACGGCCGGCGCTTCGCCCGAGTCGTCGGTTTCTGAGGCGGCGGCAACAGTCCGGCCCGGTCATAAAACTCGAGGTAAAAGTTCTATGGCGGATAGCGGAGAGCGAAAATACCTGGGTTACATTATCCGGGTTTATTACGACGATGAGTTGCAAGCGGTCCAGGCGGAACCGTCGCGGCTCTTACAGCATTTTCCTCCTTCGAAGAGTACGTTGGCACAATGATACCATTGGTCATTATCGACCGCGAGGCGGCATGAGCCTCGCCGCAATCTGCATGCGCCGGCGAAAGCTAAGGCGCGTTCTGTCGTGTGCCTGTGTTCTGTTTTTTGCCGCCGCAGCGAACGGGCAAATTCAGGTGGAACTGAAATTCAAGCGACTGCAGTACATCGCTTACGAACCAGTAGTAGCGACACTTGGAATTACTAATCTGGCGGGACGCGATATTGAGCTTCACGACAGCGACAGCCAATCATGGCTTGGATTCGAGGTAACTGGAAACGAGGGTCAGCCGATAGCGCCGCTCAACAGTGAAAATGCGCAGCCGACTTTGAAAATCCAAGCCGGACAGAGAGTGACGCGACAGATTGATCTCGCTCCGCTCTATCCCGTGCACGATTTCGGCGCCTATCATGTGCGGACGCATGTTTATTTCGCGGACTTGGGCAAATTCTTTTACTCTGGAACGCGAGTTTTCGAAGTGACCGACGCGCGGCCGATCTGGCAAGAGACGGTGGGAATTCCAACTGGCGTTGCCGCGCCCGGGGAAGTACGCACGTACTCGCTGCTCACCAACCGATTCCCAGACCATACCTCCTTGTACGTACGCGTGCAGGACAAGGACACAGGAATTGTGTATGCGACTTATTCGTTAGGCCGAAGCCTCGCGTTCGAACAACCGCAGGCGGAGATCGATCGCGCCAATCAATTGCATGTCTTGCATTGCGCGGCACCACGTGCCTGGTCCTATTCGCGAATCGGCTTGAATGGCCAACTGCTGGAGCACTCGTTGTTCATGGAAACCAAAACCCGGCCTCGCCTCGTCCATTCCGGAAATGGCAAAGTAGCAGTCCGCGGCGGCATGATCGAGACGCCATCGCAGAGCTCGCGTAGTACGGCGCCGAAACTTTCCGCCCGCCCGCCCGACGTGCCTAAAGAGGATTAGTGATGGGAACAGGGTTTTGCCGACACCGTTTATTAGTCGCAAGTTTGCTCGTCGCACTTCTGGCATCCGGCAATTCCCCTGCAGCGCAGAGGAGCCGCACCTCTGGAAGCAGCAGCTCGCCCATCACTGTAGTGATCGATGCGGGACATGGGGGCCATGATCGTGGCGGGATTCCCGGCCAAAGAATCGCCGAAAAAGACATGACACTCGACGTGGCGCAGCGCCTCAGAAATGTTCTGGCAGCTAGCGGCTATCGCGTAGTGATGACGCGGGACAGCGACGTTTTTGTTTCGTTGCCAGGGCGAGTTGCAATCGCCAACTCGTATCGCAACGCGGTCTTCGTATGTATTCATTTCAACGCGACAAAGCGGATGGGCGCAGGTGGAATAGAAACTTACTTTTACAGCCGCGACAGCTTGTCGCTCGCTTCAGCCGTCCATTACTACGTCGTTGGGGGCGCGCCTTCGGCTAATCGCGGAGTGCGCCGCAGGGGTTTCTACGTCTTGCGAAAAACGAATGTTCCGGCAGTGCTGGTGGAATGCGGCTTTCTCACTAACCCAACCGAAGGTGCGTACGCGCAAACTGCTTCTTACCGCCAAAAATTGGCAGAAGAAATTGCGGCTGGGGTCCGCGGACGCAATTCCGTTACCGGTGCCCTGTCGACGACGCGAGTGGCGACGAGCGAAACAGTCCCGCTGCAACCGTACATCGATCAAACGAAGGTAGCCAGCTCTGAACACCGCAAGTCGAAGCGTTCACACAAAAAAAGCGCGCGCAAAAAGAAAAGCTCATCGAAACCAGCGGGCTCGGAAGCACGCTCGTCCTCACGCGACCGGGAGGGCTGATTTGGACCTGCCGATTTTGACTTCGGCGCAAATGCGAGCCGCGGAAGAGGCTGCTTTCGCCAGAGGAGTGCAAGTCGAAGCGCTGATGGACCAGGCCGGCGCAGGCGTCGCGCAGACGGTCGCGAAGTTTTTCGCGAAGCCCGGCAAGTGCATCGTGTTCGCGGGAAAAGGACATAACGCGGGTGATGCCCTGGTTGCCGCAGATTGCTTGCGACGCCTCGGATGGAAAATCGAAGTCCGGCTTGCTTTCAAAGAGAACGATTGCAGCGAACTCATGCGCAAGAAGCTCGAAAATCTGCGCCGCAGACCACCTCAGATTTTGGGGGCGACGACATCCCTCAGTGGCACCACCGATATCGGCATTACTCTTGTCGAGCTTTGGGCGGACGTCGCAGACGATTTGTCCGCTGCGCAGCAAATAATTGCGGCAGAGGCGTACCTGGGAACGGCCGCTCCATTGGTCATTCTCGATGGCCTGCTTGGAGTGGGCGCGAGACCGCCTTTACGCGAACCGGTACGCGCAGCGTGCCGTTCCATCAATCAGTTGCGGAGAAATAAGGACGCCTATGTGTTTGCCGTCGATCTTCCAACGGGTCTCGATGGCGACTCAGGTAAGGTAGATCGTGACTGTGTGATCGCGGATTTTACAGTCACGATTGGATTTGCAAAGACCGGTCTGGTCGCGGATGGCGCGCTGAACTTTGTCGGGAGGCTCGAAGTTGTGCCGCTACATGAGCTGCATGGCCCGGACAAAAAGACGAAAGAAATCATCTCCAGTCCGCCGGCTTTTCACGGGTTGCTCCCCAGACGGCAATACAGCGCGTACAAAAATCAATTTGGTCGCATTGGCGTCGTAGCCGGCTCGAAGGGATTTATCGGCGCTGCTTTGATGACGTCGCAGGGCGCGTTGCGGGCAGGCGCAGGTCTGGTGGAAGTTTTTGTTCCCGAAGAAATCTACGAGATAGTTGCCAGCACCGCACCGATGGAAGCGATGGTGAAGCCGGTCCAGTCTTACCGCGACCTGCTCAAACAAAAAACTGATGTCTGGGCCTTGGGACCCGGCCTTGGAAAATCACGCGCGGGTGAGGTTCTCGAGCTGATTGAAAAAGCGAAGCAACCGATGGTGACCGATGCCGATGGGCTCAACATCCTGTCAGGAAAAAACTCAGTGCTCAGGCGTTGCAAAGGCGAACGACTGCTCACGCCGCATCCGGGCGAGATGAAACGCCTCTTTCCAGACCATAAAGAGCCACGCGCTGAAACGGCTACGAAGTTCTGTAATCGTTTTCCAGTGACACTTTTGTTCAAAGGCAGTCGCACCATCGTGGCTGAACGTGATCGCCCATTAACCTATAACACGACCGGCAATCCGGGAATGGCCACCGGCGGAATGGGCGACATTCTCACCGGTGTCTGCGCAGGTTTGATCGGACAGGGCCTGTCTCTTTACGATGCGGCGCGAGTCGGTGCGTGGATGTGCGGGCGCGCCGCAGAAATCGCAATTTTCAACGATGGCCAAAGCGAGCAATCGTTATTGCCTCGCGATGTTCTCGATCATCTGGGCGATGCATTTAATGAACTCAGGAGTTAAACGCGTTAATACGGCGCCGCTTAAACGCTTGAACGATTTAACGTTTCAACGATTCAACATTACGCAGCGATGAATCTTCAAACCGAGCAAACAGAGTACGAGGCTCCAAAGACTGAGACGGCTTGGAGCCGGGTGAAGAAGGCGCTTGGCCCAATCGCGGTGGTAGGCGTCGTGATCGCAAAGTTTTTCGCGAAGCTCAAGTTCGTTCTTTTGCCGCTCCTGAAATTTCTTCCGATCCTGCTGAAGTCTGGCGGCACAATGCTGCTGATGATCTGGGTCTACACCCAGATATGGGGGTGGCAATTCGCGCTCGGTTTTGTCCTTCTTTTGCTCGTACATGAAAGCGGCCATCTGCTTGTGGCTAAAAAATTTGGGCTAAAGGTCGGCGCGCCTGTTTTCATTCCATTCATGGGCGCGTTCATCGCGCTCAAGGACGCGCCGCGCAATGCCTGGATGGAAGCATGCGTCGGTATCGGTGGTCCAATGCTGGGGAGCTTGGGCGCATTGGTCTGCAACGTCCTGGGTGAAATGTTCAGCGCACCGATATTTATCGCGCTCGCGTGGTTTGGATATTTTCTGAATCTGTTCAACCTGACGCCGGTAGGAATGCTCGATGGCGGGAGGATTGTGACCGCGTTGTCTCGCTGGCTTTGGTTGCCTGGGTTCGCTCTGCTTCTTTGGTTCGGATGGAAGTATCCAAATTTTATTATCTGGTTGATCGTGCTCTTGTCGCTGCCGCGGATTTATTCGCTATTCGGCAAACGAACCGAAGAAGAACAGCGTTACTTCGAAGTTACGCCGTCCCAGCGCTGGACGATGTCGATTTTGTATTTCGGTCTGATTGCGATCCTGCTGTTTGGAATGCACGTGGCGCAGCAGGACCTCAACAAACACGGTGTGCGCTCTCACGGCCACGGCCGGGACGCGATTGTGCAGTAATCAAGGCGCTGCTGCCGCGAACACTTTCTCCGGTTCGAGGCCGATTTTTTTTAGGATCGACAGGAAACGTTTGTCCGAACGCAAAGGCGCGAATTCAGGCGCAATACCAACGCCGTGCAACGATGACGACCGCTGCTCGCACGCGTGCTCAAGTTCGCGGATCGCGTCATCGTACGCTCCAAGCACTACATGCACGTGCGCAATGCCATCGCCCGGGCGATAACCCCAGCCCGCAATAGCTGCCTCCAATGTTTGCAGCGCTTTCTTGCGCTGGTTCATACGGGCGTACGTGATTGCCAGGCCAAACCCTGGTCTACCGGTGAAATCCTGTGTCTTTTTGTAAAGTGCAATCGCGTCATCGAAGCGTCCCATCTCGCGATACAGCGCTGCCAGTTGCGGCTCGCCATAATGAGCAAATGTCGGATCAAGTTGCAATGCGCGTTCGCCGGCTGCCATCGCTTCGTCGTAAAGACCAAAGTAACGATAGAGCTCGCAGGCAAAGTTGTTCACCCAAAGTGATGCCGGGTCGATTCTCGATGTACGTTGCAAATAAGTCAGGGCTTTGTCGCGATCGCCGCGCGCAGCATAGAACGCAGCAATGAAGTAATTCGACGGCGTCGAATTTGGTTCGATCTCGACCGCGCGATTGAATTCCACTTCTGCGCCGTCGAGGTCCCAGTCGAGTATGCGTTTGCTCTCGGCCAGATAGACGTGTGCTTCGCCCTCTTGATCGTTCAGTTGTAACGCACGCGCCGCAGCATCGCGAACTTTCGGGTAGGCTTCGAGCGGAGGCACAAAGGCATCAGCCAGCCATAACCACGCCTTTGCGATCCCCGTCCACGCGCGACTAAACTTCGGGTCCTGCTCCAGCGCCCGCTGAAAAAATTCGAGGCTCTTGCGCAACTCGGGCTCGGTGCTTTTGTCGGAATAAAAGAGGCCCTCCAAGTAAGCATCGTAGGCATCTGTGCTGCGAGGTGGAGGCGACGGCGAGATCGCGAGCTTGAGTTTGAGAGTATCGACGATGGACCGCGTGATCTCATCCTGTAGCGCGAAAATTCCATGCATTTCGCGCTCATACGTTTCCGACCAGATAGTGAATCCATCGCCCGCATCGATCAGTTCCGCCGTAATGCGCACCCGATTGCCATCACGGCGAACGCTACCCTCGAGCACGTGGTCGACGTTTAACTTCGTGGCAATTTCCCTCAGCTCGGCTTCCTTGTCCTTGAACCAAAACGAGGAACGCCGCGCTGCGACCCGCAAGCCATCCACCTTAGCCAGCGCTCCGAGAAGCTCCTCCGCGATACCTTCACCGAAGTAGGCGTGGTCCTTTGCCAGGCTCAAATCGCTAAAAGGCAAAACGGCGATCGATTTCTCGGTCGAATCCGGTGACGGTGATGTTTCGATCCGGGCCGCGGAAGATAGATCCGCTGTTCGAACAATTCCGTGTCGCGTGAAATCGAACAGCCATCCCAGGATAAGCGCGACTGGAAAACCGATGATAATTGCAAGTATCACGAGGCGCTCGGCCCAGTTTGGAATTTCAAAAGGCGGAAAAACCTGAGTCACGACCTGGATTAGCAGCCAGCCTACGACCGCGTACGTGACCGCGACGCTGTAAACTTTTCTGCGCTTTAGCTCGGCAAGAAACTTTTTAAGATTCACCGCTTAATCAACGGGACCAAGCCTCGTATTTCGTTCGCGTTTGGCAATCGATAGGTTTGAAGTTTGACAGGAACAACCGCTCGCTGGTATCGATGTACAATGAACCAAACGACCAACGACGGCGAAAAGATGGAAAAACAGATCTGGGAAGACATCAAGGCGAAGAATTGGAACGCTGTCGAAGCTAAAATAGCTGAGGGCTTTCAGTCTGTTCATCCGGATGGAGCGCGCGACCGGACGGGTGAAATAACCTTGATCAAAAACCTGGACGTCGGCCAAGTAACGTTTAACGATTTCAGATCGACCATGAGCGGCGACAATATTGTGGTGAGCTACATGATTTCGGTGCAGGAGACGATCGATCTTGAGCGATTGCCGACGAAGCCGACTCCGCGTCTCAGCGTGTGGAAGAAAGGAACGCATGGCTGGCAATGGATTTGCCACGCCAACCTTAACCCGATCCCTTAGAAATCATTCGCGCAGCACCTTCGGGCATGCCTCGTGATCATGGGGACGAAATCAACTTCTGAAAACGCGGGTCGCGGCGAAGATGGTCCCATTCCCATCGATATTTCAGATCGTTGATGGTGATGCTGTAATCGGCGCTATCGACAGCACCCGGAGTTTTTAGCAGACGTTCGATCAAAGGAATGGCAAGATCGTTTTCGCCGATACGAGCGTAGATCAAAGCGAGATAACCATTCATAAGTGCGCCGTCGACTGCGTCTTTCGATTCGGGTTTGATCTCGACCGCCCGACGTCCTTCGCGAATCGCATCGTCTTTGCGCCCCATAAACGCGTACAGCCAACCGAGAATCGCGTGCCGTTCGGCGCTCGCCGGCGCGTCTTTGACGGAGACTTCAAAAGCGGGTCTCGCAAGCTCGAACGCCTTCTGAGCATTTACATTATCCCCTTGAGCGAGGTAAATGCAGGCTTCGAAAAAGCTTTTCGGAGTCGTTCCCGCAGTCGTATAAGACAGCTCATTAGCTGAGGAAGTCTCGAGAACCTTTTTGGCCACGGAATAATCGCGCCCCAGCATGGCGACGTCCCATCGAGCGGAGGTGACCTCGCCATCTGGATCGATACCAGCGGGCACTTGATTGACGAGGGACTTCAGCAATTGAGTGTCTCCCTTCCACCAGAAATCGACGTAGCCACTTTGGATCTTCGCCACCAGCGATGCCGGAGCCATCGCGCGCATTCGCTCGCCCCAGCGCGCCGCTTCCGGCCAACGGCGCATCGCGGTGTTTGTAAAGATAAGTTCGCGGACGGTATTCGGGTTTTGCGGATCGACCTTCGCTACTCGCTCGTATTCCTCCAGCGATTCCTGCCACTTACCTTGCCGGCGTTTAATCGCCGCGATCAAACGGCCAATATCTCCATTGCTCGGCGATAAACGCGAAGCGATCTCGAATTGTTCGAGAGCGCGCGCATAGTCGTGGTCCATCCAGTAAATGCACTGGCCGAGCGCGAAGTGCGCTTCCGCAAGATTTGGCTGGAGCCGTAGAGCAGTGTCGGCCTCGGCGCGAGCTTTTGTTCGCCAACTCTCGGTGGGCTCGTAAAAATGGAAAATCTCCGCGCGAACTGAGGCCAGTCTGGCGTGAGCGAGCGCAAAATCCGGGTCGAGCGCAATTGCCTGCATGTAAAGTTGCTCGGCAGTCTTGTAATCCTCTAGGAGCGTGTCGGGATTTCGCGAGATTTGATTTGCCCGCAAATAGAACACGTATGCATCCGGGTTCTATGTCGGCTTCGTTTCCACCCGAGCTTTCTCTTCCGGACTAAGAGTGACACGAAGAGCATCGGCAATTTCGGCAGCCAGCTCTCCTTGCAGCCCAAGCGAATCGACGAGTGTACGGTCGTAACGGTTTGCCCACACATGTCGATCGTGCAGCGCATCGATTAGTTGAACGTTGACCACGACACGGGCGCCTTCGCGACGCACACTTCCTTCCAATATATTTGCCACACCAAGCATCTTCGCGATCTCCCGGAGATTGCGCGTGGCGCCGTCTCGGAATTGCATCACCGAAGAACGGCTAATGACCCGTAGGTCTTTGATCTCGGCGAGACTTGTTAGGATATCATCCTGAACGCCGTCCGCGAAAAATGCGTTCGCCTTTTCGTCGCTAAAATTTGCAAAGGGCAAAACCGCGATGCTTTTTTCCGGAATCGCTTCCTCGCTTTCGGTGCGGAATGGCAACCGTTGGTAAACCAGGATCGCAATCACCAGCAGGAGCACGCCAATGATGACAAAATCGACTTTGCGCCCGAATTGACGCTGCGTGGCAGGATCGACGTCTTCGGTGCGAACGAACCCCGCCGGCGTCAGCTCGTAAATCCACGCCACCGCCATCGCGATCGGGAAGCCAAGCACGAGCGCGATGATGACAAAGCGCACCGCCGAATTTGGGACATTGAAGAACGGAAAAATTTGCGTTGTTATTTGTGCGAGCAGCCACGCGCTCATCCCATAAAGCACGGCGGCGCGATAAACATTGCGCCGTTTCAGCTCGGAGAAGAATTGCTTCGGATTTATCACTCCCGCTTATTGTCGATCTTGCGTCTCAGTGCAAGAACGAGCCGAGGTTTGTCCGTGTGCGTCAAACATTACGCTGCCGTTTTTGTGCTAGATTATTAAATGCCGTTTCAGCTCGAATCGAACTACAAACCGCGCGGTGACCAGGGACAGGCAATCGCAAAGCTGATCAAGTCTGTCGAGGCTGGCAATCGTCATCAGACGCTGCTCGGTGTCACCGGTTCGGGTAAAACTTTCAGTATCGCGAACGTGATCCAGAAGCTGGATCGGCCGACGCTCGTCATTTCGCACAACAAAACGCTCGCCGCGCAGCTTTACTCAGAGTTCAAACAATTCTTTCCGCGTAACGCAGTCGAATATTTTGTCAGCTACTTCGATTATTATCAGCCGGAAGCGTACATCCCTCGCTCCGACACCTACATCGAGAAAGATTCTTCGATTAACGAGGAGATCGAACGGTTGCGGCTCGCTGCGACAAGCGCGCTGCTTTCACGCCGCGACGTTATTGTCGTGGCTAGCGTGTCCTGCATTTACGGCATCACGTCGCCGGAAGATTATGAGCAGATGTTGCTGACTGTGAAACGCGGACAGCACATCTCGCGCGAGGCCGTGCTCGGCCGGCTGGTGGACATGTTGTACGAGCGCAACGACGTCAATTTTGCGCGCGGCCGGTTCCGTGTGCGCGGTGACGTGGTCGAGGTTTATCCGGGCAGCGCCGACGAAGAAGGGATTCGGCTCGAGTTCTTTGGCGACGAAATTGATGCGATCAGACGGTTCGATCCCTTGACCGGTCACGCACACGAATCTCTGAATGTCATTACATTTTTTCCGGCCAAGCAGTTCGTGACACCGGCAGACAAACTCAATCGCGCGCTGCGTACGATTCGGGAAGAGCTGGAGCAACGGATCGTGGAACTGGAATCGCAAAACAAACTTCTCGAGGCGCAACGGCTGCGAATGCGCACCGAATATGACCTGGAAATGTTGCAGGAGATGGGTTTCTGCAACGGGATCGAGAATTACTCGCGCCATTTGTCGGGGCGCCCACCAGGCTCCAAGCCTTATACGATCATCGACTTTTTCCCGAAAGATTTTCTGGTGGTGATCGATGAATCGCACGCAACCATCCCGCAAATCGGCGGCATGTATGAAGGTGACCGCTCGCGCAAGACCGTGCTGGTGAATTACGGCTTTCGCCTTCCGAGCGCGCTCGACAATCGCCCCTTCAATTTCGATGAGTTCATGAAGATGACGAACCAAATCATCTATGTGAGCGCGACGCCGGCAGAATTTGAAATTCAAAACAGCATAGTTGGAAATAAGAGTTACATGCCGCATCGCCGGCAGCGGATTGGGGAAGAGGAACTTGTGCCGTTTGCTGTAGCAGGGGAAAAACGCCCAACGCTCAACGCCCAACGCCCAACGCCGAATTCAGAGATCCACATTTCAAAAACCGATGATCCACCGGAAAAATTCAATGTGCACACGCCGGGTGCGCCGCTCATCGTCGAGCAGATCATTCGTCCTACTGGACTTCTCGATCCCAAAATTACGCTTAAGCCGCTCAGGAATCAGATCGACGA
>Ga0209689_1001629_pt1 | contig 16794 bp, 17 predicted proteins | sample GraSoiAngelo_149_FD_187119 | JGI IMG/M metagenome (GOLD analysis project Ga0209689, IMG submission 187119) | Grasslands soil microbial communities from the Angelo Coastal Reserve, California, USA - 14_1009_09_30cm (SPAdes) (version 2) | ecosystem: Environmental > Terrestrial > Soil > Grasslands ...
GGCGGGGTGATCGACATGTTCTGGCACCTCCGATTCGGGATCGAGGTCAGCCTGGCGGCGCTGGTCAGCCCGCCCCACCTGCTGCTGATGCTCGCTCTGGGCCTGATCGTGACCGGACCTCTGCGCGCCGCGTGGCGCCGGCCCGGGATCCAGGCTCCCGTGACCGCCATCATCTCGGCGAGTCTCCTGCTCTCGATGTTCACCTTCTTCGACCAGTTCGACCAGCCGCTGGTCAATCCCTGGGCTGGCACGCAGGTGGGTTCGCAATCGACCATCGCCTACGCGCAGCAGCTGGGCATCCTCGGCATCATGGTGCAGACCGCCCTGCTGATGGGCATCATCCTTTACTTATTGAGCCGCTTCACCCTGCCGTTCGGGAGTCTGACGCTGCTCGTCGGCCTGAACGGCGCCATGCTCGGCTCACTCGAGCAACATTTCGAGCTGATCCCGGTCGCGGTCGTGGGCGGCCTGCTGGCCGACCTCGTGGTGCTGTGGCTCCGGCCAGGACCCGAGCGGGTGACCGCCTTGCGAATCGCGTCATTTCTCGGCCCGATCGGGGTCTCCTCGCTCTACCTGCTGGTCGTCGAGCTCACCCGCGGGATCGGCTGGCCCGTCACGCTCTGGCTCGGCTCGATTCTGGTGTCAGGCGCGATCGGCTTCCTGCTCAGCTGCCTGACGGTACGCCCGCAGACCCCGGCCTGATTCGACGCTCGCAAGGGCCGATGGCTCGGCCTCGTTTTACCCACACAAGGGGGTATCCATTGGCCGGTCGCGCCGTCCTCGCGGTTTTGCTCACGATCGGGTTCTACGTGCTCGCGATCGGGCTGGCCGTGGCCCTGCTGGCGGTGCCCTACTTGGAGTGGACCGACCTGCACCGCATCAACCTGCGGATCACGATCTTCTGTCTCGCGGGGGCGGCCATCATCCTGCTGTCGATCCTGCCCACCTTCGAGCACTTCCGCATCCCCGGCGAGCCCGCCAGCCCGCGGTCGCATCCGCGCTTGTTTGCCGAGCTGAGCGCCATCGCCAGGGCGGTCGGCGAACCCCTCCCCGAAGAGGTCTATCTGGTGCAGGACGTCAATGCCGGCGTCCGGCAGCGGGGCGGCGTCATGGGAGTTGGGGGTCGCCGGGTCATGCTGCTCGGGGTTCCCTTGATGTCCATCTTGCGCATCTCCGAGTTTCGCGCCGTGCTGGCGCACGAGTTCGGGCATTATCGCGGCGGCCACACCCAGCTCGCGCCCTGGATCTACAAGACGCGCGAAGCGATCGGGCGGACGCTGACGCATCTCTCGGGCCATAGCGCAATGCTGATGTGGCCGTTCCTCCAGTACGGCCGCATGTTCCTGACCATCACCCAGGATATCTCCCGGCTGCAGGAGTTCGAGGCCGATGCGCTGGCGGCGCGGGTGGCCGGGGCGAAAGCCTTTATCGGCGGGCTTCGCGGCGTCTACGGCGCCAGCGTGGCCTATGCCCACTACTGCCGCGAAAACACGCCGGTCTATGCGGACAGGCTGACCCCGCGGCCGGCCCCGGATGAACACTTCATGCGGTTTCTCCGACTGCCTCGAACCGGTGACCTGATCCGCAAGGCGATGGCGGAAGAGTTGAAGCACCCGGAGCTCGACGCTTTCGACAGCCACCCGCCGCTGGCGGCGCGGATCGCCGCCCTGGAGAAACTCCCCGCCGGCAACGACACGAGCAGCGAGCCGCTGGCTGCATCGTTACTGGATCCGATCGCGCCGGCGAACGCGGCTATGCCCGCCGAGGTTCCGGTCGCCGCGCCAGTGGCCGGGGCGCTGCCCTGGGAGGACGCCGGCGCAGGCGGCGAGCAATTTCGCTGGGACGACGACGTCCGGCGCAGCTTTCACATCCTGCGCGGCTGGACGGTCGGAACCCTGCCCGACCTCGCTCCATCCGTGGGCAAGGTCGGCGGAAAGATCGGGACGCGTTGGGTCGCCGACGAAGAGGCGGCGCGCAGCGGACGGGCCATGCTGGCCGGGGCGCTTGGGCTGGCCATGGTGCGCGCTGGATGGGTGGTCGAAGCCGGGGCCTCGGGGCGCGCGGTGCTTCGAAAGGACGACGCGGTCGTCGACCCGGCAGGCGAAATCGAGCAGCTCGTCGACGGCTCGATCGATGCCGCGGCATGGCGGGCTAAGACGACGATGATGGGCATCGCCTCGCTCCGTCTCGACGCGCTCAGGCGCGCCGCCTGACCGAGCTCCGCTCAGCCGCCGTAGAAGAAGCGGGTCACGTGAAAGAAGATCGGCGCCGCAAAGGTGAGCGAGTCGACGCGATCGAGGATCCCGCCGTGGCCCGCGATGATGGTGCCGAAGTCCTTGACGCCGCGGTCGCGCTTGATGGCTGACATGACCAGGCCGCCGACAAAACCCGTGAGGGCGATGATCAACGCCTGCAGGCCGGCCTGCCAGATGGCGAAGGGCGTCGCCCACCAGAGGAGGGCGCCGAGCAGCGTGGCTGCGGCAACACCGCCGACAAAACCCTCGATGGTCTTGTTGGGACTGACGTGGGGCGCGATCTTCCGCCGGCCGAAGAGCTTGCCGAAGATGTACTGGAGCACGTCGCTGCCCTGGACGACGATCACCAGGAACAGCAGCAGCGTGGGGCCGGGCGTGCCATGCCCGCGGATGCCGAGGCCGAGCAGGGCGGGCGCGTAACTGAGACTGTAGACGCAGATCATCAGCGCCCACTGGATGGCGGAGACCCGCTCCAGGAAGTGGGTGGTGTCTCCCGACATCGCGATTCGTAGCGCCAGGAAGAGGAAGGCGTAGACGGGAATCAGGATGCTGAACAGCCCGTACCAGTGAATGCCGACCAGCAAATACTGCAGCGGCGTAATCAGGAAGAAGCTCCAGAGCAGGGCCCGGTGATCGGCCGGCCGGGTGGGGATCAGCGTAATGAATTCCCGCAGGGCCAGGAACGAGATCAGGGCGAACAGCACCACCGCGCCGATCGGGCCGATCACCACGCTAATGGCGAAGATCACGCACATCACCCACCAGGCGTTGATGCGCGCGTTCAGATTCCGGACCGTCGTCAGCGCCCGCTCGTCGCGAGCCCGGCGCGCGATCAGCCGGCCGGCCACGGTGGCGACGATCAGCAGCACGACCAGCCCGCCGAACAGCCTCTGCAGCGCGACGTCGTGCAGGAGGATCACGCCGCCGCCTTCAGGGCGCGGACCGACTCGCGGGCCCGCTGAAGGAATGCGTCCTTCGTCTCGTCCGGCTGGAGTCGTAACGGCGTGCCGAACGTGATCCGGCTCAAGATGGGCACCGGCAAGAGATGGCCCTTGGGGAGGATGCGGTTCAGGTTTTCGAGATAGACGGGAACCACCGCGACCTGTGGCTTCGCTCGGCAGAGGTGAAAGAGCCCGCTGCGGAACGGCGCGACCTCGTCGCCGGAGCCCCGCGTTCCCTCCGGAAACAGGATGAGTGAGTGCTGATCCCCGAGCGCCTCGATCATCTGATCGACCGCCTGCCGGCCGAGCTGGCCGGCTGGGGTGCCGGGGGAAGCGGCCCGGTCGATGAGGACGGCGTTGAAGACCCGGGCGGCCAGATAGCGGCGAATCACATCACGCGCCCAGTAGTCGCGGGCGGCCACCGGCCGGGTGCGGCGACGCAGCCACGGCGGCAGGTACGACCACAGGACGATGAAGTCGAGATGACTGCTGTGATTGGCGATGTAGATGCGTTGCTCCTCGCTAGGCGCACAGCCGGCCCAGCGGACCGTGCTGCCGGCGACGATCTGCGCCGCGGTCGCAAGGATGGAGTCGATCACCCGGGTACACGATCCTGCAGCTCACGGGCGATCAACCGCAGCCGACGGATGATGGTCAGCCCGGCGCCCAGCCCGATCACGAGCAAAGCAAGAAAGAGGATGCGACCCTGGAACCCGGCGACGATGACTTCGATGACGGAGAGCAAGCAGGCGAGGGTGAGGGTGGCCATCCGGTGCTGCTTGGCCATCGGTCCCATGAAGCTCTGGGGGAAGCCGAGTGAGCCGCCGAACACCCGGACGTAGGCGGTGAGGACGGCCAGCAGCGCGACCAGCCAGCCGAGCGCCATGCCGGCTGAGTCGAGCCAGATGAGGGCGTATCCTGCCGGCGCCAGGATCAGCACGTCGGCAATCCGGTCGGGTACTTCATTGAAGAGGTCGCCGGTCGGCGTCTTGCGGCCGCCTTCGACGGCGACTAACCCATCGAGCATGTTGGCGAGCAGGCGCAGCTGAATGCTGCCGGCGGCCACGATCAGCAGAAAGACCTGGAGCAGGGGCGCGACGTGGGGAAGAAGGAGGAAGCACAGACCGGCAGCCGCGGCCGGCACCAGGCTCAGCAGCGAGATGACGTTGGGTTGAACGCGCCGACGCGCCAGCCCGGCTGCCAGCCCGCGCGCCCAGGCGCGGCCGCGGGTCTTGAGCGGTCGCCGCGAGGTCCGGGTCGACGGATCCGGCTGCATCCTTTCTATAACGCCGGTCGGCTGCAATACCACTCGGAGGCTTACGCTTGCCTGGATGCGGGTGGGCCCAGTCCTCCGAAACGCGGGCAACCCGTCGCGGCAGCATATGTTCGCGGTCGCCCGGATGGCGGAGCAACTCGGCTACGACTCCCTCTGGGCCACGACCCACACCGCCATCCCGGTCCGCTTCGAGAGCCGCTATCCCTACGATCCGAGCGGGCGTCCCGGGTGGGACGCGACCACGCCGTGGGGGGATGCGCTGCTCAGCCTGGCGTTCGCAGCGGCCATCACCGAGCGCGTCCGTCTCGGCCCGTCGGTGATCCCGTTGATCACGACCGACCCGCTGACGCTGGCCAAGCAGGCGGCCACCCTGGACCTCTACTCCGACGGACGGTTGGAACTCGGCATCGGCGCCGGCTGGCTGGTCGAAGAGGGAAACGCGCTCGGACGGCCGACCGACCACCGCCTGGCCAGGCTCGAGGAAACGCTCGACATTCTGCGGCTGGCCTGGAGCCGTGAGACGTTCTCCTACTCGGGCCACTTCTGGAACATCCCCGAGGTTGGGGTGAATCCCAAACCGCCGCAGGGCGACCGCTTGCCGATCTGGATCGGTGGGCAGGGGCAGCGCGCGCTGTCGATCGCCGCGGCCCACGACTGCGGTCTGATGCTGTGGTTCGCCGAGCCCGACGCGGTTCGAGACTACGTCGCCCGTTTTCGGGCGGCAGGTGGGATCGGTCCGGTGGCCGCGGCGATGCCGCTGGGGCCGAATGCCGGCCGCTGGTTGGAGTTGAGTCGCCAGTATGCGTCCGCCGAAACCGACCTCCTGATTCTCACCGGGTATGGACAAGCGGCGAGCGTGACCGCGGAGCTCGAGCAGTTCGCGGCGCAAGTGCTGCCCGAACTGCAATGACGCCGAAGCGGTCATTTCGGGATGCGGTGAACGCCGTGATCAGGGATCTCCAACGGGGCGAGGTCCTGACCTACGGCGAGGTGGCCCGGCGCGCCGGCTACCCGCGCGCCGCCCGAGCCGTCGGCAACGTGCTCGCCACCACGATGGGACTTCCCTGGTGGCGGGTGGTTCGGGCCAACGGGGAGCTGGCTGCCCATAGCCGGGAGGAGCAGGTCCGCCGCCTGCGACGGGAGGGCGTCCTGGTTCGTGACGGGCGGTGGCAGCCGCGCCGGGACTCAAAAAAGCCAACATCGAGGCGCCTGCCTTAACACCGGTTAACGGAACGTTGACCGGCCGCCGAAATCCGGCTACGCTAGACAAACTCAACCACAGCATCGGAGGGAGGGAAAGCTTGAAAGTAGAACGGCGACCCTATCTGGTCGTGGCGGCATCGGCCGCTCTGGCCTTATCCGCACTTGCACCTGGCGTCGGTGGCCTTGCCGCCTCGGGAAGTGCGGGAACTTCCGCTCACCTGACATATGCGGGAAAGACGCACCTCGCCGCCGGGCGCACCAGCTCGACCGCGGACAGCTTGACCGATCAGACAGCGCCGGCCATCGAGGCGGACAGTCACCCGCCCCAGAACCCGAACCTGAACCATGTGGCCGCGAGTGGCGTCCCGCGGCCGGCTGGAAACGCACTGGCAACTGGTCAGCTGTCGAACTTCGGCGGTTTTACCGGCATCAATCACGAGAACCAGCGGCATTCCGGTACCGGCGCCTACGCCATGACTAACTTCAGCCTGGAGCCGCCCGACCAGGGGCTCTGCGTTGGTGGCAACTTTGTCGTGGAGACCGTCAACGATGCTCTTCGCGTCTTCAGCAAGTCCGGTACGGCACTCACGTCGACCACCGCGCTCAACCAGTTCTTGCTGGCGAAGCCGGCCGTCATTCGCACCAGCCCGCCGGTGTTCGGCGACTTCATCAGCGATCCCAAGTGCTACTTCGATTCCGATACGCAGCGCTGGTTTCTGACCGCGCTGCAAATCGACCTCGATCCTGTAACCGAGGCCTTTGGTACCCATTCCAAGCAATACGTGGCCGTTAGCAATACGAATGACCCAACCCAGTCCTGGAGCGTGTTCTTCTTCGACACCACCGACGCCACGGGCGGCGCTCACGCCTCGTGCCCCTGCTTCGGTGACCAGCCGCTCATCGGCGCAGACGCGAACGGCTTCTACGTGAGCACGAACGAGTACAACTTGCACCCGTTCGGGTCGTCATTCAACGGCGCGCAGATTTACGCCATCTCCAAAGCTGCCATCGAGGCGACGCCGGCAGCAACGCCGACCACGATCCCGGTGGTTCAAATCAACGCCGGACCCATGCTCCTGCCGAACGGCGGACTGGCATTCTCGGTGCAGCCGGCAACCTCACCGTCGGCAGCGTATGAGTCCGCCAATCGTGGTACCGAATATTTCATGAGTGACCTGGACTTCAGCGCTGCGCCGGCCATTGGCATGGGTGCCTCCGGCCTCGCCGTTTGGGCACTGACCAATACCGCGTCGCTCAGCACGACACCCGCCGTAGGCTTGGCGGTAACGGTGATTGGCAGCGAGTTCTATGGCCAGCCGCCCAACGCGGAGCAGAAGTCGGGCGAGCTATTTCTCGGCGATGCGACCCACAATCCGCTCGCGCTCGTGGCAGCCAATGACGACCGCATGAACCAGGTCGTCTTCGCGAATGGCAAGCTGTGGGCAGGCGTCAACAGCGCGGTGCAGACAGCAAACGGACCGACCCGTGCCGGCGCTGCCTACTTCATCGTCACTCCGTCCGACGCGAACGGGACGCTATCCGCCAGCGTTACCAAGCAAGGCTACGCGGCGGTCAACCAGGAGAACCTGCTGTTCCCCTCGATCGGTGTTACGAGCACAGGTAAGGGGATCATCACCTTTACGCTCGTCGGACCAGACTTTTTCCCGAGCACGGCGTACGCGTCGATTAACGCGAGCACGGGCGTTGGCGACATTCACATCGCCGCGCCTGGGCAAGGGCCGGAAGATGGTTTCACCGGCTATGACAATCCCAGGGCCCCCGGGGCCGGCGATGTCGCTCGCTGGGGTGACTACACAGCGGCCGTCGCCGATGGGAACAGCGTCTGGTTCGCGACCGAGTTTATCGCCCATCCGTCTACCGATCTGACGACCCGGACGGCACTCGCCAACTGGGCGACCTTCGTCGCACACGTCACCCCGTAAAGCCGAGAAGCAGAGGCCGCGCCCTACCGGGCGCGGCCTCCTGCTGTTGCGTTAGGGCACGGCCCGGCGTTGGGCAAGTGTCGCATCGAGCGACTGGAGGTCGTCGGTCACCAGCAGGTCGATGAGCTCGCGGACCCCGGCGCTGGATCGACCCTGCGTCACGAAGTCGGCACGTTCCTTGACCGCATCGAGGGCGTTGGCGACCGCGACACTGCGTCCGCAAACGGCGAGGAAGGTCCGGTCATTCTCGGCGTCCCCGACGCCAACCACAGACTGCGGTGAGAGGGACAGCTCCTTCAGGGCCTCCGCCAGCCCGGTGGCCTTGTCGACCGATGCCGGCAGCACCATCACCGAGCCCTTGTTCAGAATGACCTGCAACCCGAGGCCCAGCTCGCGGATCACTTCGGCGACGACGGTGTCGTTGGGCTCGACGGTGGCCACGACCACGTGCCCCACCGCCAGCGGGTCGACCCCTCGCCGCCTGAGGGCATCGACGAACGTCGCCGGCGGCGGCTCGGCAAGGAGACGAATTTCGCCGGATCTGGGTCGATAGAGAACGGGACCGTTCTCGGCGACCACCTGATCGAACATCGCAACGTCGGGAAAGACGTGCTCCAGGTCCTCGATCTGCCGACCGGTGACCAGGATCAGCTTGCGCCCCGTGGCGGCGAGCCGCTTCAGGGCGTCGATCGTTTCTGAATCAACCGCGCCCTGCGAGGCAAGGGTGCCGTCGTAGTCGGTGGCGAGGGCGAGATAGCGCATGCCCGTCACTCTGCTCCGTCGTTGCCGGTCGCGAGGATGATGCGAATCGGGCGGTCGTGTCGGACATAGTCCCAGGCCCAGGAGCCGAGGGCGCTGATCCGGTTCCGGAATCCGATCAGGTAGTAGATGTGGACGAACAGCCAGGTGAGCCAGCCGATAAACCCGGTGAACTCCAGACCGCCGGGCAGGTGGGTGACCCCGGCGTTGCGCCCGACGGTCGCCATGGTGCCTTTGTCCAGGTAGTGAAAGGGCGAGCGCTCGCGTTGCAGGCCGCGCACCGCGTCGACGATGGTTTGCGCGACGTACCGCCCGCCCTGCATCGCGGGCGGTGACAGCATCGGCAGCTCGCCCTGATCGCCGAGTTTGGGCGACGCCACATCCCCGATGGCGTAGACACCGGTCGCTCCGGGAACTCGCAGCCACGCGTCAACCGTGACCCGATGATTGCGAAAGCGCGCGAGGGACGCATCGACGACCGCGTCGTTGGGCCGGACGCCGGCGGACCAGATGATGGTTTCGCAGTCGATCCTGGTTCCATCCGCCAGGGTGACGGAGCGGGCATCCGCGGCTTTGACCAGGGCACGGGTGCGGATGTCGACGCCCCGACGGGTCAGGATGCGCTGGGCGTAGTGGCCGAGATGCGGCGAGAACGCATTGAGCAATCGATCGGCGCCCTCCACCAGGATGATCCGGATCTCGTCCCTTGAGACCTGGTGATAGTCCTTGCCGGCGACGATGTCCATCAGCTCGGCCAGCGCGCCAGAGCATTCGACGCCGGTGGGACCGCCGCCAACTACGACGAAGGTGAGCAGGGCGCGCCGGGCTTCTGGCTCGGTCTCCGCATCGGCACGCTCGAGGCAGGTCAACACGTGGTTGCGCATCCGGGTCGCATCCGCCAGCGCCTTCAGACCGATGGAGACCCGGGCCACCGCCTCGTTGCCGAAATAGTTGTCGACACTGCCGGTCGCCAGTACGAGGTAGTCGAAGGGCAGCTCCGCGCCATCAGTCAGACGAACCACTCGGCGGCCCAGGTCGACGCCGTCGACCGTCGCCTGTCGAAAGCGGACGTTGCGCGACCGGCGGAAGATCGCGCGCAGGGGATAGGCGATGTCGCTGGGATTGAGCAGGCCGGTCGCCACCTGGTAGAGGAGGGGAGTGAAGAGGTGGTAGTTATGTCGGTCGAGCAGCAACACCTGCACCGGCGCGCCGTCCAGCTTGCGGGCGCAGGCGAGACCGCCGAAGCCGGCTCCGACGATCACGACACGTTGGTCAGCCATCGACGACGATGCGCAGTTGGGCGTGCGCCTGGCGGAGGCCCGACTCCACGGCCGCGGGCGTCTCGCCGCGCGCGAACATGAAGCCAAGGTAGCGATCGCCTTCCGGCAGTGGGGTGAGAATCTCGTTCGGGGGGATGGTAATGACCAGCCCATCGATTCCAGGCACCTGCTTGGCTTCGGCCTGGCCCTCGACAGCGCGCAGGCGTCCTGCCGTCGAAATGGGCAGCATCATCACGCCGGCCGCTTGCCGCTCGCGCTGATGCAGCGGGATCGGGAGCCCCGCGGCATGCCGCAGGATCAGCTCTTCCAGCGAGATGCCCGAACCAAACCGAAGCGTGCGCGAGCAGAGGCCGCCGATGGAGCGTGCCGCCAGCTCCAGCATCCACACGCCGCCGGTATTCACGCGCAGTTCGGCGTGGACCGGTCCGTCGCGGAGTCCCAGCGCCGCCGCGCCGCGGCTCGTTGTCTCCGTGATCCGCGACTGTATTTCCGGATCCAGCCGCGACGGCGTCACGTACATCGTCTCTTCGAAGAACGGGCCGTTGAGCGGATCCGGCTTGTCGAAAATGGCCAGCACCTCGAGCTCGCCGCCGCGAAGCAAACCCTCGACCGCCACCTCGTCGCCGGGGATGAAGTCCTCGACAAGCACCGCGGGGCGGACACCGTTCGGCCGGCAGGCGGCGACGATGGCCGCCACCCGCGTGAAGACCGCCGGAAAGCTGGCGGCATCATCGGCCTTGATCACTCCCTGGCTGCCCGACAGGTCGAGCGGTTTCACCACGCAGGGATAGCGAAGGGTCCGGGCGATCATGGCCGGATCCTGATCGATGGGGACGGTGATGAAACCGGGCGCCGCCAGGCCCGCGGTCTGAAAACGCGCTCGCATCTGTGCCTTGTCACGCGCGGCGTTGACGGCGTCGATGGGATTGTGCGGGAGCCCGAGCGCCTGTGCTGCCGAGGCGGCCAGCACGGTGCCGCTGTCGTCCACCGCGACCACGGCGCTGAGCGGGTGCTGGCGCGAATAGTCGACGATTCGCGCCGTCGATCGCTCGACCTCCTGGAAGTCGAGCCGCAAATGCCGGTCTTGCATCAGTCCGGCCAACGCCGAGCGGTGCTCGGAGCCGACCACCACCGCAACCCCGAGGCGCCCGGCGGCCTCCATGAAGTCATGGGTGCGATAGGTCCGGCTCGGGATAAGCAGGAGAATGCGTGCCACTGTTCCTAGTTGACCACGAATAGAATGGCGGAATGTCGCCCGTGATCACGGTGACGCCCGAGGCCCTGGCCAAGATCGATGGCGTCCGCGCCAAGAGTGGCCACCCTGATGCCTGCCTTCGAATCGCGATCGCCGGCCGGCGGGGTGGCGAGTTCGCCTACGAGCTGGACCTGGTCGCCCCCGTGGACGCGCCGCCCGGTGACGTCGTGGTTGAGACACCGAACCTCCGCGTTCTGGTCGAGCCGGGCAGCGCGGCGAATCTCGACGGCGCGACCATTGACCTCGACGCCTCGGTCATGGGTGGGGCGCTGCGGATCGAGAATCCCCACGAAGGCTGGCGCGATCCGGTGGCAGCGCGGGTGCAGGAGGTGCTCGACCGGCAGATCAATCCATCGGTCGCGGCCCATGGCGGCTATGTCGACCTGCTCGAGGTGCGCGACGGCGCGGCCTATGTGCAACTGGGCGGCGGCTGCCAGGGGTGCGCGCAGGTCGACGTAACGCTGCGGCAGGGGATCGAGGTCGCCATCAAGGCCGCGGTTCCCCAGATCACCCAGGTGATCGATTCCACCGACCACGCCGCGGGCATGAACCCGTACTTTCAGCCGGCGAAGAAAGCCTCTTAGATCGCCGCGATCCGGCGCAGGCGCATCCGCGGACCGAAGCGGGGCGCCTGGATCCCGCCGAGGGTCAGCAGCCGGATGACGCGCGCCCGGTGCCCACGATAAGGTTCGAGCAATTGGAGCATCCGCTCCTCGGTGCCTCGGGATTCGCCCGCCAGCGCCCACGCCACCTGGTGCGGCAGGTGATAGTCGCCGAGGGAGACGATGTCGCGGTCGCCGAGCGCCACCGCCGACACCTCGGCCGCTGACCAGGGTCCGATCCCCGACAGGCGCATCAGCAGTTGCCGAGCGTCAGCCGGCAGCATCGTTACCGTCTGCTCGACTCGGTTTGCGTGCCCCGCCGCCGCCTGGATCACCGCAAAACGCCGGCGCTCGATGCCGAAGCGGTGGACCGTCCAGTAGGGGGTCATCAGCAGCCGGCGCGGCTGCGGCTGAAGCAGCAGCGATACCGGGCCGGGCGCGGGCTCGCCGAGGGCGCGCACCAGCCGGCCGTAGGATCGCCACGCCTCCACGCCCGGCACCTTCTGCTCGAGAATGGTCGGCAGCAGCGACTCGAAGACGAGCTGCGTGCGGCCGAGCCGCAGTCCCGGGTGACGTCGGTGCAGGTCGAGCAGCATCGGGTTCTCCGGCCGGAAGCTCTCGGGCTGATCGTCGAACCCCAGCAACGCCGGGACGTGCTCGACCGCCCAGGCCGCGCCGGCGCCCCAGCCGTCCGCGACCACCCTGGCGCCGGCCAGGTGAAGGTGCAGGGTCGCGGGTCCAGCGGGTGTCCGGGCCGCGCGCCAGACCTCGTCGCCGTCGAAGGAGATGGTCGGATCCGTCGATCCCCGCTGGAGCGGCCCGAGCGTCAGGCCGAGGTCGAGCGCGAACGGGAGCGGATAAGATTCGCTGGCGTCAGGCGGCATCAGCCAACCTTACCTGCAGGGTTGAATCAGCTCGAGCCCAGCATTGGGCGAGCCTGCGTATTATCAAGACACGTGATAGGAGGGCTTAAGGGTACCCGGGTCCGTTGCCCGGCATGCCGCTATCCGAATCTGTCGATCGACATCTGGTGCGAGCGCTGCGGACTGCCGCTCGACTGGAAGCAGGCCGTGGCACCGACCAGTACGCCAGTCTACTGTCCGAACTGCGGGGCGCCGGACCTTCCTTCGGACGAGTACTGCCCGAGCTGTGGCAGTAGCGTGTCGAGGCTCCCCCGGATCGGCCTGCCCGCGCTGACCCTGCCGACGCTTGCCATGCCGCGGGTGTCGATGCCGCGTTGGCGCCGCCCGCGAGTACCCCGACTCGTGTTGACCGTCGCCGTGGTCCTCGCGGTCCTGTTGGTCGTGCCGCTCGCCTACCTGCTCCTGCCGTCGACCCACCTGGTCGCGGCGCGCCAGACCGTCGCGGGTCACTTGCCCTCGACCGCTGGCACGACTGCCGGGACACCGCAGGCCGCGGCCATCCCCGGGGTGGAAGCGAAGACCGGGCTCCATTTCGCCGCGAAATGTGCGACGACGGTGGCCTGTCTATCTCTCGTCGGCCAGACGGTCGGGACGGATGCCGCCGTCGTCATCTTCTCGACCGCCAGCTCGGGCGGCCGCCACTGCGCCGGTTATGTCTTTCATCGTGCCGGTAGCTGGCACCTGCTCGATACCGTCTGCGCTCTACCCGATCAGCTCAGCCCGCTGGTTGGCCACGATGCGACGGTGCACGTGCCTGGCAGTTGCGCCAATGTCCACGAAGTCGCCGGCCTCAGCGGTCGAGTGGTCGGCTGCGTCTATGATGGCGCCGCGGTCCGTATCGACAGCGGTCCAGTCTACGCCGATGGCCGCCTCTGGTGGCACGAGAAGCTAGGCTGGGTCGCGCACGATTTCCTGGTCGGGCCGTAACCCGAGCGAGGCCTGATGTGTTCGGTTAGTCCTGGACGTGAGGCGACTGGCTGCGCAGCCGCTTGACCATCTCCAGCAGCATCTTGTAGGTGATGGTCGGGGCTTCCATCAGGAGGGGCTTGACTTCCCACGAGATCAGCGTCAGGCACACGGTGTCGGTATCGGCGCGTACGTCCGCGGTCCTGGGCCCACCGTCCAGCACGGAAATCTCGCCAAAGAATTGACCGGGGCCGAGGGTGGCGACCGCCTGGCCCTCGCGGACCACCGTCACCCGCCCTTCCTTGATGATGTACAGCCCGTGCCCGCCCGAGCCCGATTTGACGATGATGGTTCCGGCGCTGTACGGCTGCTCTTTGAGCAGCCTGGCCACGAGGTCGAGCTCCTTTTTGTCCATTCCGGCAAATAGCGGAACCCGGCGCAGGGACTCGGTCGGGTCGGTCTTGACTGCCATCCGCTCCTCCTCCGACGATTCGGCCGCCCCTACGATACCCTAGCGAGCACGACTAGCGCGTGATCGCGGCCATCCGCTGCATTTTCATCTCTTCCATCCGCTTTCCAAGATCTTCGAGCTCCTGGCGGGAGAGGACCTTGTCCTCAACCTTCGGAAACAGCTCCTTTTCTTCCTCGCCGACGTGGTGCTGGACGTCCTCCATCAGCACTTTCAGCCCGGCGCGCCATTCGTCGGTGCCTTTGTCGGCCTGCTCGAGGTCGCTCAACACCATCTTGATCTGCTTATGCTCCTCGATAGACTCGAGGACCAGGTCGCGGGTCGGCGCCACGTTTTTCGCCGCCGGATAGAACAGCTTTTCTTCGATTTCGGCATGGACGGTCAACTCCTTGTCCAGCTCCCGAAACAGGCTGACTTCGCCCTTGCTCTTCATCAGCCCGTCGAAGAGCTTTTCGACTTTGCGGTGATCGGTCTTGAGCAGCTCGATGGCGTCCATGCGTCTTGATCCTCCTGAGTGGTAGTCCCGATATCCGAAGATTTGATATCGAGAATATCAGCATGCGGGCGATCGACGCAAGCTCGGGGTCGCGACAAAGAGGCGTTTGCCTCGCTATCCGCCGAGGCGAGCGCGCTGGAACTGGTTGCGCAGCTTCCAGATGCCGTCGACGTAACTCCGGCTGCTGGGGTAGATGCCGTAGCGGCGCACCCCGCCGAGGCCCTGGTAGTAGGCGGCCAGCGTCAGCTTTGGGTCGTGCAATTGATCCAGGTAGGTGCGAAGCAGCGCCGCACCCAGCTCCGCGTTGTCGACCGGGTTGTTCAGGTTCACCCGGCGGTGCAGCAGGGCGGGTCCGGCCCAGGCGGCGGTGTAGGGCTCGACCTGCATCAGCCCGACCGCGCCGGTCCGCGAACGCGCCGCCTGGTTCCAGCCGCTCTCCCAATAGGAAACGGCGAGCACGAAATTCGGGTTCAGTCGGTGGTGGTGGGCGGCCCGGGTCAAGATCGCGCGGGCCTGGGCCGGCGAGAGCCTGGTGGCGGCATAGGCGGGCTGGCTGGCGAGGGCAACGGTCAGTCCGGCGGTAACCACGGCGGCCACGAGGAGACGGGGAAATTTGGGCATGTGACGGCAACGTGATCAGGAGGGCGCGGCTTGCTGCTCCCGCCGAAAAGAGTTGTTAAGCCCAGCCGGTCCTTGACTTTGGGTGAGGGCCAGCATCAAATATGAGCAGCCCGGAGGGGGATGGAAATTTTGCACGGGCGAAGGAAGGCGCAAGCATGCCGGCGATGACGAAAGAGGAGCAGATCCGTGCCGACACGGACCGGCTGCACCAGATGGGCTATGCCCAGCAGCTGTTCCGCGACATGGGTGGCTTCAGCAACTTCGCGATCTCGTTCACCATCATCTCGGTTCTTACTGGTGGTCTCACCCTCTACAGCTATGGCTTGAACCACGGTGGGCCGCAGCAGATGGGCATCGGATGGCTGGTGGTCGGTGTCATGGTGCTCGTGGTCGCGGCCGCGATGGCCCAGTTGGCCTCGGCGCTCCCGACGGCGGGCGCCCTCTACTACCAGGCGGCCAAGCTCGGCAACAAACACTGGGGCTGGATCACCGGCTGGTTCAACCTGGCCGGCCAGATCACGATCAGCACCGGGATCATTTACGGCAACGCGATCTTTGCCGCAGCGTTGCTGAACTCGCTCTTCAATTACCCGGCGGACGTCACGACAACGGCCGGCAAGATCGGCGTCATTAGCATCTTTGCCATCCTGCTCGCCGTCCAGGCCACGATCAACCACGTCGGGGTCCGGCTGGCGGCGCGGGCCGCGGACATCAGCGTCTGGTGGCACATCGGGGTGATCGCCGTCCTTCTCGTCGCCGTCGGCATCCTCCACCCGCTGCACCCGATCAGCTACGTGTTCACCCAGTCCTATAACCAATCAGGGTTTGGCTCACCGATCTACGCCTTCCTCGTTGGCATGCTGCTTGCGCAGTGGACCTTCACCGGATACGACGCCTCGGCGCACGTGACCGAGGAAACGGTCAATCCGGCGCGGCGCGCGCCATGGGGAATCGTGAACTCGGTCTTCTGGTCGCTGATCTTCGGCTACCTGATGTTGCTCGCCTTGACGCTCGCGATTCCGGACCTGGCCAAAACGGCGGCCAGCACCAACCCGGTGCTGGACATCGTGAAGAATGCGTTGGGCTCCACCGGCGGCGTGCTGCTCTTCGCTGGATTTGTGATCGCCCAGGCCTTCTGCGGCCTGAGCTCAATCACCTCGAACTCGCGGATGCTCTTCGCCTTCAGCCGCGACGGAGCGCTTCCCGGGTCCAAGTGGCTCCACGTGGTCAGCAAGAAGTACCGGACGCCGGCCCGCTGCATCTGGGTGGCGGCGATCATCGCCTTCATCCCGGCGCTGGCGCAATTCCCGGTCCCAGCGGTCTACTCGATCGTCGTATCGATTTCTGTGATCGGGCTTTACGTCTCGTACGTCATCCCGGTCCTGCTCGCCCTGATCTATCCCAACCGGTGGAAGCCGGGGCCGTGGAACCTCGGCCGCTGGTGGCCGATCGTCGCCTGGGTTGCGATCATCTGGGTGGCGTTCATCAGTGTCGTGCTGATGCTGCCGGAATACAGCGCGAAGTACACCGGCGACGTCATCGGCTGGCTGACGGCAACCGGCACCTGGGCGGGTCCCGCCGTGGCGATCTTCCTCATCGTTGGCGGCCTCTACTACCTCCTCTGGGGCAAGAACCACTACAACGGGCCGATCATCATGGGATCGGAAGACGACATGCGCAAGTTAGAGGCGGACGTCGAAAAGGGTTCCATCTACCACGAACCGACGATGACCGAGCCCGTACCGACACTCACGCCGCAACGCGTTTAACGGCTTGGCGAATTCAGCAAAGGAGCGAGCCAACCGGCTCGCTCCTCTTCGATTGATGGAGGGAAGATGGGACGGCTCGACGGTAAGGTCGCGCTG
>Ga0209689_1001630_pt1 | contig 16794 bp, 16 predicted proteins | sample GraSoiAngelo_149_FD_187119 | JGI IMG/M metagenome (GOLD analysis project Ga0209689, IMG submission 187119) | Grasslands soil microbial communities from the Angelo Coastal Reserve, California, USA - 14_1009_09_30cm (SPAdes) (version 2) | ecosystem: Environmental > Terrestrial > Soil > Grasslands ...
CTCCGCCCAGGCAAGTTTCAACTGAAATAACCTCCAACGGAGGCGAACAGAACTCCAGACAACAGCGCCTCGCGCTGGCGACCCGATAGATGGATCGGGTTCTCCAGAGAAGATAGGGCGGCGGCACGGGCGAGTCTTTCCCCAACGCGTTGAGGACAACGCGTTCCACCTGTGTAATTCGAGCGCCAAAAAATTTTTGCGCGCGATCGTCGATCTCGCGTAAAATTGCTGGATGCTTCAGACGGCGCAGCGCACCGCGAAATCAAAAACAAAAAAGACCGCGCCGCCGCACGACCGTTTCCTTGAGGCATTCCGCTGGATGCTGCTGACGCGCACGCTTGAGGAAAAGCTCGTTAGTCTCTATCGCGGCGGATTGATCACGGGCGGAGTCTATATCGGTAAAGGCCAGGAGGCAGTCAGCGTCGCATGCGGGTTGTTTTTGCAACAAGGCGACATCTTCGCGCCATTGATTCGCGACCAGGCGGGGCGATCTGCCTTCGGCGAACCGCTGATTGATGTGACGCGCACCTATCTGGGCTCGCGCCTGGGGCCGATGCGCGGGCGCGACGGCAACATTCATCGAGGTCATCCGCGTAAGAACGAACTCGCAATGATCAGCCACCTCGGGGCGATGATTTCGGTCACAGTGGGCACGTTGATGGCGAAACGATTTAAAGGCGAGAAAAACTTTGTTGGACTGGCGTGCATCGGCGAAGGCGGGATGCAGACCGGTTCGTTGCACGAGGGAATGAATATTGCCGCAGTGGAACAAGTGCCGCTCGTGGTCGTCGCCACAAACAATCATTATGCTTACTCAACCCCTAACGACCGCGAGTTCGCGTGTCATGATTTGGTTGATCGGGCGATCGGTTACGGGTTTGAAGGTTACAGTCTTGACGGAACCGATCTCGGCACGTGCTTGGACGTGATCGGTGGCGCGGTGAAACGTGCGCGCGCTGGGCGACCGCCGCAGTTGGTCGTTGCATCCGTCTTGCGCCTGTCCGGTCATGGCGAACACGATGATGCAAGCTACGTGACAGAAGAGATTAAACGGCAACCGTTTGCGCGTGATTGTTTGAAGGTCGCGGAGCAGACGATCATTGATCTTAACTTGGTGGACGCGGAGACACTGGCCGAGTGGCGCAAAAAGGCCGCGGCGCAGGTAGACGAGGCAATTGCCGCCGCGCAAAAGGAACCCGCACCCGAAGGCGATAAAGAAGATTGGTGCGCATTATCGACACGCGATCTTGTCGATTCCTTCGAATGAGCATCACGTATCTCGAAGCGATCCGGGAGGCACAGGCAAAATTACTTCGCGTCGACGAGCGCGTTTTCATTTACGGGCAGGACGTCGGCGGCACGTTCGGCGGCGCGTTTAAAGCGACGAAAGGTCTGGCAAAGGAATTTCCCGGGCGCGTATTGAACACGCCGATCAGCGAAGACGCCATCGTCGGGACCGCGATTGGCGCCGCCATCCAAGGAATGCGGCCGATTGTCGAAATGCAGTTTGCCGATTTCTCAAGCATCGCGCTCAATCAAATTCTAAACAATGCCGGCACTCATTACTGGCGGACAAATGTGCCCGTCCCCATCACGATTCGTCTGCCTTCCGGTGGGACAAAAGGCAGTGGGCCGTTCCACAGTCAATCGATGGAATCGATTTACGCGCATTATCCCGGACTGATCGTGATGACGCCGGCGACAGTGGAAGACGCCTACACGATGTTAATAGAAGCTGTGGCGATCGACGATCCCGTCATCTACTGCGAACACAAATACCTCTACTACCACCTCAAGGCCGACAAATTACCGGAAAAAGGGTTGCCGACTGGCCGGGCGCGTATTGCGCGGGAGGGACGCGATCTCACCATCGTGAGCTACAGCGCAATGATGCAGGAATCTCTCGCGGCGGCGGAGGAACTCGCGCGTGAAGGTTTCGAAGCTGAAGTTGTTGACCTGCGCACCGTTAAACCGCTCGACGCTGATACCGTGCTGGCATCCGTCGCGCGCACCGGACGTTTGCTGTGCGCCGGCGAGTCGTTTCCGTGGGGCGGCGCGACTGCGGAAGTGATCGCGCGCGTCACGAGTCAGGGCTTTCATCTGCTCGACGCAGCGCCGCAACGTCTCAACGCTAAAGACACTCCGATTCCATATCACCCAAACCTGTGGAGCGCGCATCGACCGAACGCACAAAATATCGCAGCCAAAGCTCGCGCACTGCTGCGAGAATAGAATCTATGCCGCAAGTTCCAATCATCATGCCGCAGTTAGGCGAATCGATCGCCGAAGCGACCATTGTCGATATTAAAGTAAAGCCCGGTGACGAAGTGGTGGATGATCAGGAAATTATCGATGTCGAGACCAACAAGGCGGTGATGGGTGTGACCACGCCATGCAAAGGCAAAATCGACAGGATCACTGTCCAGCTAAAGGAAACTTACCCAGTTGGCGCAGTGCTTGGGTATGTGGAAGCAAGCGAGGCAGACGCAGCGCGATTCGCAAAGCAAGCGCCTCCCCGTCCGCAGCGAGAAGTTGCTGAAGAAATTCCCGCGCGCGCCGATCAGGAAGTCGCTCCTGCACTCGAGCGAAAGATCGCCGCGAGCGATGGCGAAGGCGCACGGGTGGGCGGCCTGCCCGTTCCTGCGGTTACGAAGGGAGCGGCTTTCATGTCACCGCGCGTCCGCGCGCGAATGGCCGAATTGCAGTTAACGAATGCTGATCTCGCCGGCATCATGGGTACTGGCGCAGGCAATCGCGTCACCATTAAAGACCTCGAAAATTTTCTGCACAAAATTGAGAACCAAACCGCGCACGAAGCTTCCGCTATTCGCGCGGGCGTCGCCGACGCAATGCGACGCAGTTGGACGCGCCCGCTTTCGACCATCGGGTCGTCGGTAAATCTCGATCCGGTGTTGCAAGACCGGCAATCGCGAGATCCAAAGCCTGGCCCCGGTCTTTACGCGCTGCGCTCGCTCGCTCTCGCACTCGCGGAGAATCCGGGCGCAGCCGCGAAATTGATCGGCAACCGCGTAGTGCAATCGAACTCCCTTGACATTGGGATCGCAGTTGAAGCGGAGGACGGAATCATGGTGCCGGTGATTCGCGGCGCAGACAAAACGTCGCTTGCCGATCTTACGACAAAATACAAGGAACTCGTCGATCTCGCGCGGCAGCGGCGGATTTCACCAGACATGCAAGCCGGCGGCATTGCGACCGTTTCAAACTTCGGCACTTTCGGAATGGAATGGGGCACTCCTATTCCTCTGCCAGATCAGACATTGCTGCTCGGCCTCGGATTCGGGAAAAAGGTTCCCTCGTGGGACGAAGAAAAAAAGGAATTTGTTCCCAAAACCGAGGCCCAGATCACCCTAAGCTTTGATCATCGCAGCATCGACGGGGGTGGCGCCGGTCGTTTGCTCAAACGCGTGATCGAACTCTTGGAAAATCCCAAAAAACTATGACGCGCGTCCCACATCATGCAAGGCGCCGTCTGGATGCCGTCCACGTGAGATCACGCCTCATCATTCATGCGGGATTTGCAAAGTGCGGAAACCGAATCGATCGCGTTCAGTGGCGACGCTCCTGCGGACCACAGCAAAATTCGAACGCTGAATGTTTCCGGGTTGAAAGAGAAATAACTGCGGCGCGGTTATGTGCGTCGGTTAACCGCAGCAAGAAAGCTCAAAACCACCACCAACGCACAAATCACGGCTACAGCGCCTCCCCAGACTAGCCAATACGGCCGATAGGTGAGCATCAGCCGGCCATGTGCGCCGGGTGGAACTTCGAGAATCGGAAATAAGCCGCGATAAGAAGTGAGGACGAGTTTTTGGTCGCCGACTCGCGCTTCGTAGCCGCGAAAATACGGCCGCGAAAAAGTCAGCAGCGCGGGCCGATCACCGCTCGGAACATCGACATCCACTTCAACCGAATTTCGCGAATCAGTAATCTTTGAAATCGTCGCCGAGGCAAATTGTTCGTTAGGCCGCGAATCGATTGACGTGACTGAACGCACCCGCGCGAATGGCGTACCGTGTCGATGGAAGACGCGTCCTTCATCTGTTGAAACAACCATTTCCCATCCGGAACCCGGCTGGGGCGTGAGGTCTAATTCTCGTGCAACAACAATTCCATCCACACCCAGCAAAGCCAGTTCGCCATCCTTGCCAGCCTGTTGACTGAGCAAATAGCTTCCCACATCTGGATTAATTTCACCATGAATGGTGGTCGCAAATTTGCGCGCCATGCCAGCGGCTCGGATTGGGCTGTAGCCATTAATGAAATGCAGTCCGGCCCACATCGATGTGCTTCCCGGGCGCAGAACCTGGCCCACCGGCTGTGGTTTATTTGCAATGCAATACGTTAGCTCTGCCCACGGATAGATGCTTAGATAGAGGCGCTCCGGATCGAGCGGCTCAGGTTTAAGCAGCTCTTGAGAAAAATTATATCTCGGCACATCGCAGTTTGTCGGAATGCAGAGATATGTAGCGAGCAGCGCTAAAAACGCGATCACGACAGGCACGCATTTTTGAAATTCAGAATCACGCAGCAAGAGCTCTGAAAGTAACCAAATCGCCGCGAGCCCGAGTAAGAGCCACGTCAGCGGCAAAGCGTAGGAGCCAGCGGTATGCAAGACTAGCATCGCTAGGGCTGTCAGTGCAGTGAGAGCGAGCGCTGCTGTAGCCGGGATCGGTGATCCCGGCCGCTGTTCCAACACCTCCGCGGCACAAATTGCCAGGACCAAATGAAAAAACGGCAGCCACCGAAAACTCCAACGGAAAAGTCCAGCTGTCGGAATCATGCAAAGCAACAACACGATCAGAAGCAGGACGAACTCCCATTTGAGTCGCGTAATGAGCATGCGGCCGCGCCAGACCAAGCCAGCAACAAGCGCACCGGGAGCAACCAAGCCGCACGCCAATTCCGTTGCGGTATGCGGAACGCTTTTCGAGGAGAAATCGGTCCAGTTCACGGTCCACGAGGGAAGGATTAATCCCGGCAATGCCGCTGGTGGAACGAGCCATTGCCAGTGCGCGGACGGCGGCTGCAGTTCGCGCGCTGAACCTTGAACGAGATCAAGAACCGCAAGCCATGCTGGCGCGGACAATCCAAAGCCGAGCGCGATACCAAAAAGCATCGGCGAGATCGAGAAGATGCTGCGGGTTTGGACTAACGACTTGATGAAAAGCAAGCCAATCAACAGCAGCAACATCAAAACCGTATAAGGAAAGCCGCCGGTGACGAGCAGGTAAACGAACGCCGCTGGCCAGAGGAATCGCCATTTCGTTCGTCGCGGGTCCAGCGCGCGTCCCGCGCCCCACCACGCCCATGGCAGCCACGTGAACGCACCGAGGGCCCCGAACCAATCGGTCGCGCCCCAGCAGATGATCCAGCCGTTTAGCGAGGCGACAAGTGCAACGAAGATCGATAATGGAATCGAAAGTTGGCGGTCACGCGCGAGCAAAAATGCGCCCATCGCCAGCACAAAAAGGTGCATGATTGAAAGCGCAGTGGCCTGCTGCGGAAACGTAAGCGGAAATTTCCAGATGAAAATAACGGCCGCGTTTACAAAAAGGGAAAAGGTGCCGTATTGAAATTCGCCGGCAAGATTGCCGCAAACCCACGAATACGGACTCAGGATCGGCCAATGCCCCTCCGACCAGCTGCGCGCCATATCGGCGAACACGGGCAAGATCGACAACTCATAATCATCATTCCAAAAAACCAGCGGATCATGCCAGAGAAGAATGAAGCAAAAGAATACGACGACTAGCCCTGCTGTTGCCGCGCCGAGAATTTCCGAACGCGTGGAGCGCAAAGCGGACATCTAAAACAGAAAACGCCGAACGCTCAACGTCCAACGCCGAACGTCAAACTCCGACGGAGCGAGCATCATTTGGCGTTTCTCTCAGCGGTCCGGATGCTGGCCACGAAAATCCGGATCAGCTGTTCGATTTCATTGATGCAAATGGTGAAGTTTGCGGGTGACCCGAGTTTTTTTACTCGGCCTACGAGTCGCAACCACCGTTTTGTTTCGAGCAGTTCTTTAAGGCAAATCCGTAGTTTGTGAAGGAAGTCTCTGCGTGATTCTGCTGCTTCAACCTCCCCGTGATTCGAAAGAGATGATGTGCCGCATCGCAAGAGTTGTCCGGCGACGTGATTTCCAGCTCGAGTATTTTCCAATGACTCGGTGAGTTCGATAATATTTGCGGCAAACTCCAGGAGCCTGTCTTCAAGATCGTACAGGTGCTCGCGCTTGAACTTGTATCGTCCGTCAGGAAGCTCAGCAACGCGCCACTTTCCGAATTCAATGTTCGGCGTTCGATGTTGGGCGTTCGGCGTTTTCTTTCTCACAGCACCACCGGTTTTCCCTCGGTCATCACCAAAACTTTTTCCTCAATGCCACGCGAGCGTGCGCATCTAAGCAGGCGTTGCGGTGGCTCGTGGAGCGGTTCAAAGCCGAGGCGAAACGTCCCGTAATGCATCGGAATCAAAGTCTCCGCACGAAGCTCGAGAAATGCTTTTACCGCTTCCTCGGGATTCATATGAACTTCGCGGCCGGTGGGCGCTTCGTAAGCGCCAATGGGGAGCAGTGCGATCTCGATCTTGTAGCGGTCGCCGATTTCCTTGAACCCGGGAAAGTAAGCGCTGTCGCCACAGTGAAAAATCGTGCGGCCATTCGAAGCGATTACAAATCCGCCAAAATCGCGATGCAAGTCGGCGAGGAACCGGGCGCCCCAGTGGTGGCAAGGGGTGAGAGAAATTTTTAGCGGCCCGAGCTCGACCGTTTGCCAATAATCGAGCTCGTGCACAATGTGGAAGCCGAGATCATGTACCAGGTTCCCTACACCCATGGGCACAACAATCGGTTGATCCGCCGCGACGCGCCGTAGCGTTCGCCGGTCGAGATGATCGAAATGTGCATGCGTCACCAGGACAAAATCAATCGAAGGCAGATGATGAATTTCGAAGCCTGGTTGTTTCAACCGCTTGATCACCTTGAGCCATTTCGACCAGATCGGGTCGATCAAGATATTGACCTCGTGGGTTTGGATGAGAAATGACGCATGACCGATCCAGGTTATGGAGATCTCGCCTTCGCGGATTTTCGGGAATTGCGGAGCCGCGGGACCACCGGAACGCTTAGTGAAAAGCGAGGGGATCAAGACGCTGGTCAGAAAATTGCGCTTATGCCAGTCAGCTCGTGGACGCAGCCGGACACGAGTGGAATCCCGAAGTCGTGGAAGAGGCGCACCATCCCGCGATGTTTGGCGAACAACATTTCGCCGGCTCTTTTTAGGAAAACGAAGTGCCACGCTGGTAGACGATATAGGTGCGGTTCACGCAAGTAAAACTCTTTACCCCGAACGAGTAGTCGCGAAGTGTCGAAAGTTACAAGAGTTAGAAAGGCACGATGTTCATGTTCCAAGGCTAATTTTTTTGACGTTGTAACCTTGTAAGTTTCTCTATTCCGCGTTGAGTTGTCCGCGTCATGCGAAATTGGAAAGCCTTTGTGCCGCTCTGTTTGATCTGTTCAGTCGCGTTAGCATCGACATCGCGATTGCCATTTACCACAATTTTTAAGGGACAGGACCAGTTCAACCGACTCGTTGCAAAGGCCAAAGCAGGAAATTGGAAGGCTTTGCCGGTCGGAGAGCGGACCGCGGCGGTCGGACAAGCGTTGGTAGGAACACGGTATAGACATTTCACCCTGGAAATCGACAATCGGATCGAGTCGCCGTCGGTAAATTTTCAGGGCGTGGATTGCTGGACCTTTTTTGAGATAGCGCTCGGCTTTGCCCGAATGCTGAACGAGCTGGAGTCGAACTGGACTCCGGAGCGTCTGTTGCATTACATCGAACTCGACCGGTACCGCGGCGGCGAATGCACGGGCGATTATCTTTCGCGTCTCCATTACCTGGAAGACTGGCTTTACGACAATGATCGCAGGGGTCTGGTGGACGATCTCACCCGCGATCTCGGCGGGCAGAGCGTCCCCCATTCTGCGCGGGAGATGACCGCCGGCTGGCGACATTACCGATATCTCGCCGCGAATCGCTCGCTGCTTGGGCCGCTGGCGCGTATGGAAGCGAACGTCTCATCGCGGCCGCTCTATGAAATTCCAAAAAGCCAAGTCGCCAAAATTGAACCGAAACTGCGCAGCGGCGACATTATCGGAATAATTTCGCGCGATCGAAGTGGGCTTTACTCCACCGCCCATGTCGGCCTCGCGTTGCGCACAAGTGACGGCGTTTTGCATTTCATGCACGCTTCCTCGCCGAGTAATTATGGCAAAGTTGTGGTGGACGACCAGCTCTCGAGATACCTGTATCGCTACGGCTCCGACAGCGGAATTCTGGTCGCCCGACCTTTGCGTTAGGATTCGTCGAACTTGTCCAATTGGCCGAGCAGCTTTTGTAGTTGTTCCACGGCCTCCTCAGCATCAACACCGTGTGCTTCGAGCGTAGCGTTAGCCCCGCAATCGAGGTTGGCGCGTAGAACCTCGATTAAGCTTGAAGCCGAATACCGGCCGCCAGCGGTGACAAGCCAGATTTCGGACCGAAAAATTCTCACGTGTTTGACAAAGTGAGCAGCAGGCCGCGCGTGTAATCCCAGCTTGTTGCTAACGCGCACCTCGCGCCGCGCGGACATAGGCGCTCGCTCTCGCCTGAAGATCATGCCTGGCTGGTACCCCAACGCCGATGCAGGAATTTTTCAATCGGCGAGAAGAAAATTTTATCGGCCATTAAACCAATGACGACGATGACAATCATAATGCCGATGACCTGCTCCATGGCGCTCAATTCACGGCCGTAGTGTAGAAGCTGTCCGAGCCCGAAACCGGTCAGGATCGTCACGAAAATCTCAGCTGCCATGAGCGAGCGCCAGGCGAATGCCCAGCCTTGTTTCATTCCGCTAACGATAAACGGAAGCGCTGCGGGCAAAATCACTTTGAACCATATGTGCAAACTTTTCGAGCCCATGGTCAATGCGGCGCGACGATAAATCGGCGGAACATGGCGCACGCCAGTTTCCGTTGCGATCACTACCGACCACAACGTGCCCATTACTACCACGAAAAGCATGGCGGCTTCCGTTTGTCCAAACCATAACAACGCAAGCGGCACCCAGCAGACACTCGGCAAAGTCTGCAGACCGAGGGCTAGCGTTCCAATGGTGTCTTGCCACACTTTCCAACGCGCGGTCAGCAATCCCAACGGCAGCCCTACAACAAGGCCAATGATGTAGCCTATGAGCAATCGACGCATCGTAACAATCGTCGCCTTTGCCAGAGTTCCATCTACGGCAGCGCCTTCTAAGTAGACCGCCACTTGCCGCGGCGAAGGCAGGAGGACCGGCGACCAAATCTTTGCACGAAACAACGCCTCCCAAATCAGCAGGAGAACAGCAAAAAAGAGTGCCGCCAACAAAAAGCGTTTCATTCTGCGATTGCGACCTCCGGTTGGCTATGACTCTTCAGCGCTTTCGTAATTTCGGTGGCGTGAACCGCAAGGTCGACGCTGTTGATGTCGCGCGGCCGAGGCAAGTCCACAGCAAATTCTTCGCGAATCCGACCTGGACGTGGTGAAAAAACTATCACGCGGTCGCCGAGACAAGCTGCCTCGCGCACGTTGTGCGTAACAAAAACAATTGTTTTGTTTCGCGCTTTCCAGATTCGCTGGAGATCGCCATAGAGTTGCTCACGTGTCAGCGCATCGAGAGCAGCAAACGGCTCGTCCATAAGCAGCACGCGCGGATTAGGCGCCAGCGCACGAGCAAGCGATACACGCTGCTTCATTCCACCAGAAAGCTCGTGAACGTTGGCGCGCTCGAACCGACTGAGACCGACCAGCTCGAGGTAGTACTTGGCGACGTCGTGCCGATCTTTGTTTGTCAGATTCGGCTTGAGCTTGAGTCCAAATAGAACGTTCCCAAACACGTTCAGCCATGGGAACAGAGCCGGTTCCTGAAACATGACGAGCCGCTCGCGGCCGGGGCCGGTAATTGGCTTGCCATCAGCCTGCACTGTGCCGCTATCGGGTTTTTCGAGCCCGGCAATGATGTTGAGCAATGTTGTTTTGCCACAGCCGCTCGCGCCAACCAGGCAAACGAATTCACCTTCAGCGACATTCAGGCTCACACGATCGAGCGCTAGGACCGCTCCGGACGCACCTTTGAAGTTTTTCGAAACGTTCTCGATCGCGAGCTTCGACGGCGCGATGACCTCGAGCTCCTCAGCTGCTGAGGAATGGTGGCGGGAGAGTCGTTGCATTACGGAGTTTCGACCAGCTTGGAGGTATCTGTTGTGCCTTTCAAAAAACCCGCATCTTTTCCATCCTGCACCGATTTCGTAATCAACTCACGGGATACATCGCTTGTGAACTGAATCCGATTCCAAGCTTGCGCGACTGCGTCTGGCGAAAAATCAGCTCGCGTTTCCTCTTTCAATTCCTCGATCAACAACTTCTGCGCTTCTGCTTGATTCTGCTGGATCCATTTCGTTAGTTCCACATTCGCGTCCGCGATTTTCTTAGCGAACTCGCGTCGGTCACGGAGGAACTTCATGCTGGATACAAGCCAGGTAGTGATCGTATTCTTGTCGTCGAGAAAAACGCGCGCTTTCGCATCGCGCTCGAGACGAGTCACCCACGGCTCGACTGTCCAAACGGCATCAACCTCGCCGCCTTGAAAGAGTCCAATCTGATCCGGGTTCGCGGTTGGGATCACCGTCACGTCGCCGCCGGTTTGAGTGACCTTGAATCCTTGCGCTTTTAACCACGCCCGGCAGGAAATGTCCTGCGTATTGCCGAGCTGCGGCGTTGCAATTTTTTTCCCGCGAAAATCCGCCGCCGTCTTGATAGGCGAATTAGCCTTCACCACGAGGGCCGCGCCGGCATTGGCCGCGCCGGAAATCACACGGATCTCTTCCCCGTTTGACTTGAAGTACGCATTTAGTGCTGGACTCGGTCCGACATAGGTGACGTCAAGCGATCCGGCAAAGATCGCTTCCATGGCTGATGGCCCCGCATTGTAGGTGAACCACTGAATCTCAACGTTCGGGCCAAGGCGGTGTTCAAACCAGCCTTTGCCTTGCCGCGAAAGCGCGTGCGCGATTACGCCCTGCGCATGAGTGATGTTTGGGAAATGGCCGAACCGAATTGTGATTTTTTGTTCTGCAGTGGCAAACGATCCAAAACAAAGAATCGCTGCAGTTATCACTGCTATTATCTTTTTCATAAGGGATTTGGGAGATAGACGACGTGTTTAGGAATCGAAGAGCACTTCAACCGGGGCCGGCTAAAACATCACCTGAATGCGACCGAGGACTTGATCGAACTCATCCTGGCCAAATTCAGGATTCGCCCGGCGGAAATCCGACCAGGTATGAATGTAGTTGACCATCAGCTTCAGATCGTCTCCGCGGATGTAGTAGTTGAGGCCGCCCAGGATAGAATAAAGGCCGTCGTCCCCCTTTTGTCCCGGGTTTAAATCCTGCCACTGAACAATGGCTTGAAGCTTCTTCGGGATCAGGAAATAACCTGCCGTTACGTAGTACCCGTCGGTCGTAAAGTCGGCGAACTCCGAAGGCACCCCGTTAACAGTGCGACCGTTGACGTGTTCCTGGAGGTATTCCCCGATTAAATCAAATGGGCCCAGTTTCAGCCACGCGTCCACGCTCCAAGCCGTTCTTTCATCGGCGCCTGGAAGCGTAAACGGCGAGAGCGAGCCATCGGAGTTTACCAGCAGGTTCCCTGATTGTGAGATATTTGTCCCCTTGTCATCGCGGCTGTTGAGAACGTCAGCGCCAAGCTTGAGAAACGAACCCTTGCCGAAAACGTCTTTAAACAAGGTCGACTCCAGACGGCCGACATACATGAAGTTATTGTTGTCGTTAACGGTCGTGTTCTTGCCATTTCCGTTGAAGATGCCGGCGTAATAGGTCAGCAAATCCTTCTGCTCAGGCCAAATCTTGGTGAAAGGCTTTCCCCAAAGTTCAATGCCGATCTGCCGATCCGGTGTAATTGCGCCGGTCGGCAAAGTGCGTTCGATAGTGTACAGAGACGTATCTGGAGTAAGCTGGTCCAATCCGAATGGCGCTTTATATTGGCCGATCTTGATTTGCGCAGCTGGAAATTGATGCCAGTTGAGCCAGATATCTGTGCTTGAAAATGCCGTGCGGTTGTTGTTGGTACCATCATTCTGGCCAAAATCGCCTTCGACCTTGAAATCGAATTGCTCCGCAAAATCGCCGGTTAGATTGACCCGGGCCCGGCGCAGCCTGAAACGGTCTTTGATTGCGCTTTGACCAAAATTTCCGTTGAAAGCGAAGGCGTCGCTGTCTTCGAAATTCACTTGAATGAATCCACCCAGCACCAGCTTCAGTTCCGGTCCACGCTGCTGGACGTAAATCGGCGGTTTCTCTTCGACCATCGCCTTCTCCACGTACGTCTTTCCGTCATACATCATCTTGGTTTTGAATTTCGCGTCGGCCGGACTCGCAGCCTGTTTGGACTTCAGGCTGTTCACCTCCGCTTTGAGTTCCGCATTCTGTTTTTCGAGCAACTCCACCGCGCGCTCGAGCTTCTCCAGTCGATCAGTTTCCGAAGCGCTCCGCGCAGTCAGCGGCTGGATGGCAGCCAGTACGCTGGCAATCAGAGCAATTTTTCTGATTGAGCAATAGTTAGTGACTAACATGATTCGCTCCTCCTTCACCGCCTCTTTGGCGGATGATTGTTGGTTCCGCTCCCTGGCGACCCTGAAAAGCGATTGCGTGCCGCGGCTCTTCGCTTGCTGCGAAGTGCCTCCTTGTGTTGGGGCAACACCGATGTAATCGGAATCGCGCGGTGCAAAAAAGGCGGGGTAACTTTGTCGCGCCGATATTTGCGAAGCGTGATCTCGACGATGTCTGCGAGAGTATAGCGATCCAGGATAGTACTGATGGCGTTTCGCACGTCGAACATCAACAATCGCAACCCGCAGTGAATCTCGTCGGGGCATGAACAGCGAGCGTAGGAGGTTTGGCTGACGCAACGGATCGGCGCCAACGGGCCATCAATGAGACGAATAACGGCGCCGAATTTGATTTGGCTCATCGGCCGAGCGAGAGAGTAGCCGCCGAATTTTCCGCGCCTACTTGACACGTATCCACCCGCTTTCAATTGCGTGAAAATCTGTTCGAGAAATTTGATGGGCAGTTTTTCCTTTGAAGCGAGCTCGCTGATTTGAAGCATCGGCCATCCCAATTCTGAAGCGATGCCGAGGTCAATGAGAGCTCGCAACGCGTACTCGCCACGTTTAGAAATTTTCATGTTTTCAGTGTTTACACGTGCCCGCTTCGAATGCGCCGCCTAGCCGCTCCGGTATTTGACAAAAACGTGTCCGCGGAAAAAGAGCCCAAACAAATCCATTCTCTTTCCAAAATGACAGGTGACGACGAGGAACGAACCGTTGTCGCCGAACCTGACCTTTGACTTCTTCATTCTCTTAAGCTCGCGCGCGTCGCCTCATGCCAGCTAAGTAACGGGACAGCCAGTCGGAGCTGGAACGTGTGCGCCGGTTTTTCTTGGTCCGGCGATATTCACTACGTAATTGGTTAAAGATTTTTGCGTCGTGAATGAGCATTCGAAGTGTGTAGCGTTTCATAATTTTAGATCCGGGTTTTCGGTCTCATGTCTGGCGATAGGTAAATCTACTACGATAGTATGAAATAACGTTTTGTGATCGGATCGCGGTGTATTTTTGGCCGTATTAGCACCATCGCTGACCGGCCAGCATTTTCAGTGTGTGGCAGCGCTAATCCTTCCTTTTCCAAGGTTTGCACGCATGGTTTGCTGCCGACCGACGCCGGTCGCAGCTCGCCGGTTGTTTTGTTGGATTGGCTCATCTGATTTTTACCGCTGTTATCTAACTGTTTCATAAGGTGAATGTCTACTGAACCACTATGGTTTTTATACCCCACTATCTTAGTAGGAAATAAAAAGCAACTAATTTTTTCAGGTTTTTTTTTGCTGGCCCAGCAGCCGCCGGGCGAGAAGATAAATGTGCTCCTACTTAGCCGTGTTCAGCCGGCCATGGCAGGCCCGCGAGGCTCAGAAACTATAGCCAAACCGCGGATCGAGTTCAGCCAGCGCGTTTGCAGCGTATTGCTGATCCTCAACAGAAAGATATTCCCGGTAGCCGCCTACCTTGCCGCGGCGCACCTTGAACGATTCGGGATCGCGAACGTCGCCCGGATGCAGGATGTTTGAGTCAAACGCTCCAGCCGCCTCGAGCTTTTGCATGTTATCGAACCGTGAAAACTCGAGCGCCTCCTGGAAGATCGTCGCGTCTGGCGCTGACTCGCCAAGCACGGCCAGCAGATCGCGAAAATGTTCGGAGGGCGAGGCGCGCAGTGCTTCATAGCGGACGAGGGTGAAGTTCTCGCGCTCGGAGAACTCGTTCAGCCAATCGTTCATAGTACTGACGATCGACCGCATGCCGAACTTTTCGTCGCGCAGCATTTCACTCACCGTCTTGTGCCTGAGCCTAAGCGGCGCGTTTGGATCGCGTCTTGTCAGCTGCAAATACAGAGAGACAAAACAATCGCGCGGGTCTCGAGCGAGCAGAATGATCTTCGCCCGGTTAAGCTCGCGTCGCGGGACGAGATATTTGCCGCGAACTCTGTCCCACCGATCGCCTTTGGTGCGATGCTCGAAGAGGTCATGAGAGAACACAACCCGTGGAAACTCGGGTAAATCGTAGCGTCCCGGGCGCAACGTGAACTCGAGCCCGAAGCGCTTGCAGAAGTATGCGCAGATAAATGCACGAAGCCAGGTGCGGCCGCTTTTCGGGACCGAAACAATAATGGCCGTCCCTCCGGAAAGCTCAGTTGCGCGGCTGCTAAAGTTGCGGCGTGTCCATCGCGGAGTTGGGTGCCAAAATCGAGAGCGCGAGACAGACCTATCCGTAGCCGGAAAACCCGAAAGCGCTCGAGGCAGGCTCTCCTTGTAAGCGGCTGTCTCGTCCGGCTGGGCTCCGGCCAAAGATTGAGATGTTATTTCGATTGCCATTCAGGTCGCGCCGCACAACGCGCGGGCTGTTGCATAAGACTGCAAAAAGGGGTACTTGTTCAAGCATAATTATTGGGGGCGCACTGGCTTCGACTCATCGTTGGAAGCGCAGGCGGCATGTCGAGGATGGTTCGTTGGCCTCGTTAAAAACCGGACCAAAAAAATAAACGCAGACAACGAAGGTCTCGCTCTCGCGGCTTAATTGACCGCGACGTTTGACGCTGGACGCCTGCTACGGCGGCAAACGTGGACAGCAGGCTGGCAAATCGGCGGAGCGACCGCGCCGGTTTGTGAATCGATTTCGTGGACGCTCGGGAGCCGGTAGTGCGCCGGCGCATGGCTTGGCTCCTAGACTTTATCGTCGGATAAACATGTAGATGTTTGCGCGGATAGCGACGAGGACAGGGGTTCAACTCCCCTCGCCTCCAGCCCCGAAAGCCTTCGGGGCTGTCACGCCGGAGCTTTAGCGTAGGCGGACACACAGCGTCGATGGAACACGTTGTTGCGAGCTACGGCTCGGCAAGCCAGCAAGAAAATGCGCAGTTTTACTTACGTTTACGTCCTGCAAGGTTTCGCGAGAGGACGCCAAAAACCAATGGTGATATTTTATAAGACGTGTGGATCCGCGATTTGCAGACGTCTGCAAAATGATGGAAGCAGGAATTAGCGAAATTTGAAACGCAAAGCTGTGCCCAGAAAAGACAGAGGGTACGAACACGATAGGAAACGCCGCTCTCCCCTGGACAAAGAATCAAGCCAGGCCGAGAAAATACTTCACGGGCTAATCCTGCGACAAGATGAGAACGGAGTAAGGTCCAAGGCCTACGTTTGCCTCAAACGGCATTCCGTCACGAGATCCGTCGCCGGCGAGGGTGTCGTAACCCAGCTGATTTCCAAAATCCGAGCTGTAACCTTGCCAGTCACTATTGAAACGAACCCGCCAGTAGCCTGCTCGTGGGAACCCTAACGCGTAGCTGTCGTAGCTGCGGTTAGCAAAGTTTGCAACGACCATTACGTCGTCGCCAGGTCCGCCGCTTTCCCAACGATGAAATGCAATCGCCTTATCAGCGTTGTTGACGTGATGGACATTGACGTGTTGGCCCCGGAGACCGCGCGTCTGATTGAACCAGTTCCGGCGCAGCCGAATCAGATCGCGATAGAGAGCATTGATACCCGGGTAGGAATCAAGTTTCGCCCAATCGAGCGGAGCCGAGTCGCGAAAGTATTCATCTTCAAGAAACTCCTGGCCTTGAAAGATCATTGGAATACCGGGGGCGGTAAAGACAAGCGTGGCACCGAGAGTGGAGCGTTTCCGCGAAAACCAGCTTCCGGCATTGCCGGGCCAGATTTCTTCGGGCACCCGAGCATGACCATTCGCCACCTCGTCATGCGATTCCGTGTAAATAACGCGCTGCTCCGCGTTGCCGTTGTAGCGATGATAGAGTGCGTCCCGAACGGCATCTAGATTCCGGTGCGTATCGGTTTGAGCGATGATTGCATCCCGGATGGGATGCACAAAACCGGCGTCCCATTGCGAGCCGAAGCCTGCTCCTCCTTCATCAGTGCTCTTCGTGATCGACTCGTTGTTCTGCAAATCCTCGGCAATAGTAATCTTCCACGACTGCGTGGAACGGATTTCATTGTTGATCCATTGCAGCAGGCTCCAACCATCGGACAAGTCGCGGCCATTGACGCTGCGGATGTTGCTCACTGAATCGAAACGCAGACCGTCTATGCGATATTT
>Ga0209689_1001635_pt1 | contig 16758 bp, 18 predicted proteins | sample GraSoiAngelo_149_FD_187119 | JGI IMG/M metagenome (GOLD analysis project Ga0209689, IMG submission 187119) | Grasslands soil microbial communities from the Angelo Coastal Reserve, California, USA - 14_1009_09_30cm (SPAdes) (version 2) | ecosystem: Environmental > Terrestrial > Soil > Grasslands ...
CGAACGATTCTGGGGACTCTGTTTGTTCTGATCAGCGTGGTGGTGATCACCATGACGCCAGCCAAGAAGCCGGTAGCAACACTCCCGGCGGGAGAGGATACGCCAGAAGTTGTGGGATCGTAATCCAGAAGCTCCGCGGACTGTACCTTGCACATACCCTTGTGCGACGCCGATCACTGATCTTTCAGCTGATCGATTGCAGCGGTGATTGCTGCCGACAGTCGCAATGGATCTCGGTCAGGGAATCTAAACCCCGCATCCTTGAACGTGTTTAGGTACAAGCCCTCGGAATCAGGGGCGAAATAATACGAAGCGCTCAGGGTATGTACACGAGGAGGTTTATCGGACCGGAATACACACGCGCCCAGATAGCTGGTTCCGCCTGGGGCGAGATTGTCCCGCGCGCTGTTCCGAAACCCCGGGGTAGTCCTGCTTATCTCATCCAGCGCACTTTTGTACGCGCCAAGCGTTTCTTCCCCGAGGTACACTGCATCGCTGGATTCTGGGCTGGAAAGTCAATCCGAATGCCGCGCATCCGATCTGGAGGTTGTGCCGTGTCCTCAATCACCAAAACAGTGACAACTGCGTGAGCTTCCCTGCTGTCGACACTTCCAACCTGCTTAGACCATGTAACATGTGTGGCGGGCTGATGTGCAAACGCCTCTAGCGGCATAGGCTGGAGAGAGAGTGCCGGGTTTACTTGAGCAGGTCCCACACTCAAGAAAAGACAACAGAAGGCAATAGGGCTGACGATGGACTTCAATGGAACCTCCCGTCGAATCGTCGATGCATCACATTCCAGGGGGCTCCCATCCGTGATATTTTCTGTCTAAAAGAGACGCGATAGCAAGTGATTTCGTTAGCCTTGACTAGCAGAATTTGCGTTGAAGCGTTCTAGTCGAAGATCAAAACCGCCGAGGCAATAACCGTCGTCCACAACCCGCGCTTGTCGCCCACTGCCGATTGCGTCACGTTCGCGGTACGCACGATTTTGTTAGAGATGCGGTAGATCTCTTTTTTCTCGTCCCAGGAGCGGTCGGGATCGAATTCCACATTCAGCGTGGTGGCTAACATTTCCGCAGCCAGTTCTTCTGCGTATTCGCCCGCAGTATCTTCGGTTTCTCCAAATGAGTGGTGCTCACTCAGGTAGCCATAGGTGTTACGGTCGGCAGGGATGGCCACCCCAATGCTCGACGCCAGCAGGCGATGAGGCTCGTGAGTGGAATTTTCAGCAACTACGGCAAACACCACTTCGCCCGGGTAAAGATATTTGAGTCCCTGCGAGCGCGGCACGAGCTTGCAGTTGGGCGGAAAAATAGACGATACGCGAACCAGATTCTGGGCGGCGATGCCGGCATCGCGCAGTGCCAGCTCAAAAGATGTCAAACGTTCCCGATGTTTCCCCACTCCCTTGGTAAAAAAGATCCGCTTCGGGACCATGTCTCTGCCCAATTCCTAATCCCTCCCGCCGGTGTGATGTGTAAAGAATGCAATCTAACATAGCGAAATGTGAAGCGAGTGTGAAAAGTGGGCTTGACCATAAAAATAGGCGGGAGCACCAGAAGTGTCATCCCGCCGTCAGCCAGACCCTACTCAGAGCAATGCTCTAGCCTGCGGAAATGCATCATTGAGCTGCGGTAACCGCGCTGACCTGGATGGTATCGCCAGTCGGGGCGCCGGTGACTTTGGCATTCTCGCCCGCCAACTTGTCGAGATTATCCAGAGCTGCCTTATCGCTGGCTTCGAGGGTGTAAACCTTGTCTCCCACCACCAGGGCATATTTCGAGCCCTGCTTTACGCAGGCGCGAGTGCAATCGGCGGGCGTGCCGTTCATGTGCTTGGCGCCGCACATGGCATCGCTGACCTTGCCGGTGAAAGTTTGCGGCTTGTCGGCGGCGCGGGCCGATGTCAGGGAAAGGCCTAAGGCCAGAACTATGGCTGCGATGAAAACTCCGGGCTTCTGCAAATATGACTTCATTGAGCGTTTCTCCTATTCTGGTTTTAAGACTGCTGTCCCCAGTTGGATGCCGCGACCGGCATGCGGGAGGGGAATTAACACCGTTCACAGTACCGATTCACCAGGTTGAGAGAAGTTACAATTTCCCGGCACGAGCGCACACCGCGCGGGAACCAATGGGAGTGTGCAATGCAAGGACTAGTATTGGTCCTGATATTTTTGGGAGTTCACTTCGCAGCTTTCGCGCAAACGAACAACGAACAGGCGGTTCGCAAATTGATTGAGCAGTGGAATGCAGCCAATAAAAAAACGAAGGACACAAGGGAACCCCTTGTGGCCTTCGCGGTCTAATCCGAATCTGGAACTACGCCGATTTCTTCTGCGCCTGCTGCGCCATCTGAGCGTAGAATTTCTTCGCTCCTTCTTCGATCTCCTGCTGGGTCAAGTCCTGGGTGTGAGTGCTGAGCCCCCAGTTGTGGCCATAAGGATCGGCAAAGTTTCCAAAGCGATCGCCCCAGAACATGTCCGCCACCGGCATGGTCACTTTGCCGCCGGCGTCGATGGCGCGTTGAAAAGCTTTGTCAACATCCTCAACATAAAGATAAAGGCTGCTGGCGGTGCCACCTAGAGTCTGCGGTGACTTGCAACCCATGGCGGGATTCTCATCGGTCAGAAAGACAATGGAATCGCCGATCTTCAATTCGGCGTGCCCGATTTTACCGTCGGGACCGGCCATTCGCATGAGCTCTTGGGCGCCCAATGCCTTCTTGTAGAATTCGATGGCTTCGGCGCCATTTCGAACTATCAGTGAGGGAGTGACAGTGTGAAATCCAGGCGGAATTGGTTGAGTAGACTTTTTCATACATAGCTCCTTGGTGTGTGATTGCTGGCCATAGGACCGTACAAAAGAAACGCCCACTGATTTTACGCGGACGGCGACCAAGTAAATGTGAAAAGTTAAAAAAAAGAAGGGCCGAGGCTGTGGATTTATCCCTCAAGCCATGTTATGTGCAGGAAGTACTCTGAGAAAGAGCAACCAAAGAGTTGCGCTTTGTGTGCGCCGCCGCGCTAATATGCAACTCGGAGGTTGCGTAAAATGAACGACCGTATTGAGAAGCGCATTGAACTCAAGGCGCCAGTTTCGCGCGTCTGGCGTGCGCTGACGGATCACCGGGGGTTTGGCCAGTGGTTTCGGGTGAAACTGGATGGCCCCTTTGTACCGGGTCAGGTGTCGCGTGGGCAGGTTACCTATCCTGGCTACGAGCACCTCAAATGGGAGGCCGTCGTGCAGAAAATGGAGCCCGAGCGGCTCTTTTCTTTCACCTGGCATCCTTATGCCGTCGACCCCAAAAAAGATTACTCGGATGAGACACCCACTTTGGTCGAATTCAGGCTCGAAAGGATCCCGAGCGGCACACGCCTGCTGGTCACGGAGTCCGGCTTCGACAAAATACCCAGCGACCGCCGCGCTGAAGCATTCCGCATGAACGACGGCGGGTGGACACAGCAAATGAAGAACATCGAGAAGCATGTCGCACAAACGCCGTAGCAGCATCGCCGCCAAACGACAGGCTCGTGTACCCGTATTTGCCGCGCTCGGCGACGAAACCCGGCTATCGCTGGTTGCCAAGCTCTGTGGTGGGCAGGCTCATTCGATATCTCAGTTAACCGAGGGTTCGAATCTCACCCGGCAGGCGATCACCAAGCATCTTCGAGTGCTGGAGAGTGCAGGAATGGTGCGCTGTGTCCGTACGGGTCGCGAGAGCCGATTCCAATTCGATCCGGAGCCGATTGAAGGAATCAAGGAATACCTCGACTTCGTTTCCGAGCAGTGGGATCAGGCACTGTCCAGGCTAAAGTCGTTCGTCGAAAATTGAGTGCCTGAAGGGAGACAAAAGTCTTTTGGGTAATGGTTCAAGCAAAAGCGATCGACCCAATTAGAATGCAGACAATGCCTCACCAAACCATGGTGCGCTCTGCGAACTGCATCCTCGGGCTCGTATTTCTTGCAATGGTTTTGTTGCCAGGTGCACCCGCCGGGGCGCAGGAACCAGGCCAGGGAATAACTCCTCTACGATTGGTGGGCCAGATCCTGCTACGAACTTGTCAGTGCTGAACCGGCCATTTCCGCTTTTTCCTACGACCACCCCCGCGAGGCCAGAGCCACCGCCACGAAGCCCCGATTCACATGCTTTTTGGGATGCAACCAATCGCATGTTGTTCGCCGGCGTGGGAGTCTTCCGCGCTCTCGACTACGCTTCCACGCGCAACATGCAGGCACGGGGAAGGGAAGAGATCCTGCTGCCTGATGATGTGGTCAACAACTCGGCGGGATTCGCCGCCGTGGAAGCCGGGGCCAGCGCGGCCTCAGTGGGCCTGTCTTACTTAATGCATCGCACCGGACATCACCGCATGGAGCGCTGGATTTCCATCGTGCACATCGGCGTCACCGGCTTTGGAGTGGTCCGCAATTACAGTCTGGAATCGAAGCATCCCATGGCGAGGCGATAGTTTCGACAAACGTCTGTCTCGAGTTGTAAAAGGATTGTAAGAACTTTTGCTGTGTCAAATAGAGCACGGCTGTCTTAAACTGTCGGCTTCAGGAGGATTCTCCATGACACAGCTTTCCGGGCTCGGCACACGCGATCGCTATTGCGTCGCCGTACTGGTTTTCCTATTGGGCCTTTCCGGTTTGGTGATGGCAGAGGAGAATCCCAGCCGCTCCCAGACCAATCACGATATTCGCGTGGAACCGGGCCAGAAGGTCGGAGACCTCAGTTGCATTAATTGCTCGATCTACATCCGCGGCGACGTGGCAGGAGACGTATTTGCACTTCATGGCAATGTGGTCATTGACGGCGGGGCCTCTGTCGCTGGCGATATTGCGACCTTGTTCGGGGACATTCGCGTTGCCAACGGTGGCTCGGTGGCAGGTGACGTCGCGGCCATCGGCGGCGCGGTGCGGCGCCAACCGCAAGCCGCCATTGCTGGAGATGTCGCGTCTCTGGAAGGGAAGGGATGGCTGCTGCTGTTGCTGCTCTGTCCGCTAGTGATTCTGGGATTGATGACCGCCCTGATCGTGTGGCTGGTGCATCTCTACCGCAGACGCCGGACGGTCGCTGCCGCGGCGTAGCAGCAGATACCGATCTGTCAGCCGATCAGGCGACTATAGATTGACCTAACCTCGCCGCAAGTGCGGGTGAGCTCCGCTTCTAAGCCCTCTGACCATTTCGTGCCCAGAATTCTCGACGTCAAATCTTCAGTGACCTGCTTGGCATGTTCGGTTGCCGGCAGCCATTTCCGAGCTCGTCCCACGACTAGTCGGACCACATGCTCTGCGGTACGCAACAGTTCGGCGCCATGGTCCAGCGTGGCGGCGTCTGACTTCTCCAATAGCCCGGCCGCAACACATCGCCATAGCCGGTCACGCAAAGTGCCATGTTTTTCTTTCACCTCGTGCTTAATTAAAAGATAGCTGGCGAGAAAATCGATGTCGTAGATCGCGCCAGCCGAGGTTTTGAAGTTCTTCTCTCCAGGCTCTGCATTTTGCAGTTTTGTCCGCATCTCCCGGATGGCGGGCAGAAAATCGGAATCCCCGGCGAAACGCTGAAACAGCCCAGTAGTTGCGACTGCGGCCGAGTCAGCAAGAGGTCGTGAGCCGGCGAGAAAGCGCAGCTTACTGTACATGAGCGCTTCCCACGGTTGAGCCTCCTGCGCAAAATAAGTTTCCAATTGCGAGAGCGTGACCAGCAACTCGCCCTCGCCGCCGCGTGGACGCAAGCGCGCATCCACTGGAAAGACCATGCCGTCGCGGGTGTAGGCCCCCAACGCCTGCATCATCTGCTCGGCCGCTTTGGTAAGCGCCGGCGCATCTTGTTTGTCATCGCAGACGAACAGCACGTCCGCGTCAGACAGTACATCGAATTCGCCCGTCCCCAACCGTCCCAGCGCCATTACTGCCAGGCCTTGAGGCTCGCCGGCGATGCTGAATGCGGCGGCAATGGCATCTTCGGCCGCTGCGGTGGTTGCGCCTAGAGATTGGTAAACGTCGCGCAACCCAGTGATATCCCGTGCCCCAGTTGCGAACACACGATGGCGGTAATGCTGCCGCAGAAGCGAAAGTTTTTCGCCATAGGAGGCAGACGATTGCGCCAAATAATTGAACACAGGATCACCCGCGACACGGCCGTCCGCAAGAGCGCTCTGGAACAAGTAGCCGCTGCCTACGCGCGAGGGAACCCCGTCCAGCTCCGCCAGCGTGGCAATTTCTTCGGGATGCCGCACCAGAATATCGGTAAGGTAATCACTGCTATCGAACAGTTCCAAAGCTCTTTCTAAAGCTTGCGGATAACGCATCACGCCTGCATAGCGCTCCGAACTGGTGAACGCCGAACTGAAGAAGCGAAACAGATTGCGGCGAGCCTGTGTGCTCAGATCACGACGGCTGGCAATTTCATAGAGCTGGGCGGAGTCGTCGGCCAGGCGCTCGAGGATGTGATCGTTGGAATGCTCGGCGGCGCCTGGTTCAGCTGTGCTGCGCAATTCGAACTCAGTGTCCGGCGCCTCGTGCGATCTTCGTATCTGCTGGTGATGGATGATGCGGTTGTAAATCCCGGCCACCGCCTCCATGCGACGCCCGACTGCGATCGTGACGTCCACTACGCGGTCTTGGCCGCTGGCATAGCCCTCCATGGATCGTTCCAAAATGCGCAGCTCCGACTGGGATGCCGGCAACTCGTGAGTCTGCAAGCCCTGGCGCAACTGCAGGCGGTGCTCCAGGTGACGCAGAAATTCGTAGGCGTTGGTGAGCTCGTGAAATTCGTTACCGCTGATATGCCCTTTGTCATGCAGCTTCTGGAACGAAAATAAGGTGCCGCCGGAGCGCAGCCAGGGTTCGGCGCCGCCATAGACGCGTTGCAGGCACTGCACCAGAAATTCGATATCACGAATGCCGCCGCGATCGACCTTTACATCAATCGTCTGCTCATGCTGGTGCGCGCCCAATCGCCGGCGCCGAATGTGCATTTTTTCACGTGCCTGAAGAGCAGTCTCAATCGCAGGAAAGTTCACCTGCGTGGTGTAAACGTGGGGCTGTACCTTACGAATGAACTCGCGTGCCAGTGTCTCATCCCCAGCCGAGTAGCGAACTTTGATCAGCGCCTGGCGTTCCCAATCATGCGCGGTCTCTGAGTAATATCGCAACGCATGATCCAGGCTGATGGCCAGCTCACCCTCCGCACCCTGCGGGCGCAAACGCATATCAATGCGGAAAACCGGGCCTTCCCGAGTGACACTCGACAGCACCTCGGTGACCTGCTGTGCCAGCCGGATGAAATATTCGCGATTTGAAATTGCCGCATCCGCGGGCGCTTCTCCGTCGCCAAAGACGTACATCAGGTCCACGTCTGAGCTGTAGTTGAGCTCGTTTCCACCCAACTTGCCGAGAGATAAAACTGCAAACGGTGTATGCACCGCCCTGCCTTCGGCATCGAGCCGTTGCGGAATGCCGTAGCGCTGCTGCATTCTGCTTTCAGACTCGCGCAGAGCATCTTCAATCAGCACATCGGCCAGCGCGGAAATCTCGGCGGTGGTTTCTGCCAATGGTGCGATCTTCAGCACGTCTCGCAGCATGATGCGCACATACTCCCGCCGTTTGAAGCGTGCCAGAAGCAGGGAAACATCCCTCTCAAACGACCGCGAGCGGAAGCGCGCCAAAGCTTCGTGGAATTCCTCGCGTGAGAAGCTGCGATCAAGATTTCGTTCCCGTAAAAACGATTGCAGCAGATCATTATTCTGGATCAGGGTCTCGCCCAGGAAGCGGCTGTGACCGAAAACCACGATGGCGTAGTGTGCGAGAAAATTGTGCCGATTGAGCAAACCTGAGATTTCGCCGGTAGGTTCACTGATGAGGCGCTCCAACAGAATCAGCGCAGAATCCGGCTCGGGAGATTCAACCAGGAGTCCGGGAAGAGCGCCACCGAGAGTGGGAGACAGCCGCTCGACCACGCGGGAAAAATTCTGTTTCGCACTCTCGCGATCTGCAAAAGGAATCCCGGTAAGTGCCGCCGGCACATCCAGCGGCTGCCGCGGATTAATTGGCGGTCGACTCTCGGACAAGGCTGTGGACCCGGAAATTCAGCATAGCATGTGCGCCCGCGAGACAAGACGAGCAACATAACTTGAATTGCATGTACGCCGCTAGGTCGCGTATGCTGCTCCCGTCAAAGCCACCAAGTAAAACGGCGACGGTAGCTTCTGTCCGATGCCAATGATCGAATGATCGGAGGACGACGCGATGAATATCAACCGAGTTATCTTGGGAGGTCTGCTCGCTGGCATCGTCTATTTTTTTGGCGATGGCCTGGTACACGGCGTTCTGCTGAAGCAGCAATGGGCGGCCATACTGGGGCCGCAAACGCAGCAGGACTTGCACAGCCCCGCGTATTTTCTTCCCTACGACTTGCTTAAAGGTCTGGCCGTGATATGGATTTACGCCGGCATCCGGCCACGATTCGGTCCCGGCCCAAAGACCGCGGTACTGGCCGGGCTGGCGGGATGGTTTTTGGTCATCCCAGTGGCGCTGCTCGGCCTGCTTCCCATGAACTTTTTCAGCGCGCAGTTTGTGATGCTCTGGTCAGTTTATGGAGTGGTGCCAATGGTCGTCGGCGCGCTGGTGGGCGGTTGGATTTATCGCGAACGCGGCCCCCTGCGATAACGACTCGCATCACACAGCAGATTACCGACTTGTCAAAAAGCGACAGGGTTAATTGTTTTGCTTTTGTGACGCCGAAATCCGACACGCTTCACCTCTACCACGTCCCGTAGCGATAGCGCTGTGGTCGCTCGGGAAATAGTTTAATCAACACGATTCCCGTCACGAACCCTCCCACGTGTGCCCAGAAGGCAATGCCTCCCGTGGTCTGACTGGTTTCCGCAATCGAGGTTACGGCGCCGCTCATGAACTGCGTGAGGAACCAGTAGCCGAGCACCAGCCAGGCGGGCACATGAAACAAAAAAATTGGCGGGAACCAGGTCAAAACGCGGGCTCGCGGGTAGAGAATGAAATAGGCTCCCATCACGCCTGCGATCGCGCCACTGGCGCCGACGCTGGGGATTCGCGAACTGGGATTCAGCACAATATGAGTCATAGTCGCGGCCACACCACTTAGTAAATAGAAGACCAGATAACGGAAGTGGCCGAGATAATCCTCGATGTTGTCGCCGAATAGCCAGAGCACCCACATGTTTCCCAGAACGTGCGCCACCGACGCATGCAGGAACATCGAAGTAAGTATGGGAAAAAATGCTCCAAGGGGACTGAACCCTGGCGTGCCGGTTAGCAAGGATATTTCATAACTGGGAACAACTCCGAATTCATATAAGAACGCATTCAGCTGGCCCCGGGTTTGAAACGCGGTCGAAAGCTCAAACATGAATACCAGCACATTGAGTGCGATGAGAAAATAATTGACGAACGGCGTGGAGAAACAAGGCTGGTCATCACGAAGGGGAATCATGAGGAGAATTTAGTAATTGAGTAATCTAGTAATTTGGTAATTGTAATCTGAGAGCGGCAGCAAAGTGAATTTGATCCTGGTTGCATTTAAATTACTAAATTACAAATTACTAAATTACTAAATGTTTTCGTGGGTGTTGCCTTTAAATTACTCAATTACTAAATTGCTCAATTACTAAATTCCCATGAACTCCGTCCTGCTCATCAACAAGCCGCCCTCGCTCACCTCGCACGACGTAGTGAACCGCGTCCGCCGCATCCTTCAACAGCGCTCAGTGGGGCATTTGGGAACGCTCGATCCGCTGGCTACGGGCGTGCTGCCCTTGGTAATCGGCAACCTGACGCGACTGGCCCAGTTCTACACCGACTCAGAGAAGATTTACGAGGGCGTGATCCGCTTCGGTTTCGCCACCGACACCTATGATGCCGACGGTGAGCCGATCGGAGCCGCACTAACAGTTAAAGTATCACTTGAAGAAGTGCGCGAGCTGGCGGCAAGGTTTCGTGGCGTCATCCAGCAGATGCCGCCGCCGTTTTCCGCCAAAAAGATCCGCGGAGTTCCCGCCTACAAACTTGCACGCAAGCACAAAGAGGTGCCGCTCACGCCGGTGCAAGTGGAAATCAAGGAATTTGAAATATTGGGCTTGTCGGATGTAGCAGAAGAAGACGTAGCCGATAAAAAAAGCTTGCCCGCCGATTCCTCCGAAAAAATCACCCAGCAGGGAACTCGCGCCCGTTTCCGGGCCCGTGTGGCCTCCGGAACTTATATGCGGTCGGTGGCTCACGACATGGGCCAGTTACTCGGTTGCGGCGCTCACCTTGAATCGCTGCGCCGCACCAGCGTCGCAGAATTTGATCTTCGCGATGCTCACAGACTGGAAGAGGTCGATGCTGCCGCGCGAGAAGGACGAGTGGAAGATTTATTCGTCCATCCCCGCAGTCTGTTGCCGCAATTGCCCGCCGTGACCGCGGATGAGGAAAGCGCCGCCCGCATTCGCGCCGGACGCACCGTAAATCTGCCGGAAATGTCGCAAGCCCGCCTAGTGAAAGTTTTTTACGGACAGAGGGAACTGATCGCGATTGCTACCCGGGTTGCCGGAACCCTGTTCCATGCCAAGATCGTGCTGGCGGGGGATTTCGACAAACAATTGGTTGACCGGCAGACGAGGTAAGAGAAACAGATAGTGCTTGGCAGGCTGATCCACCCTCCCGATGCTGAAGTTGCCCCACCGTTGCGCTTTTTGCAAATTGGGCTATTCATCACACTGTTCCGAGGCGGTCCTTACGAAAAGATATCGGAACATCGTTCTCACTAAGCCGCAGGCGCGCCTTACCCCACCTTGGCCAACCGCGATAGCACCCGGGCGTTTCCCGCCACCGCGCCTAGCGAAGTGAGATTGCGCGTACTCGCCAAAGATTTAAGCGCGGCCAGCACACGTCCCTCTCCTAAGCTATCGAGGGCGTCCCCGAGCGAGACCGCGAAGTGGAGCATGACGCTCGAATCGCGATAGCAATCGGCAATGCACGCGGTGCATCCATCGCGGACCAGTGCTTTCTCCGCAAAATCCCAGACTGAGCACAGGCGCTCGTCCCAGGCATCACAACGCCACATATCGAAGTTCCAATCCATGTAGAAACTTTTGTAGCCGCCATAGCAGACAAAACGCTCCCGCTGCCCGCGCAAGTGGCGCTTCATGTCCGCGACCGAAGCACGCGGATTGTTCACCGGAAACGCGCTGCGAAGATCGTCCACCGCGTCAAACGCGGCGATCAGTTCCGTGTCCGTGAACTTGACCAGTCTCGAGTCATTCGACCAGGCGAGGGAAGAGGATCCCAGCCGCCCTCTCTGCGGATAGGAGAAGCTGACGGCAGCGAATCCAAGATCACGCAAACGCGGCGCCAGCGCGCGGTAGTCACGAATCAGTTTGCTCATCGTAACCTGTGCCAACGCTGTCATGCCCAGGCTTGGCATGCGCGAGGTAGCCGAGCGGATGCGCTCCCCCAGACCCTTCAAACCGCGGTTGGCCTCGTGCTCGGCCATGGCCGCTGCATCGATCGAGATGTACACCGTCTTCAGGCCCGCTTCGGCAAGCTGATTGAGCCGCGTCGGAAGCAGCCATCCATTAGTAATGACCGCCGGGCCCATGCCCCTTGCCACCGCCGCCGCGATCATCTCCGGCAGACGCGGATGCAAAAGCGTCTCACCTCCGAAAAAGCTGATGTAGCGAACATCGCGCTGGTACAGAATGTCGAGAGCTCGACCGAACTCGTCTGCGTTGATCCAGCGCAAGGCGTGGTGCGGAACTTTTCCATTCGCGAAGTTGCAGAAATCGCAGGTAGCATTGCAGGCGTTGGTGACGGCCACATTGCAGAGCGCAGGCCCGCCCCGGCGCAGCAACCGCATCATGTCCCACGCCTTCGACGCCATAGTTGTCATAGCGTATTTCCCGGCGGCGCTAGGATGCTCAGTTACGGCAGCATAGTTGTCGGCCAAAATACAGATAGTGGGTTGCTTGATCCACGGTTGTAGCGCAATTTATCGGTAGTGCTCAAGGTAATACAACGCTCCAAAGGCGAGAACTAAGGCGGCGGCTGAAAATGCCCAATGGTCGCGCGCTTCGCCAAGGCTGCCTCCGATCCGCCGTTGCCAGGAAAAGCAGGATCATCGGCACCAGCGCCACGATTGAAAGCTGAAAGATATGTGCCGCCGCGCCTTCGTCCGCTTGGGGCGGCTGAGTGTACCCGCTAAGCATCGCAACCAACGCTGTAAACGACAGGACTATTACGACTCTGCCGCTGACCCGGTTGATTTGCTGCCCACTCATGGCGTCACTTCCTTTCCGGCTTGTTGTCACCAATTCGATTCGCCTTGCGATCTGCCCCCAGGCAGGCTGGCACACCCCTCACGATGCTGAGGTTGCCCCAGCCTTGCGTTTTTTGCAACACGATTTTGTTTTGGTCGCCTACCCAAGATGGCCCGGGGTTTCTAGCGTCTTAAAATCATCCTTATCGAAGCCGTCCTTGTCGTCTCTATCTCCCGTCAGCAAGTACCCCTTGATGACACTTACGCCATCGCAGGAGGGAGCGGCACAGTAATCGCCGACGATCTCATTGCAGCATCGGCGCGCAGCAGGGCTTTTGCACCGGCTTCGGTTCCATCAATTCCACCCGTGTGTAATTCGGATCATAAAGATTGAATTGCCATTTGCCGTCGCGGCCTATTTCCGGTTTTTCCGCCGGTTTGTATCCTCGTTTGAGCGCGACCTCATAACCAGCCTGGACGCTCGGCACACCCAGAGCGAAATGGTGCATGACTCCTAATTCCTTGGGGTCAGGGTTCTGTACGTTGAGCATGTACTCCAGCCAGTCGGTGCCATCCGGAACGCGCATGTCCACCCAGTCAATATCTTTGTCCGTCATGCCGCCGTGCCAGATCTCATGGAAACCCAGGATATCTTTGTAGAAATGGTCGGCGGCCGCGCGGTCCTTCACCACCACTCCCAGGTGGATGATGCGTTGCGAGATGCGCTTGTCAGCAAGAAACTTTCCGAAATTACGGCTGTGCAGCGAGCCCGGCATGAATTGGACGAACTCCACATCGTGCCCGTCAGGATCGTTGACGTCAAAACCCCGGTTGCCATCGAGCATGGGCTCGAGCTTGTCCGGGACTCTTACCCCGCGGCTGCCAAGGTAAGCCCGCAGTTGCTCGGCATCGGTGGTCTCGAATGAGATGTGGGACAGCCGGTCCTGCTTTGGGTCTTTAAGTTCAGGAAACACTTCAATGTATTGATGGTCGTTGACCTTGAAATAGGTCAGCAGCAGGCCGGTGCCTTCGCCCGGAGGCTTATCCAGGCTGAAAGGTTCCTGGAATCCCAGGACGCCGGTGTAAAACTGCCGCGCGGCCGCCATATTATCGGTATTCAGTCCAATATGTGCGACCCCCACGATCTTTGGACGAACGATCTTAGGACGGGCCACCGGCCCACCGGCGGTCGTGAACTGATCTTGGGCCACCGCGCTGCAAAGCAACAAGAACGCCGCAATCAACACACGCCATGCCGAGTTCTGCCATGTTGAGGTCATGGTAGGGGATACTGCCCGTCGCCAGCGCAGGGTGTCAAGGGGGCAGGATACCGGAAGTTTGGCAATGTCCGATAACAAGTATTATGTAAAGTAAGCTGGAACAGCAGCCCCGCTGGCCATCTGCCCCTTACGCCCTTAGAACGATGTAGGCGCGGGCGTCCCCGCACGTGCGCAGTCACCACCAAACGTGTGGGGCGGACACTCTTGTCCGCCAACGCCTTCATCTGCATTGCTCACACGGGGTAGCAAAAATTACCAATTACAAATTACTAAATTACGAATTACCCAATTACCCAATTACTCAATTCTTCAACAGTTCCTCAAGGTCCTGACGAAAGCGGCGCAGCGTCTCCAGACGCTCCCCAGTCGCCTCAACCATCTCTTGCTTGGCCTGGAACACCGGGCGTCCTCCGTATTCGGTCAAGACCCCCATGACCTCGCCCATCCGCCATCCCGGAGTGCCCAGCATCTGCATACCGTCCGCACCCGGGACCAGTAAGGCGATGCAGTTGTCGCGCACCACCCCCACGCATTTCGGGAAACGATCAAAAGTCTGAAGTTCAAATCCAGCCAGATAAATACGTTGCAGCTGTTCGGCAGGGTCGTTCAATTACTAAATTCCCCAATTACCCAATTACTCAATTCTTCTACATTTTATATCGCCCAAGATCCTCGTCATTCAGCCCTTCCAGCCACTTGCGCAACTCTTCGCTGGTCACGCGGTCGGAAACGTTCGACGCAAGTTTGGAATTCTTCAGCACATCGTCCTCAACAAAAATCGGACAATCCACCCGCAACGCCAGCGCCAGCGCATCCGACGGACGCGAATCAATGCTGATGATCCGCCCTTCACGCTCCAGCCAGATCACCGCATAAAAAGTGTCCTCCCGCAGCTCGGTCACGACAACTTTGTGCACCTGCGTATCCAGCCCGGTCAGAACATTCTTGATCAAATCATGAGTCATCGGCCGCGGCGTAGTCACCTTCTCAATTTCCAGCGCAATCGCATTGGCCTCGTATATCCCCACCCAGATCGGCAACACCGTATCACTCCCCGAATCCTTGAGGATCACAATCGGCATATTCGTCACCGGATCCATCATTAGGCCACGGATTTTCATTTCTACTTCCATTGGGTCCCCCGGCAAGGTCTGCCAATCTAGGGTGCTTCCGGTCGTTATACCACCATTTCGCCTGCGAGGCTGTTGGGAAAAATGATCGTTGCTTTTACCTGCACGTAGCTGCCAACGGCGGGATCGGAATTGGTGGTGAAGTTCAAGACTTTGTTTTGCGAGGTGCGTCCGATCCACTGTTTTCGGGTCTCATTCTTCCCTTCAACCATTACTTCAAGGGTTTGGCCGAGATGCCGGTGGTTAAGATGCGTCTGAATCTGTTTTTGTTTGTCCTGGAGGACGGCAAGACGGCGCGATTTTTCCTGATCGGAGATGGGATCGGCAAGATGTACTGCCGGGGTGTTCGGGCGCGGCGAGTATTTGAAGGCGAAGATGGAGTCGTATCCGACTTCATCCAGCAAGCTGAGCGTTTCGTCAAAGTCGGCTTCGGTTTCGCCTGGGAAGCCTACTATGACGTCGGTGGTGATGCTGATCTCGCGTTTTGCGGCCTTCATCCAGGAGATACGTTCGAGATATTGGTCGCGATTGTAGAGACGCTGCATGGCATCCAGGATCCGGGTGGAACCGCTCTGCACCGGCAGATGCACGTGGTTACAAAGTGTGGGGGCGGATTCGATGGCCTGCACGATGTCGCGTCCGAAATCGCGGGGATGCGAGGTGGTGAAGCGGACCCGCTTGATTCCCGGGGTTTCGGAGACGGCGGCCAGCAATTCGGCGAAAGATCTCTTGCCGGATGAATCTTTATAGGAGTTTACGTTCTGGCCAAGGAGTTGAATTTCGCTGTAGCCGAGATTGGCCATCTGGCGGGCCTCGGCGAGGACGGAGTCTGAGGTGCGACTGCGCTCTTTGCCGCGGGTAAAGGGAACGACGCAGTAGGCGCAGAATTTGTCGCAACCTTCGATGATGGTGATGTAACCACGATGCGGGTTGGTGCGGGCGGTGAATTCGGTCTCGAAGCACTCGTCGGTCTCGCGATCGTCGAGTCCGGTGACGCGCTGCTTCCCTGCCTCGACTTGTATCAGCATCTGCGGCAAGTTGCGGTACGAAGCCGAACCGCAGACCATCGAAACATAGGGTGCGCGTTCGAAAATCTTTTCGCCTTCCTGTTGGGCCACGCAGCCCAGCACGCCAAACTTTTTTCCCTGGGCATGCAGTTTTTTGTAGTCAGCGAGGCGATGGAAAACTTTCTGCTCGGCTTTGTCGCGGATGGAGCAGGTGTTGTAGAGGATCAGGCCGGCATCTTCGACAGTCGAGACCTGACGGTAGCCCTGGGAAATGAGCGTGCCGATAACTTTTTCGGAGTCGTGCACGTTCATCTGGCAGCCGAAAGTTTCGAGGTAGAAAGTCTTTTGGGGCTCGGCTGACATATATGAGGCAAGTATAACGCGGGGCGGGGGGAATTGAGGAATTGAGTAATTGGGGAATTGAGTAATTGGTAATTTGTAATTTAGTAATTTGTAATTGGTAATTTTTGTTCTTTTGAACGGACCTGTTCCCCGCGGCAGCGATGCAGATGGAGGCGTTCGCGGGCGAGGCGCCCGCGCCACACAATGCTGTGGCTATCAGGGCAAGGCAAAGTGCAAGTCAAAGGCGTCGGACAAGAGTGTCCGACCCACACGGACAGGTATAATGCCGCCCTGCCCTGGAGGCAAAATGCAATTCCTGCGAGGAAGAGGTATGAGAGCGACGTTGATCCCTGGCGCGTTCGATCACTGTGGTATGCATGATTCTAGTTGCGTGCGCTTCGGCGCAGGCACCAAAGCACGCGTCACATGCTGGACCGCCGGCTAAGGAACTTGAAGCCAAAGTGCGGAAGGCTTGGGAGGATTTCAAGACCAAGAACAAGGATGCGTTTGCAGCTATTCTTGCCGATGGATTCACCGAGGCTGAAGAGGATGGGAACGGTTTTCGGGACGCGAAGGCCGAAGTTGCCGAGATCGATCAATTCGACCTGGACAAATACACCCTCACAGATTTCAAGGTGAGGCCGATTGGCTCGGATGGCGCGCTGGTTACATACATGGCGGAGTACAGCGGGAAAGTTGCGGGGCAGCCGGTCAGCGAGAAAG
>Ga0209689_1001636_pt1 | contig 16750 bp, 11 predicted proteins | sample GraSoiAngelo_149_FD_187119 | JGI IMG/M metagenome (GOLD analysis project Ga0209689, IMG submission 187119) | Grasslands soil microbial communities from the Angelo Coastal Reserve, California, USA - 14_1009_09_30cm (SPAdes) (version 2) | ecosystem: Environmental > Terrestrial > Soil > Grasslands ...
CCGACAAGCGCCAAATAGAAGCGTCGCATTTTTGTGATTCCTCTCCCACTCGCTGAGGCGAGACCTAAAACGGCAAGGTTCATCGAAGGGGTGCGGCGCTGGCACGATCACCCACTGCGCATAAACACACCTCTGCGGGCCGTCCGATTTGTCATTCGCGCCGACGCTCCGCTCCTGCGCCCGCGCGACGAGGCCGCAGGGCATGTGCCGGTTCCCTCAGCAGGAGGTCAAGGTTTCGTAACTTCGCCGGACGCCCGGGTGTGCCGTCGCTGAGTCGGTCGGCACATGGATATCGGCGAGCAACCTAGCGGCGGCACGGCGCTTGCTACCCTTTCGCGCGATGCGCGTCCTGATCACGGGAATCACCGGGTTCGCCGGAAGCCACCTCGCCGAATACATCCTCGCGAATCACCCGGACGTCGCCGTCTTCGGCACTTACCGCTGGCGCTCGCGCATGGAGAACCTCGAAACGCTCGCGCTGCGGCGCGTGCTCGACGTTGTCGAGGGCCGCTTCTCGTCCGGCGCGAGCCAGGGCGACGAGGCTCGCAAGGGCCGCGTCACGCTGCTCCACTGCGAGCTCACCGACGCAGGCGCCGTCGAGAAGCTCATCGACGCTGTGCTTCCCGATCGGGTCTTTCACCTCGCGGCGCAGTCGTTCGTCCAGTCATCGTTCGACGAGCCGTCCGCGACGCTCATGAACAACATCCAGGCCGAGCTGAACCTCCTGGAGGCGATCCGCCGCCAGGACAAGCGCATCCGCATCCAGGTCGCGGGATCGAGCGAGGAGTACGGCCTCGTCCACCCGGACGAAGTCCCGATGAAAGAAACGAACCCGCTGCGCCCGCTGTCGCCGTACGCCGTGAGCAAGGTGGCGCAGGACAAGCTCGCGTACCAGTACTTCAAGTCCTACGGCGTTCATACCGTTGTGACGCGCGGGTTCAACCACGCCGGACCGCGGCGCGGGCACGTGTTCTCGACCGGAACGTTCGCGCGGCAGATCGCGCTCATCGAGGCCGGCCGGCACGAGCCGGTCATCTACGTCGGCGACCTCACCACCAAGCGCGACTGGACCGACGTGCGCGACGTCGTGGGCGCGTACTGGCTCGCCCTCGAGAAGGCCGATCCGGGCGAGGTCTACAACGTCGGCAGAGGCCGGACCTGGTCGATCGGCGAGATGCTGAATATCCTGCTCTCGCACTCGAAGGTGAAGATCCGTACGCAAGAAGACCCGGCACGCTTGCGCCCGTCCGATGTTCCCATCCTGTGGTCGGACTCTTCGAAGTTCCACGCCGCGACCGGATGGGAGCCCAAGATCCCGTTCGAGGACACCCTGCGTGACGAGCTCGATCACTGGCGCGAGCTCGTGCGCCGCGAATCTATGGGAGTAGTGATGCATGCCTGATCTCACTGGGCTATGGACCGCATTCGTCAACAACCCGCTCATCCAGCTGTCGGTGCGGCTGGCGGGTCTTTACGTGCTCGCGCTGTACCTGGCGATGGTGTTCTGGACGGTCCGCGACGCACAGCAGCGGACCGAGAACCAGATCCTCCCGTACCTCGCCGGTCTCATGGTCGTGGTCCTCAACATCTTTGGTCTCTTCCTTTATCTCATCGTGCGACCGAAGGAGACGCTCGGCGAGGCGTACGAGCGTCAGCTCGCCGAGGAGAGCCTGCTCGCCGAAGCGGAGCAGCGGGTCGTCTGTCCCACCTGCAAAGAGCGCGTGCAGGACGACTTCATCCTCTGCCCGACGTGCCGCACCCGGCTCAAGCGCGTCTGCCCGTCGTGCGGGAAGCTCATCCGTCCCGAGTGGAACATCTGCCCCTTCTGCGCGAAGGATTTCGACGAGCGCGACTGGACGGTGCATCCGGGCGGCAAGGCCGAGGGTGAGCGCGTAGGCACCACCTAGCGCCCCGCGCCTACCCGCCTGGGGCCCGCCGTTCGACGACGGCTCGAGATCTGCGGCTATGTCGAGGTCGTGATGCCCGTCCTAGCCACTTCGCTCCGTGCCCATTCGACGAGACGCTCACAGCGGCGGACGGCGTCGGTCGCATCGGAGCGGCTGGCGGGCTTGTCCTCGTACTCGACCCGGTTCTTCTGTCGAATCAGCGCTCGCAGCTGGGCCACCTTCTCCCGGATAGGTGGCGAGTCCTTGGCGATTTCTTCGAGAAGGTCGCCCGCCCTGAGATGATCGGGGTCCTTTGAGCGACGGCCGTCGAGCGCGATGCAGACCGCATCAGCGCTATTGATGCCAGCGTGCACCGCACAAAGCAACGCGGCGTCGAACCGTTCAGATCCGATCGCCTCTGTCGCGGCGAGGCAGAACTGCTCGGCCTTGCGCAGGTAGCCGGACGCGTGACTCTTCGGCACGAGGACGACCTCGACCTTAGGCACCCTGCGGCCCCAGGGGAAGAAGCTTCTTCCCCTCGCGCTCAATGCGCGCCCAGAGGTCTCGGCCGGGCCGCCGCGACCGCGCGCGTTGAGCCGCAAGCGCGTCACTCACGACGATGTTGAGTTCGGTCCCGAAGCGCTGACGGATCTCGTCGGCTAGCGGTCCGAGAGCCGCGTCGACGTCCTCGACGCTCATCGCGGGCGCGACGATCGCCAGGTCGACATCGCTTTCTGCGCGTGCGTCTCCGCGCGCGACACTTCCAAAGATGTACGCCTCCGCGATCCAGTCGATCGAGCGCAGCCTCTTGCGGAGCAGTTCCGCGAGGTCTCCCGTCAGCGTGGCCTCGCGCGCGAAGAGTGCATGCAGCGGCGTGTAGAGGACGTGCTTCCGGTTTATCTGATAGAGATCGGAGCGTCCGACACGGTGGACGGTCAGGATGCGCCCGCCTGCGAGGTCGCTCAGGATGCGCAGGACACGCGAATGGGCCAAACCCGCTCGACGCGCAAGGTCCCGTGCGCTCACCTCCAGCCCAGCTGGGACCGCGTCGGCGGCGCGCAGGATCCGGAGGTGTCCCCGGCTGGCGATGATGTCATCGAGCGCGGTCTGTGCACGCATATGGTCACTATAACGACCATTCGGTCACTTTAGAGACCATGGGCGAACCGGCAAAGTTGGAAACGGGCCGTGCCGCATGGTTAGCCTCGTGGCGTCGGGCCGCCAAGCGCCGCTGACACCGTGGGGTTCTGGCTCGGCCGTGGTGTGGCGGCGCCCGAGCGCACGAGCGGTCCCGCCGGTCCGCCTGCGCGAGCGGCGCGGTCGGGGCCTCAGCGCGCTAACGGAGTTACCCGCGCCAAGCCATATCCGGTAGCAACGGCGGCTCCGATCATCTTGCCGGCGCGGAATCCGCGCTAACTCGACCGCTCGGGCGTTATCGTTCGACGCGGGTCGCGATGGCCCGTGGAAGGGACCACTAGCTGCTCGATTCGCTCTTCGGCATGGTCTCCCGCGACATCGGCGTGGACCTTGGGACCGCAAACACCCTGGTACACGTGCGCGGGCGGGGGATCGTCATCAGCGAGCCGTCGGTCGTCGCGAAGGACACCCGCACCGGTGCGATCCTCGCCATCGGCGCAGAGGCCAAGCGGATGGTCGGGCGTACGCCTGCCTCGATCACCGCGGTGCGTCCCCTCAAGGACGGCGTTATCAGCGACTTCGACATCACCGAGCAGATGCTTCGCTACTTCATCCACAAGGTGCACAACGGCGTCGCGCTCCTGCCGCGGCCGCGCGTGATCATCGGGATCCCCTCGGGCGTAACGGAAGTCGAGAAGCGAGCGGTGCAGGATGCTGCGATCTCGGCGGGCGCGCGGTGGGCGCGGCTCGTCGAGGAGCCGATGGCCGCCGCGATCGGCGCCGGTCTTCCGGTGAACGAGCCCTCCGGATCGATGATCGTCGACATCGGCGGCGGGACCACCGAGGTCGCGGTCACCTCGCTCGGCGGCATCGTCGTTTCGCGCTCGATCCGCATCGGCGGTGACGAGATGGACCAGGACATCGTTTCGTACGCGCGTCGCGAGTTCAACCTCCTCATGGGCGAGCGCACCGCGGAGGACATCAAGATCGCGATCGGGTCCGCATATCCGCTCGACGAGGAGGTCACCACCTTCTTCCGCGGTCGCGACCTCCTCACCGGTCTGCCGCGCTCGATCGAGGTCACGAGCGCGCAGATCCGCGAGGCGCTCGACCCTTCCATCGAGCAGATCGTCGACGCCATCAAGGACACCATCGAGGAGACGCCACCGGAGTTGGTCGCGGACGTCATGGACCAGGGCATCTACCTGGCCGGCGGCGGCGCGCTCCTGCGCGGGCTCGACACGCGCGTCGCCGAGGCCACCCAGATGGCCGTCCACGTGGCCGACGACCCGCTCACCTGCGTGGTCCGCGGCTGCGGCAAGATCCTCGAGGAGCTCGACAGTTACGAGCGAAGTCTCGTAGTAGAGACATACGCGGCGTTACCCCGGTAGAACTAGAGACAATCGAGCCCTCGCCGCGTTAAATAGCCGCGAATGGCCAGCTTCGGTCGCGCGCGGCGCGCCCCCGGTCCCTCTTCGGCCCTAGGAAGGCCATTCATCGCCCTCCTCGCGGCGAGTCTCCTGCTCCTCCTGGCGCGCGACACCGCGGTCGTGCGGGGCGCGTCGACGTTCGCGACCGAGCTCTTGGTCCCGGTCGAGCGCGTCCTCGGCCAGATCGGCGCCCCGGTCGGCCGCGCGTGGCAGGCCATCGCCGAGATCGAGACGCTGCGCAGCGACAACGAAAGCTTGCGCACTCAGGTCGACCGCCTGACGCTCGACAACGTCCAGCTCACCGAGCAGCTCATCGCCGCGCAGCAAGCGGCGAAGCTCGGGGCTACCGCGGCCGCTCTTCCATTCAAGACCGTGCAAGCGCCCGTCGTCGCCGCGGACCCGTCGGGCGTCGTGCACTCGATCGTGCTCGGCGTCGGAACCGGTGATGGCGTGCATCTCGACGACATCGTCGTTTCGGAAACCGGCGTGGTCGGCAGAGTGAGTGAGGTCGGAGCGAACTACAGCAAGGTCGTTCTCGTGACCGACTCCGCGTCAACTGTCTCCGCGCTGGTGCAAGGTTCGCGCGCCGCGGGCATCGTGCGCGGCCAATTCGGCGACACCTTGGTCATGGATTGGATCCTCCAGACGGAGGATGTGAAGATCGGCGACATCGTCATCACCGCTGGTCTTGCGATCGGCGGAGACGTACGCTCTCTCTATCCAAAGGGTCTCGTTCTAGGCAAGGTCGTCGAGGTCACGAAGGGCGACACTGGTACGTTCCAGCGCGCCATCCTCGTCCCAGCGGTCGACCTGCGGCACCTCGAGAACGTTCTGGTGGTGCATACGGCGTCATAGGGCGCGGCCCGGTTTCGTTGAGGCTGATGAGGATGAAGGGAAGGATCACCGCGGCGGTAGTGACTGCGCTCGTTCTTTTGACGAGCGGTGGATCGCTTGCTCGTGCAGCAAGCGATGGTCCGAGCGTGCTCGTTCGGTTCGCTGCTCAGGCCACGGCGTCCCAGCGCGCGCTCGCGCTGCAGGCGATTGGTGCGACCGTCGATGGAACGATCGGCGTGCTCGGCGTCACGCGCGTTCGCGCCGCGGCCGGTCTCGACGCCGACTCCGCGGCAGCGATCCTTGCGGCTGAACCCGGCGTCAGCCAGGCCGAGCCTGACCGATCGCTTCACCTCGCGCTCGTCGCGAACGATCCGCTCTATCTGCGCGATCCCTATTCCGGCCTCGGTCAGTGGGGACTGCGCGTGGCCTCGGTGGACCGCGCGTGGGATCTCGGCATGGGCTCGCCCTCGGTGATCGTTGCGACGATCGACACCGGCGTCGATCCAAACCACCCCGACCTCGCGGGCGATCTGCTCCCGCCGGTCGGCATGCTCAGCGCCGCAAATCCGGGCTGCGGTCTCTCGTCTACCGACGACAACTCGCACGGCACGCACATCGCCGGGATCATCGCCGCGGTCGCTAACAACGGCTTCGGTGTCGCCGGCGTCGCATCCGGAGTGAAGGTGCTCCCGATCAAGGCGCTCGATTGCACCGGCAGCGGCGACATCTCCGACATCTCGCGCGGGATCGTGTACGCGGCGGATCACGGGGCGCGGATCGTGAACCTCTCACTCGGATCGCCCGACGACAGCTTCACGCTTCGCGACGCGGTGCGCTACGCGCAGAGCAAAGGCGCGCTGGTCATCGCGGCGGCGGGCAACTGCGGACAGGGCGGCACCAACTGCAATGCGGTAAATGACGTCTGGTACCCGGCCGCATATCCGGGCGTCCTCGCCGTCGGCGCGACGAACCCGGACGACACCCGCGCGCCGTTCTCGACGCAAGCGAGCTACGTCGCGCTGAGCGCGCCGGGCGTGCGGATCGTGAGCACCACGCCGACCTATGCGACGTATCTCTCGGGCAAGGGACTGACGCAGAGCTACGGGATCCTCAGCGGGACCTCGCAGGCTTCGCCGTTCGTCGCAGGCGTCGCGGCCCTGACGCTGAGCCAGGATCCGTCGTTGACGGCCCAGGCCCTCGCGGATCGGCTTCGCGCGACGGCCGACGATCTCGGCATCCCCGGGACCGATCCGGCGTTCGGGATCGGTCGCGTCGACGCGCTGCGCGCGGCGAGCTCGCCCACCGGTGTGTTCGGCGCGGTGTACGACGCCTCCGGCGCGCCGCGGACGATCGCCGCGGGTGCGAGCGCGAGCGTCTTCGTGAAGCTCACCAACACCTCGGCCTTCGCGTGGGGCGCCAACGGCGCCGTGCGGCTCTCCTATCACTGGGTTGACCCGGCCGGCAAGACGGTGATCTGGGATGGGCTACGCACCGCGGTGCCGGCCGTGCTTCCCATCAACGGGTCGATCATGCTGCCGACGCAGGTCCTCGCGCCGAGCACGCCCGGCTCCTACAAGCTGCGCTTCGACGTCGTCGACGAAGGCGTGACCTGGTTCTCGGGCACCGGCGTGCGGACCGGCGATGTCGCCGTCGCGGTCGCCGGTCCGTGGAGCGCGACGTACGCGACGCCCGCGGTGGCGAGCGTCGTCGGCGGCGCGCAGCAGATGTTGGCGGTGACGGTCACCAACACCGGATCGGTGCCCTGGCCGGCCAGCGGCGCGCGGCCGGTCCACCTCAGCTACCACTGGCTCGTGCCAGATGGGCACGTGCTCGTGTGGGACGGCGCGCGCGCGTCGCTCGCGGCCGATCTCGCACCGGGCGCGAGCGCCACGCTGTCGTTGCCGGTGAGCGTCCCCGCGATCGGCGGGGGCTTCGTCCTGCGTCTCGATCTGGTGCAAGAGGGCGTGAGCTGGTTCTCCGCTCAGGGTGTCGCGCCCGATGACCTCAACCTCCTGATCGCGGGAGCTCGTTGAGGCCACTCCTCGTCGTCCTCGCCGCGGTCGCGCTTCTTTGCGGGGGGACGAGCGCCCTCGCCGCTCCGGCCGGCACGCTTCGCGCCACGTACGACGCCGCGCCGCCCACCCAGATCCCCGCCGGATCCGCGTTCACCGTCGCCGTCACCGTGAGCAACGTCGGGACCGACAGCTGGAGCGTGAGTGGCGCGTCGCCCATCAACCTGAGCTATCACTGGATCGACGGCGGTGGCGCGAGCATCGTGTGGGACGGCGTCCGCACACCGCTGGGCGCCGACGTCGCACCGGGCGCGCAGCGCACCGTGCAGGCACAGGTGCTCTCGCCGGCGACCCCGGGCTCGTACTTCCTGCTCCTCGCGCTGGTGCAGGAAGGTGTGGGGTGGCTCCCGCCGAGCACGCCGTATCCGCTCGCCGCGATCACCGCGTACCAGGCGACCTTCGGTCAGGTGACGCTGCCGTCGTTCGTCAGCGGAGGCTCGTACCAGGTCACCGTTCCGGTCACCAACACCGGGACGGTGTCATGGCCGGCGCAGCCGATCTCCACCGCGACGACCTCCACGCCGCAGGTCACGCTCAGCTATCACTGGACCGACGGCACGGGCAAGGTCGTCGTCTGGGACGGTCGGCGCTCGCAGCTCCCATCGACCGTCGACCCGCAGAGCTCGGTGAACGTGACCGCGACCGTCGTCGCGCCGTCGACGCCGTGCGGTTGCGTGCTCACGTTCGATCTCGTGCGCGAAGGGGTCGCGTGGTTCGGGACGCTCGGGAGCGTTCCGCTCCGGCTCGCGGCGTTCGTCGCGCCGGTGACCTATGCAGCGGTGTTCGGCGCGCCCGCGAGCATCGCGGCGTACTTCGGCGAGCCGAAGACGGTGCCGCTCACGATCACCAACGCGGGGAACATCCCCTGGAACGCGAACGGTCCCAACCCGATCGACCTGAGCTATCACCTCTTCGATCCATCGGGGAAGGTCGTCGTCTGGGACGGCCCGCGCACGCCGCTCGGCAGCGACGTCGCTCCGGGCACATCGGTGAATTTGACGTTGAGCTACGTCGCGCCGAACACCGCGGGGACCTACACGCTCGTCGTCGATCTCGTCCGCGAGGGCGTGTCATGGTTCCAGTTCCTCGGCTCGGCGCCGTTCCGGCAGAGCATCGTCGTGACGAGCGGCCTCAACGCCGGCTACGGCGCGACGACGACGCCGCAGCAGGCGACGATCAGCGCGACGCTGCAGCTGAGCGTCGACGTCACGAACTACGGCCAGCGCACCTGGACGCCGGGACTGTTCTCGCTCAGCTACCACGTGTTCAGCGCGAACGGCAGCACGATCCTCTGGGACGGCGCGCGGGGCGCGCTGCCGACCGCGGTCTCGCCCGGCACGACCGTGAGCGTGCCGATCAACGTCGCGCTGCCGGGCACGACCGGCGACTACGTCCTCGCGTGGGACATGGTCCAGGAAGGCGTCGCGTGGTTCAGCCAGCTCGGCGTGCAGCGCAAGGCTGAGGCCTTCTCGATCGTGCCCGGCGTGACCTTCTATGGCTCGGGCTTCGGGCACGGTCTCGGGCTGAGCCAATACGGCGCGAACGGCTGGGCGACCGGCGTGACCGGGGTGCCGCTCACCGGCGAGCAGATCATCGCGAAGTACTACCCGGGGACGGCGCTGCAGTTCGTCGACCCCTCGCGCGGCTTCAACCGCGTGCTCCTCTCAGCGCCGTCGTCGCAGGGGCGCTTCGTGTGCGGCAACAACACATACTTCGCCGGCACGCTCGCGGACCTCTCATCGAGCGGCGGCATGCGCGTGCTCAACGAGGGCAACGCGAACACGGTCATCGCGCAGAGCGGTGGCGGACAGAACTTCCAGATCATCGCCGCGAACGGTGTGGTGCAGGTGTGGTCGAACTGGTCGCCGGTGACGATCGTCTACCAGGGCCCCGGGCCGGTCACGGTCACGCCGATCGATCCGAACCAGCCGATCACCTTCCAGCAGAAGGGCGGCGCCTACCGCGGCAATCTGCGCTTCACCAATCTCGGCGGCACGCTGCGCGTCGTGAACGCGCTGAGCTACGACGACTACACCCGCGGCGTGATCTCGCTCGAGATGCCGACGTCATGGCATCCCGAGGCGCTCAAGGCGCAGGCCTATGCGGCGCGGACGTATGCGTACGCCTCATATAAAGGAGGCTCGCGCGATTACGACGTGAGCGACGACCAGTCGGACCAGTGCTACGGGGGCGTGCGCGTCGAGGTGCCGGCGGCGAATCTCGCGGTCGCGGCGAGCGCCGGCCGCGTGGTCACGTACAACGGCGCAGCGATCAAGGCGTACTTTGCGAGCTCGAACGGGGGCTACTCGCTCTCCGACGGTTGCTGGATGAACAACGTGGTCCGCAGCGGCGGGTCGTGGGTGTGCTCCTCGAACGGCTCGCCGTACCTCGCGCCCGTGGCCGATCCCGCGGACCGCCTTGTGAAGAGTCCCGCGAACCCGCGTGCGAGCTGGACGGTGACGTTTACGAGCGATCAGATCCGCTCGGCCGTGATGCGCTGTGGCGGCCCCGATATTGGTTCGCTGCAGGGCGTGGATCTCTCGAACCAGGCGCCGCCCGGCGGACACGTGATCTCGGTGCGGCTCTTTGGCTCGTTCGCCAACACCGACCTGCGCGCCGACGATCTGCTGCGCACCTGCCTCGGCCTGCGCTCGACGATGGTGAGGTTGAATCCCTTCTAACGCTTCCTGAGGGCGAGGCCGCCATCTTCGCATGGGGTTGCCAATGTCACCAGTTCGCGGTGTAATATTTCGCCTGTCCGAAAATCAGACAGTGCTGTCCAAAAATCAGACCGACAGTCGGCCTATCCGCGTAACTTGACAGGCCCAGTCAGGGAATCGCTCGCGGAATCGCCGGTCGTGGCGATCGTCGGCGCCCGACAGGTCGGAAAGAGCACCCTCGTCAAAGAGCTCATCCAGAAAGGACATCAGGCCGAGTACATCACCTTTGACGATCCGGCGACTCGAGAGTTCGCCACAGCCGAACCGCGGGCCTTCCTCGAGCGGTTCGAGGGGAACGTCGCGTTGGATGAGGTCCAGCTGGTGCCTGAGTTGATGCGGGCGATCAAGATCAGCGTTGACCGCGACCGTCGTCCCGGCCGTTTCCTTCTTACCGGTTCGGCAAACGTCCTCACCATCCCTCGTGTCGCGGAGTCGCTGGCCGGCCGGATGGAACTCCACACGCTCTGGCCACTCTCGCAGGGCGAACTGGAGCGACGCCGAGAGACATTCATCGATCGGATTTTCGATGCCAAGACTCTGCAGTACGGCGAGCACGCGGCGATACGCGACGACGTAGTAACCCGCGCACTGATCGGTGGTTATCCGGAAGCAGTGGCCAGATCACCGCGCCCACGAATGCGATGGTTCCGGTCGTACCTCGACACGGTCATCCAGCGGACAGCGCGCGAGATAAGGGAGATCGAGCGCACAGCCGAACTGCCGCGGATCCTCGGTGCGCTCGCGGGCAGGCCTGGTTCGATCCTGAATCGGGCCGAGCTTTCGCGCGTGCTGGGCATCAACGTTAAGACCCTTGACCGTTACCTCACTCTCCTTGATCAGATCTTTCTCGTGCGCCTGCTGCCAGCGTGGCAGCAGAACATCGGAAAGCGGTTGGTAAAGCACCCAAAGGTCCTCCTCGACGACACGGGCCTGCTCGGTTTCCTGTCTGGGATCTCTGCGGATCGGTTCAAGGTCGACCCAGCCTTCGCTGGCCCAGTTCTCGAGAACTTTGTCGGCCTTGAGCTGTTGAAGCAGATCGGCTGGTCCACCGATGCTCCCAACCTCTATCACTTTCGCAGCCACGAGGGTGATGAGGTCGATTTCGTGTTGGAACGCCGTGAGGGGACCCTCGTCGGGATCGAGGTCAAGGCGGGACCAAATATCCAGTCCGCGGATTTCAAGGGCCTGGCCGCTTTACTCGCGGCTCGTCCGAAGAAAGTTGTGCGCGGGGTACTCCTCTATACCGGGTCTACGACCGTGCCGCACGGACCGGGCCTGCTGGCGCTCCCAATGACCGCTCTCTGGCGCATGTAGTCGGGCCGAGCGGCAATTTCTTGGGTGCAAGAAATGAACAGTTACGGTGAATATCCCGTAGCCTCGATCTGGGATGAGCGCCATCGCTGCGTTCGCGAAGCTGCGCGCGATCGGCTATCCCTACCTCACGACCCGTGAGGCCGCCGCGGCGCTGCGGGCCTCCGCCAGCTCGGCGAGCCGTACCCTGCGGACGCTGTCCGCGCACGGGCTCACCGAGCGTGTCCGACACGGTCTTTAGCGGTTCGCCGAGCAAAGCCCCGATGCACGGCTGGTTGCTGCGGAGGTGACGCGACCGTATCCGGCCTATATCTCGTTTGCCTCGGCGTTGGCCGCGCACGGAGCGATCGACCAGATCCCGCGGGAGATCTCACTCGCATCGTTGAGCCGGCCGAAGCGGGTGCGGACTGCTCGGGGGAACTTCGTGGTTCACCGGCTTGCGCCAGAGGTCTTTGGAGGTTTCGAGGTCAAGGATGATGTGGCTTCCTGAGCTCGATCTGCCCGCCTCGCTCTCCCGACGACAGGTCGACGCCTGGACTAAACGGATTAGTTCACCTCGACTACGTCGGCTAGTCGCGGACCGGATCGCGAAGACGCTGGAGCACGCGGAATTCGAGGACGCCGTCAGCGCCAAGCGGCGCTGACGCCCGGCTGCGCGCCTGCTGTTTGTGGCGGGCACGACCGAGACCTCGCGGTAACGATGCGCGCACCTCCTCGTTCGACCATGTGACACGTCGCCTCGCTCGAGTGCACAATGACGAACGCACTGGGGAGGTGACGGAAGAGAAGGGGGACCTCGAACTTGCCCCACGTGCGCCATCCGCGACGACTCGTCCTCCTGATCGGGCTCTTCCTGCTCGCGCTCTTTCCCTTCGCCGGTCCGCCTGCCGTGGCATCGCCGCGCGCGAGCGGCATCACCGTCGCCACCGAGAAGACCTTCGCCGCCCCGGCCATGAACGCCACGCTCACGCGCGAAGGCGGCGGCAATCCAAGCCGCGCTGAAATTGCTTCCGATGTCGGTCAAACAGGGCCCGACACGATGCTCTACACCTCCGACGTCGTCGACGCGGGACAGCTGTTCGACCGCATCGGCGTGCACTGGCGCGCCGCACCTGGAACCGAGAACAGCTTCTTCGTCGAGCTCCGCACATCGTCCAACGGGACGAACTGGACCGATTGGGCCCTCCTGACCGCCGACGAGGACATGGCCAACCCCGACACCAACGAGTGGTACGCCCCACCGCAGCTCGCCGCCGACAACGCGCGCTACGCGCAGTACCGCGTCTGGCTCACTGACGGCGACCCCAGGGACGTCGTGCGCGTCGGCATGACCTTCATGGACGTCGACGATCTCAACGCCGGCCCGATCGCGCGCTTCGTGAACGATTTCGTCGGCGCCGCGAAAGACGTCGCGCGTTCGTTCACCGAGCCCGCGGCGGCGAACGCGGCGGCGGTCGGCGCGACGAAGGTCCTCTCGCGCCAGGACTGGGGCGCCGACGAATCGCGCATGCAGTGGGTCCCGCGCACCTACCCGGTGCAGAAAGCCGTCGTGCACCACACCGTCACCGACGACGGCGGCACCAACGTCGCCGCGACGATCCGCTCGATCTACTACTACCACGCGGTCACGCGGGGCTGGGGCGACATCGGCTACAGCTATCTCGTCGACAAGTACGGCAACGTGTGGGCTGGCCGCCAGGGCGGCGACGGCACCGAGGGCGGTCACGCGTACGGCTGGAACAAGGGGTCGATCGGCATCGCGGCGATCGGCACGTACAGCGTGACGCAGCCGACGCCGGCAATGGTCGGCGCGATCGCGAACATCATCGCGACGAAGTTCACGCAGTTTGGGCTGCAGCCGTTCGGCGCGGTCCAGTTCACGCACCAGGAGCAGGCGCCCGACGGATCGTGGATCAACGTCACGTCCAATCCGCCGAACGTGCAGGGACACCGCGACTGCAACTACATCGAGAGCCAGAACGGCGGGCAGACCGCGTGTCCTGGGAACGCCCTCTATTCGCAGCTCACCAACATCCGCACGCTCGCGCAAAACGCGGTGCAGCAGGGCTACATCCAGATGCCCTACCTCGACACGACGCTGCCGAAGGCCGGCTACCCCGACGGCCAGATCGCCGTCGGCGTGAGCATCGCCAACCGCGGCCGCACCGCGATCCCCGCGGGGACGAACGTGAGCTACAAGATCCTCCAGACCGGCAACATCGTCGTCGGGCAGGGCGCGCGCGTCGCGCTCACGGCGGACGTGCCGCCGGGCGCGGCCACGACGGTGCAGGTGCCGCTCACAGTTCCCGCTATCGGCAACTACATCGTGCGCTGGGATCTTCAGGCGAACGGGATCTGGTGGAACGCGCTCTACGGCACGCCGGTGCGCGATCAATACTTCCGCGGCGCGGACTGGAGCGCGGACTGGGTGAGCGACAACGTCCCGGTTGGCTGGACCGCCGGTGAGACGAAGACGATTGTCGTCACGGTCGCGAACGACGGCGGCCGCGTGTGGAACGCTACCGGCGCCGATCCGGTGACGCTCGGCTACAAGTGGGTGAGCAACGCGACCGGCAACACCTTCCCCGGTAGCGTGCAGGTCCCGCTGCCGTTCGACGTGCAGCCGGGGATGAACGTCAACCTGCAGATCCCGGTGACCGCGCCGGCATACCCGACGAACTACACGATGTACCTCGACCTCTACAAGCAGAACGAGTTCGCCTTCGGCGACAAGGGCATCGCGCCCGACGACACGCCCACCGGCGTCTCGACCGACTTCAAAGCCGGCTACACGTTCAATGCGACGCCGCAGTTCACCGCGGGACAGACGACGACGGTGCCGGTGACGATCCAGAACTTCGGTAGGGGCACGTTCCCGACAACGAGCTCGTTCCCGGTCGACCTCGGCTACCACTGGACGACCCCGACCGGTGCGAGCGTCATTTGGGACGGCGCGCGCACGAAGCTCCCCGGCGATCTGCTCGCGGGCCAGTCGGTGCAGGTGAACGCCGCGGTAACCGCACCGAAGACGGGCGGCAACTATCTGCTCAAGCTCGACCTCGTACAGGAAGGGGTTTCGTGGTTCAGCACGCGCGGCGTCGCGACCGGCAACGTCGCGGTGAGTCTCGCCGGTCCGATCGTCGCGAGCTGGGGCGCGACGTATTCACCGAGCGGCGTGAGCGCGGCTATGAGCGGCACGCGAACGACCGTGCCCGTCACGCTCACGAACACGAGCAACTTCACCTGGTCCGCCAGTGGCGCGAACCCGGTCGACCTCAGCTACCACTGGTGGTCGCTCGCCTCGAACCGGACCGTGCTGTGGGAAGGCCTCCGCACCAAGCTCGCCGCGGATGTGCCGCCGGGCGGTTCGGTCACGCTGCAGGCGAACGTCGCGTTCCCGAGCACGACCGGCAGCTACCTGCTGCGCTGGGACCTCGTGCAGGAAGGCGTGTCCTGGTTCAGCGGCAAGGGCACCGCGACCGGCGATCAGTTCGTCAGGGTGGCGCAGTTTGTCCAGCCGTTCTACGGCGGTTCGCTGGACGTGAGCGCGACGCCGTCCACGATGGGCGCTCGGCTGGCGCCGACCGTGCCGCTGCGCGTGCAGAACCTCTCGAACTTCGACTGGGGCGCGAACGTGAACCTCAGCTACCACTGGTATGACGCGTCCGGGAAGGTCGTCGCGTGGGATGGGTTGCGCACCTCGCTCTCCGGGATCGCTGTGAACCAGGTTGCGTCGGTGCAGGCGCAGGTCGCCGCGCCCGCGCAGCCGGGCACCTACACGCTGCGCTACGACATCGTCCAGGAAGGCGTCGCGTGGTTCTCGGGGCAGGGGATGCAGATGCCCAGCGTCGCGATCACCGTCGCGGTCCCGCAGTTAGGCGCACTCTACGCGCCGACAAGCACGCAGGTGACGGGTGGGGTCGGCGCCACGATCAACGTACCGGTCACGGTCTGGAACGTCGGGACGATGACGTGGACGCCGGGTCAGGTGAACCTCAGCTACCACATCACAAGTCCGTCAGGCGCGGTCGTCGTCTGGGACGGCGCTCGGACGGTCCTCACAGCGACCGTTGGTCCGAATCAGACGCAAACCCTGCAGGCGCTTGTCGGCGTTCCGCAGACCGCCGGTAGCTACACGGTCTCGTTCGATCTCGTGCAAGAGGGTGTGAGCTGGTTCAGCGACCAGGACGTATCCACCCAAGGGGTTACGCTCAGCGCGCAGTAGGCGAGGCGATCAGGGGAGGCGGCGTGCGACGTCTTCGCGAACTCGGTCCCGCGGCGATCACTCTTGTGTTCCTCTGCGCGCTCGTCGTCGCTGCGCGTGCGGACGCGGCGGTGCCGTTGCACATCGGCTGGCTTCCCGCGGGTGAACTCTCGGCGCCGCGCGCGTACGCCTCGTCCATCGCGCTTCCGACCGGTCAGATCCTCGTCGTGGGCGGTCTCGATCGCGACGACTCTCACCTCGTGCGTTCCGGCTCCGAGCTCTACGACCCGCTGACCGGCCACACGAAGGTGCTCCAGACGCCGCTCGTCGGACGGGTGAACACCTCGGCGACGGTCGGACTCGGTGGCCGCGTCGTCATCGCCGGCGGCTCCGAATGGCGTGGCGACCACTGGGACGTGGTCGATCGTGTCGACGTCTACCTCACGTACGAGCAGAAGTGGATCGCTGCGGAGCGGATGCTCCAGCCGCGCACCGGCGGACGCGCCACCGCGCTCGCCGACGGTCGGATCTTCGTCACCGGTGGCTACGACGGACCACGACTGATCGCGACGAGCGAGATCTACGACCCGCTCGTCGATCGCTGGACTCGTGCGACCCCGATGCCGCGAGCGCGCGCCGACTTCGCGATCGCGACGCTGCCCGACGGTCGCGTGCTCGTCGCCGGGGGACTCGATGGTCGCGATTCAGTCGAGACGCGTACCTCGCTCTATTACGATCCGGCGACCGGTCGATGGAGCGAGGGGCCGACGCTGGTCTCGCCGCGCGTCCTACAGGCGCAGGCGAAGCTCCCGAACGGCGATCTTCTGATCGTCGGCGGTCAGGGCTATTCGTCTGGGACCGCCGAACGCTACGACGTGAAGCTCGGTGCTTTCTTCTTCGCCGGCACGCTCAGCACACCGCGCATGGTCGCGCAGGCCGCGGCTCTTCCAGACGGGCGCGCGGTGGTCACCGGCGGGTTGCCCGAATTCCCCGGACCTCGATTCTTCGCGCCGACCGGCAGCACCGAGATGTGGGATCGGGCGACGAACAGCTGGAATGATGTCGCGCCAGTCGGCAGCGCGCGCGCGTTCGCAGGTCTCGTCGCCGTGTCTGGCGGAGTGTTCCAGATCTCGGGCGCAGCGAAGGACGACAGGGC
>Ga0209689_1001640_pt1 | contig 16739 bp, 18 predicted proteins | sample GraSoiAngelo_149_FD_187119 | JGI IMG/M metagenome (GOLD analysis project Ga0209689, IMG submission 187119) | Grasslands soil microbial communities from the Angelo Coastal Reserve, California, USA - 14_1009_09_30cm (SPAdes) (version 2) | ecosystem: Environmental > Terrestrial > Soil > Grasslands ...
GCCTTTCCGAAACTCGACGATCGCCAGCTCGCGCTGCTTGAGCCTTTGGGAAAGCGGCGCACGTTGCAGCGCGGAGAGTTTATCTTCAAAGCAGGGCAACGCGATCTCGGGCTGACCGTTATCCTGCGCGGCGAAACCGAAGTCTTCGAAGCGCGGGAAGGCACCGAGCAAATTCTCGCCACCGGCAGGGAGCGTGACTTCATCGGTGATGTTGCGATGTTACAAGGTACCTCCGCACTGGCCACTGCGCGCGTAAAGTCGGAACAGGCCGAAATTCTGGAAGTCCCGGCGGGAAAGATCCGGCGCGCGCTCGCCGAATTACCGGGTTTGGGCGGCCCCATCGTCAACGCTTTGATCATGCGTCGGCGGCGGTTGATGCGCGACCGTGAGTTCGCCGGCCTGCGCATCATCGCGTTGCGGGATTCGCGCGCGGGACGTCAGCTCGACGATTTTCTCGATAAGAACCGCATTCCCCATCGGCTGATCGAATTTGAAAGCGAACAGGGTCAGGCGCTCTGCCAGCGGCTGCACCTAACGAGTCGCGATTTGCCGACCCTCCTGACCGCGAACGGTGCTCCACTGCGCGGGCCCTCGCTGCGCGAAGTCGCACAAGTGGCCGGATTGCTTCGCCCGCTGGCGTACGAGAATGAAAGCGAAATCGCCTGTGATCTAACGATCGTTGGCGCTGGTCCGGCGGGTCTTGCCGCAGCGGTTTATGCGGCATCGGAAGGATTGAAAACGGTGGTTCTGGAAAGCTACGCGCCTGGAGGGCAGGCGGGCTCCTCGTCCTGGATCGAAAACTTTTTCGGTTTCCCTACTGGAATTAGCGGCGGCGACTTGACCTATCGCGCACAGCTTCAGGCCTATCGATTCGGCGCGAAATTTTCCACGCCAGCGCAGACACTTTCGCTCGACTACCACGACGGCGAAGAATATCGCGCGAGCCTGCAAATCGAAGGTTGCCCCGCTATCCTGCGTGCAAAATGCGTTCTCATCGCGACCGGCGCGGATTATCGGCGATTGGACGCCGAGGGACGTGAGCAGTTCGAAGGCTCGGGCGTTTATTATGCCGCGACAGCGTTCGAAGGGCAGCTCTGTCGCGGTGCAACAGTGATTGTCGCAGGGGGTGGCAATTCGGCGGGGCAAGCCGCCATGTTCCTTTCCGAGGGCGCGGCGAAAGTGTTGCTCGTCATCCGCAGCGACGATCTTTCGAAAAGTATGTCGAGCTATCTCTCGCGGCGCGTGCAGGCACGCGAAAACATCGAGCTCCTGCGCCGCACCAAGATTCGAAAAATGACTGGCAACAAAATGCTTGAGGCAGTCGAGCTCGAGAACACAGCGACCCACGAGCGCCGTGTGGTGGAAACGCCAGCGGTCTTTTCCATGATTGGCGCCATGCCCTGCACAGACTGGTTGCCGCCTCAGATCGAACGCGACGAAAAGGGATTCATCAAAACGGGACCCGCAGTCGCCCATGCGCCGGCATGGAAGGAGAGCAAACGTCCGACGGGTCCGCTGGAGACGAGCTGCCCGGGTATTTTCGCGGCGGGCGATGTGCGCTCCGGATCGGTGAAGCGTTGCGCCGCTGCTGTCGGCGAAGGTGGGATGGCGGTCGCCGGCGTGCACGAGGCTCTCGGCACTTTTAGGTGACAGCGGCTACGAGGTAGTGACCTGCCGTCGCTCATTCCGACTGGTTTGTAATCGCAGCTGCCCGCATGCGGCGTCGATGTCATGACCCTTTTCTCGACGAAGTGTCGCCGGGATTTTGTGCGCTCGTAAGATGGACAAGAACTTCTCCTGTCGACTGCGCGAAGGTCGGGACCATTCCAGATCCTCGACGGCGTTGTACGGAATCAAATTCACTTTTGCGAAAAGCCTTCTGGCGTGCTGCGCAAGAAGATGCGCTTGCTCGTCAGAGTCGTTTACGCCAGCGATCAAGATATATTCGAACGTGAGCCGCTGCTTTTTGCGCTCCGCATAATAGTCGCAAGCTGAAAGTAACGTCTCGATGTTGTACTTGCGGTTGATCGGCATGATTTGGTTGCGCACTTCATCGGTTGCGCCGTGCAAAGAGACTGCAAGACGAATTTGCAACGGTTCGTCTGCAAGTTTTTTAATTTGCGGCGCCAGACCGCTGGTCGAGAGGGTGATGTGTCGCGCTCCGATGCCGAGGCCCCACGGCGCATTAACGATCCGAATCGCTCGCATCACGTTCTCGAAGTTCGCAAGCGGTTCGCCCATTCCCATAAAAACGATGTTGTCGATCTTCTCCCCGCTTACGCGCTCGATCGCGATGATTTGATCGATAATTTCGTTCGCGCGCAGGTTGCGAGAAAATCCTTCCAAACCGCTCGCGCAAAATTTGCAACCGTAGGCGCAACCGACTTGTGTCGAGATGCAAATTGTCCGGCGATCCGATTTTTCCCCGTAAAGCGCGGCCGACGCCGGAATCAAGACGGATTCGATCAGATTTGCATCGCTCAAACGGAAGAGAAACTTCCGCGTCGTGTCACGCGAGCCAAGCACGCGCACAACGTCGATCTTACTGAAGGAAAATTTCTCCGCGAAACGCTCCCGCAGCGACTGCGGCAGGTCGGTCATTTTCCCGATTGAATCAACGCGCTTCTTGTAAAGCCAATCCGTGATTTGGCCGGCACGATAGGACGGCTCAGCCAGGTCACGAACGTCACCTTGCAGCTCGTTAAGCAGGAGAGATTTGATATCGATTTTGCCGGTCTTAGTCACGGTAAAGCTTATCGGACACCACGGCTTGCATCAAACATTGCAGTGTTTAGGTTTGTCCCCGTGATGAAACGCTTTGCGGTATGCGCTGCTTTGTTTTTGGCAATCGCATTTCTGATCTCTTCCTGTGCTTCGCGCGACGAAGCAACCACGGACGAATCGGCTTCTCAATCCGCGGCAACCGTTCCTGGAGAAAAAATGTCCGACGACGGAAGCTACGCGCCCGGGCCGCCGGGATCCAGCGGAAGCGTACGCTGGTAATTTTCGACTGTCGCCGCCGACCTCTGGGCGGCGCGAGCCGCGTGTCTTAGTTGTTTTAACGCCGCACTTCGCAGAGCGAAGCGTCTACAGCAAGAGATTCTGCTTGATAGCTTGTTGACGCGGAGAAGTATCTGCGGCGATGCAGAAATCGCGGACCCCGCTCATGATCGGTTGGGAAGCTGCGCGCGCGAATGCGGTCCCGGCACTCATCATTCAGGGAATAATGCTTGGGTTGTTGATCGCTTATTACACAAATCACGCCGTATTTTCGGCGCTGAATCATCTGGCCGATTGCAAGCGTACGCACGGCCTGGTCTTTGTTATCGCCGCGTCGATCGCCGCCGGCGCGTTTATCCCGGAGATTTTCTTGGTTCTTTTCTTTCAGCGCGGACGCCCAAATTCGCGGAATCTTCGCAACCTGCTTTTTACGGTTCCAGTCTGGGGATTTGATGGTTCACTTGTCGATCTCTTGTATCGAGGCGAAGCGGCCTGGCTCGGCGACGTGGTGACGCTGCCGGTGGTTTGCGCGAAAATTTGTGTCGATCAATTCGGTTACAATCCATTTTTCGCCGCCCCGTTCGGCGTGCTCACTTACGAATGGAAGAACAGCGGTATCTCGATGAGGCCGGTTTGCGACCTTTTCACATGGAAACATTACCGCGACAAGATCATTCCGACGCTGCTGGCCACGTGGGCTGTCTGGATTCCCCTGATGGCGATCATCTATTCGTTACCCCTCGCGCTCCAATTTCCGCTGTTCGGGCTGGCGCTCTCGTTTTGGGTGCTGCTTTTGACTTACATGACCAATCGTTTTGCCGGAAAAATTGAAGCCGATGCGCCGCTGGCGCTGGCAACCCCAGATTAACCGGTAGAGCCAGACTCAGCTTATCCTGAGCTTGTCGAATGAGAGCCGACAAACAGCCGGTGAGTGGAAACAAGCGGGCTCCGCGCAGCGTCTTCCTACCGGCTCGCAAAATGCATCAACGCCTCGTAAACCCCGGCGCCGTGCGTCTTCTCGGCGACGTAACCGCCAGCTGCCCGGACAGCGGTTTTCACTTCGCCAATCGCATTTGCCGGGCACGACGGCATTGCAGCGAATTTCCCATCCAACATCGAGATATCATTGTGATGGTCGCCCGCCGTGAAGATGTTTTCTCGCGGGACTTCGATCAAGCGCGCCAGCTCGGCGAGCGCCGCACCTTTATGGTAATCGGCATGGCAAAAACGCAGATAAACTGTGTTCCGTTGGTAATCTAACTTCGGGTGCCTGGCTCGCGCTTGCTCGATAAATTCGGTAACAAGATTCATTTCCTCCTCACTGTTTGCAATCAGGCCTGCCGGTCCGTCCGGCTCGTAAATAACGCGTGCCTGCGTTTTTTGAGTCACAAAATCAATAACTTCCGCAAGCACGCCTGAGGCAGAGCTAAAAAGTTCACGGTGTTCGCGCGCGCAACGCTCGTTCCAATCACCGAACGCTTCCCATTTGTCTCCATTTTGGCCGGGACGAAAAACGTCACGCTCCTCCGTGAGGATGAAATCCGGGCGGATCGGGAACGAGAAATCCGCCAGGCCGGATTCGAGCAAATCGACGGAGCGACCGGTATTAATTGCCCAGATCGCGCCGGCATCCTGCAACTCGCGAATCAGTTCCATGCACTGCGCGTCGAGAACCGGTTCGCCAGCGCGCGAAACAAGCGTACCGTCGAAATCCAGGCTGAGCAGTTGAATTCGTGAATGCATCGAGGAAGTAACTTAGGAATTGATTTCGCGAACGCAATCCACGACGGTTTTTCCGATCGATTATGAGAACGAGACTGGTAGCGCGCGACCGTCCACCACCGGACGGATTCACCGTGGCGAGCCAGGCCCGCAGTCTAGAGCAAGAGTAACAAGCATCGACAATGAAATCAGCTTACGAACTGGCCATGGAACGGCTGGAGAAAGCGGCGCCTTCGATTTCGCTCACCGAGGAGCAGAAAAATGAAATTGCAGAGGTTGATTCCGTCTATCGAGCCAAGATCGCCGAGAAAGAAGTTTTCTTGAAAGATCAAATTCGCAAAACACAAGGCGCTGGCAATCTTGAAGAAGCGGAATCACTCGAGAAGCAGCTTGCCTTGGAGATCCGCCGGTTGCACGAAGACTGCGAAGCAAAGAAGGAAAAGCTGCGCGCAAGCTTCGGAAAATAGCCGTCCTCGGCTGTTATGGCAGACGGGCTTCCGAGCCCGTTGGTTCGGCATGACATGCCAGAGGCGTGTCTGGCATGACAGAGGCACCTGTTTTCCGCTTCGGTAAATCAGGATCGAGAAAGCCGAACATGTGCGCACGCCTGATCGTGCGGACGCCTTCCTGTTTTTGCAGATCGGTGATCTGCTGCCGGAACGCCTCCATTTTCGTCCAGTGAACTTTGGGCCGGAAATGGTGCTCGGCGTGATAGCCGTTATAGAAAAAGAGCCAGTTGTAGATTTTGCCGTAACTGCTCACACCCCAGGCGATTGGTTTGTCAGGATTCGCGCCATAATGGCGATAATAGCCGTTCAAGTAACTGAAGCAGTGGCCGAGATAGAAAAACGGCAGGAAATAAAGGAGCACATAGCGCCAGTTAAAGAGGAACATCACCAAGAGCGTCGTGGCGAATGCGGCCAATTCGATGTTGCCCCAGAACAGGTCGCCATTGCGGCGTTTGCGAAGGTCCCTGCGAATCGCGCCCACGTCATCACGGAAGAAACTTAGGAAAACGTAGCTCCACGGATTTTCCGGCTCGCCATCGTGCCCGTGCTTGTAAATGGAGATCCAATCAATCGTCTCTCCATTTTCGTCTGGCCGGTCGGCATTCCCCTTGTGATGCTGCATGTGAACGGCATTGTAGTAGGTCTGCGAAAAGCAACACGCAATCGACTGAGTGACTCCAAATAGCCGATTGAGCAATTTAGAGCGGAAGAATGGGTTATGAATAAAATTGTGCCCAATACCGTTGATGTTCGCGTTGACCATCAGCGCGTAAACAAATCCGAGGATCAGCATTACCCAGAGCGGTGCACGAGGGTAAAGGAAGAATAGCCCCAGAAAATATGCGAGATGCAAAAAGCCGGCCAGCGCGGGAACAGCGTCCCAGCGCGTGTGCGCGAAGAGCTTTGAGTTCGTCGCAGGACGTTCTATTCGGATGGCATCGGCATTCATCTGGGGAAATCTCGATCATAAGATTATTCGCGAAAGAAATGGCTGTTGGCAAGTTTTGAAGATTGGCAATGTCGATCTTGTACGCCTAAGTTAGCGCCCTTTCCCAATGTTTGCGCTTCAGCCAGAATTGAAGGTTTTCAGCGGCTCGGCCAACCGCGAGTTAGCGGACCGCATTTGCAAGTATATCGGGGTGCCACTTGGTCAGGCGACAATCAGCTCGTTTCCCGATGGCGAGACTTATGTCAGGATCGAGGAAAACATTCGCGGTCACGATGTTTTCATCATCCAACCCACCTCCCCGCCCACTAACCAGCACTTGATGGAGTTGCTCATCATGGTGGACGCGGCGCGCCGCGCCAGCGCAGATCGGATCACGGCAGTCATTCCGTTTTTTGGATACGCGCGTCAGGACCGGAAAGACCAGCCCCGCGTCCCGATTACGGCCAAACTCGTCGCGAATTTGTTGCATGCCGCTGGTGTGAGCCGCGTGCTGACGATGGACTTGCATGCACAGCAAGTGCAGGGCTTCTTCGACATTCCGGTGGATCACCTCTATTCGCTTCCCGTATTGATTAAATATCTGCGAAAACAGCTCACTGGAAAAACGGTGGTCGTTTCGCCGGATCTCGGCGGACTCAAAATGGCTTCGGCGTACGCAGAAGCGCTGGGCGCAAATCTTGCAATCGTGGCCAAGGAACGGCGCAGCGCGACCGAGACCGAGGCAGCGTACCTGATCGGCGAAGTGAAAGGCCACGACGTGCTCCTGATCGACGATCTTACTGAGACGGCTGGCACGTTGACTTCCGCCGCCGAGCTTCTGAAAACGCGCGGCGCCTTGAAGATTTATGCCGGCGTTTCGCACGCTGTTCTTGTCGATATGGCGGTCCAGCGTTTGCAAAAATCGAAAATCGCGGAATTAGTAACGACCAACAGCACGCCTGTGCGCACCGTAGAAGGGTTTAAGACGACGGTGCTATGCGTCTCCGAGCTTCTCGGAGAAGGCATCAAGCGGATTCACAACGACGAGTCGGTCTCCTCGCTGTTCAACATCGAGAACGGAAAAAATGGCAAAACAAGTTAAACTAAAAGCAGAACCGCGGACGAACGTGGGCCGCTCTGCCGTGCGCAAATTAAAAGCGCGCGGAATTATCCCAGCGGTCATTTACGGTGCCAAAGATAAACCGCAGCCCTTGCAACTCGCCGCGCGGGACATCAATGCAATGATGAGTCACGCTGCCGGCGAAAACGTTTTGGTTGAGCTTGAGATCGCTGGTGAAAAATCCAGTCGCACCGCCCTTGTTCAGGAGGTGCAACACACACCTGTCGGTGGCGACATTCGGCACGTCGATTTTCACGCCATCTCAATGGATGAGACGATTCAAGCTGAGGTTCCCCTCGAGCCGGTCGGAACCGCCAATGGCGTCAAAAACTTCGGAGGATTGCTTGAACAGAGCTTGCGCGTGCTCACACTTGAATGTCTGCCGCGCGATTTGCCCGATCGGATTACCGTGGACATCTCGCAATTGAACATCGGCGATTCCATTCACGTTCGCGACATTCAACTTCCTTCGGGAGTCACGGCAAAGGTGCCAGCCGACTTGACGGCCTTTTCCGTCCTGGCCCCAGTGGTTGAAGAAGCCCCCGTTGTCGCTGAGGCCGAAGCTGCTGCTGGACCGGAAGTTATTACCGAGAAGAAGGGAGAAGGCGAAGCTGCTGCTACCGCCCCGGCTGCAAAAGAAAAGGCTCCCAAGGAAAAAGAGCAGAAGAAGTAATCCATTTTCGATTTTTCGATTTTGGATTTCGCGACCGTGGAAGAAAAACCAATTCGGTTGGTCGCAGGTCTTGGAAATTCCGGTCCGGAATACGCAGCCACACGTCACAACATCGGCTTTATGGTCGTCGATCAATTTGCCGCGCAGTTTGGATCGACATGGGAAAGATCGACAAAGTGGGACGCGCTGTCGGCCAAATGCGGCAGTGTGGTGATAGTGAAACCGAAGAGCTTCATGAATCGGAGCGGCTATCCACTTCTGGCCGTCGCGCAGTTTTACAAAATCGAGCCGCGCGAAATTCTTGTCGTGCTCGATGATCTTGCCCTCCCCCTCGGCCGCCTCCGGCTGCGAATCCGCGGTGGATCGGGCGGGCACAACGGCCTTGAATCAATCATCATGCAATTCGGCACCGAGGAGATCCCGCGCTTGCGCATCGGGATCGGCGAGGCGCCACCCGAAGGATCGGTCGATTACGTATTGAGCCGTTTCTTTGAGGAGGAAAAACCGATTGTTAGATCGACAATCGATCGCGCGGTGGAAGCGGTGAAATGCGCGATTGACAACGGCCTCATTTCCGCGATGAACACGTTCAACAAAACTGAAGAATCATGAAAAACCATTACGAAGCGCTGCTTGTGCTGAATTCACAGGGCAAAGAGGACACCATCAAGGAGATCATTGATCGATTGGAATCCGAGTTTCAAAAAGAAGGCGCGCAAATCGAACACGTGCAAAAAATGGACAAGCACCAGTTTTCATACGTGGCTGGACCGCTCGACGCCGGATATTACGTGAACTTTATCTTCAGTGCCGATCCTCAGCTGATTGCAAAGCTGCGTTCGAAATTTAAACTGGATCCCGAAGTTTATCGGCAGAGTTTCCAGCGCCTGATAGAAAAGAAAGAAAAGCCGGCGAAAAAGTTGGCGAAAGCAAAATAGTTTCGCTATAACCGGGGCATGGCCAGCTTCAATAAAGTCATCCTGCTCGGAAATCTCACCCGCGATCCGGAGGTGCGTTACACGCCCAAGGGCAGCGCCGTCTGCGACCTCGGCATGGCTGTGAATCGCGTTTACACAACCGATAGCGGGGAAAAGCGCGAAGAAGTCACCTTCGTCGATGTTGTGCTGTGGGCGCGCCTGGCTGAGATCGCCGGCGAATATTTGAAAAAAGGACGGCCGGTCTTCATCGAAGGCCGCCTGCAAATGGACACCTGGGACGACAAGCAGACTGGGCAGAAACGAACCAAACTGCGTGTCGTTGGCGAGAGCATGCAGTTGTTGGGCAGCCGTCCCGCCGGAGCCGGCGCTACCGGCGAGACCGCCGGAGAAGAGCGACCAGCGAGCGCGGGTAGCAAAACCAGTGCGCCCCCACCGAAAGCCTCTGCGCCAGCCGAGCCTGACGACGACGAGATACCGTTTTGAAATAGCCAGGAATGTTGATGCGCACGGTGAAGGCGAAACGTGCTGCCATGAGAAAATGCGTGGCCGGCTTGAGGATTAAATCGTCGTCTGTTGAGAAATGGGCGGGCAAGTTTAAAACGCCGAAACCGAATCCGTCTGATCCGAGGCTCAACTATCTCATAAAAAAATACATTAGGCGGCGCCAACAAAGAAGACCGAAACTGTAGGGGAAGTCGTTGGCTTCCCAAGTGAGACGCTGGACAGCGTCCCTGAAGTTAAAGTTGTGAACTCAACGGAGGCTTGCATCGCGCTCAATATGCTGCCGACCGTGGGGCCGGTGCGGCTGCGGAAGTTGCTGGAGGTTTTTAAGGAGCCGCAACAAATCCTCGCCGCGAAACGCAGTGAGCTTCGCAAAGTGGAAGGAATCGGCAGCGAAGTGGCCGATCAAATCAGTAACTGGGAAGCGACCGTCGATCTTCCCGCGGAGCTTGGACGCGTTCGTGAATTTGGCGCGACGGTCATCATACAGGAATCCTCTTCCTATCCCAAGCCGCTGCGGGAAATTCATGCGCCGCCAATTGTGCTTTACGTTTGGGGCGAACTGGAAGAGCGAGACCATCACGCCATCGGCATTATCGGCGCCCGGCGCACTACACATTACGGCATGGAGTCAGCGAAGAAACTGGCTTATCAGCTTGCCTATGCGGGATTGACCGTGGTAAGCGGTCTTGCGCGCGGCATCGACACGGCCGCTCATCAGGGAGCGCTCGCTGCCAAAGGTCGCACGATCGCAGTAATCGGCTCCGGATTGGCGAAATTGTATCCGCCGGAGAACGCTGCTCTCGCCGAGAAAATTCGCTCTGGAAATGGCGCAATTGTATCCGAATTCTCGATGGAGATTGAACCAGATCGTCAGACTTTCCCAATGCGGAATCGGATCATTTCTGGTTGGAGCCACGGTATTCTCGTGGTCGAAGCAGGGCTGAACAGCGGTGCGCTCATCACGGCGGCACAGGCGCTCGAACAGGGTCGCTCGGTTTACGCGGTGCCCGGTCACATCAACGCGCCGAGCGCGATGGGATCCAATCGCCTCATCCAGCAAGGCGCGAAGTTAGTCATGGATGCCAGCGACATTCTGGATGACATGCAAATTCTTCTCCCCGAGACAAAACCGTTGCCGGAAGCCGCGTCGCGTCAGTTGCCGCCGCTTTCGGAAGAGGAACGCCGCATCTATGACGCCATCGATGCGTCCGAGACGCCGATCGATCAGATTGCCGCCAAGTGCGATTTGCCAAGTGGCGTTGTCTCCTCTACACTCCTCCGTCTTGAGTTGAAGCGACTTGTCAAGCAGTTGCCCGGGAAATACTTTGTGAAACTGGGCTAGGCTCGCCCGCGTTTGCCTCTTGCAGTTTGCAATTGGCGCCAAGCTAAGCTTCGGTTGCATCTCAAAATGTCCAAAACCCTTGTTATTGCCGAGAAGCCCAGTGTCGCAAGCGACCTTGCTCGCGCGCTTGGTGGCTTCAAAAAGGAGGGCGATCATTTTGAAAATGATCGTTACATCATTGCGTCCGCGATTGGGCATCTGGTCGAACTCGCCCTGCCGAGCGAGCTGGATATAAAGCGCGGCAAATGGAGTTTCGCGAATCTGCCGATCATTCCGGATGAGTTTGAGCTGAAGCCGATTGAAAAAACGAAGGCCCGCTTCAACGCGCTCAAGCGATTGATTCAGAGGAAAGATGTCGATCTTTTAATCAACGCCTGCGATGCCGGGCGCGAAGGAGAGCTTATCTTCCGTTATCTCGTGAAGCTGAGCGGGAGCAAAAAGCCAATCGAACGTCTGTGGCTGCAATCAATGACCACCGAATCGATCCGGTCGGCCTTTCAACGTCTGCGCTCGAATGAAGAAATGATTCCGCTGGCGAAGGCCGCAGTCTGCCGATCGGAAAGCGACTGGCTGGTTGGGATAAACGGCACGCGCGCCATGACCGCGTTTAACAACAAAACCGGCGGGTTTCAATTGACGCCGGTTGGTCGCGTGCAAACCCCCACCCTCGCGATCCTGACAGAGCGGGAGCAAAAGATTCACGATTTCAAACCGCGCACCTTCTTCGAGGTCTTCGCCGATTTTGAAGTTAAAGCTGGCGACTACCGCGGGCGATGGTTTCGCGAAGATTTTGGGAAGAATGGCGACGAAGAAGCGCGCGCGGAGCGGATTTGGGACAAAATCGCTGCGGACGAAATTAAGAACCGTTGTCTCGGTAAGACGGGAATCGCGACGGAAGAACGCAAACCAACAACGCAAGCGTCGCCATTGCTTTACGATCTTACCAGTTTGCAGCGAGAAGCGAACGCTCGCGGGTTCAGCGCAAAACGCACCCTGCAAATCGCGCAGCAACTTTACGAGCGTTTCAAGGTGATCACTTATCCGCGTACTGACTCCCGCTATCTGCCGGAAGATTATCTCCCGACCGTGCGATCGACATTGGGCAAAATCGATAATCAATTTGCGCGTAAAGCGCTGGATAATGATTGGGTCAAACCGTCCAAGCGGATTTTCAATAACGCAAAAATCTCCGATCACTTTGCGATTGTCCCCAGTGGGCAGGCGCCGCATGGGCTCGATGAAGCGCAGGCAAAAATCTACGACATGATTGTGCGCCGTTTCATCGCCATCTTTTTCCCGGCAGCGCAGTTTGAAGTGACCACTCGCATCACGCGCGTCGAAAAAGATGCATTCAAGAGCGAAGGCAAAATTATGAAGGAGCCCGGCTGGCTCGAGGTTTATAGGCGCGAAGCACCCACTGACGACCAAGGCGGACAATCACTTGTCGCAATCTCTGACAACGAACAAGCGAAAGTTCTCGATGTTGATGTAGCGCAAAGCGAAACGAAACCACCCGCGCGTTTCAACGAAGCGACCCTGCTCTCGGCGATGGAAGGCGCGGGTAAGTTTGTCGAAGACGAAGAATTGCGCGACGCCATGCGGGAGAAGGGTCTTGGCACGCCCGCCACCCGCGCGGCCATCATCGAGGGTCTGATTTCACAAGGTTACGTCATTCGACAAGGCCGCGACCTGATCGCGACGGCAAAGGGCATGGCCCTGATCACATTATTGCGCGGCATCGGAGTGACCGAGCTTTGCTCTCCGGAGATGACCGGTGAGTGGGAGTACAAGCTCAAGCGCATGGCCAAAGGCGCGATGAAACGCAAGGAATTCATGGCGCAGATCAGGCAATTCACTCGCGAGATTGTCGAAAAGACAAAGAACTTTGAAGGCGACAGCGTCAGTGGCGACTTCGAAACGCTGGAAGTGAAGTGTCCGAAGTGCGGTGCCGGCCCGTTCGACGAAGATTACCGGACCTTTAAATGCCGGTCGTGTGGCTTGATTATTTGGAAAACAATGGCTGGCCGGCTATTTGAGACCGGAGAAGTTGAGCAACTTCTCACACAAGGCCGCGTTGGTCCGCTCGAAGGATTCCGCAGCAAAATAGGGCGCCCTTTTAACGCAACCGTAAAACTGAGCGAAGATTTCAAACAGGAATTCGACTTCGGCGAGGGCGCAAATGGCGCACCCGAAAAGATCGATGCGTCGCGACACCAATCCATCGGTATCTGTCCAGTATGCAAAGAGGGCCAGGTTTTCGAGCTAGAAAATGCCTACATCTGCGAACGGGCTGCCGCCGTGCCGAAGAAGTGCAGCTTTCGCGTAAGCAAAACAATTTTGCATCGAACCATTCCAAAAGACCAGGTGCAAAAACTGATGGCCACCGGCAAGACCGATCTCCTGCCAAGGTTTATCTCAAAAAAGGGGCGGCCGTTTTCCGCTCATTTGAAACTCGAAAACGGTAAGATCGGATTCGAGTTTGCGGAAAAAGCGCCCCGAACCAAGAAGCCACGCAAGACAGCCGCGAAAGTGTAGCAATGTGTCAAGATTTGCACACTGACCCCTGTTCTCCATTCCGAAGGATTCCGCAGCAAAATAGGACGCCGCTTTAACGCAACCGTAAAACTGAGCGAAGATTTCAAACAGGAATTCGACTTCGGCGAGGGCGGAAACGGCGCACCTGAAAAGATCGATGCGTCGCGACACGAGTCCATCGGCATCGTCAGTCAGGGCGAAACGCCTGAGCACGCGGAAGAAATGATCAAAGAAGCAGTCGAACTCTGGCTGGAGTGCGCGGACGAGTCGGAGGTTCGTCGCAGGTTGGACGAACGCAAAGTTGCCATCAAAGAGCTTGAAGTGACGCATGCCTAAGCTGCGCGTCTTTTCGGGCGCAGAGTTGTGCAATTTCTTAAGCGAACAGGGCTTCGAACGCGTGCGGCAGCGCGGGAGTGACGTCATAATGCGTCGCGGCCAAGTTTCTTTTCCGGTTCCGCTGCGTTCGTAAGGGAAATGCGTTGACTCCGATCCTGTCGCTTCTCTAGACTCGCCGTTATGACTACCAAATTTCTTGCGCTCATTTCTGTAATCGGCCTTGCCAGCATCTGTCTTGTGCAAGGTCAATCGCCCACCCCAGGTGGGTCGCCCGCGGCATCGCCTTCACCGGCAAAACACAGCACACACAAAAAAGCCGGAGCGACGGCCTCGCCGGCTGAGAAGGCTGCGCCGGCTTCAACCGCCGAGTCGCCGGCGGCATCGCCGTCTCCGGGGGAAACGTCGTGCACACAAAAAGGCTGAAGCTACCGCAGCTGCCTCACCCGTAGCGACGACCGCGCCTGCTGCATCGCCTTCGCCAGCGGAAAAGCGCAGTCGCAAAAAAGCGAAGACTCAGGCAGCAGCGAGTCCGGCAGCAAGTCCCGCCGCGTCGGCATCGCCCCGGTAAGTCTACGTTCGGTGATTTGTTCAAACCGAAAACTTCCGCGTCAGCCAGTCCAGCCGCCGCGAGCCCAGCGCCCGCAACGCGCGCCACGACCGAAGCAGCGACGAACGCACCCGCACAGGGTGGGGGCCACGGTCTCGTGTGGGTTAACACGGAGTCGCATGTTTACCACAGGGAAGGCTCGCGTTTTTACGGCACGACGAAGAAGGGCAAATACATGACCGAACAGGAAGCAATCAAGGAGGGCGACAGAGCTGCGAAGAAGGGAGATTAAGCCACACAGCGCCTGCCTTAGAAGCTGCCAGACACTTTAGCAATCGTGAAATCTGCGGCGAGTGTATCTCGCCGCAGATTTTATTCGTTCGGCGTGCCTGCTTGTGCGATTCCTCATCGCGTTAGGCAAGCCGTTAGGGAAACCAGGCACTCACTGCCAAGCAAACAAGCAGGCAGTTACGGTTTTTTCGCAGGCGCTTTCGCGGCTTTCTCAGCTTTCACTTCCACCTCTGTAGCGCTCATCGTGTAAGTGATGGTCACCTTTGCGCCGACTTTCAGATCGCCCGTGACTTTCGTGCTCGAATCGCGCGCGATCTCCCAGCGGTCCTTTCCCTTCTGGACTGCGATCATGCTATCGTTCATTTCTAAAACCGGGCCCGTCACTTGATAGGTCTTGGAACCGGCTGCCAGAGTCACGCTGGCGCTGCTAAAGGCGAGGCTTCCCGCTGCAACTACGCTGAACAAAGTTTTCAATTTCATGGTGAAGTAGATTAAATAGAGCCAGCGCATTTTTCGCAAGTCTTTTGCCGGAAAATCGATGCCAAGAGCACAAGACGGCAGGTCGAGCGAATTGCTTGGCTGCGAGCAGACAAAGGCTTAGGATCCCCAAAACTTATAATTACCATATGGATGAACTAATTAATCTCATTGTGCAAAAAACCGGCATCAGCCAGGAAAACGCTCGGAAAGCAGCCCAAACCGCTATTGATTTTCTGAAGACGAAGTTGCCCGCGCCCGTTGCTGGTCAGGTCGATGCGGTGCTGGCTGGAGATATGAGTGGTGTCGCTGGTCAGGCCGGAGAGATGCTCAAGGGGAAGTTAGGCGGTGCGTTCGGCGGACAAAAATAGAGTTTCACTGCTGGTACCAGGCCGCATTCGCTCTTGCGATACGCTGTGATCCGTGGCGGGGACACGCGGTATAGATAGGCAAGCCGAGAGGCCGCGGTGAGCGGGAGCGCGCGCGTCAAGGCCGCCTCACTGATTGTTCCACATCAAACATCGCCGCGTCCGCGGCTTCCTCCTCACGCCGTAGCGAAAAATCGCAAAGGCGGCTTCTCACGAAAAGGTTTTCGTCAGAGTTTTCGAACGGTTGCGTGATGCCGTAGAACCTGTTCGACGAGGGATAGCGGTTTCAAATGCCTTCGTTAGGCCGGCGCCAATTTTCCCCAAATCAAGAGCAGAATGATCGCGCCGATGATCGACAGGATGAAACCCGCCGGATGAAACGCGGAACCTGGTGCCGGTTTGGAAAACAGGCGTCCGATCAGTCCGCCGACGATCGAGCCACCGATACCAAGTAGAGTGGTCATTATGAAACCGATATGCTGTACGCCCGGCATGACAGCGCGTGCAACCAACCCGACGACGAAACCGATAATGATCGACCAAATGATGTGTAACATAGTTTTATTTGGGTTATGCCCCGGAGGCTAACATATGGGTCAAGGCGAAGGCGATCCTTTTTCACGCACAAGATCGATAACTACTTTTTCGCCTTCGTATCCGTGCTCTCAGCCCTCAACTCTTCCTCCGATCCCGAATCACCGATCCGGCTGCAAGCGGCACGGATTCGCCGTGGCGAATCACCGCGCTGGCCGCGCCTGCGCTCCCTGGCGCGCCATCGCAAAAAGTCACAAAGTCAGAGGGATGAAGGAAGAATTAAGAGGTTGCTTTCGATCGCTTCAGAATTGTAACGAAAATGGCGATCAGCTCATCACATTCCTGCCGAAGAGCCGAGAGCTTTTCTGGCGGGACGATCTTTCCGTCGACGAGCAGTTCAAGCCAGTAAGCTGTCTCTTAAAGCTCGCGGAGCGAATCGCCGCACTTTGCGATAAACTCTGCCTTGCTGCGTCCGCGATACGCCTCGCAATAGTTTGCTCCGACTGACGTGCCCGAACGCAGCAATTGTTTCCCAATAACCTGTGCTTCTGTCGTTTTCGGTATTACTGAAAACATTTCGACGATGCGCAGCGCAAAATGTTTCGTCCGATCCCGCAAATCTTTTTCTTCATTCTGCATTCTTCGTTCTTACTTCAGTCTGTTTCGTCTTCATTTTCGATGATTAACATCGCCGCTCTCATAATCGACGCGCAGAAGCAACAGTTTCGAGCTTGAGAAATATTCGAAACGGCTATGAATCTGCGCCCGCGCGATGTAACGAACATGCTGTTGCGCGTGTTGCAAAGCTTTGGGGGACATCGTCGCCAACTCGTCTAATACTGCTCTCACGTCAGCAGTAAAACGGCGACGATATGATTGGGTGCTCGTTACATCACAAACTACAATATTCCAATG
>Ga0209689_1001642_pt1 | contig 16732 bp, 17 predicted proteins | sample GraSoiAngelo_149_FD_187119 | JGI IMG/M metagenome (GOLD analysis project Ga0209689, IMG submission 187119) | Grasslands soil microbial communities from the Angelo Coastal Reserve, California, USA - 14_1009_09_30cm (SPAdes) (version 2) | ecosystem: Environmental > Terrestrial > Soil > Grasslands ...
CTTGCCCCGTCGCGAGGACGGCGCTGATGCAGTGCTGGATCTGCGCATCGCCTGCGAGCGGAACGTGCCGTTTCTGCGGCCGCGCTGTCTGTCGGGACGACGCGAAGAACCACGTCTTCGTGCTCGAGGTGTACCCGGCGGACGGCACGCTCTACGGCCTCGCGGTCGAAGACGCGCTCTACTGCGGGGTCTGCAAGCCGAAGGCCGAACCAGTCCGGATGGATTTCCTCGACAGCACCGAAGGCGGACGTCCAAAGAAGGTGACGAAAAGCACACCGTCCGAGTGATGGACAACATGGTCGGAGGAGGGCTCCCAGCGGATAGTGACGACAAGCGGAACCCAATAGTGAGGAGGTGAAATCATGGCCGAGAAGAAGAAGGCGAAGGCGTCGAAGTCAAGTGACAAGCGAGAGACTGAGCGCAGAGTTAGCCGCGCGACACGCAAGAGCACAGTAAAGTAACGGTCGCCACAAGCGCGCTTGGGGCAGCCGATCGGCTGCCCTTTTCTTTTGCCCCCAAAGCCAGCATGATGTCGCCATGGACCCGATCCCGATCTTGCTCCGGACGGCGTTATTCGGGGGCTTACCGGCCGACCAACTGGACCCGCTGCTTCCCGCCATCCGATCACGCTCCTACGCGCGTGGCAGCTACCTCTTCCACGAGGGGGACGCAGGCACAACCTTCTATGTGATCAACACCGGCCAGGTCAAGATCGCCCGCCTCGGGCGGCAGGGTGAGGAAGCCGTCTTCGCCATTCTCCTCCCGGGAGACACATTCGGCGAATTAGCGCTCTTCGAGGACAACGCGACCCGGACGGCGGACGCCCAGGCGATGGATCTGACGGAATGCCTGACGCTCGAACGGCAGGCATTCGTCACCTTCATCGACCGTCATCCGGAGCTGACCCGGCATGTCATCCGGCTGCTGAGCGGCTATATCCGAGGGATGGACGAGAGCTTCTCCGAGGCCGCCTTTCTCGACATCCCCGGCCGGGTCGCCAAGAAGCTGCTGGAGCTGTCCGAAACCCATGGCAAGCCCGCGGCCGTCGGCAACCGGATCACGATGCGCCTGACCCAGCGTACCCTGGCGGGCATGGTCGCGGCCAGCCGTGAAAACGTCAACCGCGCGCTGTCACGGCTCAGCGCCCGAGGCGACATCCTCCAGGAAGGCGGCTATATCACCATCCTGCGACCCTCGGAACTGCGCAAACGCGCCTGATCGCGGGGGCGGGCTCCTGCCCGGATCGGTGCATCACTGGTTCGAAGCCGGTAGTATTGCGGACGACGGCCGAGCCGGCTCGGCCCTGAGATCATCGGAGAGGGATTATGCCGTTGTACCTCGATCGCCACGATGTTCCCGGAGTGACCTCCGTGGATCTCGCAATGGCTCACGCCAAAGACGTCCAGATCGAAAAAACGTACGGGGTCAAGTACGTCACCTACTGGTTCGATCCCGTCCGAGCCACGGCTTTCTGCCTGGCGGAAGGCCCCAACGCCGAGAGCGTCGAGGCGGTCCACCGGGACTCGCACGGGCTGGTGGCGTCGAGGATCATTTTGGTGGACCATCGGTCGGTGGGCTCCTTTCTCGGCGCGATCCTCGAACCGGCTGTCGGTGAGCCCTTCGCCCATACGGCCTTCCGGGCGATCCTGTTCACCGACATCTGTGGCTCCACGGCGTTGACCAACCGTCTGGGTGATGTCGGGGCGATGGGGCTCCTTCGGGCCCACGATGCCATCGTGCGGAACGCGCTGGAGAGCCACGGTGGCAGCGAAGTGAAACACACCGGGGATGGGATCATGGCGTCGTTCCTGTCCGTACCCCAGGCGGTTGCCTGCGCGCTCGAGATCAACCATCAGGTGCAGGAGCGCAATCGCGAAGCGAAAACCGAGCTGCCGCTGCGGATCGGCATCAGCTGCGGCGAGCCCGTGACTGAAGAAGGCGACCTCTTCGGCGCGGCTGTCGAGCTGGCGGCCCGGCTCTGCGGCCACGGCGCGGCCGGTACGATTCTCGTGTCAGGCGCCATCCGCGAGCTCTGCCTTGGCAAAGGCTATTCATTCGTCGATCGCGGCCGGGCCAAGCTCAAGGGGTTCGATGATCCGGTCCGGATCTATGGGGTCAGCGTGGCTGGCCTGGCTGCCGCCGAGAATCCTCAGCACCCCGCGCATTAGGACATCGGCGGCAGCCTGACTCAGGACGCGAGGCCGTGAATGGCAGTGGCTGCCAACAGCCAGACCCGGCGGAGTGGCAGGGTCGCTGCCCGCGCTGCGGCCTTCCGACGTTGGGCCCTCGACGCCCGCCTCATCTGCAGGGCGGCGGCGGTTTGCGCCGCGTCAGCCTGGAATCGCTGCATCCGACCGGTCGCCAGCTCGTACTCGTACCCGTTCATTTCTTGATCCTCCTAATTCGGATGGCACGAGCGTACGCGCGAGTGGGCGCCTTCTCTATGCCGGTCGACACCGAGCTGGTGTGTCGTTTGGCACGTTAGCCGGGCTGCTATGAAGCAATTTCCCGCAACCGGCATGGAAATGACCCATATCCTGGTGGTGCTCGACCTTGGCAGGTCTCGTGATTGGTACCGGGATGTCCTTGGGGCAACGTTGACGGGCGAGTATGGCGGAACGTCGGCGGTCTTCAATTTTCAGGGGGCGTGGCTTCTTATCGTGACGCCCGGTGGTGAAACCAGGGACAAGCCGGGAACCCAATTCGCGCCTCCACCGGATCCGTCGAAGATCAGTCACAGCATCACAATCCGAGTGCCGGACTGCCGGGCCGCCTACCAGCTACTTCGTTCCCGCGGTGCTGAGTTCCTCACCGAGCCAGTCGAGTCAGGATGGGAGATTCGCTGTTTTTTCCGCGATCCCGACGGGCACCTATTCGAGATCAGCGAGCGCAGGGGGTAGCCCGGACTACCAGCTGAACTGGCCTCAGGGTCTCGTCCGAAGCGTAGCGAACGATGCGACTAGCATTGCGAGCATCAAAATGGTGGTCTAGCAGTCACGTGGGAGATATGGCTGGCCACAACCTGCCTGCTCAGCTGACGACGTTGATCGGACGGGAGCGCGAGATCGGCGAGTTGAAGGCGATGCTCGTCCGATCCCGGCTGGTGACCCTCACCGGAGCCCCTGGCTGCGGTAAGACTCGCTTGGCTCTCGCGGTTGCCGCGGACACTCGCGACATGTTTCGCGATGGCATCTTCTTTGTGGAGCTCGGACCGGTGGCCGACAGCGCTCTCCTCGAGCAGACCATCGCCAGGAGCTTCGGAGTGCGCGAGGGCCCAGACCGCCCACCTATGACTGCACTTGTCGAGCAACTCAGGGACCAGGAGCTACTGCTGATTGTGGACAACTGCGAACACCTTCTGGATGCATGTGCCGAATTCCTCGAAACGGCGCTGAGCTCATGTCCGAGCCTCCGGGTGCTGGCGACCAGCCGTGAGCTCCTGGAGGTGAATGGCGAACTGGCCTTTCGCGTCCCCTCGCTGAGCTACGCCACGCAAGAAGACGACCACGATCAGGAGTATGACGCCCCGCGGCTTTTCATCGATCGAGCCCAGCTGCGGCTCCCGACCTTCCGCCCGACGCCTGAGGATTTGAAAGCAATCGGGGCCATCTGCCGGCATCTGGACGGCATCCCACTGGCCCTCGAGTTGGCGGCCGCGAAGATTGATGTTCTCTCGCCGGTCCGGATTCTCGACCACCTCAGTGACCGCTTCCGGCTCCTGACGGGAGGTCGCCGCCGCCGGGGCGGCAGGCAGCAGACATTGCGTGCCGCCGTAGATTGGAGCTACGCGCTTCTCTCCGCGACCGAGCAGCAGGTGTTCCGGCAGCTCGCGGTGTTCGGCGGAAGCTTCACGCTGGTGGCGGCTGAGGCCGTGTCGACGAGCAATGGAGTCCGCGGCGAGGACGTTCTCGAGCTCGTCGCCCAGCTGCTGAAGAAATCACTGGTCGTTGTCCAGCAGAGTGATGGCGAACTCCGTTACCGAGTCCTGGAGACCCTCAGTGAGTACGGTCGCGAGAAGCTGCTCGAAGGTGACGAGCTCACTGACGTGCGCGATCGGCATCTCCGATTTTTCAGCGGCATTGCCGAGGCGGCCTTTAAGGAATGGCGCACGGCAGCGCACGCGCTTTGGCTTCAACGACTCTCCCGCGACCTGGAGAATCTTCGCCTTGCGCTCGACTGGGCACGAGAGCAAGACCGTGGTGCCTGGGTCCGTCTGTCGGGCGCACTCGCCTGGTTCTGGTTGTCAAGCGGTCGGCTGACCGAGGGCCGCTCGCGGGTGGAGGAGTCGCTTCGTGCCGGTGAGGGGACGGATGCCGAACGCGCACGAGCGCTGGATGGTGCCTGCGCGATCGCTTACAACCAGGCTGATTTCACCGCGCTGGCCACCTTTGCCGGCGAGCAGGCGCGCGTCTGTGGGGAGCTTGGCGACAAGGCCGGGCTCGCAAGCGCACTCACATCGCTTGGCGCAGCCGCGCTGTTCCAGGACCACGACCTCGAGGCGGCCGAGTCATTCGTCAGTCGGAGTCTGGACGTGAGCGTGAGGGCCGGGTTCGCGGTGCAGGCAAGCGAGGCTCTCACCATCCGTGGCTTGATTGGGTTCTGGCGGAACGACCTGGAGAGCGTACGGGAACCCTGGGAGCGCTCGCTCCAATTGTGCGAGGAGGCTGGCGATGTCCCTCAGCGCATTCGCATGCTCGTTGATATGACGTGCCTCAACCTGATCCGTGGCAAAGTCGCCGACGCCGGCCACTCTGCGGCTGCTGCGCTGGCGGCCTACCGAGCAGCACCCGGGCATCACAACCTGGAAGAGATGTTCCTCGAGTGCTATGCGTGGCTGGCCATCGAAGGCGGGGATGAGGTACGCGGCCTGCAATTGGCAGGCGCTGCCCGCGCCCTATCCCGATTGAGCGGCGCCCTTGCGGCGCCGACCTGGGAACGGTACTGGGCGGCGGTCCTTCGCCGGGCAACAGTGGCCTTGCCATCCGCTATCGCCGAACGCGCCTTGAATGAGGGGTCTCGCCTGGACCTGCAGGGGGCCTTCACACTGGCTCTCGCCGTGACGACGGGAGGCTCCACTAGCGACCGACGCTATGTCGAGGTGGCCGGCATAAGGCTGACGCGCCGCGAGCGCGATATCGCGGTGATGGTTGCCAGGGGAATGAGCAGCCGGCAGATCGCCTCAGCACTCGTGTTGGCGGAGCGCACGGTCGAGGGCCATGTCGAAAATCTGAGGAACAAGCTCGGCGTCCACTCGCGAGCGAGCGTTGCGGCCTGGGTCGCGGCGAACGGCCTACGCACCGAGGCCCCCCGCTAAGCCCAGCAAACATCAGGTACCCGCGGGAACCAAAAGCAGGTATTTCCCACGCTGCGCCGCGAAGCATCTGCGCGTAGCTTTGGCGGCGGATGAAGGTGATTCGCTCTGAGCGATTCCTGGCAGAAGGAGGGGCGCAACGATGAGTCCCGCGTGCTATCGCCATTTTTTGCTCCTGACGAGCGCGCGACCGCCTCGGGATGGCGTCGATGAAATAACGAAGCGGGCAGCCCGCGTGGTCTTTGCGGCCATCATGGCGGCGCCGGACCTGCCCACGGAGAGCTACGAAGGACGGACGTGATTCACGTGGAGGTGAACCGCGAGGTGCTGTTTGTCGTGTCGGATCAACTACTGGAGCTGTGTTAAGGGAGGCCGAGCAAGATGCGAAAGTTCTATCGAGCGGTAGTAATCCCGGTGGTTGGCGCGGTCCTGCTCTTGAGCAGTGCCACCGTAGGCACCGCCGCCACTGCGACACTCATCGGAGAAACCTTCACCTGGGTCGGGGTAGAGTTCAACGGCTTTTTCTCCTGCCAGCAGCGCACTCCACCCTCGTCGAGCAACATTTCCTATGAAGTCTCGACGTTCCCGGGCGGAGGGGCAGCGACCGGACCATACCCCGGCAACTTCATCGAAGACGGCAACATTACCTTCGATAGTGGCACTGGCGTGATTACCGCTTGGGAAGTCGAAGACTTCATGGTCGAGGATTCCAGTGGCAACCTCACGGTAACGGGGACGAAACACCTGCCGCCAGGCGTGGGGACGGCAAGCTGCACCAACCTTTCGGCAACGAACCCCATATCGACCGGACAGGCATCCGCCGCGCTTGCCTACGACGCGACCATCAACACCACAAGCCCGCCAACGCCGGACAGTGGCACGTCGACGGTCACCTTGGACTTCTCGACAGACGGCGATAGCGTTACAGGGTCGCACTTCTCCGAAACCTTTGGTGTTCTGACCCCGGAGCAGCAACTCCAAGCTCTCATCGGCATCGTGCAGGGCCAGCAGCTTGGTCCTGCCAAGAGCCTCGCCACCAAGCTTATGGAGATCCTCGCTTCGGTACAGGCGGGGAAGACGAATACGGCGTGCAATCAGCTCCATGCCTTTGAACATGAGGTCGCTGCACAGTCGGGCAAGTTCGTTGCTGCCGACAATGGTCTGATCGCGGCGGCCATGCAAATCGAAGTCGCCCTGGGCTGTTGAGTCTCAATTGAGGGAGGGACGCTTCCCTCCCTCAACCCACCGAGGGAAGCTTGAAACGTCGTCGTGGCTGGCGGTGGCCTGATCGCGGCTGGCTTGGCGCATCTGCTCGGCCGACCCTCGTGCGGTCGGTGCGATGGCTTGGCCTCATGGCGTACGGAGCAGGGATCGTCGGTTTCATCGGCCTCGGGATGCTCCTGAACCGACAGGCCGGCGTGCCCTCAGGCAGGCGGCCTGCAGTCCGACCCGCGGCCTGAGTCCAGGGAACTCGCAAGTTTGCGCCCGCTCGCGTGGTCAACGATTTAGTGAAGACCCGGCCCAAGAGCACGGAAAGCTTGCGCTCGTTGGAGACTGGCGCCTGAGCCTGGCCCGGGTCCTCGCGGACGACGACGAGGAAAACAGTCGGCAGCGTGGCGGCTCCTCGCCAGCTCCCGCTCCCCTTGCACTCTGGAGCTGGTGGACCCTCGGCTTGCTGCTCATAGCCCTGCTGCCACGTCTCATCTACCTCTTTGCCATCTCGAATCCCGAAAACGCTGGCGACGGGCTGTATACGGATGTCTACCAGCACTGGCAGATCGCCTACCTCACCAAAGAGATCGGATTGAGCCACGGCCTGCGCCTCTGGGACCTCAAGGGAGTGGAGTACTTCTGGGGAAGCCTGCACCCAATCGTTCTCGTCATCCTCTTTTTTGTCACTGGCTCTACCGACATCGTGCTCGCAAGGGTCCAGAGTCTTGCCTTCGGATCGCTCGGCGTGGTGTTGATTTTCCATCTCTGCCAGCGCTATTGGAACGTCTCGGTTGCTGTTGCCGCGACGGCTTTTGCTGCTTTCGCGCCTACGAGCGTCTTCAACGATTCGTCCGGGATGCTCGAACCCATGGCAGTCAGCCTGTCACTCCTCGGCATTTGGCTGCTGTCCAAACGCTCCCTCTGGGCCGGAATCGCTTGGGGGCTTGCCACCGCGGCCCGACCCGAGGCCTGGCTGTCTTCACCCGGACTTGTCCTCGCGTCGTTCTGCGGCCGGCGACCCGGCGCCGATGGTTCCTGTTGCTTCTCGGGTTTATGAGCGTCATGGGCGCCCAAATGGCATTTCTCACTGCCCGGACCGGCAACCCCATTTATCCGCTGTACTGGAATTACCTGGGCAATGCCGGCGGCCGGTGGATGAAGCCGCTGGTCGCCAGCCAGCAATCGGCCAGGCCGTTGTTTGTAGCCCTCTGGGCATTAGCAACGGTCGGCTTGCTTACGACGCTCTGGCGCCGGCCGCGATCGTATTTGCTCTTGCTTTATGGATTCGGGTCATGTGCGCTGGTCTTCGGTCTGTTCGGCCTGACGGCATTTATCACCGAGTGGTACCCCTGGCGCTGGATGATGTGGATCCTCGCCTTCCCGTACGACTTTGCCGCCTTGCTCGTTGCGATTGGCTTGTTCGTAATCGCGCCTCGTTATGTTGGAAGGGGAATTCGGCCGCTCACCTGGGTGACTGCCGGGGTCCTGCTGGTCGGCGCGCAGCTGACCTGGATCCCCATCCAGACGGCGTACACGAGCACAGCCGCGGCCTGGAACACCGACGTCGCCACGGGTCGCTACATTGCTGGCATCTTCGGTCAGGCTGACTACCGCGACGGCGCGCTCAACCTGCCTCCGCCCGACCATCCCGCGGTCACGTATGCGCTCGTGCACTATGGTGGGCTCGAAGGCCGGCATTTCATCAGCCAGTTGTACGACCCGTTCTATTACCTTCCGGCTGGCTACCACTACGCGGATCATCCGGCGATGGCGGGCACGCTCCTTCAATGCTGGCTGTCCACCACCAATACGTCCATCTTCGTGATCCCCGACGATCGCCGAGACTACCTCGCCTATGCGGCGGATCATCCGGCGTGGTTCGAAATGGTTGGGCGGGTCGCTGCCTACAGCTGGACGATCGAGGCCGTCCACGTCCCCACGCCATCGCCGCAAACATGCGCGCAGTCTGCCCTGAACACTCGAGCCGGTGGCGAATAAGACGGTCGCCTGGCCGCGGCAGGTAGGCTTTGGGTGATGCAGGTCCCGGCGAAATGGTTCACCGCCGGCGCCGCAGTTCTCGCGCTCTCCGCCTGCGGTGGGACGTCTACCACCGCATCGACTACCAACGCGCCATCATCTGCCGCCAGCCGCAGTCCCGCCGCGGCGTCGACTGACACGTGCCCCACGCAGTTGACACCGGCCCAGACGGAAGGGCCGTACTTCAAACCGGGATCACCCGCGAGGACTTCCCTGATCGAGAGCGGCATGGCCGGTACACGGTTGGTCCTTAGCGGTCGGGTGCTTACGCCCGCGTGCGCGCCCGTCGCCGGTGCCACACTCGACTTCTGGCAAGCGGACGCAGGTGGTACCTACGACAACAGTGGCTACCGGCTGCGCGGCCACCAGTTGACCGATGCCGCCGGCCGCTACTACCTCGAGACGATTCTCCCGGGCGAATATCCCGGTCGCACCGAGCACATCCACGTCAAGCTCGGTGCGCCCGGCAAGGCCGTCTTGACGACACAGCTGTACTTTCCCGATGTTGCCCGCAACCAGCAGGACTCGATCTTCGACCCGCACCTGCTCGTGACCATGCAGGATACGGCCACCGGCAAGGCGGCTACCTTCGACTTCGTCACCAGCGGCTAGCGGCGCGAGGCGTGCTAGGCCCGCATGGCCTCGGCACACGGGCTGGGTCAAGCAGTGGAGTGGCCCATCGCCGGGACCGCCCGGCAATCGCAACGGGCACCGTGCCCTGGCTATAGGCGGAACTTCCTCGGTGCCGAGGGCGGGAGACCCGCAGAATAGTTGACAAGTTGCGTTGTTCTTAGGGTGAGCGCCCTACCCCAGCCCCCGCCCGACCAGCTGGGCCGCCAGATCATGATTGTGCGTCCCCTCCGGGCGACGGTCATCATTTCCTGGGGCATCATCCTGGCAGTTATCAGTCCGCTCCTCTGGATGGGCACCTCGATACTTCTTCAAGGCAATCTCAGCGGCCTGATCATTCCGGCTTCGGGCCTACTCTTTGCCGCTTGGATCTACAACTCTGTGGCCGGCGCTTATCTGTGGGTGGACGCGGAATCGGTGGGCGTTAGCCGCCCCTGGCGGAGCGCCAGTTGTCTGAAGAGCGAGCTCGATTATCTCTTGGTGGACAACCCGGGTTTTAGGCGAGGTCGCCCGCGTTGTTCGTTCGTCCGCAAGGACGGCCGCGTCGCTTTTCGGGTTCCGGCCAAGCCATACGGCCGGGCCCAACTGGCAACCACGGCGGAATACCTCAAGGTGCCGCTTACGGGGTCCGAGTGGGACTGGTAATGCTGTCGGAATAGGGCTGGTGTGTGTGGCGACCCCACCCGGACAAGTTTCGCACTCCGCCGGAGCGCCCAGCCAGGCCTCGCTGCGGTTTAGGACCTCCGGGCAGGCTCCGCCCCTCCCCCAATCGTCGTCAGCTCCCTGTCGGGCTCAGAGAACAGCGCCGTGCGGAGGTCCCGGAGTGCCTGGACGGCGTCACCGCTAAAGGCCGGCCCGTGCATGCACGCAAGCACGCCAGGACGCAACGCCTCCAACCGATCAAACACCCGTGCCGTGTGCTGGCTGACCGGGATATAGGTGGGCAACTGCTTGTGAGACGCCATCGTGCGTTCCACCATGTCGCCGCTCGTCATGGAGGTTTTTTCGCCGAGCTGGGTGAACAGGTCGCTGGCCATTAGCGTGCCAGTTGTTTCCTCGAACGCCAGGATGGCATCCCAGCAATGGGGGACCTGCGGTGTGATCAGAAACCGTAGTTTGTGCCGTCCCAGATCGAGCACCTCACCATCGCCGATTGTCTTGGCCGGACGGATGGCGAAGTCGTTGACATTGACCACGACACCCAATTCGCTATGGACCGCTTCGGCCTGCGGGGCGATCTGGAGAAATTCATTGAGGGCCCCGGACTCGTCTGCTTCCAGATGTGACCACGAAATGTACCTCAAGCGGCTTGGGTCGATCACCTGTCGAACCGCTTCCAGAGTAAGGGGGAAGAGCAGTCGCTGCCCTGTGTGAAACAAAAGCGGCTTCTCGTCCGCAATCAGGAATTGGTTAAAGGTGATGTTGGCCTCCGGAATGAAGGTTGCGATCCGGAAGATACCGTCAGCGATTTCGTGTACTTCGGCCATTTCTTCCACCCTCCTTGCCGGGCCCTCAGACCCGGACTATAGCGACCACTGTCGGCAACTTCAGCGAACGCGACGCTGTCGGTTCAACCAGGTCACGAGGACCTCGGTGATGAGTTGCGCGGCCGCCTCCGTCGAAAGTCGCGAGCGGGTTAGCGACCTCCAGACGCCGAAGTCGGTCAGGGCGAGCGCCGCATCCAGTGCATGGCGCCGACGTCGGAGCGGCCCGAGCGTCTCCTCCACAAGAACCTTCAGTCCAGCTTCACGACGGCTGAGGATGGTATCGAGAACTGGTAGTTGGTGGCGGTCGATGCTGGCTCTCGGCGTCCAGGGCGCCGACCGACCATAGAAGGCGAAGAGTTCCTCAACGAATCGGCCGATGCGCTCCTCAGGCCGAGTCACCCCAACGAGGACGCTGGCTCCGGGAGGCCTCATGCGGACTGCGTTCTCGGAGGTGCACGCTGGGACCAGCTGATCGAGGCCGGGAAAGTGGCGGTACACCGTACCCAGCGCAACATCGGCCCGCTTCGCAATGTCGGGCCAGGTCGTGCCGAGGATGCCTTTCTCGGCATGGAGAGCTATCGCGGCGTCCACGATCCGTCGGCGAGTCTCTGCGCTGGCGGCGGCCCGGCGCGTCATCCGGTAGGTTCTGGGCGCCATGATTAATTAGATGCATCTTATATCCAATATTTAAGCCGGTCAAGCCGCTTTGAGCCAGCCCGTGCTTTGGAATGCGGTCAAATCAGGGAGATACCGGGCGCTTCTCCAGCTCAGCGCACGTCGACATGAATGACCTCGATCGCGTTGTTTCCATAGCCGAGCCGGTTCCAGGCTGGGACATCGGGTTGCACGTTGCCGGCTGCATCCGTCCCGCGGGCTCGTAGCGTGTGCCGGCCGACCCCGATCTCCTTCCAGTCGAACGACCAGTCCTGCCATTGATAAGGCCCTTTCGGGGGCTCGAGCTGCGCCACATTCCAGTCGCCCTCGCCGGTTAAGCTCACGTCGACCTGCGTTACCGGTCTGGCGCCCGACCAGGCCTTCCCGCGCACGGTGTATCTGTCGGGAGCAATGGTCGCGCCGCGAGCCGGGTCGGTAATGCGGGCGCGCACGCGCATGAGAGTGACGGCCTCGTGGGGTCGATCGGGCCACTGGTACATGTAGTGGCCCGTCTGGAATTCGCCGCCGTGTGGCTCTGTCAGGACGGCGATCCGCTTCAGCCATTTGACGGATGCGACGGCGTACCAGCGGGGCACGATGAGCCGGAAGGGAGCCCCGTGGTCGGGGCTCAGCGGCTCGCCGTTCATCTCGTAGGCGATTAGAATCTCTGCCGCGGGATCGGCTGCATGGGCAAGGGGCAGTGATCGCATGAAGGTCAAGTCGTTTTTGTTGGTCTCCGGAAGGACTGGCTGGAGGAGGTAGGCGCCGCGGTCGGCGCCTGTGAACTGAACTTCGATGCCGTCGGCTGCCGGGTGCGCCCGCTCCAACACCTCATGCAGGAGGGCGCCCGTCCAGCGGGCGGTGGATACTGCGTAGTCACCCCATGGTTCGCCGACGGGCAGCGGTCTCATTTCGAGACGCCCATTCCCCGCGCATTCGAGCGTGACGACGTGCTCGACCGCTGGCATGGCGCGCAGGTCGTCGAGCGTTAGCGTGGTCGGGTTGTCGACCGCCCCGCTGACCTCGAGCCTGCCATCGTGGACCGGCACGGCGAAGTTACTGCGGACGTAATGCAATTCGGTCGGCGTGATGTCTGTGGTGAGGGCCTCCGGCGGAGCTTCAGCATTGAAGGGATCGGGGTGGATCATCCTCAGTGCCATGCGCGCTTCCTGAAGCTCGTCTGCTACTGCCATGACTCAGCCTCCTGGTGGATGGATCGCCCTCGCGTGACGACGCATCAGTAGTCGGGATCCTGAAAAGTCGGGTCGCGACCCGCGTTGAACGCGCCGATGCCCTCGACGCGGTCCGGATGAACCGCCGAGCGCCAGTGCGCCTCCATCATGATTGCAATCGCTTGCTCGATCGGCTCCCCCTCGCCCGTGCGAACGGCCCGCTTGACGGCTTGGACAGCCGTCGGCGAGTTGCTCGCAATCTTCTCTGCGATGCGGTGCGCCGCGTGCATCAGCTCGGCCTGGGGGTAGGTCTCGTTGACCATACCCAGCCGATGTGCCTCCTGCGCGCTGATAGGGTCGCCCGTCATCAGCATCTGCAGGGCCTTGCCAGGAGGAAGCAAGCGCGGAAGCAGCGCCGGCGAACCGCCGCCGGCCGCGAGGCCGATCATCGCTTCAGGCTGACCGAAGGTGGCGTTGTCGGAAGCGATGATGAAGTCGGTGCTCTGGGCGAGCTCGGAGCCGCCGCCATAAGCGATTCCGTTGACGGCGGCGAAGATTGGTTTTCGCAGTTGGCGCACCGTGTAGAGCGTGCGATCGAAGTCTTGACGCTGGCGCAGCCAGTCCTCCTTCGTCATATCCTTGCGCTGACGCAAGTCGCTTCCGACGGAGAAGGCTCTTTCACCAGCTCCGGTAAGGATGACGACGCGGACGGCCGGGCGGACCGCGATCGTCTCGACGATCTCGGTCAGGCGCGCCCCCACCTCGGTCGTGATCGCATTGTCGGCGTGTGGTCGGTTGAGGGTGATGACCGCCACACGCTCGCCGGAGAAGAATTCAACGAGCACAGGATGGTCGGACTCCGCAAGGTCGGACGGCGGTGGGCCGAAGTCGAGGGTCTTCCAGCGGTCGGTTCCGGTGAGGCTCGTGGCCACGTTATCCCTCCTCTCCTCGATCGAGGCTGGTCACGTCTCGAGCTCCGCCAGCCAGCGGAGAGCTCGCAGGCCCGGCGCGAAGCCGTACTCGCCGCCGCGGGTGACGACGAATGCCGGCAGGTTCCGCAGCCGACGCCGGATCGGCTTCTCAGGAACGGTGAAGCCTCCAGATCCATCGTTCGGCCCGGCGAGTGGGTCCTTGTCGATCGGGACGCCGATGAAAATGCCGTTGTTCAGCCATTGCGTCTTTACGAACTCGAATTGGCGCTTGAGGTGCGCGCCAGCGAAAACGAAGATGATGCCCCGGTCGACGCCGTCCTCCTCCAGCACTCCCTCGGGCAGCATCGGGCCGTAACTTGTGCCCCGCCGGATCATGCGGTGGAGGCCGACGTTGACGCTCCCGTCGTTGTCGAGCGCATCTCGCGGGTTCGCGCGCCGCGCGTGCGCGCCTGCCGGGCATTTGAAGCCGCGTAGATCGTCGCGGTAGAGAAAGTCGTTGTTGCGGTGCGGATCGGCACCGAGCTCGGGATCGTCACGGTCCGGGGAGAGGACGAGCGGAGCGCCGCTCTGCCAGCGCCCAACCATCTTGGCGCCCAGCAGTGCCGCACCTTCGCGGTCCTTGGCTTTGGCCTGTAAGTACCGCCGATACGCCGCCACGCGTGTGTGCAGCTTTCGAAAGACGATGTAGGTGCCGTTCCGGCCAAGCACATCAGGGGTCGGCATCGGCGGCAGGCCTGCCGTCTCATCCGGGTATCCGAGGATGAACTCGCCCGCTTTGATCGGCGCTTCATTCGGGTTCGAGCCGGCGATGCCGCTCCCCTCAACGGCCGGCTGCCCGATCCCGTCCTTGAAGCCGAAGGAGGTGCGCCCTGTCGGGAGCTGGTAGCAGTCCTGGCGCCAGATCAATGTGACGCCGGCTAGTTCCTCGAGAGCGCGGCGTGCTCGCGCGAGCGTGGCCTCCAGCCGTGTGCTGTCGGGCGACAGCGCTGCGAGGGCGACGTGGACATCAGGAGTTCCCAGGGGCTTTTCCCAGTGGGCCGGGCTGCTCTCGCCCACGTCGCCCAGCTCGGCCGCACGTGCCGCCATCCCCTGCTTGAACTCCGGTGCAAAGCTGTCGAGTGAGTCCTGCGGTACACCTAACGCCTTCAAACCCTCGTAGGTAAATGCGACGGTGATCCAGGCGTCCCGAGCCGAATCGGTAGACGGCCGGGCTGAATCAACGATCCCAAGCAGGCGCCGGACCAGCTCTCGCCCCGCCGCACGGTTATCGATGCGCAAGAGGAGGTAGGTGCCGACGTAGGGAGACGGTCGCTCGTGCAGGGCGCCACTCTGGATGTCGTCGAGCTCCAGGTTGATGCTCTGTCTCGCGGTCAGGTTATCCACCATCGTCGCCATTGCTACGGATCCTCGGGTCGCGGGGGCGGATCCGGGTTCGGCGGAGCCAGGTAGGGGAAGGCGCGCGATGCGGGCCTCGTCGCACGGTCGACGCCGTCGCGGATGATCGGGCCGTTCCCCGCATTCACGAGCAGCGTGAAGATCGTGTCCATCACGTCGTCGTTAAGCGTCCGGCCACCGCAGCTCTCCCAGCTCTCGCCGCGCCGGTTTGCGAGCTCGATCTCGAGAAACGAGCCATGTTCGGAGTAGGGCTTGGTAAGGTCGACAACGAGGAAGTCGGCCAGCAGGAGGTCGGTCAGTGGATGGCCCCCATTCGCGTCCGCGGGCCAGTCCGTTCTCCCGTCGAGACTGTCCCAGAACACGAGGTTGGCGTTCAGCCGCGCCCGGTAGGCGTGCTGGTAGCACGCTCCGAGGCGGAAGGCGTCCTCCATGTTATAGAGATCGCGGATCTCGAGGTCACGGTTCACCGGGTCGAATTGCTTCGGCGCCAGCATCATGTTCTTCACCTCAGGCCGCCCAACACGTTCGATCCGAACGTTGAATTTGCCGCGCGTCAGCGTCTCGGCGACCACACCGACCAGCTCCACGCCGGCGAGGCGCTCCGCGTGGTCGACCTCGACCACAAGGCTCATCACGTTCTTGCCGTCGAGGAAGATCGAGCCTGGATCGGTGAACGCCAGCTTGCCCGTTGCGATCGTCTCCAGCGCCGCCGGGGCATCCATGATGAACGGATCCCAGCGCGGACCGGCGAAGACTCGAACGCCGTGCGCCGAGCCTCCCTGCTCGTCGTTCACGCTGAAGGAGACCGTCTCGCCGCCGGGTATCGTGCAGGTGCCTTGCTGATAGTGGCCTTGCGCGTCGCCGCCGGGGGCGGAGAACACACAGTCGAAGGCGAACTCTTCAGCCACGACCGCGAACGGCACCGGATGACCCGGCACGCGCGCCGTGAGCGGGTGCAGGCGGAAGCGGTAGACAAGCCCGTCCGAGAAGAAATCCGAGGGCTGGGCGAAGGGGCGGGTGTTCACCACGAGAACGATGTGGCCCGGCCGTTCGGGGCTCGGGAACGCGTAGACGTCTGTGATGTCCGCGATGGGCTCCGCCAGGGCTCGTGGTCCCGAGATGTGGTCCGACATCGGCGCGTCTTGAGGGTCTCCGCAGTCCGCCAGCTAGGCACCGGCCTCGTCCAGCAACGGCTTCAGAGCGCGATGTTGCAGCGCCTCGGCGGCCTTCGGATCGTCCAGCACCTGCTGGAACGCATCATTGACACGCTGCTGCTTGCGGATCTCCATCACGGTGCCACCGTAATTGCGCGCGTACGCGGCCGCGGTCTCCTGGGCACCGTAGATGAGCGCCTTCAGAGCGGCGAGGTCTGGAAGGCCTTCGTAGCCCTCGACGTGTCGGAAAATGACGTCGAAAAGCGCCAGTGTCGGCCCGGAGGTGAAGAAGTCCTCCATGTAGGCGTCCCACGGACCGTCGAAGCTCGTAACAAACGCAAGCCGTGTGTCGTTGTCGAAAAGGACGAACCTCGCTTCGTGGATCGTCGCCACGGCCATCCCATAGTCACCAGGTCGGTATCCCGGAGTGTCCTGCAGCGCCCGAAGTGCCTCTCGCAAGCCCTCTTCCTGTCCCAGCTTGACATGGAAGAACAGGCTGAATTCACTCGTCGGCCCAACGCTCAGGCCCGGTCGGGTCGTTTCTGTAAGCGATGTCGGCATTCGTTCCTCCAATAGATCTCACTGCTTTCCTCCAGTCACGATCCAACTGACGCGCGGCGCGGGGAAGTGCCGAAAGGAGTGCTAAGGCTAGGTCCCGAGTCCACGCCATCCCGGGACGACGCCCCATTCTGGTGATCTTGGATTCGGGATACGGCGGAAGCGGGACGGTCAGCCTGACCTTGCGCTT
>Ga0209689_1001645_pt1 | contig 16708 bp, 16 predicted proteins | sample GraSoiAngelo_149_FD_187119 | JGI IMG/M metagenome (GOLD analysis project Ga0209689, IMG submission 187119) | Grasslands soil microbial communities from the Angelo Coastal Reserve, California, USA - 14_1009_09_30cm (SPAdes) (version 2) | ecosystem: Environmental > Terrestrial > Soil > Grasslands ...
GGCGCACACGCGCGCTTAACTATTTCGCGCTGTGCGACTCGGCCGTCCTCCGACCAGATGAGCGGACCGGTGCGTTGGAGCTAGGCTGTTCCGCGGCGATGGACGAGCGCGAGCGTGCGTGGCGTAGCGAATTCCCGATTACGGATCGCTTCAATTACCTGAACAATTGCTCGCTGACGCCGCTCCACCGCCGCGGCCGCAAGGCGATCGAGCGCTTCGCCTCCGAATGGACCGAGCAGGGCGGGCGCGCCTGGTACGACCACTGGATCGGCGAGTACGAGGCGCTTCGCGAGGACCTTGCGGGCGTGCTCGGAGCCTCCGTCAACGAGATCGCGATCGAGCCGAACGTTTCGGCGGGCCTGGTGGGCATCGCGAGCACGTTCGACTACGCCAGGCGGCCGAAGGTCGTCGTGTCCGACCTCGATTTCCCCACCGACGGACACGCGTTCCTTGCTGTCGCCGACCGCGGCGCCCGCGTCGAATTCGTCCGTAGCCCCGACCGCGTGCGCGTACCGCTCGAGCTCTTCGAACGCGCGGTCGACGATCGCACCGCCGCGGTGTGCACCGGGCACGTGTACTTCACGACCGGCTGGATCCAGGACATCCGCGCGCTCGCGCAGATCTGTCACCGGAAGGGTGCGGTCCTGGTGGTCGACGCGTATCAGTCCATCGGCGCGATCCCGTTCGACGTCGCCTCGAGTGGCGTCGACTACCTCGTGGGCGGGACGCTGAAATGGCTCATGGGCGGCCCGGGTATCGCGTTCCTCTACGCCCGCGGCAGCGTCGCCGAGCGTGCGCGTCCGAGCGCGGTCGGTTGGTGGGGCGTGAAAGAGCCGTTCGCATTCGACGTGGAGCACCTGGATTACGGCACGGGTGCGCGGCGCTTCGAGTACGGGACGCCGGCGGTCGCCGCGATCTATGCGGCGCGCGCCGGCCTCGAGCTCGTCGCAGAGATCGGGATCGAAAAGGTGCGCGAACGGCACAAGCTCCTCTCACAGCGTCTGGTCGACGGCGCTCTCGATCAGGGCTGGACCATCCGGTGCCCGCGCGACGCGGAGGAGCGCACGCCGATCGTGACGCTCGAACACCTTGACCCCGCAGCCGCGGTGACCGCGCTGCGAGCCGCCGGAGTCATCTGCGACAACCGTCCCGGTCTGATACGTCTGTCGCCCCACTACTTCAATACGCTCGAGGAGATGGATCGCGCGCTCGCGCTGCTCGAACCGCTCCGCGTCGCGCACGCCGTGGCCTGAGCAGACCGCTCCACCCCGTCCGGATCGTCGTCTGGACGGCCCTCATCCTCTTCCTCGGCCTTCCGAGCTATGCGCTGCGGCTGAGCGGCTTCGGCGGTCTCGCGCCCGATTTCTTCTTCCTGTACTCGAGCGCGATCCTCGCGATCTCGTTCGACGCCGTCCTGCTGCTCGTCGTACTGCTGATCGCACGTGGGCTCCCATTCCGTGAGACTTTCGGGCTGCGCGCGCCCGCCTCGTGGGGCCGTGCTTTGCTCATCGGCGCCGCAACACTTGTCGCCGCGTACGCGGTCTCGTATCTCGAGGCGGGCCTGGTCTCCGGCACCGGCCGCGAGCAGGGCGTTCCGGAGTTCTGGGATCCCGCGCGCATCGGCGAGTGGGCTGCGAATCTGTTCGCGATCGCCGTCTTCGTGCCGATCTTCGAGGAGCTGCTCTGCCGCGGCCTCGGTTTCTACCTCTTCGAACCGTTCGGCGCGCTGATCGCGGTCCTCACCACGGCCGTCGCGTTCACGCTGGCGCATGGCGTGATCTTGGACATACCCGTGATCCTGGTGACCGGCATCGGTCTCGGCTACATGCGCGCAGCGACGCGGAGCATCTATCCGTGCATCGCGCTCCATGGTTTCTTCAATGGGTTCGGTCTCGTGGTCGCGGCGGTCGTCGCGCGGGGTTAGGCCCGCCGCAGGGCCGCAACAGCGGCGATGAGGTCTCCGCCCGGATCGACGAAGTCGCTCCTTCGCGCCGCCGCCCGTTCGCCGGCGAGGACGTGCGCGCGCAATCGTTCTTCGGGCAGGAGTGGATCGGCGAGGTTGGCGGGGTCGTGGTCGATCCCGTACGCCTCTTTGATGCGCCTGCGCGTCTCCGCCCACCGCACGATCGCGTCGCGGTCGGGCTCGCTCAGAGCGGCGTACGCCTCGAGGTCGTTGAGCGCGTCACGATAGGGGAGGAGTCGCCGGCGCTCCGTACCGCGCGGATGCTCGCGTGCGAGCGCGACCTCTTTCGTACCGATCATCGAAACCATCGTACGGACCGGGATCAGGACGGCGCGTAGCCCGGTTGGGTGACATGATGCGCCGCAATCGGCTGTTACCGTGGGTCTGTGACAGTCGCGGCGGCCGGCATCTACCTCGCGTTCGACGGAGGACCCGACGGGTCGAAGGCCGACGATGCCGGGATCGGTCCGTACGACGAGATTGTCCTCCGCGGCGCACGCGCCGTCGGAGAACGAGCGGGTCTCGGCAAGGTCATCGCGCTCCGGAGCTCGGCGGGAAGCTGGCGCGACGCCGAGTCCTCCTCGAGCGAGTCGGATCAAAAGGGGGCCATCGGGCGCGGCGACCTGCGTCTCAGTGCGGGAAGCGACAAAGTCCTCGTCCGCTTCTCCGACGACGAGGTCGCTGGTCAGGTGGCCGTTCCGGACCTCGGGCCGTTCGCTCGGGTCCTTGTCGGCACGCATGAGGTACGCGGGGATGAGCAGACCCTCGCCGTTCGCGTCTCGCGAATCTCGCCGTGGCAGCTCACGGACAGAGCCGGAGCCCCCTTCCAAGGCGCGATCAGAGAGGCCCTCGTTTTCGTGGCGACGGGCCATCCGGTGCCGGGCCATCCACGACAGGTTGCGATGACCAGCGAGCCTCTGCGCTCGCGGCCTGAACCGTCGGCGGCGGCGGATGCCCCGAAAGTGCCAACAAGTTTTGCGCCCGATGATGACGCCCCGCCTTCCGTCTGGGTCGAGCGCGAGCGGCGGGCGCCGAATATCTACATCTCGCGTCCCGACCCGAAGCGCTAGGCGCTCTCGGACGGGCTGACCGTTCGCGCGGCTGCGATGTAGAGGACGATCGCCGCAGCACCGATCGCGAACACCGGCGAAAAATAGGCCACGACCTCCAACGGGCCGATGAAGTTCGTGCCCCGCGCCTGGGCCACCTGACTCACGAAAAGCGGCAGGGATAGGAGCGCGAACTCGGCGGCGATCACCAGCACGACGATCGCGAGCGTCCGCCACGTTCGCGTCGCGCGGCGAACGACCGTATATCCAACGGCGACACCCGCGGCGATTGCGAGCGCCAGAACAGAGACTGGCCACACGGGCGACCCAACGGTGGCGGGTCCAAGGATCAGATTGAGGACCCCGCCGCCGAAGGTTTCAATGAGCGTGAAGATCCCGGCCGCCTCCAGGGTTGGATTCCGATCGCCCGGGCCAGTGCGCAGCCACCGCACCAGCGCGATCGCGACCGCCACCCCAAAGAGCTGCGGCCAGAGCGCGATCACGTAGCCCCCGACTGAACACAGCTGCCCCCCGAGGGCTGCAAAGCCGCCGAGCTCGCCACAGAAGCGGAGCTGACCCGTGAGACCGAGAAGCCTCTCGAGGACCAGGACTCCCACGTAACCAGCCACGGCGGTCCGCCCTCCGCCAACCCACGCGACTGCGAGCGCTGCGGCCGTCCCCGCGAGGCCCGCGAGCTCGAACGGGGTGGGAAGCGGCGTCTCACGGTTGGTCAAACGAATCAATAGCGAGACCAGGATCGTGACGACCGCCGACGCGAAGAACCCTGCGCCGAACGCCGCCGGCACCGACCAAAAGGGCGAGGCACGCGCGATACGTGGATGCGGTATGGCACGCGCGAGCGTGATGACTTCGGGGAATTCACGACGCAGTCCGTCGAGCATCGGCGCCCCTATTCTGGCTCCATGGCAATGGAGACCGGTAACGAGCGCGACGTCCTGGTCCTCGCCAAGACGATCTCGGCAAACGAGTTTCCCGTCGAGCGATCGGGCGTCATCGCGCAGGACCGGGCCAGTGGCGCGCTCCTGCGCCTCGCGCCGTTTCCCTGGAAGGGCGCCGACACCGACCCGCCGGTCCAGCGCTGGGCGTGGCTTCAGCTCGGCGCGTCGCGTGACGAGCGCGATCCGCGGCCGGAGACCTACATCGTGCAAGGAGAGATCCTTCCGACGGGCTACGTCGAGGCGAAGGACGGATGGCGTTTGCGATGGCCGTTCGTGCGGCCGCATCTGCTCGGGTCGGTAAAGGCACTCGTCGAGCTATCCCGGGCGCGCGCGACAACCATGGGGTTCGTTCGGCCCCAGCCCGACATCGACATCATTCAGCTTCCGCTCCGTCTGCGGTTCCGCTGCGCGAGCGACGAGTGCGACGCGACGCACGAGCTGCCGGTGCTGGACTGGGAGCTGCACTCCCTGGCGCAGGCGACACGTTCGAAGTACGGCCCCGCGTGGGCGACGAAGTTCCGCGAGACATGGGGCGCGGGTCTATCGGAGCGGTACGACGTGCATCTTTTGCTCTCGGCCTACGCGCAGGCCCCGACCAAGCTCTACGTCGCCGGGCTTTTCTATCCGCCGAGGGTTGCTGAGGACGCGCACGAGCACGTACATCACGTCGAGCATCGCCGCCACCAGAGCTGATCAGACCTTGCCGACGAGCTCCTTGGGTGTGTCGTGGCGGTCGAGGCCGAGCTCCCCGGGCTTGCCCGCGTACCCGTGCGGAAAGATCCGCAGCAGCAGATATGTCCCCGTCGTCGGATCGTCAGAGCGCTCGACGACGAGCGATGGTCCCCAGCGCGAGTCGAAGCGCTCGCCGACGTCGGGCTTCGTCTTCGCGAAGTCGAAGCCCTCCTTGTCCCACTGCAGCACGGCGTAGCTCCGAACGACGCGCTCCTCGTCGCCGCCCTCGTCGGGACGCCAGCGGTGTTCGGCCGGATGCTCGCGCTGGCAGACGGCCGGGGAGCCGGAGTGGAGCAGGACCCACTTGTAGACGTCAGCATCCTTCGACTGTGCGCCCTGGGGATACGCTTCCCGGTGCAGCTTCTCGCCGACGGTGCAGAGGTAGTAAAAAAGCATGTGGGGAGCAGGATAGCCAGAGATGGAGCCGCGCACGATCACGGTGGAGGGTCTCCGGACGCGCGTCCTTGTCGAGGACGGCGGTACGGATCGCGAGCCGATCGTTCTCGTACACGGAGTTGGCGGCTGGGCCGAGAACTGGCGACCCGTCATGCCTGCCCTCGCCTCGACGGGACGTCAGGTCATCGCGCTCGATCTTCCGGGCTTCGGACAGAGCGAGGCGCCCCGGCGTGTCCGCTACTTCGGACCAGAGGAGGCGTTCTATCCACGGTTCGTCATCGCCGCGATGGATGTTCTTGGGATCGAGCGCGCGCACATCGCGGGGAACTCGATGGGTGGCGCGATCGCCTACATGACTGCGGTGACCGCGCCGATGAGGACGCGCTCGATCGTCCTCGTAGCCCCGGGCGGTCTCGGGCGCGATGTCGCCTTCTTCCTGCGAGCATGCTCGCTCCCCGGATTCGGTCTGGTCGCACGGCTTCCCCGACCGCGCCGCGCCGCGCGCGACGTTCTGCGCACGTGCTTCTACGACGCGGGGCGCATCACACCCGAGCTCTACGAAGAGGCTGAGCGCTACGGCAACAGCTCGTTCCCCGAATTCGTCCGCGCGCTCTCGGCGGGGGTCGGCATTCGCGGCGTGCGGCGCTCGCTGCGCGATGCGTGGGTGGCCCGTTCCGCGCTCTACACCGGTCCGGCTCTCGTGGTGTGGGGACGTGAGGATTTCGTGCTCCCGCTTCGGCACCTTGGCGACGTGCACGCCACGCTGCGTCAGGCGCAGATCGCATTGATCGATCGCTGCGGTCACATGCCCCAGGCAGAGCGCCCCGACGAGTTCCTCGCCGCGACGCTTCCATTCCTCGACCGCGCGGAGCAAGCCGCGGCGGCCTAGTGGCCCGGAACTGGCAACATTGAAGGTGGATGAAGACGGGCACTCGCCCCGATATCGCGGTAACCACTCCTAAAGCGAAGCTCCGCCTTAGCGCTCAGGACGTCCTTTCTGACTATCGGCTCGCGGTCCGCAGCCGGGCGGCCAGCGAGCTCTCGAGGCGCGAGGTCCTGGTGGGGAACGCGCCCTTTGGCATCTCCGGGGAGGGCAAAGAGGTCGCCCAGCTCGGCATGGCGCGCGCGTTCCGGCCGGGCGATTGGCGGTCGGGCTACTACCGGGACCAGACCTTCATGTTCGCCGTCGGCTTGGCGGATCTCTCTCAGTACTTCGCGCAGCTCTACGCGGACCCGGACGTCGTGCGCGACCCGAACTCGGCAGGGCGCCAGATGCTCAGCCACTTCGCGACGCGCACGCTCGACGAACGAGGGCGGTGGAAGGATCTGCTCACCGCCGGGCAGTCCGCGTCCGAGCTTTCCCCGGTCGGCGCGCAGATGCCTCGCTCGGTCGGGCTGGCCTGGGCGTCGCGGCTGTACCGCGAATCGCCGGCCGCACGTGCGGTCGCTCGCGGATTCTCGCGCGGCGGCGACGAGGTCTGCTTCGCCACGATCGGGAACGCCGGCACGAGCGAGGGGGTCTTCTGGGAGAGCCTGAACGCCGCGGGAGTCCTGCAGATCCCGCTGGTCATCTCGGTCTGGGACGACGGATACGGGATTTCGGTGCCGAACGAGTTCCAGACAACGAAGGGCTCGATCTCGGCGGTGCTCGAAGGGTTCCGCCGGGAGGACGGCGGGACGGGCGTCGATCTCTACACCGTGAAAGGCCACGATTACATCGCGTGCTGTGACGTTTACCAGCTCGCGGCCGATCGCGCCCGCCGCGAGCACATCCCAGCGGTCATCCATGTGACCGAGATGACCCAACCGCAGGGGCATTCGACGAGCGGCTCGCACGAGCGCTACAAGTCGAAGGAGCGTCTCCGCTTCGAGATCGAGTTCGATCCGATCCGGCGCATGCGCGAGTGGATCGTTCGCGAGGAGATCGCGGATGTGGCGACGCTCGACGAGCTGGAGCGCGAGCTGCGCACCGAGGTGGAGCGAACCCGCGAAGAAGCCTGGGACGCGTACCAAGCACCGATCCGCGCTGAGCGCGAACAAGCCCTGGCGATCGTCGAGGCCGTCGCCGCGGACGGTCACGCCGACCTCGATGCCGTCCTTGAAGAGCTGCGGTCCGCTGAGCCGCCGAGCCGGCGTCTCATCGCGTCGACGGCGCGCCGCGCTCTCGTCGCACTTCGCGGGCGTGAGGGATCCGCTCGCGATGAGCTCGCCGCCTTCGTCGAGTCATACGCGAAACAGAACGACGAGCTCTTCAACTCGCACCTGTACAGCAGATCCGCGGAATCTCCGCTCCGGATCGGCGCGGTCGCGCCGGTCTACCCCGGTGATGCCGATGCGGTGGACGGCAGGATGGTCCTCTTGCGCTGCTTCGACGCGAATCTCGCGCGCGATCCGCGCATCCTCATCCTCGGCGAAGATGTCGGCAAGCTCGGCGACGTGAACCTCGTATTCGAAGGTCTGCAGGCGAAGCACGGCGAGCAGCGCGTCATCGACACCGGCATCCGCGAGGCGACCATCCTCGGGCAGGGGATCGGCGCGGCTCTGCGGGGCCTCCGGCCGGTCGTGGACATCCAATACGTCGACTACCTCCTCTACGCGCTCGAGCTCGCATCCGATGACCTCGCGACCCTGCATTGGCGCACCCGCGGCGGACAGAAGGCGCCCGTTCTCATCCGAACGAAAGGTCACCGCTTGCAGGGCATCTGGCACACGGGATCGCCGATGGCCACGATCATCTCGTCGCTGCGCGGGCTCCACGTCGCCGTCCCTCGCGATATGACCCGCGCGGCCGGCCTCTACAACACGCTCTTGCGAGGCGACGACCCGGCCCTCCTCATCGAAGTGCTCTCCGGTTATCGGCTCAAGGAACGCCTCCCGGACAACGTGGGCGAGTTCACGATCCCGCTCGGCGTCACCGAAACGATCCGCAGAGGCTCTGACGTGACGCTCGTGACGTACGGGGCGCTGTGCCGCATCGCGATGGAAGCCACCGCCGATCTCGCGAATGTCGGCATCGAGACGGAGGTCGTCGACGTACAGACGCTTCTGCCGTTCGATCGCGATCATTCGATCGCCGAGTCGGTCGAGAAGACGGGGGCCCTGCTCGTCGTCGACGAGGACGTGCCGGGCGGTGCGTCCGCGTACATCGTGCGCGAGGTCGTCGAGACACAGGGCGCGATCGATCACCTGGACGTCGGACCGCGCACGCTCACGGCGGCCCCGAACCGTGTGGCCGTCGGGAATGACGGAGACTATTTCTCGAAGCCGAATCGCGAGGACATCTTCGAGGCCGTCTACGCGATCATGCGCGAGCGCCGACCCGACGATTTTCCGCCGATCATGCCGGAGCGGCGCTCGTGATCAAGACGAACGTCCAGGCGGTGCACGACACGCTCCAGAGCGAGTTCCGGCGTGACGATCGGCTGATCCTGCTGGGCGAGGACGTCGGCGTCAGAGGTGGCGTGTTCCGGGTATCGGACGGTTTTATCGAGGAGTTCGGGGCCGATCGGATCATCGACACGCCGGTCGCGGAATCGAGCATCGTCGGCGTCGCCATCGGCGCCGCCCTCGGTGGCCTCGTACCGATCGCCGAGATGCAGTTCGCGGATTTCAGCGCGCCGGCCTTCGAGCAGATCGTCGACGAGGCCGCGCGGATGCGCTATCGGTCCAATGGCGCGTGGGGCGTTCCGATGGTGATCCGCATGCCCTGGGGCGGTGCGATCCACGGGGCGCTCTACCACTCGCAATCGGTCGAGGCCTTCTATGCACACGTGCCTGGACTCAAGGTCGTCGTCCCATCGACTCCCTACGACATCACGGGCATGCTCCGCAGCGCGATCCGCGATCCAGATCCGGTGATCTTCCTCGAGCACAAGGCGACGTACCGGTCAGTGAAGGGCGAGGTCCCCGACGGCGACTACACCGTGCCGCTGGGCCCGGCGCACGTGAAGCGCGAAGGTACCGACATCACGGTCTTTGCCTACGGCTTGATGCTCCATCACTCCCTCGCGGCGGCCGAAGCCCTCGCCGCCGACGGTGTATCGGTGAACGTCGTGGACCTCCGCAGTCTCCGGCCCCTCGATGTGGCGACGATCCTTCGGGAAGCGCGGAAGACCGGAAAATGTTTGGTCGTTTATGAGGACAACCGCTTGTTCGGCGCTGGGGCAGAGATCGCCGCTCTCATCGCCGAGGAGGCGTTCAGCGATCTGGACGCTCCAGTGATGCGCGTCGGCGGGCCAGAGGTGCCCGCGATGCCTTACAACAAACCACAGGAAGACTGGTTCATGCCCGATCCGGCGAAGATCGCGGCCAAGATGCGCGAGCTGGCCGCGTACTAGTAGGGGAATGTCATGGCTTTTGAGCTGAAGATGCCCAAGCTCGGCGAGTCCGTCACCGAAGGCACGATCGGGAAATGGCTGAAGCAGCCTGGGGACAAAGTGAACAAGTACGACCTGCTCGTCGAGGTCCAGACCGACAAGGTCAACACCGAGATCCCGTCGCCCGTCGCGGGGACGCTCAAGGAAGTCAAGGTCGAAGAAGGCCAGACTGTCCCGATCGGGACGCTCCTCGCCGTCTTCGAGACCGCCGATGGAGAGGCGGCGGCCCAGCCATCTGCAGCGTCAGCGGCGCAGCCGCAGGCCGCGACTCAGCCGCAGCCGTCAGCGCCTCAACCGCAGCCGCGTGCGGCTCAACCGCCGAAACCCTCTCAACCCGGCGGAGCCCAGGCACCGACGGGCCCGGGCGCCCCCGCCGGGCGGGGGCCCTCGGCGGTTGAGCCGCCTCGTCAGCCGCAAGCTCCGTCTGCCCAGCGCGCCGCGCCTCCGCCACCTCAAAGTGCGTCCCCCGCTTCCCAATCCTCGGGGGCCGCGACCGCAACGGCGGAGCGTCCCGATCTCTCCGATGTGAGAGCCACGCCCGCGGTGAGAAAGCTCGCGGGCGAGAACGGTATCGATATCTCGCAGATCGAAGGCACCGGTCTCGCCGGGCGGGTATCGCGCAAGGATGTCGAGGACTTCATCGCGCAACGCCAGTCGTCACAGCAGCAGGCCGCGGCGCGTGTCGTTCCGGCACAACCGCAAGCGCCGTCGCAAACGGCCCCCGCGCGCCAGGCACCGGTCCCCTCGCTCGCGGGAGACGAGCTTGTCCCGCTCTCGCAGATGCGTCGCGCGATCGCGAACAACATGGTCCAGGCCTGGAGCGCGCCGCATGCGCACGCCGTGATGGAAGTCGACATGACCGACCTGATGCGCTACCGCGATCGCGTCAAGCACGAGTTCCAGGAGCGCGAGGGCTTCGACCTCTCGCCCGCGGCGTTCATCGCGAAAGCGGTGGTCGAGGCGCTACGCACGGTGCCGTCGGTCAACTCGAGCTGGACGGACCAGGGACTCATTCGCCACCGCGAGCTGAATCTGGGCTACGCCGTCGCGCTCGGTGAGGACGGCCTCATCGTTCCGGTCATCAAGGACGCCGACGGCAAGAGCCTCGCGGGTCTGATGCGGTCCATCCGTGACGTCGTCGATCGCGCGAAGGCTCGGCGCCTCACGCTCGACGATCTGTCGGGTGGCACCTTCACCCTGAACAACACCGGTCCGCTGGGGACGACCGTCTCGAGCCCGATCGTGCCCCCCGGCCAGGCCGCGATCCTATCGTCGGAGTCGATACGCAAGCGGCTTGTCGTGACCGACGATGACGCGATCGCCATTCGCCAGATGATGAATATCGTGATCGGGTTCGATCACCGCGTCGTCGACGGGTCGACCGCGGCGCGCTTCCTTGCCGCGGTGCGCGACTGGCTCCAGACCGTCGGCACGTCGGTGCCGGTCTATTGATGAGATGAGACGAGCGACGAGCGGCTTTGCCGGAAGGAGCGAGACCGTCAGCCCTGAGCGTGTCTCCCCGGTCGCTTCGCGCTCCGCTACGCGTCCAGGGGCCCCTGCCCCTGAGCCGGGAGATTGAGCTGATGGCCGAGCTCGCGCCGATCAAATTCGAAATGCCCGGCGAGGTCGAGCGCCCGCGCTCGCGAGGGCGGAGCGCCGCGAACACTCTGGTTCCGATCGACCGGGCGCGGCCCGATTGGCTCAAGGTCCGCCTCCCGATGGGACCCGAGTACGAGAACCTGCGCCGGCTCATGCGATCGAAGTCGCTTCACACGGTGTGCGAGGAGGCTCACTGCCCGAACATGGCGGAGTGCTGGGGCGCGGGGACCGCGACGTTCATGATCCTTGGCGATACGTGTACTCGGTCGTGCGGCTTTTGCGCCGTCAAGACCGGGCGTCCAGGGATCGTCGACCTCGACGAGCCGGCGCGGGTGGGCGCGGCGGTCGCGCAGATGGCACTCGGTCACGCCGTGGTCACGAGCGTGAACCGCGACGAGCTGCCCGACGGCGGCGCATCGCTCTTCGTGGCGACCATCCGGGAGATCCGCGCTCAGTCTCCGGGGACGACGGTCGAGGTCCTCATCCCGGATTTCACGGGTGACCCCGCCGCCCTCGACGCGGTGCTCGCGGAACGGCCGGAGATCCTGAACCACAATGTCGAGACGGTCGAGCGCCTCTACTCGCGCGTGCGACCCCAGGCGCGCTATCCGCGTTCGCTCGCGGTGCTGCGCCGTACCAAGGAGCGCGCCCCGGAGCTGGTCTGCAAGAGCGGGATCATGGTGGGCCTCGGGGAAGCGCATGACGAGGTGGTCGCGACGATGCGCGACATCGCCGCGCAAGGGACCGACGTGTTGACCATCGGCCAGTACCTCCGTCCGTCGCCGACGCATCTACCGATCGAGCGCTATTGGACTCCCGCGGAGTTCGCGGCGCTTCACGACGAGGGGATGACGATGGGCTTCCGTCATGTCGAGTCGGGACCGCTCGTCCGCTCGTCGTATCACGCGGAGCGACACGTCCGCCTTGGGTAGATCGCTGCACGTCAGCTGGCTTGGACGTGTCCCCTACGTGGACGCGTGGCGACTGCAGGAGGCGGTGGCGACGCGCGTGCGCAACGCCGGCGCGGAGCGACTTTTGCTCCTGGAGCATGATCCCGTGTACACGATCGGCCGGCGCGGGACGACCGATCACCTTCTTGTCGGGCCCGACGTCCTGCGCGCGGCGGGCGCGTCGGTCTACCGCGTCGATCGCGGCGGCGACATCACGTACCACGGCCCGGGTCAGCTCGTCGGTTATCCCATCACCACGCTCGTGGACGGGGCCGATCTGGTCGCGTACGTCCGCGCGATCGAAGACGCCTTGCGCGACGCACTCCGAAGCTACGGCGTTGCCTCCCGCACCGAGCGAGGCAAGACCGGGGTGTGGGTCGATCTGCCAAACGGCCGGCCTGCGAAGATCGGTGCCATCGGCGTACGCGTGTCGCGCGGCGTGACCACGCACGGCTTCGCGCTCAACGTCTCGACCGACCTCGCCGCTTTCGAGCGGGTCCTCCCCTGCGGGTTCCAGCACGAGGTCGCCTCCCTCGAACGCCTCGGCGTGTCAGCGGACGTTTCGGAGGTGGGGGAGCGGTGCGGTCGTGCGCTCGCCGACCGGCTCGGATGTGCTCTCGTCATCGACACGTCGGTCGAACCGCCACGTGATGCGGAAATCCCCATCGACGCGCCGGTTCGCGCGGCGCTCGACCTTCTCGCGGAGCCGGTGCCTGCCTAATTCCGCGCGTTGCGGATGAGCGCTCATGCGTTTGCAGTAGTCGGCTGCCATGCGGCCGTATGGTCCTGGGACGGCACCCACCCGGACGGGTGACCGAACGCGCTATGGAGACACGCAGAACTCGACATAACGTTAGGCCTACGGTGGGAATGAAATTTAGCAAACCGGCGATCACGAGGACCCTCGGTGACGAGCCGATGGTCACCCTCGACGCGTTGGCGCTCACGCAGCGCATCGGGAGCATCTCGCACGCCGAAAAGCCGGTGACCTCTCCGATCTACCAGTCACTCGCGGAACGCCAGCAGCCGTACGAGGCGAAGTGGCGGAGGGCGCTCCGGCCTCGCTAGCTGACGCGCTCGCCGCGGTGGTAGACGCGCCACACGCGCCAGAGCACCGCCGGATCCGAGAGCGGATCTCCGTGCACGAGGACAACGTCCGCCGGGCCACCCTCCCGAATCGTTCCGGCGTCCTTGATCCCGAGGAGCTCGCCTCCGATCCACGTCGCTGACGCGAGCGCTTCATGGGGCTCGAGCCCGGCGCGCACCAGCATCTGGACCTCCCACGCGAGATGACCCGGCCGGACCGAGCCGCCGCCGAAGTCGCTGCCCGTCGCGATGCGCACGCCGGCTTTCTTCGCGGCGCGTACCGCGCCGAACGCCTGGTCGAGAAGGGCGACACTCGCCGCCTTGGTGTCGGCGAATCGACCGCCATCGGTCGCGGCGAAGCCGATGAAGCTATCGAGCACGCTGAGTGTCGGCACGAACGTCGTGTGCCCGGCCATCTTCGCCGCCGTGGCGGCGTCGACGCCGAATCCGTGCTCGATCGAGTCGACGCCCGCCTCTACTGCGACCGCGGCGCCTTTCCCCTGCGCGTGCGCGGTGATCCGCTTCCCGCGTTCGTGGACCGCGCCGACCGTCGGCTTGAGCTCGTCGGCGGTGAATGTGACCTCGTCGCCGGTGCGACCGGTGTCGACCGCGATCTTTACCAGATCGGCGCCCGCCTCCATCTCGGCGATGGCCGCTCGCCGCAGCTCGTCCGCTGAATCGACGAAGACGACGAACGGCGGGAACTTGTCGCGTCGCGCGAGCCACGTCCCGGCCGCCACGATCGTCGGGGCATTGGTCTGCCCGCGGTGGGTGTCGCGGATGCGGATGTTGAGACGGTGCGGCGCACCGACGTCGCGTGCGCTCAGGATCCCCATGCGCGCCAGATCGTGTGCCGCTTCCGCTCCTCGAGCGATGAGGTCGGCTTCGGGATCGTCGAACCGCGCTATCCAGTTCGCTCCGCCGAGCCCCGTGAAGTGCGCGTGACAGTCGACGAGGCCGGGAATGATGGTCGCTCCGGACGCATCGACGATCTCGGCGCCGTCCGGATCGGGGGCGCCGCCATCGGGACCGAGGTACGAGACGCGGCCGTCGCGCATGAGGATGGAGATACCGCGGCGCAGCGCCGGCGAACGACCGTCGGCAAGTGCCGCGCCGCGAAGGAGGGTCGCCGTCGGCGCTATTTGGTCTTCCTGCCGATGGTGCGGATGAAGGTCTCGATGGGAATGGCCGAGAGCGTCTCGATCTGGACCGTGCCGCGCGCGCCGAGACCGACGGAGACACGCGAGATGGTCTCGTTGTCCTTCGCCTCAACAATGTTGACGAAGTCGTAACGCCCGAGCGTCGCGTACTGTGCGACCACGCGGGCGCCCATCGCTTCGATCTCTTCGTTGACCTTCTTTATCCGGCGCGGGTTCGATTGAAGCGTCTTGACGCCAGCGGCGGTCACTTTCGTGAGAAGGACATACGTCGCCACGATGCTCCCTCCAGCCCCATACTCGAACGCGAGCATATGCCGACGTTCACTCGGGCTCAGGCCGAGGCCCTTCTCCCCAAAGTGCGTCCTCTCCTCGAAGACCTTCAGCGCCGCAAGGCGTCATACGACAGGCGTCCCACCGATCCGGTCGCGAAGGAGATCAACGCGCTCCTGCTCGAGATCGCGCATTTCGGCGTCGACGTGAAGGACCCCGACCAGGGGCTGATCGATTTCCGTGCGATGCGCCGCGGCCGAGAGGTCTTGCTCTGCTGGAAGCTCGGCGAGGGCGATCGCATCAGTTACTGGCACGACGTCGAGACGGGGTACGCGGGCCGCAAGCTCATCGAAGACTAGGGCTTGTCGCGTCACGCGACGCGATCGCGTCTTCGGTCTGTGACGCGACATCCGGCGCTGATCGTCCGGCCCAAAGTGACCGACAGTCCTACCGCGCACCGGCCTGGCCTGGCGTTAATCAGACGAGCCGACAAGCGACGAAAGGGGGTCCGACGGTCGAACGGATCGGCTCCTAAATAGGGAGGAGAGGGGCGGGAGGTCCTCGTGGGACGAGTCCTATCCGCACTCATCACGATCGCGATCGCTTCCGCACCGGCATTCGTCGCGGGCGCCTACGTCGTGGCTCCAGCGGTGACGACGACCGCGGCCACCGACAGCGGCGCGAAGACGGCCACGGCGAACCTGACGACGACCCAACAAGCCGCGACGACCACAACGGCGAACACCACTACTACGACGACCATCGCCACGGCCGGCGTCACGACGACCGGCAACGGCGCTCCCAGCGGCGCGCACTACAACCTGAACATCATCGGCGTATCCAAGGACAAGACGGCCACGATGACGATCGGCGACGGCCACCGCATCTTCGTCCAGCTCAACGGCGGAGAGGACGCCGTCAGCCTGAACGGAAAGCTCGCCAATCAGTTGAACAAGGTCAACAAGATCATGCTGCAGCCGGCGCCCGCCGGTGAGAGCTTCCAGGTCTTGGACGCGAACGCGACCGACAGCAACGGTGCACTCTTCCAGCTTCCAGCCGACGTCTCAGGGACATGGACCGTGTGGGCTCGAGCCCTCGGAAAACCGGGCGGCAAGTCAAACACCACGACCTGCGCGACGACCGCCGGCGTCGATGGGGTATTCGGTACCGCGGACGACGAGATCGTCTGCTCCCTTTCGACGCTCTCCATGGAACGGACGAAGGGCAAGCAGACCTTCGTGAACGTCTCGGCGGAGCTCCTCTTCATCACCATCACCGTCGACCCCACTGCCAACACCGCGCTCGCGGCATGCCTCGGCGTGACCACTACTACCGACGTCACGCTCTCGCTCTTCAACGGTTGCCTTCAGAACTACTTCTGGAACTACGACAACCAGGGTCTCAAGCTCCTTCAGCTCCGGTTCTATCCCAAGAGTGCGGTAGGCGGTTGACGATCGCGTTCTGATCAATCGACTCTTTCGAGCTCACGACGAGGCCGGGCAGCTCTGCCCGGCCTCGCGCACATTTGTGCGACAGCGTTCGCACATTTTGACGACGGCTTCGCACGTTTGGAGGACAGACACGCACGACGTGTTCTGCCTAAATCTCGGGGTTGGAGAATCACGACCTCGCCTGGGCCGCGGGATTCTTCGACGGCGAGGGTTGGGCGAACCGCCAGCGGCGCGGCGTGAACTCGCGGATCAATCAGGCAGGGCTCGACGGTGTTCCCGAGGTGCTCACTAAGTTCCACCGGATCGTCGGCGTCGGGCGCATTCACGGCCCGGTCATCGTCGAAGGCAGGCAGCCTCTGTATTACTGGGACGCCACCTCCCGGTCGGACCTGCTGCAGGTGGTCGAACGAATCGGCCCGTGGCTGTGTCCGGTCAAACGTGCGGAGTTCGAGAGGACGTTGGGCGGACCGCTGCCGGCGCAGGTCTGGCCCGGATCCATGAGCGAGGAGCTCGCATGGGCGGGTGGCTTTTTTGACGGCGAGGGGTCAACGTATCTCGAGAAACACCGGACCCACCCTGGCTACTTCTACCCGGTGACTTACGTGCCTCAGTCCGCCGAGGTCGGCATCGCTGCCGAGCTTCTGCGGCTCAGATCTGCAATGGGCGGAATTGGGAACATCTCCGGAATCCGCCAGGATGGACCTGACTGGCGGCCGT
>Ga0209689_1001648_pt1 | contig 16698 bp, 16 predicted proteins | sample GraSoiAngelo_149_FD_187119 | JGI IMG/M metagenome (GOLD analysis project Ga0209689, IMG submission 187119) | Grasslands soil microbial communities from the Angelo Coastal Reserve, California, USA - 14_1009_09_30cm (SPAdes) (version 2) | ecosystem: Environmental > Terrestrial > Soil > Grasslands ...
GCGGAGGACGCGGCGTTCGCCGCCGAGCTCGAGGAGTTCGCGCGCTTGCGCCTCGGCATGAACTTCCTTCGGCTCTCGAGCCCGTTCGCCGACCTCCCCTCGCGCTCGCTCGACGAGCTCGCGGCCAACCTGCGCCCGGTCCGCTTCGCGCCTGGCGAGGTCCTCCTCCGTGAAGGCGAGCGCGGCGACGACGCGTTCCTCATCCGCGTCGGACAGGTCGAGGTCGTGCGCGGCGAAGGGGCCCAGCAGCGCGCGCTCAGCACGCTCGGCCCCGGCTCGTTCGTCGGCGAGGTCTCAGCGCTCACCGGCGGCCCGCGGACGGCGACGGTGCGGGCGAAGACCGCCGTGCAGGCCTTCCGGCTGCCCGGCGAGGACGTGCGCCCGGTCGTGCGGAAGCACCGGCTGCTCGTCGGGAGGCTTGAGACGTCGATGCAGGCGCGCCACGCGCCGCGCCGCGTCGGGTCGGCGACCGTGGAGGCGGCGCCCGACGGGGCCCGTGCCGTGATCCTCCGCGACGCGAACGCCGGTACGTACCTGCGGCTGACGCACGAGGCGCTCGCGATCTACGAGGATCTCAACGGCGAGCGCACCCTCCGCGACCTCGCGATGCGCCACTTCTCGCGGACCGGGGCCCTCGATCCGCAGGCGGTCTTCTCGACCGTCGCGACGCTCCAATCCGCCGGCCTGGTATCGGCTCCGCGGATCGCCGAGGCGCCCGACAGCCGGCTCGTCCGCGCCGCCGACCTGGTGCTCGCTCCGCGCGCCGAGCTGCCCGACGCCGACCCGCTCGCGACGCGCCTCCACCGGCTTTTCGGCTGGTGCTTCACACCCATCGGTGCCGCCGTCGCCGTCGGCCTGGGCATCGCGGGCCTCGCGGCGCTCTCGAGCGTGTTCCGGGAAGCATCGCCGGCCGACTTCGGGCTTGGCGGCGTGGTCGTCGCCTTCGTCGGCCTATTCATGGCGGGCCTTGGCCACGAGACCGCGCACGCGCTCGCGACGAAGGCCGAGGGCCGGCGCGTCGGCCGCGCCGGGATCGGGCTCCTCTGGTTCACCCCTGTCATCTACGTCGATACATCGGACGCCTGGCTCATCGACCGGCGGCACCGCGCCGTGGTCAACGCCGCAGGGCCGCTGTTCAACTTCGCACTGGCCGGCGTCCTCGGCCTCGTCGCCGCGTTCACGACCGCTCGCGTCCAGGACCTCGCGATCTGGCTCGCGGTGACGAATCTCGTCAGCATCGTCTTCAACCTGTCCCCGCTCCTCGAATTCGACGGCTACTACGTGCTCTCAGATCTCGCGAACGTCAACGCCCTGCGGCGGAAGGCCCTTCGCTTCGTCTTCCGCGATCTCATCGCGCGGCCGCGTCCCCCGCGCACCCGGCTCGAGGCCGGTTTCCTCGCCTACTCGGCAGCGGCGCTCGTGTACGTCCTCGCGGTGAGCGTGCTCGTCCTCACGGGCGTGCCGCGCCTCTTGAACGGGATCCTCGAGGGCCGCGTGGACGAGCCGGTGCGCGGCTTCATCGGGCTGGTGGTGGCCCTCGGGCTCGCGGCGTTCACGGTCGGGCCTTTCCTCGGCGAGGTGCGCGCCGCGCGCACCGATGAGCCGGGCGCCTAGGGCCGGCGCGTCTCCGACGGCATCCGGGGGCTCGAGCTCTTCGGGTTCAAGGCCGCGGACAGGTCCGTCTTCGACATCCGCTCCTCGAGGCGCTCGGCCTTGGCCGTCCCGGTCGCGAACGCGGCGCGCTCCTCCTGTGTGAGGTCGTACCCGTCGAGGGCGGCCGTGGGATCGGCGGCCAGGTGATCGCGGAACGAGGCATCGTTCATCGCACGCTCGAGGACGGCGTTCAGCGCGTCGGCGCTCACTGTCGCTCCCTTGCCGCTGTCAGCGGGCACGTCGCGCGGGCAGTGTATCGCGGGCCTTTCGGCGAAAGGACACTCTCGAACAGGGTGATAGCGCCTACGTCGAACGCGATCGGCGCGACGTGCAGCCCCTCGACCGCGGCCGCGACCGTCCGGGCTTCGGGGAGGCTGGCGTCCTCGCGAACGCGCGCCAGCGTGAGGTGCGGCGAGAGGGGGCGCTCGTCGAACCGCAGGCTCCTCGCGCGCAGCCCGGCGGCGACGCCGGCACCGACACGCCCGACGTCCTCGACGCCCTGACCGATACCGAGCCAGACCACGCGCGGACGACCCCGCTCCGGGAACCGCCCGGCGCGATCGAGCGCGATCCGGAAGGGCGTCACCTCGGCGGCGGCCCCCTTCGCCGCCGCTTCGGCGTCCGGGAGCCGTTCGTCCGGGGTCCAACCGAGGAACGCGAGCGTCAGATGCAGGTTCTCAGGGCGGACGCGCCGCAGTCCGGGGAGCACATCCGGAAGGATGGCGAATGCGCGGGCCGCCGCATCCTCCGGCAGAGGGATCGCGATGAACAGCCGCACTGCGCCGCGAGACTAGGCGCGCGGAGAGCGTCGAGCGCTCAGCGGGTGACACGGCGAGGGGGATCGCGCGCGCCCGAGGGTGGAGGGGCCCGCCCAGAACGACGGCGCAGCTGATCCGGCAAGGGGCGGGAGGCGAACTCGGAAGCGCGCGACCCGCGAGCCGGGGCAGGACCCGCTGAGCGCGAGCTACACCAGCGCGCGCCTAGAACGAAGCGGCGTGGACTTGGTCGCCGATGAGGAGGACGAGGAAGAGGAACGCGAGGACGGCCGTAAGTGCCGAGAGCGCGGCGACGCGCAGCGGCTCGCTGTGCTCGATCCGGTCTCGTGTGTCTGCGATCAATTCGCTCATCCGCCCGTCGCTTGAGCAAACGGCGTGCCGACCCGGATGTTGCTCGGTCGGCCGGTGTGGACCGGCGCCGTCTAGGCGGGTGTCGGCGCGGGAGCGGGGCCCTTGCCCTTCTCGCCCTTCTGCCGGCGGGGCTCTTCGCCCGCCGGGGCGCCCGGGGGCGTCGGCCCGGACGTCGCCGCCGCGACCGGCACGCCGCCCTCGCCCTCGTCGTCGAACAGCGCGTTGAACTCGTCGGTCTCGAGGGTCTCCTGCGCGATGAGCTTCTCGACGATCTGGTCGAGCTTCGCGCGGTTCTGCGTGAGGACCTCGTAGGCGCGCAGGCGCGCTCGGTCCACGATGTCGTGGACCTCGGAGTCGATGATCTTCGCGACATCCTCCGAGTAGTTCCGCTCCTCCTGGATCTGACGGCCCAGGAAGATGAGCTCGTCGGTCTTGCCGTACTGGAGCGGCCCAAGCTTCTCGCTCATGCCGAACTTCGTGACCATCTGGCGGGCCATCTCGGTCGCCTTCTCGATGTCGTTGCTCGCGCCGGTCGTGACGTCGCCACCCAGGTGGAGCTGCTCGGCGACCCAGCCGCCCAGCGCCGCGGCGATGTCGTCCTCGAACTCCTTCCGCGTCCGGAAGTAGCGGTCCTCCTGAGGCAACGACCACGTAACGCCCATCGCCATCCCGCGGGCGACGATCGAGATCTTGTGCACGGGGTTCGTGTGCTTGAGGAGCTTGAAGCAGAGGGCGTGGCCGCCCTCGTGGTAGGCCACGATCCACTTCTCCTTCTCCGTGATGACCCGGGAGCGTCGCTCCGGGCCGAGCGCGACCTTCTCGAGCGCCTCCTCGAAGTCGATCTGCGCGATCGTCTTCTTGTTCCGGCGGGCGGCGAGGATCGCCGCCTCGTTCACGACGTTCGCGAGATCGGCGCCGGAGAACCCCGGCGAGATCTGCGCGATGCGCAGGAGCTCCACGTTCTTGTCGAGCGGCTTGCCGCGGACGTGCACGTCGAGGATCGCTTTGCGGCCCTTGATGTCGGGGCGGTCGAGGACGACCTGGCGGTCGAAGCGGCCCGGCCGCAGGAGCGCCGGGTCGAGGACGTCGGGCCGGTTCGTCGCCGCCACGACGATGACGTTCGTCCCCGTGTCGAACCCGTCCATCTCGACGAGGATCTGGTTCAGCGTCTGCTCGCGCTCGTCGTGCGAGCCGCCCAGGCCCGCGCCGCGCTGGCGGCCGACCGCGTCGATCTCGTCGATGAACACGATGCACGGCGCGTTGCGCTTCGCCTGATCGAACAGGTCGCGCACGCGGCTCGCGCCGACGCCGACGAACATCTCGACGAATTCGGAGCCCGAGATCGAGAAGAACGGGACGCCGGCCTCGCCGGCGACCGCGCGCGCGAGCATCGTCTTGCCGGTGCCCGGCGGGCCCACCAGGAGCACGCCGCGCGGGATCCGCGCGCCGAGCGAGCTGAACTTCTCGGGGTACTTCAGGAACTCGACCACCTCGGTGAGCTCCTGCTTGGCCTCTTCCACGCCCGCGACGTCGTCGAAGGTGACCGTCGGCTTGTTGCCGATGAACATGCGCGCGCGGCTCTTCCCGAACGACAGCGCCTGGTTATTGGTGCCCTGCGCCTGCCGCATCATGTAGAAGAAGAAGCCGCCGATCAGCAGGACCGGCAGAAGGCTCAAGAGGATCGAGCCGATGACCGAGAAGGTCTGGCTGTTCTCCTCGTACTTGAGATCCACCTGCCGGGTCGGGTTCGCGGTGTTGTAGTCGACGATCGCCTTCTGGAAGATGTCGTCCTTGTCGGCGATCTTCGTCTGCTGCTTCTGGCCACTCGTCAGCTCGATCGCCGCGGTGTTGCCGATGATCGTCACCGACTTCACCGAGCCCTGGTTGATCTCCTGGATGGCGGACGTCACCGGGACGGTCGGGACGGACGGCGTCTGCGACCGGTAGGCGTACAGGAGCGCCAGCCCCATCACCACCAGCAGCAGCGTCAGGATGCCGTTCTTGAAGATCCGGTTGTCTAGGTTCAGCGTCGCCGTCCTTTCGACGGCTCGTTACGAGCCGTCTTCTCCATCGATGCTACCTGCCTAACGCGACGCGACCAAAGGTCGTTCCCCCAGGAGGCTGGCGGATACACGGCAAGCGCTGTTCCGCCGGGGTTTTCCCGCGGCCGACCGATACCAGGTACCCACCAGACGGCGTCCTCGACCGTCACGACGGGCCAGCCGCCCCGCAACCTGAGGGGCACCTTCGCGTCCGTGAAGAGGTCCTGGAGCTTGCGTCCGCCCGGCTCGCGATCCCCGGGAAGCCGCGCGCGGACCGCGAGCGCGCGCACCAGCTCGTCCGGCATGTGCGCGACGAGCGCGCCCTCGGCGGGCTCGGCGCCGAGTCGGAAGCGCCAGCCGTTCCACACGATCTCGCCATCGGGCCGGAGCACGGTCGGACCGTCGATCGGCGGCGGCGGCGCCGTCGCGGGAACGATCCGGAGCCTCGCGTACTCCCGTACGGCCCGGCCGCCCGGAAGATCGATCGATCGGGTGCCGTCGCGCGAGCTCGCGAGCCCCGCCAGTGCGGCACGGTGTCGCGCCGAGAGCGCGCGGCCGGTCGCCTCGCGCCAGGCGGCGGCGATGGCGGCGTCGCGGAGGACGCCGTCGGGAAACGCGTCGAGCGCGATGGCATCGTCTTCGGTGGCGCGCACCAGCGCGGTGGCGACCGCGTCCGCGCCGCGATCCTCGCGCTCCGCCGCGGCGTCGGCGAGGCGCGCGATCGCCTCACGCACCCGCGGGTTCAGCTTCGCCAACTCGGGGAGCACGCGCAGGCGGACCCGATTGCGGGCGAAACGAAGCGATCGATTCGTGGGATCGGCCAGCGGGCGGATCCGCGCGGCCCTGCAGACGGCCGCCGTCTCGGCGCGGCCGACGCAGAGCAGCGGACGTGCGATGCCGTCGCGGAGGGGACGCATGCCCGCGAGCCCTGCCAGGCCGCTCCCCCGCGCGAGATGCAGCAGGACCGTCTCCGCCTGGTCGTCGCGCGTGTGGCCGGTCGCGATCGCGGCGGCGCCGATCTCGCGTGCGGCGCGGCGGAGGAACTCGTAGCGCGCGCGGCGGGCGTCGTCTTCGCTCTTCGCGGGATGTCCGGCGCGCCCGATGCGGATCGGCGCCCCGACCCGGTTCGCGAGCTTCGTCACCTGGTCCGCATCCTTCGCGCTCTGGCGCGGGCGGGTCCGATGGTCGAAGTGCGCCACGTGAAGCACGAGGCCGAGCTCGTCTGCGAGGTCGGCAAGGAGCAGGAGGAGCGCGGTGGAGTCGGTACCGCCGGAGACCGCGACGAGGAGCGGTCCCGGCCGCAGGATCTCGTGCGCGCGGATGTAGTCCCGGACGGCGCTGCGGATCGCGGATGGGATCACCGGTGGCTGGGGGCGGATTCGGACCGCCGACCACGCGGTTATGAGTCGCGCGCTCTAACCACTGAGCTACCCAGCCTGGTCGCTAGGTCGATTTTAGGCGGCGTCGCCGCGCTCGCGCGCGAGCCGGGCGCGAAATTCTTCCTCGGTCATCAAGTGCTTACGCGAGTTGCACGTCTTGCAGGCCGGGATCAGATTTTCAATCCGGTTCGTGCCGCCTCGGGCGATCGGTAGCCGATGATCTACCGCGAGCGCTCCCGGCGCGCCGCAGTAGCCACAGCGACCGCCGCAACTCGCGACGAGCTCCAACCACTCGGTGACCGTGTACGAGCCCTCGGCGCCGAGAATCCGCGCTCGTCGCCGCTGCCAGATCGTTCGACGGATCTCGCGGCTTCGCGCTTCCCAGTCGCGTCGACGCTCGCGATGCTCCTCCGGATGCTCTGCGCGCCAGCGCCGCATCGCGAGCCGCGCCTTGTCGAGGTTTCGCCGCATCCAGTCGCGGGCATAGGCGCGGCGCCTATCGAGATCCTTGTAGGGCACGCCGAACATCTAGCAGGCAGGCGCGCCCGTGGCAATAGGACCGAGAAAAAGGGAACGCTACCGCGAGAACACTGTTGCGGGGGGAAGATTCGAACTTCCGGCCTTTGGGTTATGAGCCCAACGAGCTACCGCTGCTCCACCCCGCATGACCATCTTACTCCTACGGTCGCGCTTCAGCGATCTCCGAAAAAGAATGCGATCCACCGCTGCAGCCTTGACGGCCCCCTGCTCACGACCGCCGCGGACGGACCGCTCGCCTGCCCGTCCCGTTGCACCTGCACGAGCGCCTCGTTCGGCCCGACGATCCCGTAGTCCTTCGCGTGCTGACGCACGTAGTCCGCGGTCTGCTGCTCCTTGATCGTCGCGTCGAGCTGAGCGCCGCGGAGCTGTTCCGTCGCGATGTCGCCGCGGAGCGCGGCGATCTCGCGCGCGAGCGCGTTGCCCTGGGCGGTGATGCCGACGAACGCGGCCGCGAGCAGCAGCGCCGCGCTCAGCACGCCGAGCGCCACGATCTGTCGGGCGAGGCGGGCGAATCGGCGCGGTCGCCGCCCGTGCGCCGTTCGTCGACCCATCGCGCGCATCATGCGGGAGACCACCGCTCCGGGGGAAGCCCTCCGCCGGCACCCCCCGCGGCGCGGTACGCGCACCACCCGAGGAGACCGAGCCAGGCGGCGCCCGCGTTCGGGTCGCGGAGCGAGCGCACGAACCCGCTGACGACGACCCGCCGATCGACCGCGACGATCGCCGCGTCGTTGCGCGACTCGTCGAGCGTCCCCGTCTTGTGCGCGACCTTCGCCGCCGGCGGCAGGTACCGCCGCAGCATCGTCTTGTCCTGGCAGCGCTCGAGGATCGCGAGGACCGCGTCGCTCGTCGCTCGGTCGCGGCATCCGCCGCGCAGCAGGCGTAGCAGGAGCGCCGCGGTCTCGCGAGGGGTCGTCACGTTCTCGGACCCTTTCGCCGCGGCGTCGAAGTCGTACATCTTCCGCCGCAGGCGTGTCCGCGAGCAGCCCCACGCCGCCAGACGATCGTTCACGCGCTCGAGGCCGAACCGGTCGATGAGCCGGTTCGTCGCGGTGTTGTCGGAGACGATGATGGCGAGCATCGCGAGGTCGCGGAGCGTCATCTCGCGGACGTCGGCGAGGTACCGCAGCACGCCGCTCCCGTCGACGAGCGCCCCCACCGCGACGCGCTCGCCGAGGTCGATGCGCCCCTCGGCGGCGTCGGCATAGAGCGCCATGACGAGCGGGACCTTGATGACCGACGCCGAAGGGAATTCGTCGTCCGCGGCGTGCTCGTACAGGGCCGTTCCGTCCTCGGCGAGCGCGATGGCACCGGCGATGCCCGGGATCGCCGGGAGCGCGTCGCGCGCGGGCGCGAATGGATCGCCGCCGACCGACCGACCGGTCACGCGCGCGAGCGTACTAGCCTCTGCGAGACGTGATCGAGTTCCGCGACGTCCACAAACACTTCGGCCCGCTCCACGTCTTGAACGGCATCGACCTGAGCGTCGCCGAGCGCGAGGTGGTGGTGATCATCGGCCCATCGGGCTCCGGGAAGAGCACGCTCATCCGGACGATCAACGGGCTCGAGGCGATCGAGAGCGGGACGCTCGTGGTCAACGGGATCGCGGTGCATGCCGAGCACGTCGACGTGAACCGCCTGCGCAAGGACGTCGGCATGGTCTTCCAGTCGTTCAACCTTTTCCCCCACCTCACGGCGATCGAGAACGTCATGCTCGCGCCGCTCAAGGTCCGCAAGCTCGGGCGATCCGAGGCACGCGACCGGGCGATGCGGCTCCTCGAGAAGGTCGGCATCCCCGAGAAGGCCGACGCCCCCCCGGCGCGGCTGTCCGGGGGCCAGCAGCAGCGCGTCGCCATCGCCCGCGCGCTCGCCATGGAGCCCCGCATCATGCTGTTCGACGAGCCCACGAGCGCGCTCGACGCCGAGATGATCCGCGAGGTGCTCGACGTGATGCGGGACCTCGCGCGGGAAGGCATGACGATGCTCGTCGTGACCCACGAGGTCGGTTTCGCGCGCGAGGCCTCGAACCGGGTCGTGTTCATGGACGGAGGGCGCATCATTGAGGACTCACCGACGCGGGAGTTCTTCGCCGCGCCCAGGGAGGAGCGCGCGAAGCAGTTCCTGAGCAAGGTCATCCGGCACTGATCGCCGGAAGGAGGGGCACATGCGGGGCATCACACGCACCGTCGGGGTCGCACTGGCGATCGTCTTCGCCGCGGCCTGCGGCGGCGCGAGCACGCCGGCCGCGTCCCAACCCGCCGCGAGCGCCAAGGCGAGCGCGCCGAAGTTCGAGCTCTCGACGTACCAGTACGCGATCCAGACGAAGGGCAGGCTGCGGATCGGCTCGCAGGAGGACAACCCACCGTTCAGCGTGAAGAATCCGGCGACCGGCAAATGGGAGGGGTTCGACGCCGACTTCGGCCGCGAGCTCGCGAAGGCGATCTTCGGGACGCAGGACGACATCGACAAGTTCATCGAATGGGTGCCGGTCGTGTCGGCGACCCGGATCCCCTCGCTCACCGACAACAAGGCGGACGTCATCATCAAGACGTTCACGATCACGGAGGAGCGCAAGACCCAGATCGACTTCTCCGACGTCTACTTCGTCACCGGCCAGCGCATCCTCGTGAAGAAGTCCAACGACACGATCAAGGAGGCCGCAGACCTCGGCGCGAAGACGGTCTGCGCCCAGCGCGGATCGACGAGCGAGCAGAACATCACGAAGGCGAACCCGGCGGCGAAGGTCCTGCTCCTCGACAGCTACCCCGCGTGCCTCCTCGCCCTCCAGCAAGGCCAGGCGGACGCGGTCTCGACCGACGAGACGATCCTTTTCGGCCTCGTGAAGGTGGACCCGAACACCAAGATCGTCGGGAAGCCGTTCTCGGACGAGCCGTACGGCATCGGCGTCAAGAAGAACCAGAACGGCGACCGCCAGGGCTTCGTCCCCTTCGTCAACACCTGGCTCGCCGGGATGATCCAGGACGGGACCTGGGGCAAGCTCTACGAGAAGCACATCACGCCCGTGTCGGGCGACAAGAAGACCAGCCCAAAGGGTTGATGGGGGCTCCGCCCCCCTCACACCCCCCGGCTAATCGGAGCTGTCAGCGCGGTCGGCTTGGGGCCGGCCGCCGTCGCGTGAGCGGCAGCCATGCGGTGGGCCGGGAGGCGCAGGGGCAGGGGCCCCTGGCGCGAAGCGCCACCGACTAGTGCCTGGCGCGATCGCCTTCCAGTTCCCGGATCTTTTCTTCGGCGGCCTCTGGGTCACGATCCAGATCTCCGCGCTCGGGCTCGCCGGTGCGCTCGTCATCGGCACCGCGGTCGCGCTGCTGCGCATCTCACCCGCCGCGCCGCTTCGCTGGCTGGGCGCCGCGTACGTCGAGTTCTTCCGCAACACGCCGCTCGTCGTCCAGCTCTTCTTCCTCTTCCTCGGCTTGCCGCTCGTCGGCCTGCGCTTTTCGAGCGACACGTTCGAAAGCATCTTCCGCGCGGCAGCGACCGGCATGGCTCTGTACCACGGCGCGTACGTCGCCGAGGTCGTCCGCGGCGGGCTCCTTGGCGTCGACAAAGGCCAGATCGAGGCCGCGCGCTCGCTCGGCCTGAGCTACGCCCAGATGCTGCGGTACGTCCAGCTTCCACAGACCTTCCGCGCGGTCGTTCCACCCGTCGGGAACATCGCGATCGCGCTCGTGAAGAACACTTCGCTCGCATCGACGATCGGCGTCACCGAGCTACTCTTCGGGGCCGAGATCGTCGAGTCGCGCACCTTCCGGGCGGAGGAGTCATTCGCGACGGCGACGCTCCTCTACCTCCTCCTCACGATCCCGCTCGGCCTTGCTGTGAACTACCTCGAGCGGCGCCTCCTGGTGGCGCGATGAGACCCGACACCTGGGGCATGTTCGTCGACCCGGCGATCCTGCGGTTCTTTGGTCAGGGCCTGCTCGAGACGCTGTCGATCGCGGCCGCGTCGACGCTCCTCTCCTTCCCCGCGGGCCTGCTCTTCGCGCTCGGACGCCTCTCGCGGCGCGCGTGGATCCGCTGGCCATCGATCGCGTACATCGAGGCGATCCGCGCGCTCCCTGTCCTGCTCCTCATCGTGTACTTCGGCATCAAGGGATCGACCCTCTTCCGACCGCTCTTCGGGTCGGACTTCGACCTCCCGCGGTTCTGGGCCGGCGTCCTCGGGCTCTCCCTGTACACGAGCGCCGTGCTCGCCGAGATCATCCGCGCCGGGATCGTCAGCCTGCCGGGAGGCCAGGCGGAGGCCGCGCGAGCGCTCGGGCTCAGCTATGCGCAGTCCCTGCGGCACGTGATCCTGCCGCAGGCGCTGCGGCTCATGGTGCCGGCGATGATGGGCCAGCTCACGACGGTCATAAAGGACACCTCGCTCGTCGGCACCATCGGCGTGTTCGAGCTCCTCCGCCAGGGCCGGACCATCTACACGCAGTTCTTCAACCCGATCGAGGTGCTGCTCTTCGTCTCGCTCGTGTACTTCGTCGTCTGCTTCGCGCTGTCGCAGGGCTCCCGGCGTCTCGAGGTCGGCCGCGTGCCGCGCATCGCACAGGTGAAGGTCCAGGAGCTCCAGCTGCGCGACCAGGCCGCCTGAGGGGCGTCAGTCCGGCGACTGCGCATTGATGCGCTGCTCGACACGCGCGCGGTCGGCGAGCCCGTCGATGCCGACGGCCTCCACCGCGAACGACGCGACCGCGTTCGCGAAGCGCGCCGCCTCGACGAGGTCGCGCCCGTCCGCGAGCGCGAGCCCCAGCCCCGCGGCGAACGCGTCCCCTGCTCCCGTCGGATCGACGACGGCGTGCGCGGCAAAGCCCGGCACGACGACGTCGCGCCCGTCGCGAAGGATGAGCGCCCCGCGCTCGGCGATCGTCACGATGACCGGGGCGACCGCGGACCAGCGCCGCGCCGTGTCGACGTCGCCGCCCAGGTCCTCCTCGCTCAGAACCGCGACGCTCACTTGCGGGAGCACCTCGGACGCCTCGTCCCAGTCGCGGCGGCGCACGGTGCCGTCGGCGTCCCACGTCCGCAGATAGCCCTGCGCGACGAGGACCCGGGGCGCGCCCGCGAACACGCCGAAGAGCGAGCGGTCGAGCTCGTGCGCGATCGACGCGAAGACGACGCTCCGCGTCTCGCGGACGTCCGCCGGCAGCGCCTCCGCCGCGATGCCCTTGGCGCGCGCCTTGAGGCGCAGCTGGCGCTTGCCGTCGACGTAGCGGAAGGCGAAGGTCGTCGTCACCTCGCTCTGCAGCGCGTGGAGCGTGATGCCGAGCCGTGCGCAACGGTCCGCGAGTCGCTCGCGCTCGTGGGGGCCGACGCGCGTCACGAGCGCGGCGCGCGCGCCGAAACGCGCGGCGGCGGCGGCCGCATAGACCGCGGTGCCCCCGATGCGCCACTCGGGATCGCCCGCGAACTCGTCGCGCGCCGCGTGCCCGATCGTGACGAGGTCGTACATGCCTAGACGCTGAAAAGCACGTGGAAGACTTCGCCGTCCTTCACGAGGTAATCACGCCCCTCCGTCCGCATGATCCCTTGCTTCTTCGCGTTGGCCTCCGACCCCGCCGCCAGCAGCTTCTCCCACTCGATGACCTCGGCGCGGATGAAGCCGCGCTCGAGGTCGGAGTGGATCGCGCCGGCCGCCTGCTGGGCGCGCGTCCCGGCGGGGATCGTCCAGGCACGGACCTCGTCCGGCCCGACGGTGAAGAAGGAGATGAGCCCGAGGAGCTCGTAGGTCGCGCGGATGAGCCGGTCGAGCGCCGGCTCGGCGAGGCCGAGGTCGGCCCGGAACGCGGCGGCCTCGTCGGGCGGGAGCTCGGCGATCTCGCTCTCGATCTTCGCGCACACCGGGACGACCGCGGTCGCGCGGTGCTTCCCGGTCGCGGCGCGGAGGGGTGCGAGGACCGTGTCGGGCCTTCCCACGTCCGCCTCGTCGAGGTTCGCCGCGACGAGGGTCGGCATGAGCGTGAGGAAGCGGAACCCGCGCATGACGCGGAGCTCCTCGGCGTCGAAGTCCACGTCGCGCAGCGGGCGCTCCGCGTCGAGTGCCGACCGGGCGTGCTCGAGGACAGCCTTCTCGCGCTCCTTCGCGTCGCGCTCGGCGCCCTTTGCCGAGCGGAGCTCCGGCTCGAGCCGCTCGAGCCTTCGCTCCACGACGGCGTGGTCCGCGAAGAGCAGCTCGAGCTCGAGGGTGGCGAGGTCGCGCGCCGGATCGACCGTGCCCTCGACGTGCGGGACCGCGGCATCGGCGAACGCGCGCACGACGTGCACGAGCGCGTCGGCGGTGCGGAGGTCGCCGAGCTTCTGCGCGGAGATCGCCTGCCCGGGCGCGGCGGGCTTCGCGAGGCCGAGGTCGCGGTACGTGATCTCGGCGTGCGTCGTCTTCTTCGGCTGGAACAGCGGGGCGAGCCGGTCGACGCGCTCGTCGGGTACCTTCGCGACCCCGACGTTCGTCTCGGCCTCGGCTCCCGCGAAGCCGCCGGTCGCCGCGTGCGCGCCGGTGAGCAGGTTGAAGAGCGTCGTCTTCCCGACGTACGGCAGGCCGGTGATCGCGGAGGTGAGACCCAAGGGCTAGAGCGTCGTCTCGTGGACCGGTACGTCCTCGCCGAAGAGCCGCCGCGCGATCGCGGCGAAGCGCTCCCGTGAGCCGGTGGCGTGCACCTCGTGGAGCGCGCCCTTCTCGCCGCGGACGAGCCGATGCGACGAGAGGACCTCACGGACGGCGAGGGCGGTCGTGGTCGCCGAATCGACGACCCGCACGCCCGCGCCGGCGACCTTCTCGATGCGCGCGCGCAGGAACGGGTAGTGCGTGCAGCCGAGGAGGAGCGTGTCGACCGCGGGCCGCACGACCGCTCCCTCCGTGAGGAGCGGCTCGACGTACTCGCGCACCGCGGCCTCGGCCTCGTCGGTATCGGCCTTGCCGGCCTCGACGAGCGGGACGAGCCGCGGGCAGGCCTGCTGGATCACGTCGACGAGCGGGTCCAGGTCGCGCAGCGCGCGGACGTACGCGCCGGAGCGCACCGTGAGCGTGGTGCCGAGGACGCCCACCGCGCGGCGGGCGGTCGCCGTGAGCGCCGCCGCCGCGCCCGGCCGCACGACGCCGATGACCGGCACCGCGGACTCGTCGCGCACCGCCTCGAGCGCCACCGCGGTCGCCGTGTTGCACGCGATGACGACAAGCTTGCAGCCGTGCCGACCGAACCAACGAAGGGCCTCGCGCGTGAAGCTGACGACCTCCGCGGGCTCGCGCGGGCCGTACGGCATGCGCGCTTCGTCGCCGAGATAGATGGTCGCCTCGTCGGGCAGCTGGCGCCGCAGCTCGCGGAGCACGGTGAGACCGCCCACCCCGGAGTCGAACACGCCGATCGGCGCGTCTGCGCGAGCCGCTATTTGCGCTGCTGGGTGACGAGCCCGTTCGCGAACGCGTCCATCGCCTTCGCGATCGGCGTGTTCTGCTGCGCCAGCACGAACGGCTGCTGCTTGTTGAGCGACTCGCTCACCGTCTTCCAGTCCGTCGGGATCTCCGCGACGACCGGCAGGTTGAGCGCGTGCTCGAGCCCGCCCTTCGACATCCCCGCCGCGGTGTCCGCCTGGTTCACGACGAGGAGGATCGGCTTCGCGCCCTTGTAGCCGAGCGCCTCGAACGTGTCGATCGCGGCGCGCGCGTTGTTGACCGACGCCGCCATGTACGTGACGACGAGCAGGATGAGGTTCGCGGCATCGAGGATCGCGAGCGTGTCGTCGGCCAGCCGCGACGGACAGTCGACGATCACATAGTCGTGGTTCTCCGCGAGCAGCTGCATCGCCGTCGCGATGTCCGGCGGCTGCATGAGCTCGGCCTCCTCGGGCCGCGGCGGGCCGAGCAGGACCGCCACACCGCTCGGGCCCTCCCAGAGGATCTCCGAGAGCGACGTGCGCATCGCCTGCCCTGTCGGGAGATCGACGATCGAGCGCGTGTTCGGGGGGACCTGCAGGACGTGGCGTACGGAGCCGAACTGCATGACGCCATCCATGAGCGCGACGGCGTGACCGCGTCGGCGGAGGACGCACGCGAGGTTCACCGAGAGCATGGTCTTGCCGGAGCCGCCCTTCGGCGAGTACACCGCGATCATCTTCCCGCGCACGCGCGTCGCGGCCTTGCCGCCGACGCCGAGCGCGACCGCGAGCTCGTTCGCCCCGCCCGGCAGGACGAAGACCGCATCGATGCCCTCGTCCGGTCGCGGGTCGACCGGCCGCTGCGGCACGGTGACGATCACGACGCGCGTACCCGGCGACGCGGAGCGGATCCGCTTCGCGATGTCGAACCCCGTCACCTTCCCCTGCAGGAGCGCGTCGATGAGGACGACGTCGGGCTTCTCGGTGGAGACCTGCGCGATCGCCTGGTCGGCCTGGCTCTGGACGCCCGCGACCTCCACCTCCTGCTCGCGCGCGAGCATCGACTGGAGGTGCTGTGCGACCTGGGGAAGATCCTCGATGAGGAGGACGCGCTTCATCGCGCCCGCAGTCTACGTAAGGCGAGCGCGCACGTCCCGGCGACGACCCCTCCGACCGCGACGACGGATCCGGCGACGAGCCCCGTTATGCCCTGCCAGTACCAATCCGGGTACAGGCGGATGAGGTTGCTCGACGCGGGATCGAAGAGGAAGTTCCCCTGCGGAAAGAACACCTCGTGGAAGAGCAGGAAGAGCGGATCGAAGGCGACCGCGGCGACGACCCCGACGACGAGGACGCCGATCGTCGCCGCGAGCGCGCCGTCGCGTACGAGGCGCAGCGCATCACGGCGGACCAACGCGCGCTGGAGCCGGATCGCGAGCACGACGACCGCGACGGCGAGGACCACTTTCGCGCCGTCGAAAACGCGACGCACGTCGGCCATGTGCGCGTACTCGTCGCGCGTGAAGACCTCTCGGCCGAAGCTGCTGGGCGGATCCGTTTGCGCTCCGGTCACGTAGGCCACCCACTGTGCATCCCAAGCGCGCATGACTTCGACGGACACCTGTCCCCCGCCGAAGCAGCCCCCGGCCGGGGGAGGACACGGGTCGTGGCTCACGTAGGTCATGCCCGTCACGCCATTCGCGTTCGCGAGCCAGGCGTACGGACCGTCGCCACTCCAGAGGAACGCGAACGTGACGAGACCGGCGAGCGCGAACGCGACGGCGAAGATCGTGACCTCGAGGCGGCGGATCACACCGGGATCGCGCCGAGGCCGGGCCGGTCGGGGAAGACGAACCGGCCGCGCTCGACCGCGACCGCGCGGAAGGGGTCGTCGCTGATGAGGAGATTGCCGTCGAGGTCCGCCCACTCGACCGCGGGGGCGAGGTGCGCGGCCGCGGCGATGGCGACGCTCGTCTCGGCGGCGCGGCAGCCGAGCATCACCTTGAGGCCGCGCTCGTGCGCGGCCGCGATCATCGCGCGCGCCTCGCCGATGCCGCCGCACTTCTGCAGCTTCACGTTGATCCCGTCGCAGGCGCCGGCGAGGCGCGGGACATCGCGAGCGCGCACCGCGGCCTCGTCGACGACGATCGGGAGCGGCGAGCGCTCCCGCACGCGCAGCAGGCCCTCGAGGTCGTCCGGCGCGATCGGCTGCTCGACGAACTCGATGCCGAACGGCACGAGCCGATCGATGCGGCGCGGCGCCTCGTCGGCCGTCCAGGCGGCGTTCGGGTCGACGCGGATCGCGCCGTTGTACCGCTCCCGGATCGCTCGGAGGATCGCGACCTCGTCGCCGGCGCCGAGCTTCACCTTGAGCACCGAGAAGCCCTTCGCCGCGGCGGCGGCCGCGCGCTCGGCCATCACCTCCGGCTCCGCAAGGCCGATGGTGAACGAGGTCGGTGGCGGCTCGGCCGGCGCGAGCCCGAGGAACGCGCGGAGCGGCACGCCCGCGGCCTGCGCCGCACGGTCGTGTGCGAGCACGTCGATCGCGCAGCACGCGGCGCCGCCGTGCGGGAAACGCTC
>Ga0209689_1001653_pt1 | contig 16687 bp, 18 predicted proteins | sample GraSoiAngelo_149_FD_187119 | JGI IMG/M metagenome (GOLD analysis project Ga0209689, IMG submission 187119) | Grasslands soil microbial communities from the Angelo Coastal Reserve, California, USA - 14_1009_09_30cm (SPAdes) (version 2) | ecosystem: Environmental > Terrestrial > Soil > Grasslands ...
GTCAAAGAACTGAACGAAACCGCTAAGATCCCCTTCAAGCGGATTGTCGAAGCCATGGACTTGACGCCCAAATAACCGCCAGCCCGCAACCTGCTTCCAGAGGCCGAACCGCGTTCGGCCTTTTTCGTTTCTGTCATCCGTGTTAGCTTCTTAGGCTTCTAAAGAGACACACCTCCCCATGAAAGCGGTTCGTATTCATGAATTCGGTGGTCCGGAAGTTCTTCGCTTCGAAGATGTTCCGGATCCAAAGCCCCGCAAAGATCAGGTGCTGGTTCGTGTCAAGGCCTGCGCCATGAACCATCTCGATATATGGGTGCGCAAGGGTCTTCCCGGCGTCAACCTTCCGCACATCCTTGGCAGCGACGTTGCGGGCGAGGTGGTTGAAACCGGCGAGTACGTTACCGGCTTCCAGCCTGGACAACGTGTGCTCCTGGCGCCGATGAGTTTCTGCAACCGTTGCTCGTACTGCACTTCAGGACGACATAATCAATGCCCCGAGTTCACGGTTCTCGGAAACCGCGTGGACGGAGGTAATTGCGAACTGATTGCCGTTCCTGCGGTCAACGTCATTCCTATTCCGCAGAGCCTGGACTTTAATCAAGCCGCCAGCGTTCCTTTGGTTTTCCTGACAGCCTGGCACATGCTGGTGGGTCGCGCGGGCATCCGTCCGGGGCAAACAGTCTTGGTCCTCGGCGCCGGTTCCGGTGTGGGCATCGCGGCCATTCAGATCGCCAAACTATTTCACGCGCGCGTGATTACCACCGCAGGAGATGAGAAGAAACTCGATAAAGCTCGTGCACTCGGTGCCGACCATGGTATCAACCACTACCAGCAGAAGATTTCCGACGAAGTTAGGAAGATCACGAACAAAGAAGGTGTAGACATCGTGGTCGAACACGTAGGCGCCGCCACCTGGGAAGAAAGCGTGAAGTCGCTCAAACCGGCTGGAACGTTGGTCACCTGCGGCGCGACGACCGGCCCCAACGTGGGACTCGAACTACGCTTCGTCTATTCGCGACAGCTCTCCTTACTTGGCTCCTACATGGGAAGCATGGGCGAGTTGTACGAGGTGCTGGCACACGTGTTTGCCGGACGACTCAAACCAATCGTCGATTGTACTTTTCCCTTGAAAGATATCCGCGCCGCGCACGAATACATGGAGAATAGCCAGATGTTTGGCAAAATCGTGCTGAACCTCTAAAAATTTGGAAATTGGAAATCGGAAATTTTCTTGCTGCGCTGTCTGATTTACAATGAACGAAGCCATGTCCCCCGAGCACAGCTTCGGCAGCTACGTCACCAGCGAAAACGGCAAGAAGGTAGTGAAGGATCTCACCTTCGGGAATCACACGCCCGAGGGCGTCGTGCTCACCACCCTGGATTCCGCTGTGAACTGGATGCGCAAGAATTCCATCTGGCCCTTAACGTTCGGCTTGGCCTGTTGCGCTATCGAGATGATGTCCATGGGCGCGTCGCGCTTCGACATTGCACGCTTCGGCGCGGAAGTCTTCCGGCCATCGCCTCGACAAGCCGACTTGATCATTATCGCCGGCCGGGTTTCTAACAAAATGGCGCCGGTGATCCGTCAATTGTGGGAACAAATGCCGGAGCCCAAGTGGGTCATCTCGATGGGGGCATGTGCGACTTCAGGTGGGGTCTTCAACAATTACGCGCTGGTTCAAAGCGTCAACCAGGTCATTCCCGTGGATGTCTATGTTCCCGGATGTCCACCGCGGCCTGAGCAACTGATTTACGCCATCACTCTTCTGCAAGATAAGATTCAGAAGGAGCGCGGCACGATAAAGCGCGCTCTGAATCTCTGAAACCAGTGATCACTGGCCAGTGGTCAGCGACCAATGACAGAGAACTGAGAACTGACCGCTAGCCGCTGGTTTCTAATTCCCCCGAATTCGTCTCCTAATCTCCGGGCATTTTGAAGTTCACCGTAATCTTGGTTTGCATCCTCACTGGTTTGCCATTCAAAAGGTAGGGACGATAGCGCCACTGCCTCACCGCGTCGATTGCAGCCCGGGCTAACAGAGAATGTCCGCTCACCGCTTTGATGTTTTCCAGTCGCCCGTTTTCGCTGACGATCGCCTCGAGTACGACGGGACCTTCAAGTCGCAGCGAAAGGGCCTGCCGGGGATAAATCGGAGTCACTTGATGTTCGAGAATTCCTTCGCTTACGCCTTGGGATATTGGCGTTGCAAACTTTGGCAGTGTAACCGGAACCGAGAGCAGCGTTCCTATCTTCGGACCATCCAGTTTGGAGGCAGAGAGTTGCGGCGGCTCGGCTGTGTAACTGTCTGGATCCGTCATTACCGCTCGCTTGACGGTATCTGCAGCCGTCAGATTTTGGGATTTCGTGAGCGACGCTGTGGAAGTTTCCGCGCCTGAAGCCGCATCTGGCGTTACACCTTGCGCGGACTGCTGCACGTCGGGGCTTCCGCCTGGGCCGGATCCGTTGAGCGCGTGAGGACTGGGTTTCCACGCCGGTCGTGTTCTAGATGCTGAAGCGGACCTTAGCCCCGTCCGTTTCTCGGCCTGAACCACTTGCTGGCCAGCAATGGCGGCGCTCAGGGGCTTGCTCCATACTCTCCAGACGATAACGGAAACCAGTAATAACACTGCGGTCGCCGCGACTGCCCAGTAACGTCGGTTTTTCGCCTGCAACCTCTCCCGCAAATGTAGTACGGCGGAATTTCTAGTTGGAAGCGGCGACTTTAAAAAAGCCACAAGACGCGAGCGAGTTTTGGGTCTTTCAACTTCTGCTACCGTCGCACTGCTTTGCCGCGATTGAGCTGCCTCAGCCAGCTCGGCCAGGCGAGCCAAATAATCCATGTGTTCTTCAGCGAATGCAAAACTGCGAGTGGAGAATGCTTCCAGCACGCCGATGGTTCCGTGCCGCCCGAATAGGGGCACGGCAGCAACGGATCGCAACCGCATTTTGCGGCAAACCTCAGGATCCACCCGCTGGTCCTTCTCGGTGTCATCACAGCGCAGCATCTTGCCTGTGCGCAGGCATTCCCCTGAAATACCCGAATCGATGCTGAGGCGCGCGCCCAGTGCAGGAGCAGTTTCGCCGCTTCGTCCCAAGCAGACGATCTGTCCGTCTCGCTGCATGGCTAACGCTGTACCGCTGGCCAGGGTCAGGTCTTGGGCGGCTTCGGCGATTGCTCGCAACACCGTGTCGCGTTCGGCGGTGCTACTGGCAATGAGCTCACGAAGATAGGAAAAGGTCGCTCCAACCTCGGTGTCGATCGGTTCGGCGCGCGCAGGCGTGCCTGGCGGCATGAAACGTTTTTCTCTTAGCGCGCCAGCAGGTGGAGGCACTATGGGAGAATAGGCCATCTCTCGTGGGCTCCCTGCAATGGAAAAGTTCAGTTCACTGCCGTTAGGCTGGGGAAGGCAGTAGCGTTGACAAAGTGTGAGGCAAGCGGGCCGGGTTGTCAATCAGCAACTAACTGATGTCTATTGTGCGCATGTCATATGATGGGTCGGTCCGTGATCAGTCGGAGCGGTGTCACAAGCACCGTGACCTGTATCTCGTTCGAAGTATTGTGTGGGGTGTCACTTGGAATCAACCAAAGCAGCTTTTCCCATTGAGCGTGTTGAGAAGTCGCGCCTGACCGGAATCGACTTCGCTAAACTTCCCTTCGGATCGGTCTTCAGCGATCACATGCTTTGTGCTGAATACCGGGACGAGCACTGGGAAGAACCGTGCATCGTGCCCTACGGGCCGCTCGAAATACCACCCTCGATCAGCGCCTTGCATTACGGTCAGGCTATCTTCGAGGGATTCAAAGCGCATCGGCTTGCGAATGAACGAATTGCGCTATTCCGGCCTCGGGATAACTTCGCCAGGTTTAATCGGTCGGCTGAGCGACTCGCGATGCCTCAGATTCCCGAATCGCTATTTCTTGATGGGATTGCTGAACTGGTGCGTCTCGACCGTGAGTGGGTTCCGCGCACCGAAGGTGCGGGGCTCTATATACGTCCAATTTATTTCGCAACTGACGAGGCGCTGGTGGTCAGGCCCGCCAAGAGCTACCGACTGGTTGTCTTCACCTGCCCGGTTGGCCCATATTTCGCGGAACCGCTTCGCTTATTGGTCGAGGAACATTTCGTTCGCGCCTTTCCCGGCGGGACTGGATTCACCAAGGCATCAGGGAATTATGCTGGAAGTTTACTAGCGAGCCGGCTGGCTCAAGAACAGGGTTTTCACAACGTTGTTTGGTTGGATGGCCAGACTCGGACATTGATTGAAGAGAGCGGTCTGATGAACATTTTCTTCGTGATCGACGGCGAAGCGATCACGCCGCCACCTAGCGGCACCATCCTTCCTGGCGTCGTGCGCGACTCCGTCATCACGTTGCTTCGCGAAATGGACGTTACAGTCAATGAGCGTTCGATCGGAATCGAAGAGCTGGTTTCAGCCCACAAGGATAAGTCATTGTCGGAAGCGTTTGGCGTCGGCACGGCTGCCACCGTGGCGCCGATTGAGATGATCCGCTATCGCACTCATGATATCCAGTTGCCGGCCAAGACTCAGGCGCTCGCAGAGCGCGTCCGCGAAAAGCTGGTCGCGATTCGAACCGGCCGCCAACCGGATGTTCACGGCTGGCTGATGCCCGTCTAGGATGACCAAATGCCTTACTTCGCATTGTTCTATGAAGTGGTTGATGATTTTGTTGAACGGAGAGCTCCTTTCCGCCAACAACACTTGCAGCTGGTCGAACAAACTCATGCCCGCGGAGAGCTTCTTCTGGCTGGGGCGCTGGCAGAGCCTGCCGACCGGGCACTGCTCGTTTTCCGATGTGCGGACCGGGTCATTCCAGAGACCTTTGTCAGCCAGGATCCGTACGTCGTAAATGGTCTCGTCAAAAAGTGGGAAGTTCGACCATGGAACAACGTCATCGGCAACAAATAACGCAATCCGGTGCCAGGGAACTTGCACGCCAGCGTTGGATCCCTTAAGCCCCAACCTTGACTTCAGGGACGATGGCGGCGCTATGACTCTCGTGGTACAAACACTGCATGCGGAAACTCACTGGACCCGCCAGTGCGCCCACCATCATTGCGCAGGCTCCATGCCGTGCCGACATGGCTGGCGGAACCATGGACCTCTGGCCGCTCTATCTGTTTCATCCCGGCACGTTGACGCTAAATTTCGCAGTTAACATTCTGACTACGTGCCGCATCACTCCATTGAAAGGGAAGCGGATTTACTTGCGCTCGCTAGACACGCGCAGGGAAGAGCAATTCCCCAGCTTCGTCGCATTGCGGGGAGCTAACCGTTTCCGACTGCCGCTGGCCGCACGCTTGCTCCAGTTCTTCGCGCCTAAAGAAGGACTCCTCATCGAGACCGATTCTGAATCACCGGCCGGAGCAGGTATCTCTGGTTCTTCCGCACTGATGATCGCCACCACGGCTGCGCTGGCGCGTTTCACTGATCGCAATCTTACGCTCGAACAAATGCGCGTGATTGCGCAGAATGTGGAAGCGCAAATCATTCGTGTTCCCACCGGATGCCAGGATTACTATCCCGCGCTTTACGGCGGCGTCAGTGCCATCCACCTCGACGCGGATGGAATCCACCGCGAAGCCGTTCCCGTGACTCCGGAGGAGATTGAATCGCGATTCGTGCTTGCCTACACCGGAGCGCCGCGGCAATCGGGCATCAACAACTGGGAAGTTTTCAAGGCACATATCAACGGCGACAAACATGTGTTTCGAAATTTCGAGCGCATCGCGGAGATCGCGCGCGCCATGCACCAGGCGCTGGTTCCCGGCAATTGGGAGGAAGTTGCACGCTTGCTGCGCGAAGAATGGAAGCTGCGTCGCACTAACGCTCCCGGCATTACCACACCACTGATCGACAAACTAATCTCCATCGCGTCAAAGCACGGAGGCCAGGGCGCAAAAGCCTGCGGCGCGGGCGGTGGCGGTTGCGTAATTTTCCTCGTGGAAAAAGGCGCTGCCAGCCGTGTGGCCACCGCAATTGGCGATAATGGCGGACGCGTTCTTCCACTCCAAGTAGCCCGAGACGGATTAAGGCTTTCCACTTAGTGGCCATCGCCGCACTGCAAACAGTTAAGGATTTGCTAGGGGTTTCGGCCTAGTTTCTTCGAAAAATCGTTCATCTACTCTGCTATTTGCTTGCAAGTAAAAAATTGCGCCCATAGAATCCAGCCACTCGTAAGCGCCGCGTCACCTCGTTTCAATTAAAAGCTGGAGAAGTTTTTCATGAAGAAGCTCTACGTCTATCTCTGTCTCCTCGCGACTTTGGCGATGCCTGCATTCGCAGGCATCAGCGTAACCAGCCCCACCAATGGCGCTCAGGTGCAATCCTCCGTTCATTACGTCGCCACAGCACAATCGCCTGCTTGCGCCAAAGGCGTGGCTTCGATCGGCATCTTTACCGCCCCTTACAAATTGGCGTACAGCGTGCCTGGATCGAAGTTGGACACCTATTTGACGCTTAGCCCGGGAACCTACAACACAGTCATTCAAGAATGGGATAACTGCGGTTGGTCTGCCAGCGTCCCCATCACAATTACTGTGGGTTCTGGTGGGACCGTTGGCAGCGGCGCCACGGCAGGAGTTTTCTCTAATCTGCAATCGAAAGCGTGGTGGAATGGATATGCGCTGTTGCCGACGTCGTACAACATCTGTGCTAGTTGCACGCCGTCCGGCCCGCTAGCCACCTGGTCCACTCAACAGGGGAATAAGACCTACGCATTGAGCAGCGGTGGCTCCATGAAATTCAGTCTCGGTGGCACCATGCCATTCGCCGATATCCTCTGGAATGTGAAGTTCACCAAATATTTGCCGGACCCGAAGGCGGTCCCCAACTTCCACAATTTCACTTACGATGTCTGGTTCTTTGGCACCAATTTGGAAATCTCTCAAGCCTTAGAGTTCGACATCAACCAATTCATCAATGGCAAGTCCTTCATTTGGGGACATGAGTGCCGCATTGCCAGCGGCCACGAATGGGACACGTGGGACAATGTCCATATGCATTGGGTCAAAAGCGGAATTCCATGTCATCCGGTGAGCAACGCGTGGAACCATCTCGTGATTCAGGCGCAAAGGACTTCGAACAACCAACTAATCTTCAAATCCATTACATTGAACGGCAAGTTCAGCGCCCTGAACCGGTATGACAATCCAACACCAACCACTTGGTACGGCATGACGATCAATTACCAGATGGATGGAAACTATAAGCAGCAACCTTATTCCGTATACCTGGATAACCTTAACTTCAGCTACTACTGAGTTCCGGGTTACACAAATCCCGTATGGGGTGGGCTACAAACCCGCCCCATAATTTTTGCAAAGCAGTAGCGGCAAAGAACTTTGGCACATTCACCAATGTGTCCGCGTTCTCCATGTCTTGTGTCTTGTTCCTGCCTGGGACGGCGCTATAATCGAGATAGTTAGACGGCCCCGGGGTGTTGCCATGAAGCCACGTCAGGTTTTAGTTCCCAGTTTCTGTTTTCTATTTGTTGTGGCCGTGGCGATAGCCGACAACCAAAATCCTTCCCAGCCTCACATCTCTAAGCAGACACGCATTGATCTGGTCCGCGCATTCAATGCCGAACTGGTCTACATCCGCTCAGCTTTTCCCATGGGAAAAAAGGGCCTGACCTTGAAAGATGGCAAGGTGTTGCCTGGCGCCGAAGAACTGCAGCAGCTGATCGCCATGTGGGGTCCTGCGGCCAAGCCCGGCGACCAGGCACGAATCAGCGACATCCAGATTAAAGACGATCGCATTCACTTCGAGATTAACGGTGGTCCGATCAAAAAACAGAAATGGTATCAACGTATCCAGGTCGGAGGCATGGGTGGCACGACTCCGATTGCCCCCAGTGATCCCAACGCCAATCCTCGTGGGTCCTACGTGGATTTAGTTTTCGATCACTATGTTCCTGACTTAACGCCGCAGCAGTTAAAAACCCTCCTCCGGCCGGTGTTTGATTTCGACGCTAAGTCGGCTGTGGAAGCATACCTCGAAACCGTTCCTGCCCCGGTCAAGGATGCAATCAAGAACCATCGTATCCTGGTCGGGATGAACAGAGAAATGGTCATATACGCCAAGGGGCGCGCGCCCAAAAAAGTCCGCGAAAAAGATGGAGAAACAGAATACGAAGATTGGATCTATGGTGAACCCCCTCACGATGTAGATTTTGTGCGCTTGGTGGGGGATGAAGTAGTGCGGGTCGAGACCATGAAAGTAAATGGTGAAAAGGTCATCCGAACCCAAAAAGAAGTGAATATTGCGGCCCCGCCAAGCGTGGCCAAGGGCCCAGGGGAGGAACGCCCAGCAAACGCTCCCAGCTTACGTCGGCCCGGAGAAACAACGCCGAACCCCGCGCCGGCGGATGGCAGGAAACCATCCCGCCCGCCGGCAGATCCGCCCAATATCGATCCCAACGGAACCTCAATACCACACTGATGCACCGGGGCATGACTTGGCTCCCAGACCACTCGGGCTTTACACTTGAAGTGTGAAGATCGCGCTGGGCCAGATAAACCCCACAGTGGGTGATTTCCAAGGCAATTCGGCAAAAATGATTGATTTTGCCCGCCGTGCACAGGCCGAAGGTGCCGGCCTGATCCTTTTTCCCGAACTCTCGGTTTGCGGTTATCCACCTCGCGACCTGGTGGAACGCTCTTCCTTCGTCGCTCACAACCGCGCAGCGATTGAAAGAATCGCGCTTGAAACCCGAGGCATTGCCGTCATTTGTGGGCTGGTGACACCGGCCCAGGCGGTAACCGGCAAATCAGTGATGAACTCCGCCGCCTTGCTCAAGGACGGCAAAGTTGCGTTTTTGCAATCCAAGATGCTCTTGCCCACCTATGATGTCTTCGATGAGATGCGCAATTTCGCCCCCGCCAGAAGCCAGGTATTATTTCCATTCTGCGGCAAGCAAATGGCCCTCACCATCTGTGAGGACGCTTGGAATGACAAACACTTCTGGAACAAGCGCCTGTATACGTTTGATCCCGTCGAAGCCCTGATTCATGCCGGCGGCACTTTCTTGCTGAATATTTCCGCTTCGCCTTACTGGATCGGAAAAGCCGATTTACGTCGCGACATGCTGGCCACCATCGCCCGCAATTACAAAGTGCCCGTGGCGATGGTGAATCAGGTCGGTGGAAATGACAGCCTTATCTTTGACGGTTCCAGCGTGGTTTTCGATCCTGCCGGAAACCTCATCGCGCAGGGAAAATCCTTTGAGGAGGATCTGCTCTATTTCGATTCCGATCGACTGACCGGCGAACTCCGTGAGCAGCTGCAGAGCGAAGAAGCGAGCGCCTATGCCGCGTTGGTCCTGGGGACTCGTGATTACGTACACAAATGCGGCTTTCAGCAAGTGATCATCGGTCTTAGCGGAGGCATTGATTCCGCTCTAACCGCCGCTATCGCAGCCGATGCCCTCGGTCCTGAGAATGTCATTGGTGTCGGCATGCCCGGACCTTATTCTTCGCGAGGTTCGATCGACGACGCCCGCGCTCTGGCTGAAAATCTGGGGATTCGCTTTGAATTGATCCCGATTCAGGAGATTTTTGAGAGCTACAGGAACTCTTTAAAGAAAGTTTTCGCTGGACGCAAGGAAGATGAAACCGAAGAGAATATCCAGGCCCGTGCCCGCGGCGCGTTGCTGATGGCGCTGTCCAACAAATTCGGAGCCATTGTGATCAGCACGGGCAACAAGAGCGAATTGGCCGTGGGCTATTGCACCTTGTACGGGGATATGGCGGGTGGGCTGGCGGCTATCTCGGACGTGCCCAAGACCCTGGTCTACCGTCTCAGCCGCTACGTGAATTCGCGCCGGCAAGTGATCCCCAAATCCACCTTGGAGAAGCCGCCATCAGCAGAATTGCGTCCTGACCAAAAGGACAGCGATAGCCTGCCTCCCTACGAGGTGCTGGATCAAATCCTTGAGGATTACGTGGAAGACTCTCATAGCCCCGAGCAGATCGCCGCTGATCGCGGCATTGAGTTGCCCCTGGTGCATCGAGTTGTCCGAATGGTGGAGCGCAGCGAATATAAGCGTCAGCAGGCTGCGCCCGGACTCAAGATTTCTGCCAAAGCTTTCGGTTACGGCCGCCGCTTTCCCATTGCCGCCAAGCCGGATGTGTAACTACGGCTCCTCATGTTGAGTCCGACCCAGAAAGGGATCCTGATGAAAATCTATTTATCGATTGCGCTCATGCTGGTCACCCTCGCGGGCGCACAACAGAAACCGGTTACATCGCAGCCTGCCGCAAAACCGGCCACGGCCACCGGTTTGCCATCCGAAGAAACCGTGAACGCCTTCATGCATAAGATGTTTGGCTACGATCCCTCGGTGACGTGGGAAGTGGTATCTATCAAGCCGTCTTCGATCGCCGGCATTTCTGAAGTGAATGTCAACCTCAAAAATCCCCAGGGACAACAGAACACCAAGCTTTATGTTGCGGCTGACGGACAACATGCATTGATCGGCGAAATCATTCCATTCGGATCGGAGCCTTTTGCTGCTGCTCGTATGGCTCTGGAGAAGGGAATCGATGGCCCAACACGCGGCCCCGCGGATGCGCCTGTCACCATTGTGGAGTTCAGCGATTTGCAGTGTCCTCACTGCAAAGAGGCCCAGCCCACCATCGACAAACTAATGTCGGAAGAGAAAAACGCGCGCCTGGTATTTCAGAATTTCCCGCTGCAATCCCACGATTGGGCCGCCAAGGCAGCCGCCTATGCCGACTGCGTCGGCCGCAGTTCAAATGACGCATTCTGGAAGTTTATGCAGGGTGTCTACGATGCGCAAAGCGATATCTTGACCACAAATGCTGACGAGAAGCTGGCCGCGCTAGCCGATAAGAGCGGAGTAAAAAGTGACATTGCCGCATGTGCCGCCAAACCGGAAACCGCCAGCCGCGTGGAACATTCAGTCGCTCTGGGAAAATCGGTGGACGTTACCGGAACCCCTACGTTGTTCATCAATGGGCGAAAAATAGCCAACGTAGCCGGCCTCCCCTATGACATGCTCAAGCAGTTAGTAGAATTCGCGGCAAAGAAATAGTAGCGCCGGCATCTCGCCGGCTGTTCGCCCGGTGCTCTCCGAAGCCGGTGGGCCTCCCGCGCTACACTAGCCGCTTACTTCGTCATCCACACTTCCGAACTCTGCTCCCGCGCTCCCCGGCTGGTTACTCGCGGAGTAATCACGATCAATAATTCGTCGTCATCCTCTTGCTTGCTGTTAGTCGTCATCACTTTGTTTAATCCCGGGACCGCCCCCAGTCCAGGTATGCCGCTCATGCTGCGTTGCTCGCTATGCGATACAGATCCAGCGACGACCGCCGGCTCTCCGTCCATAAGATTGATGCTGCCTTTGTATTCGCGATTGGAGATAACGGGCACGCCATTAATCGACTGCCCCTGCAGAGAACGAAATTGCAGTTCCAATTGCAGGCTGACGTCCGAGCTCCCATTCACCATTGGCTTCGCCTTGATGCTCAACCCCAAATCCTCATAGTTAAAAGAAGGAAAAGCAGGTTGAAAGGAATTGTTCTGAATCACCCGCGACAGCGCTGGAGTGTTGAAGATGGGCGCAAAGCTCGCGTTAAGTATGGGAAAACGCGATCCCACGCGAAAGGTAGCGTCGTTGCCTTGAGCTACTCGCAAGCTGGCGCGTTCCAGACTTTTCACCCGGCTCTCATTGAGCGACAGTTGCGCGCTAGCCGTGCCCAGACTGAGTCCCATAAAAGTCAGGCCACCGCCAAAAGTTGCCAGCGGCTGACTGAAAATCGAGTTCTGCTGGCTCTGCAACTGTGCCAATAGCGCTGAAATTGCCTGCGAACTCCCCTGGTTGATGCCGCCTCCCGAGATCAACTGGTTGATCAGATCCTGAATATTCCGCCCACCCAGCACCGCCAGCGCAGCGACGGGAATATTAAACAGCTGAAACTGGTTGGGAATGTGCAATCCCATGTTGCGCGTCAAGGTGTGGCTGATCTCGTACACATGCACATCCAGCATCACTTGCGGACGCGTATCCCCCAGGCTCTCCATCCACTGTGTAGCCGCGTCGAGCACTCGTTGCGGAGCACGTACCACGATGGTTCCAGCTTGCGGCTGCGGAGTCACAAACCGTATTTCAAATACGCTGCGCAGCAGGTTAACTATGTCGTTCAGATCTTTTGCGTCCTTGATTCCCGGCACATAGAACGTGCGCAATGCCATACGATCAAACTGCCTATGATTTTCCGGCGATTCCAATGCCAGCAAAATTTCCTTTTCATTCAGCGGCGTCCAGAAAGTCCGGGTTACGTCGCAAGCGGCCCCCATCGCGGTGTAAAAGTCCACGTTCTGAATATCAAACCGGACCCGCCGTGGAGCCACTGAATCGTCAAAGACAGCTGTAACCCCAAAAGCCGCCGCCACCTGGGTCAGCAGTTCGCGACTATCTCCGCGGAAATGGAAGTCCGCACGCGCCTGCTCAGGAGCCACGCGCGCCTCTCCCGCGTCCTCCAGCACCAGCGGAGTCGAAGGCAACTTAGGCGCCCATTCGCTGGCCGCGTCTTGCAACCGCTGCTGCGCGAATTCATTCTGCGGATCGAAGTGCAGCGCACTGCGAAACGCCGCCAGCGCTTCCACCTGGCGCCCCTCCAGCAATTCAGCATTGCCGCGCTCCACCTGGTCATAAACCAATTGCTGACGTGCCATTTCGCGGGCAGTCACATAATCAACCGCCTGTGGCGCCAACCGCGCCGCCATCTCAAATTGCTCGAGTGCCTCATCGGTGCGTTTCGCACTCTGAAGCTTTAGCCCCTGGTCAAAAGCTTTCTTGGCGAGCTTTAGATCTTTCCTGGAAGGGTTGCAGCCGGGAGCCTGGGAAAGCGCTTGAGCGCACGGCAGCACAGGTAAGTTGGAAGGCTGATCGCTGCAAAATCCGGCTAGAGCGAGACCGGCCACTCCCAGAATTGATAATCCCCAGCGCATGCACCGATTGTAACCGGGAAACCGGAGAATTAAGCCAATTGGAAAGTTTGGATGTACCTCTCCTTCTATTTAACTCCGCAACTCGCTACCACAGTGTGACTTCAATCGTGTGTGGATGGGGACAACTCCAGAAGCCGCGTTAAAAGTCCCTCCACGCTCAATTCGATAAGCATGTCCAAAAGGTACATGTGGGGAAGGACGCTAGCCCGCCGCCGCACAAATAGTAAGACAACACAGAAAAGTTTTTTTCCATCCAAGTATGACTTAAGGAATAGGGCGGACTACTCCGTCTGTCACGTTTCATTTTCTGCCAATTGTTCAGAACTGAGCAGATTCGGCTTCGGTTCAAGTGCATACTTCCGGCATTGGGAATGGCCGAATGCTTGGCAGACCTTGTGCCGTCTGGAGTCTTTCGAGACGGAGGTCAACATGAGCCAGAAACAAATGCGGCGAGAGGGGCCTCGATGTCGGAATCCGAGATATTTGGCCGAGACCTCAGAACCGGTGAGCCTGTACCACTTGGAAAGCCCGAATGGGTCGTCACCTCCAGTTTGAGCTCTCCGTGGCGTAATTTATTCAAGGTGGAGCGTCATCTCCGGCCGGCTTTCGAGCGAGAGGAAGTTGCTGCACCTGCAAGCATTTGTTTTTTTGGCGATGCAATCCAAGAGCAAGTCCTCATGGAGTGGCGCATCCCAGGCAGTCCTCTTCGCGGGAAGCTGTTACAGTCAGGCGATGTTAACGTCGCGTCCGAAGGAATGCCGGTGTGGGCTAACCACTTGGGACGCACTGACATGACCGGTGTTTTCTTTCAGTCCAGACTTCCTCGCGACAGCTGCTCGTGAATCAATACCAAGCGAGCATGTTGAGCTTAAGCCTCTGTTCGCCATTGAAGATCAGCAGATTCGAACTCTTGTATCCCTCCTCGAACGGAGGCGAAAGCGGGCTGTCCGACCGGCCGCATGTACGGTGAGTCCCTTGGTATGGCCTTGGCGGCCCATGTGCTTCGGAAATATTCTGTCTTTCCAGCGAAAACTATCACGTACAGGGGCGGCTTCTCGAAATATCGGCTGCGGCAAGTTGTTGACTACATCAAGTCGAACCTTGGGAAAGATAATAGCCTTTAGGAACTCGCCGATGTGGCCGGAATGAGTCTGTTCCATTTCTCGCGCTCGTTCAAACAGAGCACAGGTTTGCCTCCACATCAGTACATACTTCGGCGACGAATTGAACACGCCAAGTCCTTGCTCAAGACTAATGAACTGGGGATTGCCGAGATTGGACAGCGTTTGGGCTTTTCTGACCAGAGCCATTTCACACTGATCTTCCGAAAATTCGTGGGTGCGACTCCCGCCCGTTGGCGAGCCGGCGTCTGATCCGATCCTTCTGAGCCGATGCGGAAAATCCCATTTTTCTTCCAGCCGCAAGCAAGAAGTTCCTATCACCGACGCCTTCCCACATGTATCTGTGTATTTTGCCTTTCTAGCGAATGGTAAAGAGGCGCAGAAATGTCGCACAAGAAACGGGAAGCAGTGGCGCTCAGGTTCCCGTCTGTTCCATCGATCGAACTTCCTGCTAGTCATGCCAAGCACCGACAGATCGTCTCACAAGTTTTAAAGGACCTTAGAAAACTAGGAGAAGATCAAGGTCTTAAGATAGACCTGACGGGAGCAGGACGCCCGAAGAAAGCTGATCTTCGCAGCGCACTGCATCGCGCTGCTAAGAAGGAGGGCCTCGAACTGTCCACAATCTCTGACCAAGCAAATTTGTATGTGTTCCGTCGAAAGTCAAGGACCGGGACGAGTCAGCCTGGTGCCTGATGGGCCCTCCGACCGGATCGGTAAAGCGCACCCTGCGGGCAGGGAAGCCGCCGCTGACTTGCCGTAGCCAAATCTTGCCCGTGCGCTGTGCCGTGTGCCCGCTTGGGAAGTAGCAGCAGCATTTGCTATCGTTCTGTGTGGCGCGGGCGCCCCCGCCCGCGTTCCCTTACCATCTCCACTGCTCACGTAGCGACAGGCGACTCGCCTGTCCAGCAAATCTATGTAAGTCTGCAAGTCCCCCAAGGGCCAAGTGCTAAGTGCTAAATCCTAAATGCCGAAACTGACCGCTGAGTGCTGAGTGCTGCCCCTCAAACCACCACCGCCTCCAGAATAGAGAAATCCCCGCCGGCATCGATCTCGCGCTCCAATCGGAAGCCACAAGGCTCCAGCAACTTTTCAAATTCTTCCCAGGTGCGTTGCCTCCCGGTGACGAGAGTCATCATGTGGACGTCGAGAATTTTGACGAAATTGGGTTTCGCATCGTCGCGAATAACCGCCTCAACCAGAAGCAGCTTGGAGTGCGCTGGCGCGGAGCGGCGCAGGTTTTTCAAAATCCTGGTCGATTCCTCATCGCTCCAATCGTGGATGATATCCATCATCACGTAGGCATCGCAGGCGGGCATTTTGTCCTTAAAGAAATCTCCGCCTTGAAGACTAAGGCGGTCGGAAGCTACTCCGGAAGCCTGCTCGATTACGTGAGGCAGATCAAATAACACACCGCGCAGGTGAGGATTGGCGGCCAACACGGCCTGTAGAAGGTGACCCTGCCCGCCGCCAATGTCGCCGATCAGATTGAATTCGGAAAAGGAATAACGTCCGACCACGCCAGCAATTTGAGCTTGGGCTTTTCCTATCATGGCTTCATTAAAAATCTGGCTGGCATCAGGGTGATCGGCAAAGTAGCGAAAAAGGCCATCAGGGAGAACCTGAGCCATGGCCGAATGGCCAGTGCGCACGGTGTGATCAAGCTTCCCGTAGGCAGCCCAATTCACGGGCAAACCTATCATGCGCACGAACGAGCGCATCGAGCGCGGATGATCGCTGCGCAATAGTCGGGAGGCGGGTGTGTGGGCAAATTTCCCGTCACGGCTTTCGAATATTCCATGGCAGGAAAGCAGGCGCAGGACGCGATTCAGCGCATCCGCATCGGCGCCGGTGGACTCGGCAAGGGCCGCGGCAGTGCGTGGAGAATCGCCCAAAGCGTCAGCGACTCCAAGATCGGCGACCACGTGCAGACATCGAGACAAAGAGTATCCTCCTGCAATTTGCATAAGAATCTCAACTGGCGTGGTAACAGGAAGCGTTTCAGTAGGCATGATAGGAATCCTTGTGGGGCCTGAGATTGGTTCGAGCAAATAACATCGCAGAAGCTTCGGGCGGCCATGCTAGGCGGGATTGGACGATGAAGTCAACAGCCAGTTGCAACAAGGGTAAGCGCACCAGAGGCTTTAGAGCCGATTGCTTGCATGGCGCAGCGTGGGCCATGCACCCAGTCCGGAGGACGAAACAATTAAGCCCAGCGCTTCAGCGCTGGGTGGGCAAGTCGCCCGAGCAAGTCCCGCAGGGACGACACCTCGCACCACCCGCGTAGCAGCGGAAAAAACATAGGGTCCATATCTCCGGCTGCCTTTGGGTGGCGCAGCGCTTCAGCGCTGCGATCAGCCCGTGAATGAATCATGGCTTTAGCCCCTAAGGTTTTAATTCAGATCTGAGCGACCCCCCAAGGGCCAAATGCCAAGTGCTAAATGCTAAGCGCCGAAGCTGACCGCTGAGTGCTGATTGCTGAATGCTGCCCCTCAAACGGCCTGCGTTATACTTGGATGACATGGGCCCCGACGCTCAAAAGACGTTTTACCTGGAAACCTTTGGCTGC
>Ga0209689_1001656_pt1 | contig 16683 bp, 13 predicted proteins | sample GraSoiAngelo_149_FD_187119 | JGI IMG/M metagenome (GOLD analysis project Ga0209689, IMG submission 187119) | Grasslands soil microbial communities from the Angelo Coastal Reserve, California, USA - 14_1009_09_30cm (SPAdes) (version 2) | ecosystem: Environmental > Terrestrial > Soil > Grasslands ...
GTCCGCGAGGAGCCGGCCATTGTCCGCGCGCTCGAGATAGCCGTTGCAGATGACGAGCGGGTCGGCGAGCACGACGAGCTGGCCGAGCCCAATTCTCTGCACGAACCCCGCGACAAATCCACTTCCGGTCCGGAGAATCGGGACCTGGTTGGGAGACGGATCGAGTGGCATCATCCCGTCGCCGCCCGCGACGCGAATCACGCCGTCCACGACAGGCGTGCCCTGGTACTCGACGCCCGAAACGAAACCGCCCAGGCGTTTGACGCCGAACGCGCGGTCCAGCTCAGGGTCGGCCTCCTCGGACGCATAGATCAGAATGCCGCCGCTGGCCAGAACCCACTGGTGGATGCGGTCCGCCTCGTCCGCGGTGTATGGACTCGTGGGCGTGAACACGAACATCACGGACCGCTCCGCCGGGGCTACGAAGCTGCCGGTGATCTGATCGGTCGGATGACCCATTGCCTGGCTGAAAAGGAGCGCGGCCGACGCACCGTTGGCCGCGTCGCTGTCGGTGCTGTGCTCGGGAGAGTCCTGCCTCGGCTGCAGCAGCAGGGCCGCCACGGCGATCACGATCGCGATGGCCCCCGCGATCACCCAGCCGCGCGCTCCCTTCATGCCGCTGCCTCCGCAGGCTTGGCGCGATACGTCGCCGCCACCTGCTCTGCTTTCCGATAGGTCGCTTCATCCACACCGCGGCCGCCATAGACCGCGGCCTCGAACGGAAGCAGGAGCACGCGGAGGCTGTTGTAATCCGCCGCGCGCTGGAAGATCTCGCGGACGGTGAGCGGGCTTCCTTCCCACGACCGCTCGCCGGCCAGCGTCGCGGCGACGCCGGCGCACAGCGCCCGAATCGCGCCCACGCGATCCCCCGCGGCGGACAATCGGTCCGCCTCCGCGAAATAGTCGCTGGCCGGCCGCGGGCCCTGGGGCCCGGCGCCGACAGACGCGGTGAAGCGTCCTCGCGACGCGCGAAACAGCACAAACGCCACCGCCGTGACCACGGCGATGCCGGCGAGGTAATACCACCAGTCGAGCTGCTGACCGCCCCCGCTAGAACCGAACAGCAGCCGGAGCAAGGCGCGAATCCTGTCCTGCACCCACTGCACGAAGCGGTCGAGCGGGGAAGGCGGGCGGTGAAGCGCGTCGTAGCGGCTCTGCGACATCACGTCGTGCAGGCGCTGCCGCGCCAGATCGGGATCGGACGTTCTCACCGGCTCGAGCAGCTCCTTCAGGAGCGCGGCCAGGCGATTCCTCGCGTCGTCATACAGCGGTGGCCGCGCTCTCAGGTCGGCGATGACCTCCGGCTGAGTTGGCCCCGTTCCTGCGACGAGGACCCGCAGCGCCGCGGTCGCGGGCGCCGTGTCCGAACCCGATGCACCCTGGAGGATGTCGTAGGCCTGCTGCACGGCGTCCGCGTAGGTCGGCGGAGGCGGCGGGTCAGCCGCGGCGTTCACGTGCACGAGCAAGAGCAGCGCCAGCGCCGGGACCGCGGCGACCAGGGCCCTCGTCAAGCTTTCAGGACGCCGGCGCCGGCGCTGCCAGCCGGTATGCCATCTGGAAGAGGTCGAGTGCTTCGCGCCGCACCCTGAGGTCGAAGTAGATCAGCACGATGAGGATCTGCAGGACCGGGCTGACCAGCGCGCTCACGAGCTCCGCTCCGGCCAGCGTGACGCCGGCCACGATGAATGGCGAGAGCACGATCGCGAGCAGGAACTGCCCCAGCTGGAGGAACGCGTCGAGCGCCAGCCGGGCCACGTACCACACGATCAGCATCAGGAACAGGACCAGAAACGTTCTCCACCAGCGTCCCCGCACGAGCTGCCAGCTGCGCCGCATCGCCGCGCCCAGGCTGATGTTTTCGATGAACATCGCGGGCGTGACGATGATCCATCCGACGAAGATCCAGACCCAGAGCACCAGCGGTGCCACGCAAAGCAACGCGGCGAGCAGCCCCGTCACAGTGAAGAGCAGCCAGTAACCGAGCAGCGGGAAGTAGCGGCGAAGGATTCCGGAGAAGACGCCCCCCAACGTCACCGGCCGGCCGAGCGCGGACTCGCATGCCGCGTACATGACCGCCGAGTTGGTGAAGGGCAGGATCGCAAGGGTGACGAGAAAGCCCGCGCCGGCGGTCGCGATCAGCGGCGTCAGGTAGCTGAGGTCCGTCCCGGTCGTGTCTCGCAACGCGACGGAGAACCAGGCGAAAGCCAGCCCATACAGGGCCGCCGATGGGACGGCGAGGAGGAGCGAGATCCCGGCGAAGAGGAGGAAGTGCCGCCGGTACATGCGGAATGTTTCGTCCAGCATGTCGCCGATCTCGAGCGGGCGGAGCCGTAGCGGGACCGATACGCTCACGTACCCGAACCCTCATGGTTTGGTAGACGCACCTGCTTAAGCGTTGCACGAAAGGGATGGGACTTGAATCAACGTGCCGAGCCACAGCCGGATGACGTAAGGATCCTCTTCGTCGAGGACGACGCATCCGTGGCTCAGATGTACCGGCTCAAGCTGGAGCTGGACGGCTACGCGGTGGATGTCGCCGGCGACGGCATCACCGCGCTGGAAAAGGCAAGGACTCTTCGTCCCGATATCGTCTTTCTGGACTTGAGGCTTCCGAAGCTCGACGGCCTGGCGGTGCTGGAACGCCTGCGGGCCGACACCTCGACCGCCGCCATCCCGGTCGTGATCCTGTCCAACTGGAACGAGAAGGAGCTGGTCGAGCGCGGAATCAGCCTCGGCGCGCTCGACCACCTGATCAAGAGCCAAACCACGCCGGCCCGCCTCTCTCAGCGCCTGAAAGACTGGCTGAAGACCTAGGGTCAGTTCCCTCTCCCCTTAGGGGGAGCAATCAGAAGGCGCGGGTAGCGCGTCCATGACGGGCTCTGCCCGCAGGGTCAGGGTGAGGGGCGCGGAAGAAAGCTAGGGTTTGGCAGGACCGGCCGCAGCAGGTTCCTTGTGCCGGGGCTTCACGGGTGTGAACTTCAGCCCGTCCTCACCCTCGACGTCGATCTGCACGACGTCGCCGCGCGCGATCTTGCCGCGCAGCAGGTGCTCCGACAGCTGGTCTTCGATCCGGCTCGTGATCACGCGCCGCAGCGGCCGCGCGCCATAAGTCCGGTCGTAGCCTTCCTTCGCCAGCAGGTCCTTGGCCGCGTCGGTGACCTCGATCGTGATCTGCTGCTCGGCCAGGTGCTTGCTCAATCGGACAAGCTGCAGGTCGACGATCTCGCGGATCTGACCGGTGGTCAGGCTCTTGAACACCACGACTGCGTCGACGCGGTTCAGGAACTCGGGCCGGAACATCCGCTTCAGCTCGTCGTCGATCTTCTGCTTCGTGTTCTGGTGCCGGCGCTCGACCTCGTCCTTCTCGTCGACGACCGCCGGCTGGAACCCCAACGCGGTGCCCGCCTGGTTGACGTCGCGGATGCCGAGGTTCGAGGTCATGATGATCACGGTGTTCGCAAAGTTGACGATCTTGCCCTTCGCGTCACTCAGTCGCCCGTCCTCGAGGATCTGCAGCAGCATGTTGAAGACCTCGGGGTGCGCCTTCTCGATCTCGTCGAACAGAATCACGCAGTAGGGCCGGCGCCGGACCGCTTCGGTCAGCTGGCCGCCCTCGTCGTAGCCGACGTATCCAGGAGGCGACCCGACCAGTCTCGCGGTCGTGTGCCGCTCCATGAACTCCGACATGTCGAGCTTGATCAGCGCGTCCTCGGAGTCGAAGAGGTACTCGGCGAGGGCGCGTGCCAGCTCCGTCTTTCCGATCCCGGTCGGTCCGAGGAAGATGAACGATCCAATCGGCCGGCGCGGATTCTTCAGGCCGGCGCGCGCGCGCCGCACTGCCTGCGAGACGGTGATGATCGCCTCGTCCTGTCCCACCATGCGCTTGTGGATCTCTTCTTCCATGCGCAGCAGGCGGGCGCTCTCTTCCTCGACCAGGCGTGACACCGGGACGCCGGTCCAGGCGGCGACGATCTGCGCGATGTCCTCCTCACCCACCTCGGGCACGGTCTCGCCCAGCTTGTCGCGCCACGCAGCCTCTTTGAGCGCGAGCTTGTCCTGCAGCTTCTTCACCTTGTCCCGGACGCCGGCCGCAGCCTCGAAGTCCTGCTTGTTGACCGAGTCGTCCTGCTCCGCGCGCTGCCTGCGGATCTCTTTCTGAAGCTCCTTCAGGTCGTCGGGCGTGGTCGTCAGCTTCATGCGCACGCGCGCCGACGCCTCGTCGATCAGGTCGATCGCCTTGTCTGGAAGCGCGCGGTCGCTGACGTAGCGGTCGCTCAACACGGCCGCCGCGTGCACCGCGGCATCCGTGATGGTCACGCGGTGGTGCTTCTCGTACAGCGATTTCACGCCGTTGAGGATGTCGATCGTCTCGGCCATCGTCGGCTGGTCGACGAACACCGGCTGGAAGCGGCGCTCGAGGGCCGCGTCCTTCTCGATGTACTTGCGGTATTCGTTGAGCGTGGTCGCGCCTATGCATTGGATCTCGCCACGTGCCAGCGCGGGCTTGAGGATGTTGGCCGCGTCGATCGCGCCCTCGGCCGCGCCTGCGCCGACCAGCGTGTGCAGCTCGTCGATGAACAGCACCACCTCGCGGCTGGAGCGGATCTCGTCGAGGATCTTCTTCAAGCGCTCTTCGAACTCGCCGCGGTACTTGGTGCCCGCGACCAGCGCGCCCATGTCGAGCGTGAGCACGCGCTTGTGCTGCAGCGACTCGGGCACGTTGCCGAGATTGATCTGCTGGGCGAGGCCTTCGGCGATCGCGGTCTTGCCCACGCCCGGCTCGCCGATCAGCGCCGGGTTGTTCTTGGTCCGGCGGCTCAGGATCTGGATCACACGCTCGATCTCGGTCTCGCGACCGATCACCGGGTCGAGCTGGTTGCGGCGCGCGAGCTCGGTGAGGTCGCGGCCGAACTGGTCGAGCAGTGGCGTCTTCGAAGGCTTCTTGGGCGCGGGCTCGGCCTCGGTCTCGGCGCTCGAGTCGTGCAGGAGCCTTTCGATTTCGCCGCGCACCTTCTCCAGGTTTGCGCCCAGGTCTTCGAGCACGTGGGCCGCGATGCCCTCACCTTCGATGAGCAGGCCGAGCAGCAGGTGCTCCGTGCCTACGTAGTTGTGACCCATGCGCCGCGCTTCTTCGAAGGAGATCTCGATGACCTTCTTGACGCGCGACGTCGGAATGATCTGCTGGATGATGATCCGTTCGTTCCGACCGAGGACCGACTCGATCGTCTGGCGGACTTTGCCGATCTCCACGCCAAGATTGTTCAGAACCTTGGCGGCAAGGCCTTCACCTTCACGGAGCAAACCCAGGAGCAGGTGCTCTGTGCCGATATAGCTGTGGTGCGATCGTTCTGCTTCTTCTTGAGCGAGCGTCAGAACTTTCTTGGCCCGCTCAGTGAATCTCTCAAACGGATACAAGGTCCCTATTCCTCCTGGACTCCTTTCTACTGCTTAGGTGGGGCCAGCACCTCCTCCACGTTTGCTCAGGTACCCTGCGGTACCTCCGTACCTAATATAACGTCCAACTCTGGAAGTAGATTTCGGTTAAGAACGGTGCTGTGAGGCACCTCCTCGAACGCTTCGGCGGCTTCCTTCCCGCAGCCATCGCCTTGACGTTGCCGATCGTCTTTATACCCACCGCAAGCGATTCCTACATCCTTCCACGCGCCTCGATTGTGATCGCCGGCGCGTCGATTGGAGTCGGAATCGCCCTCCTTCTTCCCGGTGGACCCTCGCTGGGCGCCTTGCGCTGGCCACTTCTGGCCGCCGCGGGCGCCGCGCTGTTGGCGTTCGCGACCTCGGTGTCCTGGCCGCTGAGCCTGGCCGGGTCCTACACACGATACGAGTCGCTTCCGATGCGCCTCTCCTACCTCGGCCTGCTGGCTTCGTCGGTCTGGCTGTTGCGCAGCCCGCGCCAGCGCGATTTGCTGGTCGCGGGTTTCGTGCTCGGCACCTCCATTGCATGCTTCAAGGCCTGGCTGCAGTGGGTCTTCCAGCTCCCGTTTCGCCCCGACGGTGACCTCGGCAACGCAAACCTGCTGGCGGCGCTCACGGTGATGGCGATCCCACTCGCGCTCGACCGTGCCCGACGCGGCACGCCCTTAGCCGCCGCCTGGGCCGCCGCCGTGCTGGTGATGGGCGCCGGCCTGCTGGTCACCACGTCACGGAGCGGCGGAGTGGGCGTGATCGCCGGCTGCCTCGCGCTGCTCGCTTTCGCCGTCCCCCGCCGTTTTGGCCTGGCAGTCGGTGGCGGCGCAGCGGCAATGGTCGGGATCGTGCTGGCCGTCATGCTCGCCTCGCCCCTCCGCATCCTGAACAACGACCCGCCGGAGCTGCGCCTGCACCTCTGGGGCGACGGCCTGCGCATGGTCGCCGCGCGACCGCTTACGGGCTGGGGCGAGGACGCGACCGGGCTTTCCTTCGGGCGTTTCCTGAGCCAGGACTACGCCAGCCTGGTCACGTTCGACCGCATCCACTCTGGGCCGCTGGATGTAGCCGCGACGCAGGGGGTGCTTGGGCTGGCCGCGTTGGGCTGGGTCTTGTTCGTGGTGTTCCGCACGGCGTGGAGGAGCCGGTCGCAGCCGTACGTCGCGGGGCTCAGCGCAGCCCTGGTCGGCTTCTCCGTGTGGGTGGCGTTCAACTTCGACTGGTCCCCGGCGACAGGAATGTTCTGGCTCCTCGCGGGAGCACTGTGGTCCGCAGTTACCCGTCCTTCCCCACTCGCTGGGGAAGGTGGCCCCGCCGCGCAGCGGCCGGGCCGGATGGGGGCGAACCTGTGGCAACCAGCTCTCGCTGCAGTCCTCGTCCTGGCAGCCACGGTCTTCGCCGTCTGCCCCGTCCTCGCCGACGTCTGGTACCTGAAAGGCCGCGCCGACCTGTCGGTCAAGGTCGACCCACTGCAGGCCCAGTACCACTGGGCGCTGGGAAGCATCGAAGAGCTGCGCCGCGCCGCCGCCCTCGGCGAAACCGAGCCCGGCTTCTACGTCACGCTGGGCGACCGCGAGCTGCAGCTGGGCAACCGCGCCAAGGCGCAAAGCGCCTACCAGCGCGCGCTCGAGATCGACCCGTACTACACGCCCGCCACGCAGCGCCTCGCGGCGCTCAGACCCTAGTTACTCGTCGTCGACGTCGGGGTACTCGTCATGTCGGTGCTCGGTCCGCGCCCCGGCCAGGCTCGCCGGCGGCGCCGACAGCTGCTTGAGGCTCAGCGAGATCCTTCGCCGTGCGGTGTCGATGCCGATCACCTTGACCTGCACCGTCTCGCCGACCTTGAGGACGTCCTCAGTGCGCTCCACGTGGTCCCACGACAGCTCCGAGATGTGGAGCAGGCCTTCGATGCCCGGCATGATCTGGAGAAAGGCGCCGTACTTCTTGGTCTTGGTGACCTGGCCTTCGACGATCGAGCCGACCGGCATCGACTGGACGAGCCGCTCCCACGGGTCCTGCTGCAGCTGGCGCAGTGACAGCGAGATGCGCGTCTGCTCCGGGTCGAGCTTGATCACTTTGACGGTGACCTCCTCGCCCAGCTGGAGCACGTCGGTGACCTTGGAGACGCGGTCCCACGAAAGCTCGGAGATGTGGATCAGGCCATCGGCTCCGCCGATGTCGACGAAGGCGCCGTAGCTGGTGATCCCAGAAACCGTGCCCTTCACGATCGTCCCGGTCTGCAGCCGGCTGAAAAGCTCCTCGCGCTTGCGTGCGCGGTCCTCGTCTTCCGCCGCCTTCTGGCTCACGATCAGCCGGTTCCGCTTGCGGTTGACCTCGAGGATCTTGACCGGGATGCGCTTGCCCACCAGCGACTCGAGGCTGCCCGCGAAAGCGCGCGCCACCTGGCTCGACGGCAAAAAGCCGCGCAGACCCAGGATGTTGACGATCAGCCCGCCTTTGTTCTGCTCGCGCACGTCGGCGTCGATGACCGTGCCGTCGGATTGCTTCTCGGCCGCGACGATCCACGTGGTCTCCGCCCGAGCGCGGCGCAAGCTGAGGACGACGTTGCCCTCTTCGTTCTCCGGCTGCAGGACGTAGACCTTGATCTGGTCGCCAGGCTCGAGCTCGGAGTCGATGTCTCCCCGCATGCCGAGCTCCTTGCTCGAGATGACGCCCTCGGCCTTGGCCCCGATGTCCACGAGGACCTCGTCCGGGTCGACGCGCACGACGATCCCATCCACGATGTCCCCGTGGTTGGGGGTTTTGAAGGCCTCCTCCTCAAAGTGGAGGTAGTCCTCCATGGTCATCGCAGCCGATGATTCCTGGTCGGTACCCTCCTTATCTTCGGTCAGGACGGCACCAGACTCAGCAGACAAATTACGAACCCCCTAGAGATTATTGATGTGATCTTGGTCGTCAGAACGTGCCTCCGCCAAAATGAACGTCAATTGTAACGCAGTTCCGAATAACTACCTAGCCGACGGGGGTGGAGCTGCAGGCCGGATTCATTCCGGCCGTAACCAGGCCTGCCTCCCCCGTGCTCAGCTACCCAGCTGACGAAGTGGGGCCATAGGCCGGATTCACTCCGGCCGTCACCCGGCGTGGTTTGCCAAACGCCACCAGGCATCGTGTGCCACGGAGGGGGTTCCACGGGGGAGGCCTGCCTCCCCCGTGACTACTTTGGGAACGGAAGCCTCAGGTCGTGGTTGTCGATCAGCCGAGTTTTCCCCAACCTCGCGGCGACCACCGCAAGCGAGCCAGGCTTCTGGAAAGTAGCCGGATCGACCAACTCCGCGTAGTCGATCGAGACCAGCGGTTCGGCCGTCAGACGAGTTATCAACAGGCCACGCAGTGCCTCTGGATCGCGCTCGCCGGCCGCGTACGCATTCGCAGCCTCGCCCAGCGCCGCGCTCAGGCTTGCCGCGGCCTTGCGCTCATCCGGGCTGAGATAGACGTTCCGCGAGCTCAACGCGAGCCCGTCCGCCTCCCGCATAGTCGGCGCAACCCGGACCTCAACGCCGAGGTCGAGGTCGCGCACCAGCCGCCTGACCACCGCCACCTGCTGCGCGTCCTTCTGACCGAAGTAGGCACGATCCGGCTCGACCGCGACCAAGAGCTTCGTCACGACCGTCGCGACTCCCTCGAAATGACCCGGACGCGACGCACCCTCGAACCGCTCGGCGACGTCGCCTACGTGGACTCGCGTGCTCGCGTCCGGCGGATACATGACCTCGGCCGACGGCCCATAGATCACGTCGACCTCTGCCTCGTGCAGCAGACGCGCGTCGCGAGCAGGGTCGCGCGGGTAGCGGGCAAAGTCCTCGCCCGGCCCGAACTGGATCGGGTTGACGAAGATGCTGACGACGACGACGTCGTTCTCGCCCCGCGCGAGCTCGACCAGGCTCAGGTGGCCGGCGTGCAGCGCGCCCATCGTGGGCACCAACCCGACCGACCTTCCTTCAGCGCGCCAACGTCGAGACGCCTCGAGCATCGGACGCGGATGCTCGAAAACGACGACCCCGTTATCCGCCGTACCTGACCTCTTCCCTATCTTTTGTGGGAGCCGATCCGTTGGCCGAGTACTCGTGCTCCGGACCCGGGAACTTCCCGTCGCGGACGTCGTCCGCGTATGCGGTCGCGGCGCGGGCGATCTCCTCGGCCAGGTTCGCGTAGCGCTTGACGAATTTCGGAGCCTTGCCGCTCGTCAGTCCGAGCATGTCGTGCAGCACGAGCACCTGCCCGTCGGTGGCGGGTCCAGCCCCGATCCCGATCGTCGGGATGCGCAGCGCGTGCGTGATCGCGCTGGCCAGCTTGCTGGGCACGCCCTCGAGCACGATGCTGAACGCACCGGCCTGCTCCAGCCCCCTCGCATCGGCCAGGATGTGCGCAGCCTGGGCGTCAGTCTTGCCCTGGACCTTGAAACCGCCCATCTGGTGGACGAACTGCGGCGTCAGGCCGACGTGACCCATGACCGGGATGCCGATCTCGGTGAGCCTGCGCGTGATTTCGATCACCCTGCCTCCGCCTTCGAGCTTGACCGCGTGCATGCCGGCCTCCTGCACGAAGCGGCCGGCGCTCGTGATCGCCTGCTCGACCGACGCGTGATAGGACATGAACGGCATGTCGCCGACCAGCAGCGCCTGCTTGGCGCCCCGAGCGACGGCCTTCGCGTGGTGCAGCATGTCGTCCAGCGTCACCGGCAGCGTCGTCGGGTGGCCGAGCATCACCATGCCGAGGCTGTCGCCGACCAGCAGGATGGGGATTCCCGCCTCGTCGAGGATCTTCGCGCTCAGGTAGTCGTAGGCCGTGAGCATGGCAAAGCGCCGGCCCTCGTCCTTCAATCGCTGGACGTCCAGCACCGTGGTCATCGACGACCTCTCCTTCGGGTCGCTGCCACATCTCGGGTCAGCGCCCTTTTGGTTCGCCCGGCCGCCGCGGGATCCAGTCCCGCCTTTTCCGCGATCTCGAGCGCGACCAGGGCGAGCATACGATAAAGATCCGGGCGGTCAAGTGCCCTGAGGTGCCTGGTCACGGTCTCGGCATCGCCGCGCCGGATCGGTCCCGTCAGCGCCTCCACAGGGCCCCGCCTCCGGATGTTCGCCACCGCGCCCTCGACCAGGGGCAGCAGGGCTCGCGTGGCCTCCTCCTCGGTCCACCCGATCCCGCGCAGCAGCCGGACCGCCTCCGCCACCACGACGTCGACGAAATTGGATGCGTACACCGCCGCCGCGTGATACAGGACGCGCTGCTCGTCGCCGACGTGCCTTGGCTTGGCGCCGATGGCCCGGGCAAGCGCGCGCAGCCGTCGCATCAAGGAGGGAGTCGTCGCATCGACCGCGACGGTGATCCCGCGAAAGACAGACGGGTCGCGCGGCATCGGAAACGACTGCAGCGGATGGAACGATCCGCGCGGGTTGCCCTCGAGCGCGCTCAGCGCGTCGAGGCCGAGCGCACCGCTCAGGTGCACGATGCCGAGCGCCGGCGGCGGCTTCATTTGCGCGATGCGAGTCGCCATCTCGCTCACCGCGCCGTCGGGGACGGCCAGGAACAGCAGGCCTCGGCGCGGTAGGCGGAAACCGGTTCGCGCAGGCACGAGGCGTGCGGGCAGGGCGCGGGCAAGGCTGCGACCGAGGTTGCCTCGGCCCGCGACGGTCAGGGGTTCTGGCGTTCTGGAGCTGCTAGCCGGCTGAGGAGCTGGCGGCGGCCGGCTGCGCCGGCTCCTCGCGGGCGAGGATCTCGTCGAGCTCCTTGCCATCGATCGTCTCGACGACCTTGAGGCGTTCGACCACCGCGTCCATCTTCGTCCGCGACTTGCTCAGCACGCCCTTGGCGGTCTGGTAGCCGTGGTCGACGATGCTGCGGATCTCCTCGTCGATGATGGCGGCGACCTCTTCCGAGTAAGTGCGTTGTTCGCCCAGGTCGCGGCCGAGGAACACGAGCTCTTCGCGATGGCCCATCTGGACGGTGCCGAGCTTTTCCGACATGCCCCACTGGGTGACCATGCGGCGGGCGATCTGGGTCGCCTTCTGGATATCGTTCTCGGCGCCGGACGTGATGTCGCCGAAGACGATCTCCTCCGCCACGCGTCCGCCCATGATGCCCGCGATCTGGTCCATCAGCTCGTCGCGCGAGACGAGGTACTTGTCCTCTTCGGGCAGGCTCAGCGTCCAGCCGAGCGCCATGCCGCGGGAGATGATCGAGATCTTGTGCACCGGGTCGGTGTGCGGCAGCGCTTTCATGACGAGGGCGTGGCCTGTCTCGTGGTACGCGATGACTTCCTTTTCTTTGTCGGAGATGCGGCGGCTCTTGCGCTCCGGACCGGCGATGACGCGCGCGATCGCCTCCTCGAGCTCGTCCATGCCGATCACCTTCTTGTTGGCGCGCGCGGCGAGGATGGCCGCCTCGTTGATCAGGTTCGCCAGGTCGGCGCCGCTGAAGCCTGGCGTCTGGCGCGCGAGCACGTCGAGGTCGACCGTCGAGTCGAGCGGCTTGTTGCGGGCGTGGACGTCGAGGATCGAGCGCCGGCCCTTGATGTCGGGGCGGTCCAGGGTGACGTGGCGATCGAACCGACCCGGGCGCAGCAGTGCCGGGTCGAGCACGTCCGGCCGGTTGGTCGCGGCGATGACGATGACGTGCGTGTTGGTGTCGAAGCCGTCCATCTCCACGAGCAGCTGGTTGAGGGTCTGCTCGCGCTCATCGTGACCACCGCCCAGCCCGGCGCCACGCTGGCGGCCGACGGCGTCGATCTCGTCCACGAACACGATGCAAGGGGAGTTCTTCTTGGCCTGGTCGAAGAGGTCGCGGACGCGGCTCGCGCCGACACCGACGAACATCTCGACGAACTCCGAGCCTGAGATCGAGAAGAACGGGACGCCGGCCTCGCCGGCGACGGCCTTGCTGAGCAGTGTCTTGCCGGTGCCCGGAGGACCCACGAGCAGCACGCCCTTGGGAATGCGGGCACCGAGCGCGACGAACTTCTCGGGGTACTTGAGGAACTCGACGATCTCACTGAGCTCCTGTTTCGCCTCATCTACCCCAGCGACATCCGCAAATGTGATCGCAGGCTTGTCGCCCGCGATCAACCGCGCGCGAGACCGCCCGAAGGAGATGGCCTGGTTGTTGCCGCTCTGGGTCTGCCGCAGCACCCACCACATGAAGGCCGCGATCAGGATCACGAGGATGATGTTGGGCAGCAGCACGCTGATCAGGTAGCTGCCCGTCTGGCTCTTCTCGAACTTGACCGTCACGGTCCCGCCGCCGGGCGCCTGGTACGAACGCAGGTCGTCCATGTACTTGCACTCGCCGGAGCAGTCGGGCAGGACGACGTTGTGCTTGCGTCCCTGCGCGTCGACGACCACGCCGTCGGTGCCGCTGATGTCGACCGACTTGACCTGGCCTTCCGCGGCCTGGGTCATCATCGTGGAGAAATCCCAATCGCCCTGGTTCTGGCCGTTTTGGATCGAGGTCCATGTGAACCAGAAAATCAGACCAAGGACGACGACCAACGCAAAGTAAAAGAGGCTGGAGCGTGGGAAGCGACTCAACATCAGATCTCCTCGAGGGCTTTTGGAGTTTCTAGCCTAACAATTCTTGGCGCTGAAGCAACCGGCATAGGCATGATCGCGACGTGAAGGCCGCCTTCTCCGGGAGGGCTCACGAGGTCGGAATCGACCGCGATGCCCGGGATCCATGCGAGTCTGTCTTCTGCGAACACGAGCGGCCATCTGTCGCGCTCCTCGCGAGGCACGCGCGCGTCGACAAAGATGTCCTGCACCTTCCGGGTGCCGCGGCCACCCAGGGGACGCATCCGCAACCCCGGCCGGCGGAAACCGACGTGGAGCCGCAACCCGGCGCGAAGATGCGCCGCGTGACGGTCGCTGCACGCCTCTCCCTCGCAGCTCCGGACCTCGAGCCGAGCGGCTTCGGGCGCGGGACGGCGCGACGGCACTACCTGCATGAGGCCCCCCACAATACGGAAACGCAGGCCGCCGGGAAGATCGACGCCTCGGCCTCCCGGGCCCGGCCGCATCAGGTTCAGCATTGCTTCAAGGTGTCTCCTCGAGAGCCCCGGTTGCCGGCCTCCCGCGTCCGCATACAGGCGCTTCAAGACCTCGACGGCGGTGGGCGCTTGCTCCGCCGCCTCTTGCATGCGCGCGGCCGTGAGGGCGGCGGCGTGGAGCTTGCGGACGATGCCAGGCCGGTCGCGCTCGAGCTCGGGGAGGATCAATTGACGCGCCCGCACGCGCGCGAAGCGGGTGTCTGCGTTGGCCGGGTCTTCGTAGGCGGTGATGCCGCGCTCTTCGAGGAACTCCCGCACGTCGCTCCTCCAAACGTTGAGCCAAGGGCGCACGTAATGGCCGCGGCGGGCGGGCATGCCGCGCAAGCCGGCGAGCCCACACCCCCGCAGTAGATGAAGGACGGCTCCCTCGACCAGGTCATCGGCGGTGTGCGCGATGGCGACGACGTCCGCGCCTGCCTCGACGCGGGCGCGATCGAAAAACGAGTAGCGGAGCGCCCGGGCGGCCGCCTGGAGCGAACCCCTCGGCAGGGGCTCGGTGCGACGCTCGGTTATCAAGCGGACATTCAGTCGCTCACACAGCTCGGCCACCTGCCGCGCAACGTCATCGGAGCCTTCGCGCAGCGCATGGTCGTAATGGGCCGCGACGAGATCACGCCCCGCCTCATGCAACGCGATGAGGAGAGCGGTGGAATCGGGGCCGCCAGACACCGCGACGAGGACGCGGCCGGTGGGGAGCTCAGCCATGGTGGTGCCGGGTGGACTCGAACCACCGACAACGCGATTATGAGTCGCGCGCTCTACCACCTGAGCTACGGCACCAGCGAAGGTGATGCTAACGAGCGGCTTGGATTCGCGCCTTCAGCTTGCGCTTCTTCTTCCGGTGCTTGTCGATGGCGACGCGCTTTCTCTTGTTCATTTCCTTCCGGCACGCAACGAATGGCGGGGCTTAGGGTCAGAGTGGTTGCGGAGGTCGGATTCGAACCGACGACCTTCGGGTTATGAGCCCGACGAGCTGCCGCTGCTCCACTCCGCGATTCCGATTATACCCGGGCCATTTCCCTCTCCCCTTAAGGGGAGAGGGCCAGGGTGAGGGGCGAGGAAGAACGTTAGGGGCGAGTAGCCGGCGATGGACTTGCGGGCGCGGTGACCAGGTAGGTCTTCTCGTTTGGCTTCGCGTATCCGTTCAGCCGCGCCTCTTCCTCATCGGCCGTCCCGTTGGTCAGCCCCTGCACGTCTTTGTGATAGCCGGTGTTCTGCCTCGCGATCTCAGCGTTCTGCCGGCGCAGGTCGGACACCTGCCGGCTCAGGTTGTGGACCACATAGGCCTCCTGGGCGAAGGCGATGCCGGCCCAGACCAGCGCGGCGCCGCCGGCGAGGACGACGACCGCCTTGCGCACACCGAAGGAGTTGGTGCGCACGCTGCCCGCGACGCTCAAAGCTTTGCTGTGTCTCATGCTGCGTTGATTTCTATGACGTGTTGTCGGGGGAGCCGACTATATCAAACGGTTACCTGGATTCCTCCCAGCGGCGTAGCTTCTCTTCTTCACCCAGGTCGCTCAAGTTCTTTCCCTCTCGGCGCACGGATGCCTCAGTGGTCGCGAACCGCCGCCGAAATCTCTGGCCCGCGACTCGCAGAGCGTCCTCCGGATTGACCTTCAAGGTCCGGGCCAGCGAGACGATCGCGAACAGCAGGTCACCCATCTCCTCGAACGCCCGGTCGCGATCGCCGGACTCCGCCAGCTCGCGCGCCTCTTCGGCCACGGACTCCGCGGCCGCGGCGGGCGACGCGAAATCAAACCCGACCCGGGCGGCGCGCTTCTGCAGGCCCAGGGTCCATGCCAGCGCGGGCAGGCTGGACGGCACCCGGTCCACGACCGACTCGTCGCCGCCGGCCTTGCGCGCCTCGTGCATCTTCTGGTGCTCCCAGTTGCGCAGCACCTCGTCCGCGTTCGCGACCGATACGTCGCCGAAGACGTGGGGATGACGCTTGACCATCTTGGCCGCCACCGCCTGCGAGACCTGCTTCGCATCGAAGCGTCCTTCCTCGGCTGCGATCTCGGCGTGCATGGCGACCTGGAGCAGAAGATCGCCCAGCTCTTCCATCATCTTCGCGTCGTCGCCCGAGTCGATGGCCTCGAGCAGCTCGTAGGTCTCCTCCAGCAAATAGGGGCGCAGCGACTCGTGCGTCTGCTCGCGGTCCCACGGGCATCCGCCTGGTGCGCGCAAGCGGTGCACGACTTCGAATATGGCCTCGATGCCGTCCGAGTACGGCTTTTCCATGTCGCCTGATTCTGAAGAGTTCATTGGCCCGACGCGACCGGAGCGGCGCGACCTGACTCGTAGAGCTGCGCCATGTCGTCCAGCAGGCTCAGCAGGTCGTCCTGCCAACCTTCTCCTTTCCTTCTCATCTTGATGCGATTGGGACCGACCACGATACGACCCGCCATCCGTCGGGACAGCTCCTCGATGTCGAGGAATCGCTGCGGGTCGACGCGAATGACGATGTCGTGGCCCTCGGCGATCACCGCGCGCAGACCCATACGCTGGCCGCGCAGCTTCACGCGAAGCGAGTAAGCGAGGTTGTCCAGCTGCGACGGCGCGGGGCCGTAGCGATCCTTCAGCGAGCGCAGCATGGAGTCGAGGTCGTCCTCGTCCTCCGCATTGGCTAGCTGCCGGTAGGCGCCGAGGCGGAGCTTCTCGTCGCGGATGTACGACCGAGGGATGAAGTGGTCGAGCGGCAGGTCCAGGTTCATCTCCTCCGTGGACAGGACGTCACCCGCGACGGTCTCCTCGGCACCGCTGCGCAGCTTGTTCACGGCGCTCTGCAGCATCTGCAGGTACATCTCGAAGCCGACCGCGGCGATGGCGCCGTGCTGCTCTGTTCCCAGCAGGTTGCCCGCACCGCGGATCTCCAGGTCGCGCAGCGCGATCTTGAATCCCTGGCCGAGCTCGTGCAGACCTGAGATGACGTCGAGTCGCTTGTCCGCCTGCTCCGTCAGCGACCGTCGCGGGTCATAGAGGAAGTACGCGTACGCGCGGCGTCCCGAGCGCCCCACTCGCCCGCGCAGCTGATACAGCTGTGCCAGGCCGAACCGGTCGGAGCGCTCGACGATGATCGTGTTGACGTTTGGGATGTCGAGGCCGGACTCGATGATCGTCGTGCAAACGAGCACGTCGTGCTTGCCGGACTCGAACTCCACCATCACATTGGCGAGCTGGTCCTCCGACATCTGACCGTG
>Ga0209689_1001657_pt1 | contig 16679 bp, 14 predicted proteins | sample GraSoiAngelo_149_FD_187119 | JGI IMG/M metagenome (GOLD analysis project Ga0209689, IMG submission 187119) | Grasslands soil microbial communities from the Angelo Coastal Reserve, California, USA - 14_1009_09_30cm (SPAdes) (version 2) | ecosystem: Environmental > Terrestrial > Soil > Grasslands ...
GACCGCGTCGCCGTCTCTCACGTCCACCGGAAGATTGTGCTGGGCCACGAGCATGCGTCCACTTGGATCGATGTGGAACGTGCGCGGATGGATGGCGCGGGTCTCGATGTGCTGGATCGGGCTCGGCTGGCCGGTGGACTGATCGATCGAGTAGACGACGATGCTGTTCTCGCCGCCCTTGAACACCTTCTTGCCCTGGTAGTCCACCATGTCCTGCGCACGATTCGCCCCATACAGAAACCGGCCGTTCGGATGCACGTGGACGGTGCCGGCCGCCTGACGCGATCGGCGGTTCGTCGGCTCGGCCAGCGTTTCTGCGCGGAAGGCAATGTCCGGATTGATCCGGCCGCTCTCCATCTTGTACGTGTACATCTTGTTCTGGGTCTCGATCGAGACGTACATCCAGGCCTTCGTCGGATGAAAATCGAGATGCCGCGGCCCGAAGTTTCTGCCTCCGTCGGGAGCGATCGACACTCCGTTGGTCAGCACGCCGTTCTTGTAGTCGAAGACTTTGAGCGCGCCCGGGTCTTCGGCCTTGGTCGGAGTGCTTTCGTTGCCGCGCGTCACCAGGATCGCCAGCCGATTGTCGGGCGTGACCCGTACCTGATGCGCGAAGATGCCAGCGTCGATCGGGCCCGGTTGCTTCACTTCCTCGCCGGGCGAAAAGTCGGGGTTGATCCGATATACGCGCAACGCGCTTGGATTGTTGAACGCGACCAGGATGTTCTCCGAGGGGATGTCCGTGGTCATGTGGATCGGCCGAGTGGGCAGCCGGATCGCCTCACCGTGCTTGGTGAGCGCGCCAGTGGCGGGGTCGATGCGAAACGCGGTGACGTGATGCTCGGTCCCCGCCGGCCCGTACCCGGAGGCGCTGCTGCTGGTCGCGACGTACAGGTATCGCCGTGAGACGTGCGGCCAGGCGTATTGCACGCCCGCGGGCAGGGTGACGGTGGCGCGCTTGGTCAGCGCGGCGCCCGCGACGTCGACGTCGTAGTGCGTGAGATCGGCGCCGACGTTGGCGTAGAGCGCGACCTTGCGCGTGTCCGGCTGAGTGAACCCGACTCGCGGCGCGCTCATACTAGCCGCGACCAATGACAGGAACGTTCTGCGGCTGACCATGGGCTCTCCTTCTCTGGTGGCATCGGCCCAGACAGGATACTCTCGTTGCCGATCGAGGGGAGGGACGCGCGATGCGCATCGTGGATGCCCAGATCCATCTCTGGGGCAGCGGTTTGCCCAGCAACATGGCCCATCGTCAGGTCACTTCGTTCACCGCCAAGGAGGCCGTGGGCCTCATGGACGAGGGCGGTGTCGACGCCGCGGTGATCCACCCGCCGGGCTGGGATCCCAACTCGACCGAGATGGCCTTCAAGGCCGTACGAGACTTTCCCGGCCGCTTCGCGATCCTCGGTTCCTTCCCCCTGAATCAGCCGGACAAGCGCGCCTTGGTCGAGAAGTGGCGGAGCCAGCCGGGCATGCTGGGTCTGCGCTATGGATTTCTCCAGGAGCCGCTGCGGGGCTGGCTGGCTGACGGGACGCTCGATTGGTTGTGGGCCGCCGCTGAGCGGGCCGGCGTGCCGATCGCGATGCTGGCGACGGATTCGCTGCCGCACATCGGCCGTATCGCCGAGCGCCATCCGGGCCTGCGGCTGACCATCGACCACCTGGGCGGTCGGGGAGGCACCACCACCCTGAAGGACGACGCGGCGATGGAGCACATGCCGGCGCTCATCAAGCTCGCCCGGCATCCCAACATTGCCGTCAAGGCGACCGGCGCGCCGGGCTATTGCAGTGGACCGTATCCGTTCACTAGCATGCACACGTACTTGCGCCAGATCTTCGACGCCTTCGGGCCGTCGCGCATGTTCTGGGGAACGGACATCACGAAGATGTCGTGCTCCTGGCGGCAGTGCGTGACGATGTTCACCGAGGAGCTACCCTGGTTGCCAGAGCGTGACAAGCATCTCATCATGGGCCAGGCCGTGTGCGCCTGGTGGGGCTGGAGCTAGTCACCAAGTATGGAGGATCGTCGATGACACAGAAACCGCAACTCCGCGCCCTCGGCGCAACGCTGGGAACCGAGATCCTCGGGATCGATCTCTCGAAGCCGCTCGAGGCAGACACCTTTGCCGGGATCCAGGCGGCCTTTGCCGAGCATCCGGTGCTGGTCTTTCGCGATCAGGACCTGGGTGCGCCCGAGCTCGCCGCCTTCGGCCGCCGCTTCGGCGCGCCGCGCCCCCACGCGCTGATCAAGTATCGCCACGTCGATTGTCCGGAAGTCTCGTGGCTCACCAACGTGGAGGAGACGGGCGAGGTCGACTGGTACGGCGTCAAGCGCGCCACCGCGTGGCACACCGACTCGACGTTCGAGGACGCTCTGCCGCTGCTGGCGATGTTGCACGCGAAGGAGGTGCCTTCGGAAAAAGGCGGCACCATGTTCGCCGACATGCGCGCGGCCTACGACGCCTTGCCCGAGGCACGCAAACAGCTGCTGTGCGGTCTCACCGGCCTGCACGGCCGGACCACTGGGCCCGCCGGCGAGCGCCTGTATGGCGACGACAAGGGCGCGACCGACAAGAAGTATCAGGAAGTGCAGTGGCCCGCGGTCACGCGGCATCCGGTAACCGGACGGTCGATCCTGTTCGTCAATCCCATGCACACGCATGGCTTCGTCGACATGAAGCGGGAGGAGGCGTGGCCGCTGATCGATGAGCTCGCCGCTCACGCGACCCAGGAGCGCTTCGTCTACTACCACCGCTGGCGCGTCGGCGATGTCCTGATCTGGGACGAGCGCGCGACGATGCACCGCGGCGCCGGCGACTACCGGCCGGACGAGCGCCGGATCATGCTGCGCACGATCGTGTACCCGAACTGAGGGCGCGGTCGCCAAGGAGTTCGCGAATGACGAACGGATCCGTTCTGTATCACCGGCACGAAGGCATCGTGACCCTCACCCTCAACCGGCCCGAGACGCTCAACGCCATGAACGAGGCGATGATGGGCGAGATGGAGCGCATCCTCATCGAGCTCGAGGCCGACACCGCGGCGAGAGCGGTGGTCCTCACTGGCACCGGACGGGCGTTCTCGTCCGGCGGCGATCAGAAGCGTAGTGGCGAGAGCCCACCGTCGTTCTTCGAGGGCGATCTTGGGGGAGCGCTCATCGAGCGCCTGAACCGGTGCATCCTTCGCATGCAGCGGCTCCAGAAACCCATTGTCGGCAGCATCAACGGCGTGGCCGCGGGCGCCGGCTTGAACATCGCTCTGGCCACCGATCTGCGCGTCGCGGCCGACACGGCGCGTTTCAGTGAGGTCTTCGCGCGCGTGGGTCTCGTGCCGGACGGCGGGGGGACGTACTTCCTTCCGCGCCTCGTCGGTACGGCCAAGGCCATGGAGATGATCCTGCTCGCCGACATCATCGACGCGCAGGAGGCGTTGCGGATCGGCCTCGTGAACCGCGTAGTCCCCGCGGAGCAACTCGAGCATGAGACGCTGAAGCTCGCCGAGCGGCTGGCCCAGGGGCCGACCGTGGCATACGGGCTGGCCAAGACGGGACTCTACCAGGGACTCGGCATGTCGCTCGAGGACGTCCTGAACATGGAGGCGCGCAACCAGGCGATCGCCGCCCGCACCCCGGATCGCGCGGAAGGCGTGGCCGCCTTCCGCGAGAAGCGGCCGCCGCGCTTCACGGGTCGTGCAGGATCCAGTCCTGCCCGATGAGAGCGACACTGCCGCGGATGCTCACAGACCCTCGCTGTTGGCAGGAACGAAAGACTCAGGGGCGCTCCGACGACTCCTTGGTTGCCTTTCTGCGGGTGGCGGGGCTGAACTGACTTGGGTCACGGCAGCCCCTCGGATATTACCGGATCTTCGATGAACTGCTTCACGTAGGCACGCCGGGCAAAGCCCTGGCCCACGGCTGATGTTCTCTCTTCCAAATCTTGAGTCGACGGTCAGCGTCCTCTCGTCGATGATCACGCCGGCGGTGATGATCCTCGCTACCAGCTCGTTGATTCTGACCACCACGAATCGCCTCGTCCGCATCGTGGACCGCGTCCGGGAAATGCTCCCCGAGTTCGAGAAGCTCACGCGCGCCGAGCAGCCGGATGACAGAAAGCTGACGATGCTCTTCGAAGATCTCGGTCGCGCCACGACTCGGGCTCGTATCGGCCAACATGCGTTGTCGCAGCTGTACCTCGGCCTCGGCGCGTTTCTGGCGACGAGCATCGCCCTCGGCGTCGTGACCTTCGCCCGGCTCAATGCCGGCTGGGTACCCCTGCTCTTCGGGGCCATCGGCGTGGCTCTTCTGTTCAGCGCGAGCGTCCTGCTCATCTTCGAGTCGCGGATCGCCCTCGCGTCCGCGTACGCGGAGATGGACTATATCCGCCACATCAGCGGCCACCTCGCACCCTCGAAGCTGCGCAAGGCGCGCAGGTGGCGGATGTTTCGCTAGCGCGCGAGACGCATACCTGCCCGCCGGGTGATGAGAATTTCACGGCGTTGTCCAGAATGTTCGCCACGACCAAGCTTGCTGCCGCCGGGGCCCGTATAGGCGACTTCTACGACGAAACGCTCTTCCTGCAGGCCTTTCGACAGCCATCGCGCTGCCTGTTTGTCGTCCTCAATCAGGAGAATTCGCACGGTCGCCGTACAGTATCCCTGACCGCGGCGTGCGGGCAATTCCCGCACTTGGCCTCATGTGGATAGGCGACGAGAACCATCTTTCTTTAGGATTTCTTCAGGAATCGTTCGGTACGGTCGGGTTGGGCCCATGTCTGTCAGGAGGTTCGTCATTCAACTTCTGAGGGTGGTGATCGTGTTCGTCTGCGGGCTCACTGTGTCGAGCGCCTGCAGTCAATCCGACGACGCGCGACCGGGCGCGGAGGAGCGGCGCTTGTCGGTTGCCGCGTCGGCGACCCAATCGCAGGGGATGCCGCTGGTCGTCGTGCCGCCCGATTCGCCGCGGTTCAAGCAGCTCCGCATCGAACTGGTCCGCGAGCAAGCATTCCCGACCGACGAAGTGGTGGCGCCCGCCCGGGTCGTGATCAATCCGAATCGTATTTCGCGGGTGCTGCCGCCCGTTCAGGGTCGCATCCTGGCAGTATCGGTGAAGCTCGGAGACACCGTCGCAGAGGGGCAGCCGCTCGTGACCCTGGACAGTCCCGACGCCGACGCGGCCATCTCCGCCTACCTCCAGGCCGATGCGACCCTGCGCCAGGCGAGGGTGACCCTCGCGAAGACCGAGACCGATCTCCAGCGAGCGCGCAATCTCCTTCAGTACCAGGCGATCTCGGAGAAGGACGCTCTGGGCGCGCAGAACGACGTTGCGACCGCCCGGGCCGCGCTCGAGAACGCCGAGGCGGCGCGCGCGCAAGCACTGCGCAAGCTGACCTTGCTTGGCCTCAAGCCGACGGACCTCCAGCAGGCGGTCGTCGTCCGCGCACCCCTTGCCGGCGTCGTGACGGACATCAGCGTGACACCGGGCGACTACCGCGCCGCGGTCTCGTCCATGGCGGACGTGACGACCCCGCTGATGTCAATCGCCGACCTGAGCACGGTGTGGGCCTCGTCGGACGTGCCGGAGCCGTTCATGCGGTTAATCCACATCGGGGAAAGCGTCGAGATCACCTTCGTCGCCTACCCAGGCGAGAAGTTCACCGGCCACGTCGCCCGTGTGGGAACCGCCCTCGATCCCCAGACCCGCACGCTCAAGGTCCATGTCGATCTCCCGAATCCGCAGCGGCGGTTCGTGCCCGAAATGTTCGGCACCATGCGCCATGCTGGGCCGCCGCGGCTGTTCCCGGTGGTCCCGGCCGCGGCGATCGTTCAGGAGTACGGGCGCTCTGAGGTGTTCGTCGAGCGCGGGCCCGGCCAGTTCGAGCGTCGAGTGGTCGCGACCGGCGTCCGAACGGGCGACCTCGTGGCGATCACGAGCGGGCTGGACGTGAAGAGCCGTGTCATCGTCGATGGCGCGATCCTGCTGAGGGGCCAGTAGACCCATGCTGGCCAGGGTGCTGGAGTTCGCGCTCCATCATCGCGCGGTCATCATCGTCGCCGTCCTCGCGATGGCGGCCGCTGGGGCCTGGTCCTTCACACAGCTCAAGCTCGAGGCCTATCCGGACATCTCGGACCCGGGCGTCGTGGTCATCACGCTCTACCCGGGGTTCGCCGCCGAAGAGGTCGAGAAGCAGGTCACGGTGCCCATCGAGCGCGCGCTGAACAATACGCCCAACGTCATTGCCCGGCGGTCGCGAACGATCTTCGGCCTCTCGGTCGTCGAGCTCACGTTCACCGACATCACCAACGACTACTTCGCGCGGCAGGTCGTGCTCGAGAAGCTGCGCGACGCCGATCTTCCCGAAGGTGTCACGCCCACGCTCGGCCCCCTGATCGGCGGGATCAGCGAGTTCTATCGCTACGTCCTCACAGGTCCCGGCTACGACGCGATGCAGCTGCGCGAGCTCCAGGACTGGGTCGTGGCGCCGCGGCTGCTCCAGGTGGCGGGAGTGGCCGATGTCACACCCTTCGGCGGACTCGTTCGCCAGTACGAGGTCCAGGTGAATCCGCGCGCGCTCGACAAGCACAACCTCAGCGTTCGGCAGATCGCCGACGCGGTGAAGAAAAACAACCGAAACGCGGGCGGCGCGCTGCTGCGGATGGGGCAACAATCGCTCGCCATCCGCGGGTCGGGACTCATCCAGAACAGCGAGGACATCGGCAACATCGTGCTGGATTCGCAGAAGAACGTGCCGGTCTTCGTGCGCGACGTCGGCAAGCTTACGGTGGGCAACCTGCCTCAGACCGGCATCTTCGCCGTCAACCGCGATCCGCTGGGCCCGGGCGGCGTAGAGGCGATCGTCCTCATGCGTCGGGGGGAGAATCCAAGCGAGGTCCTGCCCCACATCCACGAGGCGGTCGAAGAGATCAATACCGCCCGCTTGCCGCGCGGGGTCCAGATCGTGTCGGTCCATGACAAGACGGAACTCGTGCAGAATACGCTGCACACCGTCGTCCGGGTCCTGTCCGAAGGCTTCGTCATCGTCGTGACCGTGCTTCTGGTGCTCCTCGTGAGCCTGCGCGCGGCCCTCCTGACGGCGCTCACGATCCCGCTCTCGCTGCTGTTCGCGCTCCTGTGTATGCACCTGTCGGGCGTGTCCATGAGCCTGCTCAGCATCGGCGCGCTCGACTTCGGCATCCTCGTGGACGGCACCATCGTCATGGTCGAGCGGATCATCCGTGTACTTCAGCACGAGTCCACTCCGCTCGACAGTGGGCGCCTAACGGCTCGGGTCCGTGAGGCAGCGCTGGCGGTCCAGCGTCCCATCCTGTTCTCGCTCCTGATCATCATCGCGGCATATATCCCACTGCTGACCCTCGAGCGCGTCGAGCGACGCTTGTTCACGCCGATGGCCCTGACGGTGTGCTTCGCCTTGCTCGGCTCGCTCCTGCTCTGCCTCACCCTCGTCCCCGTGCTGGCCACGGTCGTGTTCCGCGGCAGGCGCCAGATCAAGGCGAATCGGCTGCTCGACCTGATTATCGGGCGCTATGAAGCGATCATCCGCATCACCGTCCGCTACGCATGGCTCACCGTCTTCGTTGCGGGGGGTGTCGTTTGCAGCTCGATCTACCTCGGTACGCGCCTGGGAACGGAGTTCCTGCCGACGCTCGACGAAGGCCTCATCTGGATCCGAGCCAATCTGCCCTCGGGCATTTCGCTCGAAAAGTCCGCCGAGGTGGCTCGGACCATCCGGGTGGCCATCCTCCAGTCGCCTGAGGTTAAGCTCGTGATGTCGCAGACCGGGCGCAACGATTCGGGAACGGATCCTTTCGGACCGAATCGCAACGAACTGCTGGTCGACCTCTATCCGTACAAGACGTGGAAGTCACGGAAGACGAAGGCCGAGCTCGTGGACGAGCTGCGGCGACGGCTCCAGGACACGATCCCGGATGTGGTCCTCAACTTCACGCAACCGATCATCGACACGGCGACAGAGATCGCCACCGGGTCGTCGGCGGATCTTGCCGTCATCATCAGTGGTCCTGATCTCAATGAGCTCCGCAGCCTCGCTGCACAAACCCTGCGGATGCTGCGCGGCGTGCGCGGGGCGGTCGACACGTCGATCGAGCAGGAGCGGGATCAGGCGCAGCTGCGCCTCGCCATCAACCGCTTCCAGGTCGCCCGCTATGGCATCAACGTCAGCGACGTCCAGGACGTGATCGACCTGGCGATCGGCGGCAGCCCGATCACGAGCGTCTTCGAGGGCGATCGGCGCTTCGACGTCGTGGCCCGCTTCGTCCCCGAGGCCCGCGCCGATCCGACGGCCATCGGCAATCTCCTGATCCCCGTTCGCGACGGGGCCCGCGTGCCGTTGTCGCAGCTCGCGGACATCCGCGCGGTGGACGGGGCGACGATCGTCGCGCGACGAGAGAACGCGCGACAGATCACCGTGCGGACGAACATCCGGGGGCGAGGCCAGGGCGGGTTCGTCGCCGAAGCCCAGGAGCGACTCGCCCGGGAAGTTGCGTTGCCTCCCGGGTACCGTGTTGCGTGGGGAGGACAGTTCGAGAACTTCGAGCGCGCCCGCCAGCGGCTCGAGCTGATCATCCCAGTCACGGTCGGGATCATCTTCGTTTTCCTGTTCATCACGTTCGGCTCGGGCCTCGATGCCCTGCTCGTCCTCGTGAACGTGCCGTTCTCGCTGGCGGGAGGCCTGATCCTGCTCTACCTCAGAAGCATCAACCTGAGCGTGTCGGCCGCCGTCGGCTTCATCTCGCTGTTCGGCATCGCGGTGATGAGCGGCCTGCTCTACGTCGCGGAGATCAACGCGCGGCGCCGCCGGCCGGACGTGTCGCTGCTCGACGCCGTCGTCCAGGGTGCCAGGGTGCAATTTCGGCCGCAGCTCATCCTCATCGTCGTCGCGGCGCTCGGGATGCTACCGGCCGCGCTCGCCCGTGGGATCGGGTCCGACATTCAGCGGCCGCTAGCGACCGTCGTCATCGGAGGTCTCTTTTCAACGTTGTTCCTTACGCTCTTCGCGCTTCCGGCGGTGTATTGGTTGGCGGAGGCATTTCGCCCCGCGGCGCACCGTCTTCCCGAGGATCGAAGATGATGACAGTGCTCGTTCCCTCACCAAGACTCTTGACGACCGCGGTGGCCGCGCTGACCGCCGTGACGTTGGTCGGCTGTTCGGTGGGCCCGAATTTCCGCCGCCCCGCTGCGCCGGTGGTCGACAGCTACACGCGGCCGTCTTTGACCGGGACGACAGCGTCGGCCGACGTCGCCGGCGGCGCGGCACAACGTCTCGTTCCCGGGCAGGACATTCCCGACGACTGGTGGACCCTACTGCAGTCACCCGGGTTGAACACGCTGGTCGAGCGAGCCCTCAGGGCCAATCCCACCCTTGTGGCGGCGGAGCGGGCGCTGCACCAGGCGAGCGAGCTCGTCGCCGCGCAGCGCGGTCTTTTCTATCCGACCGTCCAGGGGAGCTTCTCACCGAGTTACCAACGGACATCGTCCACGTTGGCGCCGCCGTTGAGCACGAATCAGCTGACCTACAGCCTCTATACCGCCCAAGTGAGCGTTGGCTTCACGCCGGACGTGTTCGGCGGCAACCGGCGGCAGGTCGAGTCTCTGCTCGGACAGGCCGAGGCTCAGCGCTTCCAGCTGGCCGCGACGTACGTGACGTTGACGTCGAACGTGGTGGCGGCGGCCGTGCAGGAGGCCTCGCTGCGGGCGCAGCTGGCGGCGACCCGAGAAATCATCTCCATCAGCACCGGGTCCCTGGAACTTGTGCGGCGCCAGTTCCAGTTCGGAGCCGTGGCCGGGCTCGAGGTGGCGGCGCAGGAAACCGCGCTCGCCCAGGTGGAGCAGACGTTGCCGGCGCTGCAAAAGCAGCTGGAGCAGAACCGCAACCTCCTGACGGCCCTGGCGGGTGGTCTGGCCAGCGACGATCCAGAGGAGCAGTTCGACCTCGCGTCGTTTCAGCTGCCGACGGACCTGCCCGTGAGCGTGCCGGCCAAGCTCGTCGAGCAGCGCCCGGACGTACGCGCGGCGGAGGCTCAGCTGCACGCCGCCAGCGGTCAGATTGGCGTCGCCGTCGCGAGCCGGCTGCCGCAGTTCACTATCACCGGCGCCCTCGGCGGCACCTCGACCAATATCGCCACGATGTTTGCCAACAGCCATCCGTTCTGGAGCATAGCCGGCAACGTCGCGCAGTCGGTCTTCGACGGGGGGACCTTGCTGCATCGGCAGCGCGCCGCCGAGGCGGCGTTCGAGCAGGCGGCGGCGCAATACCGAAGCACGGTCATCACGAGCTTCCAGAACGTGGCGGATGTGCTGTATGCCCTCCAGGCTGACGCCGAAAGCCTGAGAGCGGCGGTCGCCGCCGAACGGGCCGCGAAGAGGACCCTCGATATCACGCTCAGGCAGCAGGAGTTCGGAGCCGCCAGCTACCTGGCCCTGCTCAGCGCGCGGCAGGCCTATCAGCAGGCGCTGATCACTCGTGTCCAGGCACAGGCGAATCGGCTGGCCGACACGGCGGCGTTGTTCCAGGCGCTCGGCGGCGGCTGGTGGAACCGTCCCTCGGCGGCGCGAACGACTGGCCAAGCGGCCGAGCGATGAGGAGGTCGTGCTTGCGATACCTGGCAATGATCACCGCGGCCTTCTTGCTGAGCGGTTGCGCGGCAAACGTCGTCATGGTGAACCCACGGACCGGCGAAACAGCGACCTGCGCGGAGAAGCTGCTCGGGCTAAACCCGTGGTCGCAACACGAAGCCTGCATCGGCGACTACATCGCACAGGGATGGGTCAGGGCCGGCCGAGATTGAGCCGATATCCGGTCTGCGGGGAACTCGGGCTCGGCCTATTTTACGGATCCTGGGCGCGCTCAATTCGCGCGAACTGACTCGTTCACGACGTAGTGGTCGCCGGCGTGAGCCTGGTCGAGAACTATCGCGCTCAGATCGCTCACGTGCTGCGAGCCTCGTCGTACGCTGGGCTCGTGGGCCGGCTGAGATCCGAAGCCGCTGCCGGAGGCCCGTCCTCGACGCGGCACGAGAGCAGGACTGCCGTTTACCAGGTCCAAGAGGTTCGTGCGCGCCGGCCGACGGGTCGTCCCGGCCCAACAGGTCCGCCTCTGACCACTCAACTTCCCACGCCGGGTGCGAGGCCCTAGGTCGTTGCACCGAGCGCCCAAGCTTTCGTTCTTGAAGTGAACCACAGGTCGTGAGCAAGCCAGCGGCTGAATCTGGCGGAGGCGACCATGGCAGACTTGCTCTTCATCGTCTCGCGAACCGAGCCCAAACGATACCTGTATCTCAAGCATGTATACGCGGACGAGAGCAGGGATGTGGTTCTCGACCGTCGCATGGGCGAACGGCGCCGGAGCTTGAGGCCGCAACAGCTCGAAAGACGCCACATCGACCGGCGCCATCGCGAAATCACGAGGGAACTCCAGCGCCCGGTGATGTACACGGGGCGCCCGGTGACGTCCACGGTCGGCTGATGACTTTCCACTCGCCAGTCTCGTCGGCGAGCCAACGTAGTCGTGGGAATGCGTGAAGAATTCAGACGGTTCTTCAGCAACATGCCGGAGCGAGCCGGGTATTTCCTCGATTGCCTCAGTAAGATGTACACCCAGCCCTCCACCACAATTAGTCGATTCCTGAGCGAGGGCGGGATCCGAGGGCACCCCGCCAAATGCGGCAATTGCGGCGAGCGCAGGAGACCTTCCGGGCTGGTCGTCCTTCTTCGTAGCCCCTGGCCTTCTCTTTTTCCTCGCGTGCCACGGTGTGTGCTCCACCCCGTTCCAGTGGCGCGTCGAGTCGAGCGCACTCGCGTGGGAGGACGCTTCGTGCTATCCTGCGGCAGCCCCCGGCCATACGGGATGAAGCCTCCGGGCGTCGAGACCCCGGTGAATTTGGCGTGGGTCGATGGAGGTGTCCAGGTGAGGAACGTCTTAGGCTCCGTCCTCCCGATGTTTCTGGTTGTCCTCGCGATGCCTTCGCCCGCTGGAGCCGACGTGACCGTCTACGTCGCGGGCCACGCGGTGGAGGTGCCAGTGCCGCTTCAGCTGCTTATGTTCGGTTTAGCCCTGCTTAGCGTCGGAGGTCTGATGCGGAAGTGGAGACAGAAATCCCGGCGAGGCGTAAGTCTCGAGCGATCATCCGAATAAGCGCTTTGGATCGAAGCATCAACCGCCCCGCCTCCTCCGCCTCCGGGTTCATGTCTGCTGGCGGATCCACCGGCGTCATCCGAGACGTCTCGCCGCGCGACGAGGTGTACACAGGCGGCGATGAGCACTATTTCGGTGTGGGCCGCTCATCCTTGGCGTGCATTGAATACGCTCTTCAGGCCGCGCAGCTGCCGGCCGAAGGTGTCAGGCGAATCCTCGTTCTGCCATGCGGACATGGTCGAGTGCTGAGTTACCTCAAGGCGGGATTCTGTTGACCCTGGCCAAACTGCCATCCCAGATCCTGAGATCCCCAGGACAGGGAGTCTCAAGGCTGAAACACGGGTTCGAATCCCGTTGGGGCCACCAGTCGAATTTCGTTAGCGTTTTACGTTCCGTGTTTTAGGAACATTCGAATGTTCCTCGAACATGGAGCGGGTTCACGTCCTTACTCGGTCAGTATCCTGATCGCTTTCTCCTCGTAGAACGACACCGCGCGCTTGAGCTGAGGCGGCCTGATGCTCGCGTACACTTGGGTTGTGTCGATCCGCGAATGTCCCAGTAGCGCGCGCACCTGCTCGAGATCGTGATGCTCTTCGTAAACTTCCATCGCCACGCCGTGACGCAGGTCGTGGGGCTTGAGCTCCGGGTAGCCGATCAGCCGGCCGTAGACCTTGCAGAGGCGCCAGATGTTCTTCCCGGTCATCGGCGCTCGCGTCTTGCCGACCGCGCGCCGCCCCCAGGTGGACCAGAACAGCGGCGTCTCTGGGCCGACCTGCTCGACCTCCTTGGCCAGCACCCGTTGGACATACGCCTCCAGGAACGCCATGACCGCCGCGGGGAGCGGAATGTCCCGCGTCTTGCCGCCCTTCACCCTGACGCCCCGCAGCCCCCACGTGCCATCGAGATGGCGCACCTGGAGCGTGGCCACAGACCCGCGCCGATTGCCCGTGAAGCGCAGGATCAAGAAGATCGCTACGTCGCGTGGACGGCGGCGTGCCTTCGCGGCCTCCACGAGGGCATCCATGATCGCCGACCCCGGGACCTGCTTGGGCGGCTCCCGGTGGTGCGGAGGCCGCTCCAGCCTGGCGACCGGGTTTGCCGCTAGCACTTCACGCTTCACCAACCACGTACAGAAGCTCGACAGGGTCGACTGGCGGACTCGCATTGTGGTAAGCGCGAGGTCACTGGCCGCCATGTCGTCCATCCATGCCTGAATCACCGCGGGTGTCAGGTCCGTCACCCGCGCCAGGCGCCCGTGCCGATTCCGAATGAAGATCAAGAACTGCTCCAAGATCCATCGGTAAGTTTGGACTCCTCCTTCAGTCTTGCCGCGCTGCTTGAGCCGGAAGTTACAGAACTGCTCGACCAACTCGGTGAGCTGTTGGGCCATGGTCTCGGTCCTCCGGCCCGAGCCACGACCACGCTTTCGCCGCCGAGCAGTATCGGGAGGCACGACCCAGGCGTCAAGTGCCCGCGGCACGGCGATGACCGCGACAGTCCGGGCCGCCGCGCCCGGACGAGTCTTCCTCGATCGAGATCCCGCCGATGATGACGGTGAACCAGAGCGCTTCAATGCCACGGGAGACCTGTCGTCCCTCAAACGCGCAGCTCCCGAACGAAGCGCACGAGATCGCGACGGCGATAGCGGCGTTGGCGGTGACCCCAGGGCGAGCGCTCACAGGGCACGCGGCCGCGCGCCGTCCATCGCAGCAGGGTCTTCGAGGAGACCCCGACGAACGCGGCCGCTTCGCTGGTCCGGTACCATCGGCGCGCAGGCGGGTGTGGCACGCGAAGACCGAGGCGCCGTCGCACCCGCTTGAGCCGGTTCTGGAACTCGGTCTGCAGGCGCTTACGGACCACGGGCCAGGTGCGCCAGTAGGGCAGCCGCTCGAGTTGCGCCACAATGCGGCCGTGCGCACGCAGCAGCCGTCGGTACGTCGCTCGATGCAGGCCCTTGGGGCAGGGAATGAATTCACGAGCCAGCGGTCGCAGCGACACGCGATGATCCTCCTGAGCGAGCGTCGGTGGCGGTCCGCGCTCGGCCACATAAGCCCGGCCGGAGCGGGCGCGCCGTGACAAGTCGCTGCGTCAATCTGATCACGCCAGAGCGATCGCAGCGCGGGTGATCGGATGACAGATCGCGCGGTGGCTGAGTCCGATTTGTTCAGACGAGTGGAGGCCTACTACCAGGAACACTTCACGCGCGAAGGCCGCGGCGAGGCCTTTGCGGAGTGGCTGGCCGAGCTTCGCAGGGAGCTCGCTGAGACCGCGACGCACGGAGCCAACCCGGCGTTCATCCTCCACGTGCTGGTGTGTACCCGATGGCGTCGGCTCCGCCGTGCCGCAGACGAGTCCGAGGCGATCCGCCGACTCACCCCACGGAAGAAAGCCCTCCTGGTCGGAGGGCTCAGGCTCCTACGAACGCTTGGGGAACCTTGGCTCGCCGAGCTGTACGGCCCAGGCAGTGCCGAGCGGGTCAGGGCCTTCCTGATCGAGGTGGGGGTACTCGATCACTTGCTGACCGGTGCCGTGCTGGAGACGCCCGCGTGGCACGTTGGGCCGGGCGGGCGCCTGAAGCCACGAGCGTGGGAGCAGGCCGTGACCGCCTGCATAGTGTGTCTTCTGGACGAGTTGAAAGGGCACCCGAAGCCGACGGTGGTGGGGGCGGTGATTCTTGAAAAGGGCGGGCTTCTCGGCAGAAGCCGAGGGGGAGCGGCCGGCGTCGCGTTTGTCGCCCGGCGCGCCGCCCGGGCTCAGGCCTTGGCGAGGGACCGGCTCGCCCCGATCGGCAATACCGTCTGGCACCTGAGAGGGACCTTTGACAATCTCCGGGAGAAGCTCCTGCCTGCACCGGAGATCCGAGAGACGGCTGCGTTCTGGACCGAACGGGGCCGAGCCTGGGGCACCACCGGCCCCGAGTACCGCCGAGCCTTTCACGGGTACTGTCGGATACGCGGGATTCGCCGACATGCCTACGCGCTTGATCGACTCGAAGACGAGCTCTCCTTCGTACGTCAATACGAGGGGGTGGCGGGTCTCAAGCGGGCGTTCGCGAATCTGAGAGGAGAGAGCCCGGCGCGAGATCAGCCGCGCCGGTCTTCTGGGCCCTGACGCTCTTCCCTTGGACAGGTGTCTCGCATAAAAGATGGAAGGGGCATGGATATTCCTGGATAGGTGTCTGGAATTTGCCGCGGCACCTGAAGGTCTCTAGGTCGCCAGAAGCGCCGCTGTACGGGCGCATCCACGGGTGATCACGTCAGTGGACGATAAGTTCTTAGATCGTTGAGTTTCAAGAACGCTTCACAATCGCAGGGTGTTACTACGACGACGGGTGTGACCGGCATGCGGCTGCTGGGCCGGGACCCGCCGCGCGGGGCGCAGACCCACCACGGCCAAAGCCGCCAGTGTTTATCACGCAGCCTTAGCGCGGTGGAGTATCCTTGTCGGCAGTTCGTCAATCGTTGTTCTGCCATTCAGCAGTTTGAGCGCCGACCAGGAGTATTTCGCGGACAGCATCACCGAGGACCTGATCATCGATCTTCCGAAAATCTCGGAGTTATTATTATTCGTCAACGCGTGACATTCAGCGTTTGCATACAAGGGCAAGGTCATGCGTGTGCAAGAGATCCCGCGCGAGCTCGGTGTCCCGTACCTGCTCGCTCGAAGAGCTGGCAGCGTCCCCGGGTTGAGCGCGCCGCTCAGCGGCGGCCGTGGAGGATGTCGCACCAGCGCCGGTTGTCGTCGCCGCCCGCCTCGGCGCTCCCCGACAGGTACGCGGACGCGGTCACCACTTCGTCGTCGGCGCCGTCACGCGCCGGAGAGTGGGATTCGCACCACCACACGTCGAGAATTTCCTGGCTCGGGTCGGCATCAGGCTCACAAGCGGGACAGTAGGCGCGGGCGACACACGGAGTGTCCGGGAGGTAGTCCGTCACCGATCTATGGCGAGGATCAGCATCGCCATTCCTTTCTCACTCTGGTTCCGATAATTCAATGAACAGCCTGCGATTCAGGAACTATCGGCAATTCGCGTGCCACGCTGGGACTACGCTGGAATGGCTCATTGCCACATGTAACCGAAGGACCAGTAGAAAAGGTCTTCACCACACAGCGCACGACCTTTCATCCTTGTCGCAAGTGATTCCACTTCCGGAAACAAGCCTTCCTCGACGACCTGGACTGGCGAAGTGAGAATAAGAGGACTGACGAAAACGGCCTTGCGACGAACGTCTCGTCTCGTGCCGCGAAGTTGTGTTCCATGATATCTCTCCTATAGATATTATTTAGCCTATAGATATTATTAGGCGGCTGACCAAAATAATCTATAGGTGAACACCTAAAAGCTGCCATAGAAACACCTCAAGCGGCATAAGGAGTAGGTTAAGTTCTATGAACTTTCCGCAAAAGCTTTTTTCCGGAAATATATCCGCACTGGTGGCAATCTTGCAACACGCTCGCAGGAGGAAACGTCATGCCGCGGGTATCGGTCATCATTCCTACCTTCAACTG
>Ga0209689_1001668_pt1 | contig 16620 bp, 17 predicted proteins | sample GraSoiAngelo_149_FD_187119 | JGI IMG/M metagenome (GOLD analysis project Ga0209689, IMG submission 187119) | Grasslands soil microbial communities from the Angelo Coastal Reserve, California, USA - 14_1009_09_30cm (SPAdes) (version 2) | ecosystem: Environmental > Terrestrial > Soil > Grasslands ...
CGGCAATTTTCCCGTGTTCTGGTCGGAATGGAATGGCAAATATCGCGACTCGGTCCGCAGCTTTTGGAAGGGGGACGAAGGCCGGGTTGGCGAGATGGCCTATCGACTGACAGGGAGCCCCGATCTCTATGAACATGATGGCCGGCGGCCTTATGCGAGCATCAATTTCGTTATAGCCCATGACGGATTCACGCTGGCCGATTTGGTCAGCTACAACGAAAAACACAACGAACTGAACGCCGACGACAACCGCGACGGTGATAACAATAATCAGTCCTGGAATTGCGGCGTGGAAGGACCGACCGATAATCCGCAGATAAACGCCTTGCGCGATCGGCAGCGCCGGAATTTTCTTACCACTTTATTTCTTTCCCAAGGCGTGCCGATGCTTTGTGGCGGAGACGAGTGGGGCCGGACTCAAAACGGCAACAACAACGCTTATTGCCAGGACAACGAGATCAGCTGGTTCAACTGGGAGCGTGAGGGAAAACAGAAGCAGTTCCTTGAGTTCACCCGAAAATTGATCCAACTGCGAAAAGAGCACCCAGTTTTTCGGCGCCCGAAGTTTTTGAAAGGTCGCCGCATTCCCGGGTCCGATGTTCGGGATGTGATGTGGTTCAATCCCGGCGGCAACCAGATGACAGAGAAAGAATGGGCGTCGCCGTTTGTACGCTGCCTCGGGATGCTGCTGAGTGGCGATGCAACCGATGCGCTCAACTCCCAGGGCGAATCAGTGCGTGACGAAACGTTTCTGCTCCTGATCAACGCGCATTATGAGTCCATCGCCTTTGTCTTACCTGGCCGGGAACATCTCGAATGGCAATTGATTCTCGACACAAGCGACGCAGCTGGTTTTCTGGCAGAGCCCAAAAAATTTGCTTCCGGTGACGATGTCGATCTCGGAGGGCGAGTTTGTTGTTTGCTGCAACTCGTCGGCGGCACGCAAGCTCAGGCGCGAGAAGAATCCTGGAAAAAGCGGCATGTCGACTTTCCCCGGTTCACCGCCGAGGAAGAACGCGCGGGACGCAGTGGCTAATCCATGTGCTTCGCATTTGGGGAGCACACAAGTTTTGAGTAAGCGCGATCTTGCAACGGCCAACGATTTAATTTATAGGAATTGCAGACAGTTGCGCGGTCGCGCGCGCCGCCAGTGATTTGCCATGACACCGAGTTCTCTTGTGATCGTCACTGATCGCGGCAGCTTAAAAGCCTATCGGGTAAACGAAACGCCGACGCGCGGACCGAGACTGCAGCTCGTGCAAGCATTTAACATGACCGACGCGCATGGAAGACTCATCGATAAGGTGAGCGATTTGGCCGGGCGTTTCCCGGTAACCGAAGGCGCGGGCGGTCACCGCGGCCCCACGTCAATCGCGGAGCGCACGCAGCTAGCTACGGAAATGGACAGGCGAATTCAAAAAGAGTTGGCCGACCAAATCACGAAAGTTGTTTCGCAAAACGGAAAGGAAGGTTGGTCCTTTGCCGCTCCTGCGGAAATACATGCAGCGATCCTGGATTTCTTGCCTTCCACCGTGCGGCAACGAATCGTCGAACATGTGAAATCGGATTTAGTAAAAGTGGAACCAGCAAGATTGATCAGCCATTTTCGCTCATTGCAGCAGATTTGAAGGCCTGACGCGGAATCGAGATTTTTGTTCCCTCAATGGCGAAAAGCGCCGTAGTATTGAGTAATTATGCAACTGCCTGTTAAGATATCGTATCGAGGTCTGGAAAAAGCTGACCAGATTGACAATCTCGTTTTGGATTATGCAGCACGACTCGAGAAATTTTGCGATCACATTAACCGCTGCGATGTCGCCATCGAGCAGACCAATCACACCCACCACAAGGGAAATCCTTACCGCTGCCGTATCGACGTAACTGTGGCGCCGCGTCACGAGCTGGTGGTCGATGAAAAGCAGATGAATAACGGCACCCATGAACTGCTAAAAAAGGTAATTCATGACGCATTCAAAACGATGGAGCGCGAACTGCGCCGCGTCGTGGAAAAGCAAAGGCGCGGAGTCAAAACGCATGCGAATATGCGCTCGCCTAAGTGATCGTAGGCTTATCAAGGCTCTAGGCCCGTTGCAAGAAGCACGCCTCGCTACCGGAACGCGAACTCAGTCGCCGTTCTCTTGCCACTTGTAATTTTTCCGTCCTGGTAAATCAGTCCGCTGCCTGATTCGCTCTTTTGGACCACTAAAGCCTCGACGATGAGCTTGGCTTTGCGTGCGCGCGTTGGCATAAACCCGCCAGACATCCGTCGAACTGAAATCGTCACTGGCCTGCCTGACGGTTGCCCGGCGCCGACAAGACCTCGTTCTTTCCGCCGTGACAAACAGTGATTGCAACCTTGCCCGACTGTTTGTCTTTACCATAACGGCAACGACCCAGGCAGGGACATTCTGACGTGGCACGCAATCGAGATTCTTTTTCGGCCCAGAGACGGAAGATGAGCGCGAATACGCGCAGAAAGTCGCTAGTCTGACTCGGTGCGCATTCGATGAATGGAGATAAAATCCATGGCGCCATCGTTGGCTCGAGCGTTAGGAAGAGCTAAGTCTACACACCCCGCGCGTTAGATGCTGCCTAAGCAGCCAGCCGAATCGGAATTGACGGCTCTAAACTTTCGCGCCGAAGAAGCCACTGATGAGTTGACGGAAAGTCGCGATAGAAACGATGCTAGCCGTTGAATCATGCACATCACCGACATCATGCGAGGAGAGTATCCCACGTTTTCCTTTGAATTTTTTCCTCCAAAAACGCCGGAAGCAGCCGAGACGCTCTATCAGACGATTCGTGATCTTGAATCATACATGCCGGACTTTGTTAGCGTGACTTATGGCGCCGGTGGCTCGACGCGTGAGTTGACCCATGACCTCGTCGAGCGCATTCAACACACAACAAAACTGAACCCGATCCCGCATCTTACCTGTGTCTGCCACAACGAAGAGGAAATCCAAGCGATTCTGCGCCGATACGCGAAGTCCGCCATTGGAAACATTCTCGCGCTCGGCGGCGATCGACCGGCTGAAATGAGTTACGATAAATCGCGCGACTCGTTCCAACACGCGATCGACCTGGTAAAATTTGTTCGCCGCTTCAACGAATCCGGCGCCCATCCTGACCGCCGCGGTTTCGGGATCGGAGTTGCTGGTTTCCCCGAGGGACATCCCGCTACCCCAAATAGATTGGTTGAGATGGATCATTTCAAAGCAAAAGTGGATGCCGGCGCTGATTACATCGTCACACAACTGTTTTTCGATAATCACGACTTTCTCGATTTCCGGGAACGCTGTGCGCTCGCGGGCGTTCACATCCCAATTATCGCCGGCATCATGCCGATTACATCTATCGGCGGACTGAAACGCATGGCCGAGCTGGCTGGCGGCGCACGCTTTCCCGCGAAGCTATTACGTGCTCTGCAGTCTTGCCAAGATAATCCCGAGATGGTCAGGCGCGTTGGCATTCAATACGCGTTGGAGCAATGCCATGATCTTACGGCTAATGATGTTGCCGGTGTTCATTTCTACACGCTCAACCGGTCGGATGCTACCCGGACGATTTTCGACGGCCTCAGCATTCCGCGTCATCGAAACCTGCAACCTTCGCGCGTTTAGCTGGGGCAGTCGATTCGGCCGCACTTTCGCCGGCGCGCGTGCCTTTTGTGCATGATTCGAGCCGTTTACACGAAGCCGCGAACATTTGCGCAGACTGGGTGGCGTGCGCACACTTTGAGGATGCTGAGGATCCGCCGCGTGATTTTCTGGCAAGCTATAGCTGTCGCGTTTGCGATTGCCCTCGCGATTGCGCTTTCCCATTTCTTTCCAGTTGTCACTTTTGTTGAAGCGTTGCAAGAGCGGGTGATGAACTGGGGCGCTTGGGCCGGGATTTTCTATCCATTGCTGTTTGCAGCTTGTAATATCCTTCTGCTGCCGGGAGGCTTCCTCGCTGTGGGAGGCGGTTTCTTCTTCGGGCTATGGTGGGGATTTTTGATCGTGTTTGCAGGCAACATCATTTCGACGGCGATTTCGTTTGCGCTGAGTCGCTTCGTCGCCAAGCGGTGGTTTCGGCGAAAGCTCCTAGCTAACCCGACGTTGATGGCGCTTGGTCCTGCCGTGGAACGCGAGAGCTGGAAGATCATTCTCTTGAGCCAGCTGCATCCGCTGTTTCCCACCAGCCTGCTGAATTACTTTTATGGGCTGACGCGAATTCGGTTTAGCACCTACATGTTTTGGGCCTCGATTGGGCGTATGCCTGGCCTTTTCTTCTACGCGTACATAGGAACGCTTGGGCAACTTGCAGTGCGCATCATGCGCGGCAAAAGTTACCCCAGGACAGTTGAATATTGGATTTGGGGCGGCGCGTTTATCACGACGGTGTTGTTATTGGTTGTGTTTGGGCGAGCCGCGCATCGGGCAATTCAAACGGCACCGGAACAAGAGTCAGGAAGGCCACCAAAGGATCGCTTAGAGCATCGTACACTGTGGATATAACAACTTCGTATTAAATTAGTTATGTTTAAGTTACCAACCGATTACGACGTAGTTGTAGTAGGTAGCGGACACGCCGGAATCGAAGCGGCGCTGGCAGCCGCCCGAATCGGCTGCCGCACACTGATGTTGACCCAGAATCTCGACACTATCGGGCAGATGTCGTGCAACCCTGCAATCGGCGGACTGGCAAAAGGACATATTGTTCGCGAAATCGACGCGATGGGCGGAGCGATGGGGCTTAACGCTGATGCGACTGGAATCCAGTTTCGAATGCTGAACCAGAGAAAGGGCCCATCGGTGCGTGCTCCTCGGGTTCAATGCGACAAAAAGGCGTACCAGTTTCGGATGAAGGCCATTTTGGAGCAGGCGCAGAACCTTGACGTTAAACAAGGGACCGTATTGCGCGTCATTGAGAAGGCTGGAGCGGTAATTGGCGTCGCGACTGACATCGGCGTGGCGATTGCCGCTCGCACCGTTGTGATCACCTCCGGGACATTCTTGCGAGGGCTATTGCATGTCGGCGAGAATAGTAAACCGGGCGGACGAATGGCGGACGCCAGTTCAAGCCTGAGCTCAAATCTACGGGAGCTAGGTTTTCAAGTAGGCCGATTCAAGACGGGCACGCCTTGTCGGCTGAATGCGCGATCGATTGACTTTACACGCTGCTTGATCCAGCCCGGTGATGAACCGCCCTTCGGATTCGCCTTCAATCCGGAGGAGATCGGCACTGGCGCCGGCGAAATCTTTACGCTGAACAGCGTTCGTGACGGTAAGTTCCACGTGGAACAATTGCCCTGCTGGATTACGCACACCACCCAAGAGACGCACGAAATCATCCGAGCTAACTTGCACAGGTCACCACTGTATGCGGGGAGAATTCAGGGCGTAGGGCCGCGATACTGCCCGTCCATTGAAGACAAGGTAGTTAAATTCCCGGATAAACCTTCACATCAGTTGTTCCTCGAACCGGAAGGACGCCATACCAGCGAGTACTACGTAAACGGAGTCTCCACCAGCCTACCATATGAAGTTCAGCTCGCATTTTTGCATACGATCCCAGGCCTGGAGCAAGCCGAGATCATGCGGCCTGGTTACGCCGTTGAATATGACTACTTCCCGCCGACACAGGTTCTGCCGACACTAGAAGCGAAGGTAATCAGCGGGCTCTACTTTGCCGGCCAAGTTAATGGCACCTCGGGGTATGAAGAGGCGGCGGCTCAAGGATTGATCGCCGGAGCTAACGCCGCTTTAAAGATCAAAAACCGTCCGCCCTTGGTGTTGAGTAGGAAAGAAGCTTATATCGGCGTCCTCATTGATGATCTTGTTTGTAAAGGGACAGAAGAACCATATCGCATGTTCACCAGCCGCGCTGAAGATCGATTGTCCTTGCGACACAACAACGCTGATCAGCGTTTGACCCGTCGTGCATTTAGCGCAGGATTGGTCAGTGAGCCTAGACTTCACAGGTTCGAAGAGAAAATGCACCTTCTGAACCAAGCCGGCGTCATAGCTGACGGGAACAAATTAAACGGAACCCCTGTTTCTCGTCTCCTCAAGCGGCCCGATTTTGATGTGAGAACCTTGCCTCATGACATGTTATCGTGCGTACCGCTGTCAATCTGGGAGCTGCTTCAAACAGACTTCAGATATGAAGGATACGCAGTACGCCAGTCTGAGCAGAATCATCGGCTCGACCGCAAACGAGATCAGAAGATTCCAGATGGCCTCGAATACGACAAAATTGTTGGGCTGCGATCAGAAACCAAACAGAAGCTATCAAGTTTGAGACCGACCTCGTTAGGCCAGGCGGCACGTATAAGCGGAATCACTCCATCCGATATTTCAATTCTTCACATTTGGCTTAATCGGAGAGGCTTACGTGATGGACATGTGAATGCTCAGCAGCTAACATAGCTGCGCCGCGATGATCACCTTCGCCGTGCTCTTAGTTGGCAGCTATCTCCTCGGATCGATCCCTTTCGGCTATTTAGCTGGCCGACTCGTAGGAATCGATATCCGACAGGCCGGCAGTGGTAACGTTGGGGCGACCAACGTGGTGCGCGTCCTTGGCAAGGGATATGGCTACCCAGTATTTGCGCTCGACGTTTTAAAGGGGTTCGCGGCCGTAAAGATCGCGATGCTGATGGCGCCCGGCCGGCCACCGGAGTGGAATTCGCCGCAGATGTTTGGGATCCTCGCGGCCGTGTCTAGCGTTCTCGGGCACTTGTATCCGCCGTGGCTTAAGTTCAAGGGAGGAAAGGGCGTTGCGACTTCCGCCGGAGCACTCTTGGCGTTGACGCCGGTAGCAACGCTCATAGGCGTTGCCATTTGGATAATTGTGTTCTGGCTGACCCGTTACGTTTCATTGGCTTCCATCACAGCTGCGATTGTCTTACCGATCGTGATTCTCGTGGTTAGTTCACGGGATCAAAACAAGGGGAAACTGTTAGTTTATGCTTCCGCTTGTGTCGCGGTCGTTGTCATTTGGCGTCATCGGTCAAATGTTTCCCGGCTGATGCGCGGCACCGAACCGCGCTTTACTCGAAAATGAGAATCGTGAACACGGCAATCATAGGTGCCGGCGGTTGGGGAACGGCGTTAGCTGGGTTGTGGGCAAAGGATGGTCGACACGTTGTTCTCTGGGGCCACAACACTGATCGGATCGCGCGTATGCAAAAGACCCGCGAAAACAGCGATTATCTTCCCGGACGCCAGCTTCCTGATTCAGTGCACATTACCTCGGAACTTGGCGATTGCGCCGATGCCGATCTGATCGTGCTTGCGACGCCTTCGACCGCATTGCGCAACATTGTGGCGCACCTGGCGAAAGTGATTGGCCTTACTGATGCGGTATTGCTGAGTTGCATAAAAGGGATCGAACACGGCAGCGGGATGCGGATGACGGAGATCCTACGCGAGACTTTCCCGCAGAATAAAATCGCGGTGTTATCCGGTCCAAATCTCGCCACCGAAGTCGCCAGAGCTCTTCCGACCGCCACCGTCATTGCCTGTGACAACGGCGATTGCGCCGGAACTCTACAGACGACGCTGGGAAGCCCACGGTTTCGCATTTACACCAGCCTGGATGTCGCCTCGATTGAGCTGGGTGGTGCATTGAAAAACGTGTTCGCTATCGCTGCGGGAATCAGTGACGGGCTTGGACTTGGCGACAACGCCAAAGCAGCACTTGTCGCTCGGTCATTGGCTGAGCTGGTTCGGCTCGGAGTTGCCATGGGCGGGACGGTGAATGCTTTTTATGGACTGAGCGGCGCGGGTGATCTGATATTGACTTGCTACAGCGAGCACAGCCGCAATCACCGCGTCGGGAAACGGCTCGGGCGAGGTGAACTTTTGCCGGAAATCACAACCTCTATGAAAATGGTCGCCGAAGGTATCCCGACCGCGCGTAGCGCTTGGGAATGCGCGCAGCGCTTGAATATTGCCACGCCTATTACCGATCAAGTGTACTCGATCTTATATCAGCAGAAAGAGCCTGCTGTTGCCTTGGAAGAACTGCTGAAGCGCGAGCCGAAGCCTGAACAAGCATAGCCACGCAGCTTCAAGGATTTATTTATCCGGCCAACCTTCAACTTGCTCGGTTGCATCACCATATCTCTCGCAGAATTCGGCGATAACGGCGGGGTATAGTTCGTGCTCAACAACTTGAATCCGAGCATGCAGGCTCTCCGCAGTATCGTTAGGCAAGATTCTTACCTCTCGCTTTGCAAGGATTTGCCCGTGATCGATCCGTTCGTCGACGTAGTGCGCTGTGCAGCCGGTCACTGTTTCTCCCGAGACGAGAGCCTGTTTCCACGCTTCAAGTCCTGGGAATTTAGGCAGAAGCGATGGGTGAATGTTGATAATGCGACGGGGGAACGCCTTTAGCATCGGTTCATGCAAGACGCGCATGAAACCGGCGAGAACGACAAGTTCGATATTGGCATTGCGCAACATTTGCACGAGCTGCTCTTCTATTGCCGGCTCCAAGCGCGTGCGAAATCTGCCCGGCGGCAAATACGCGTTCGCAACACCGAACTCCCGCGCGATATCAAGTATCGGTGCATCCAGCACATCCGAAACGACTAAGCGCGCTTCCGCAGCGAGATCGCCTGACCGGATGCGCTCTAAAATCGCCCGGCAGTTGCTTCCTTTACCCGATCCGAGAATTGCAATTGGCAGGCGTGTCATCTAAGTCGCTTAGTTTCCTCAACTCCTGCTCTTACATATTTGCTCGATTAATCCGGAAGTTGAATACCCTGTTTCAAATGGGATGAGGCGAATCGACGCTTCAATTTCTTTTAATATTGCACCCTCTTCTTCATCCAACGTCCCCGACGTGTAATCACCGCCTTTGACATAAACGGCGGGGCGGACCGCAGCGAGAAACTTCGTGGCCCGAATTTCTGGAAAAATCGTGACTAGATCCACGCATTCCAAGGCCGCGAGAATCTCCGCGCGATCACTTTGGGTTGTGATCGGGCGCCCTGCTCCTTTTAGCTCGTGGACGGAACCGTCACCATTCAATCCGACAACCAGAAGATCGCCGAGCGCTCGCGCCGCCTGCAAATACCGAACATGGCCAACGTGCAGCAGATCAAAACATCCGTTGGTGGCTACAATCTTCCTCCCGGCCGACCGCAGCTTCTGGCAACGATCGGAAAGTTCCTCAAGCTTGACGATTTTTGGATTCATCTTTTCCCAATAATTTTGAGATTGTGGCTCAATCGCAGTTGGCCTTTAACTGATTTGCGCGACGGTCTTCCAAGATGGCGAAAAGAAAAACGAAACGCAACGGGCGAAGATCGCAGGCCAGTCACGGCTTCAAAATCTGCAAGGATCCCATGGTGCATCTCTTCGAAGACGGACCAATATCCGATGCCCGTGATCGCATGAGCCTGACGCGTATGCATCGCGAGCCATTCCTGTTCGCCATCGCACGTGATGCACGCACTATCTTCGTCAGCTGGAATATTGATTGGCGATCCGTTTTTGAAAAGACAATGCCCGCGGATCGACAAGTCCATCTTCGGGTGATTGGCCGGGACGGTGTCATTGAAACGCGAGCTGCCGTCGAACCCATGGGCGCAATGCACTACCTGACGATATCCGGTTTGTATGACTCATACCGTGTGGAGATCGGTTATTTTCAACCACTCGACATCTGGCACTCCGTCGCGACGTCGGATGAGGTTGAAATGCCGCCGCCCGGGAGCGTCAGGCTTGCTGATGTGGATTTAGCAACCATTCCGTTTCACCTCAGTTTCCAACAGCTTGCTGATTTGTTCGGACCCGCTAACAACACTGCGGTAGCAAGGGTAGTCTCGGAATTTCAAAAGCGCGTATCGAGCGCTAACAACCCTGATGAGGCAACACCGTCCGAGGTACAAATTCTGCGCAAGCTGAACCTGTCGCTGTCTGACATAGCAGCAGCCGCGCGCGATTTTAAAAAGACCGATACCGAAAAGCTCGCGCGGCGCGCTCGCGCAATGCTTCGATTCGCTGCGACCAGTCCAGCGCGCGGATTCGAAGCGAACCCCGGCTCGTGACCCCGCTCTTCTGCGTTCGCTATTTCTCCGCGCTGGCCGGCGATTCCATCATCAAGTGACGTGCATGCGTATGGTCGGAAACTTGGGCAACCAAGTTCAACAGCGCGCCCAAACTCCACGCGAGCACGAACCCCGCAAGTCCGATGACAATGCCAAGCGGTCCTGGGATATATTCCGTACGATAACGCGCCAGCCAGAGGATAGAGCCAAGCGAGCCAAATACGATCCAGATCACCCCGGCAATTTTCAGGGCACGAGACCACCCGGTTTCGCCCGCGATTTTCCGCGGCCCGAGTTTGGAATTGTAAACGCTGTAGCCGAAGAAAATGACGATCCCGAACGCAAACCAATAAATCAGCCGCTCCCAAGTAAGCCACGGCAGCGAAATCATGAGATAACCGGCCGATATCACACCCATCGGCGCGACGAACCAGACGGCCGGCGTCTTGAATGTGCGAGGCAAGTTCGGCTCGCGAATTCGCAGCACAAGAACGCCTATCGAGACGATCACAAACGCCAGCAACGTGCCGATGGAAACGAGGCTACCAGCTTCGCGCACCGTGAAAATTGCAGCGAAGCAGGCGACAACAACTCCCGTCACTATCGTTGTGATCCATGGGGTCTGGAATTTTGGATGAACCCTGCTTACAAATTTCGGCAACAAACCGTCGTCAGCCATTGTCCAGAAGATTCGCGACTGGCCTAAAAGCATTACCAGAATTACCGAACTGAGGCCGGCGATGGCGCCCAATTTGATTATGGAAGCCATCCAGCCGACACCAGCGTGATCGGCCGCCACAGCGATCGGGTCCGGTACGTCTAATTGCAGGTACGGCACGATCCCCGTCGCCACTGCTGATACCGCGATGTAGAGTACCGTGCAGATCAACAGGGAACCGATGATGCTAATAGGCATGTCGCGCTTCGGATTCTTTGCTTCCTGCGCTGCTGTGCTGACAGCATCGAACCCGATGTACGCGAAAAATACGATCCCTGCGCCCTGCATTACGCCGTCCCAGCCGAAATGTCCGCGCGTGCCAGTGCTCGGCGGAATGAACGGATGCCAGTTAGCGGGATTCACGGCGTGAGCCGCGCCGACGATGAAGAGCAGCACGACTGCTACTTTTACAAACACAATGACGTTGTTGACGTTCGCCGACTCGCGAATCCCGACTACCAGCAGAAACGTCACGATCGCGATAATAATGACCGCTGGCAGATTGAAGATGGCGGTGACCTGCGTTCCATCCGCCAAAGTAACGAGCGTCCCGCGCGCGGCCGATAATTGGGCAGGAATGTGAATGCCAACGTCTCGTAGAAACGACACGACGTAGCCGGACCAACCGATAGAAACGGTGACCGCGCCCAAAGCGTATTCGAGAATCAAGTCCCAGCCTATGATCCAGGCGAAAAGCTCGCCGAGCGTCGCGTAACCGTAAGTGTACGCGCTACCGGCCATCGGCACCAGTGAGGCGAACTCGCTATAGCAGAGCGCCGCGAAAATTGAGGCTACGCCCGCCAGAACAAATGACAGAATCACAGCAGGCCCCGCGTTCTGCGCCGCGACTGTGCCCGTCAGCACGAAAATGCCGGTGCCGATGATCGCGCCAATCCCCAGCATTGTCAGGTTTGTCGCTCCGAGGGCGCGTTTCAAGCGTTGGTCCGTCAGCGCCTCCGCTTGAAGTTGCGTGACGCTTTTCCGTCGAAACAGGTTCATGAGCGAAATTGGCTTTGCGTTGTGCTAATCGGGATCGACCCGTGAAGTCAAGCCGACGTTGATTTTTTCCCGAAGAATTTCCAGAAGAAATAAACCGGAACGCCGGTCAACACAATGATCAGTCCTGGCCACGTTGTGGCAGTTTGATAAACGAAAAGCACAACGAGAATTACCGTCGCGCCTATAATGTACAGAGCGGGGACGACTGGATAGCCGAATGCCTTATAGGGTCGTTCCACATTCGGCTGTTTTTTACGCAGCAGGAAAATGCCAATGATTGTTAAGACGTAAAAGATCAACGCGGCTGAAATAACATAGTCGAGCAAATTGCCATAGAGATTGCCGTAGCCAGTCACGTTGCCGGCTGCATCGGTTTTGACCGTGCGTGGCAGAACGAGTGCGCCGGCCCAGATGCCTTGGATGGCGAGCGCCCACGCCGGGACGCGGTGTTTGTTTAAATCGCCGACCCGTCGAAAGAAAAGGCCGTCTTTCGCCATGGCATAGTAGGCGCGAGCACCGGCAAGGATCAGCCCGTTATTGCAACCGAACGTCGAGATCATGATTGCGATCGCCATGATTGTCGCGCCAGCGCCCGGAAAAATCACGTTGGCCGTTTCGGAGGCGACGCGATCGCTGGGCGCATTCTGGATTGCGTTGAATGGCAGCGTCGCCAGGTAAGCGACATTTGCGAGTAAATAAAGTCCGATCACCAGAAACGTGCCCAATGCGAGGGAAAGCGGCACGTTGCGCCGAGGATTGACTACTTCGCCCGCAGTAAAAGTGATGTTGTTCCATGCGTCAGCAGAGAACAAAGAATTCGTCTGTGCCACGCAGATTCCGACGAAGAGCCCGAATGCGGCCGCAGCGGTTAAACCTGCTCCGACCTCCTGCAGATTACCGCGCACCGTCCAGAAGTCCCTGAAGTTTTCCGCGCCTGCACCAGAGTTCAACCCGATAATGATTCCCAGCACGATCAACGCGAACAGCGCGCCGGTCTTTGCAGTCGTAAAGACATTTTGGATAAGCTTGCCGACTTCCAACCCACGCGTGTTCGTGAATGTCAGAAAACCAATCAGCGCCAAGCCCACGAGTTGTGCCGTCGAAAGCGATAACGCGTACCCGCCAAACCGGATCGGGGTGATAATGTAGTTGCTTTCTGAAACCCACGGCACAAGCACGCCGGTGTAGCGTGCGAATCCAACTGCGACTGCGGCAATTGTGCCGGTCTGAATCACAAGGAAAAGCGTCCAGCCGTAGAGAAATCCCCAAAGCGGAGAGAATGCTTCGCGAAGATACACGTATTGGCCGCCGGCCTTCGGCATCATCGCCGCGAGCTCGCCATATGAGAGCGCGGCTGTCAGTGTCAATAATCCGGTCACGATCCAAACAACGAGTAACCACCCCGGCGCGCCGACTTGGCGGGCAATGATCGACGAGACGATGAAAATTCCCGAGCCGATCATCGAGCCGGCCACAAGCATCGTGGAGTCCAACAAGCCTAGTCCCCTAACGAGTTTTTCTTCGGCTACAGGTGCGTCGGTAATTGCGGTTGCCATATCGAATCCGTTGGATTTGGCGGAGAGTTAATCATCAACGGCGTGTCTCGCGCAATCCCAAAAAGCTGCTCAAATCATTTTACGGCAAAAAAGGAAGCGTGTAATCTTCCCCCCACCGATGACCTCAAATCATCTGCTGCGTGCACGACGCTTGCTGTGGATTTGCTGCGCCGCTCTGGCTTTGGTCATCGAATTGGCTGCTACGCCGCATCGCGCTTTCGCGCGGACAACGCCACAGTTCGAAGCATTGCCGCTCGTCCGCTCGCGACAAAATCATTTGTTGCTGCGCGCGTTCATTAATGGCAGACCCGCCTGGTTGACGGTCGATAGCGGCGCGCCCGTGAGCGCGATTGCGCTGAATCGCCGCGAGTATTTTCGGCTTAAGCCCATTACGGCAGAATCAAGTTTGCCCGCCCGCGTTCAGATCAACGGCGGATTCAACAAAGTCGCCATCGCGCGCGAACTCCGAATCGGCGGCTTGAGTCTCGTCGACGAGCCAGTGGTTACGGTCGACCTTGGTGGTTCCGCGCGCGCTGCGCGAATGGCACACGAGCCGCAGATCGACGGAATCATTGGAGCAGACATCCTTTTCCCGACACAAGCAGTCCTGGATTGTGAAAAGCAATTACTCATTCTCAAGACTGATCCCAATGCCTTGGGCAGCTTCCCCGGGTTCAATCGACGCGGGTTGCGCGCTGTTCCAATTCAGGTCAGCGACGGTTACAATCTCTATGTGAACGGGTCCGTGAACGGAACACCGGCAAAACTCATGGTCGACACCGGATCGTTCACCACGCTGTTACACCGATCCTTCGTGCGGCGGATGCGAATTGTTACTCGCGAGACGCCGTATAGCTCCTCGGCCGTGAACCTGAAGGAGCGCGGCGTACGGGTAGCGCACATTCGTAAGCTGTCCGTAGGTTCGGTGAACATTTTCAGTAAGGATGTCGGCGTTATTGATCTGGAAGGACTCATTCACGACGGGCTATTGGAAGGTTCTCCGCCCGTGGCTGGGCTGCTCGGCGCAGAAACGCTGCGGCGGCACCACGGCATCATCGATTTCGGCACGCGGACGCTTTATCTGAGATAGCGAATCGTACGGAACAAGTTCGCTTGTCATTCCGAGCGAAGTCGAGGAATCTCTCGATTTTCTGCTCGTGAACGAAATCATTCAGGCATTCGTTTTGGCAGCGGGCCTAGGCACGCGTTTGCGTCCATTGACCGACGAGCTGCCGAAGCCGCTCATCCCGATCTTTCAAAAGCCGCTCGTTACTTTCGCGCTCGATCATTTGATAGACGTGGGAGTGAACAGATTTGTCATCAACACGCACCGGCATCCGGAATTGTTCCAACATTTCTTTGCCGCGCGCGAGTATGCAGGTTTTCCCACTACGCTCGTTCACGAACCGGACCTGCTGGAAACAGGCGGCGGCATCAAAAACGCGGAGAGTCATCTGGGCAGCGAACCGTTCCTGACCTACAGCGGCGATATTCTAACCGACGTCAATCTCCAACCTTTGATCGAGGAACATTTCCGTCGCGGAAACGACGTGACGCTCGCTCTGCGTCACACCGGTTTGGCTTCAGCTGTGGCTTTGCGTCATCACCGGGTCGTGGACATCAGCAACCGCTACGGCGTCGCGGGAAATTTCGATTTCGCCAATATCGCGGTTTGGAACTCGGCGATTTTCCACCGGATTCCGCCGCACAAAAAGATCTCGTTTATTCCGATCATTGGGGATTGGATAGGCCAAGGCGCCAGAATCGGCGGCGTGGTAATGAATGACGGAAAATGGTTCAACATCTCTTCGCGCGCTGAATATCTCGAAGTGCATCGCACAATCTTGCGAGACAATTGGAAACCGGATTTCGTGAAAACCCGCGAATGGCCTGAGCGCATTGCGAGCAGCGCGATCGTCGATTCGGGCGCGCAGTTGCGCGGCTGCACAGTGATCGGACGAAACTGCCGCGTCGGCGCGGAAGCGATTCTGGAGGACACAATTTTGTGGCCGGATGCAGAAATTGCTTCCCAAAGCCGGTTGGAGGCTTGTATTGTCCGCTCCCGAAAAAAGGTGAGCGGCATCCATCGCGACCTGGACATCTGAATTTATGAGAACCGACCTGCTTCTTCGACGAACGCGGAAGCACTTCCCGCGGTTGGATGTCGCCGCGATCAAAATCGCGCCAATTCAAAAAGGCGGATCAGACCGCAAATTCTATCGGATTCGTTGTTCGGAAGAGCAGGCGCTCATTTTGGTAAAATACAATCTGGAGCGGGAAGAAAATCGCCACTACGTGACAATCGCGAGTTTTCTTAACGAGCACCAAATTCGTGTGCCGGAGATTTACTTTCACGACGCTGACGAAGGCTTGATCTGGCTGGAAGACCTTGGCGAGCGCGACCTCTACAGTTATCGGGACGAAAGCTGGCTGGTGCGCCGCGCGTTCTACGAATCGGCCCTTGATCAAATCGCGGCGCTGCACGCGTTGCCGGAATCGGTTTGCATCGAGATGGAGCAGCATTTGCCGGCCGAGTTCAATTCTGAGCTTTACCTGTGGGAACAGAATTATTTTTTCGAAAATTGCCTCGGCCGTATATTCAAGATGGAGAAGACAAAGCTCGCGCAGTTGGCGTCCTTGCCTGCCCTACAGGAAATCGCAGATCGCCTGGCATCATTCCCGAGAGTTTTGGTGCACCGCGACTTTCAATCGCAGAACATCATCATCCGAAACAGTCAATCGTACTTGATCGATTTTCAGGGAATGCGACCCGGCCTTGCCGAATACGATCTCGCGTCGCTGCTTTATGATCCGTATGTCGATCTTCCCGAAAGCGAACGCGCAGAGTTGACCGCATACTATCGCGGGCGTCAGCTCGAACACGGCATCACAATCAATGGCGATTTCGATCTCAAGTTGCAGCTCTGCGGCATGCAACGCCTGATGCAAGCGTTAGGTGCTTACGGATTCCTCGGGTTGGTCAAAGGTCACAAACATTTTCTCCAGTATATCCCTGCCGCGATGAACTCATTGCAGCAGGTCGTAGCGGAAATCGACGGAGTGACCGAACTGAAGAAAGCATTGCTGCAACTGACGTAGTCGACTGGTTACAAATCACTTCACCACAATTTCGGTGAATGGAAACACCAGGCCTGCAGCGTAACCAAACCGAAGGCCGTGCCGTAGCCCGCAGTGGATAACGCACCGTTGGGCAGCGGGTCGTAGTTTCTTAAGTTAAGTGATTTCGAACGCGGACAGGGCAAAGGAAACTAACCGAACATCCACTTTAACAGGATGCGCAA
>Ga0209689_1001672_pt1 | contig 16612 bp, 11 predicted proteins | sample GraSoiAngelo_149_FD_187119 | JGI IMG/M metagenome (GOLD analysis project Ga0209689, IMG submission 187119) | Grasslands soil microbial communities from the Angelo Coastal Reserve, California, USA - 14_1009_09_30cm (SPAdes) (version 2) | ecosystem: Environmental > Terrestrial > Soil > Grasslands ...
GCCAAACCCGCTCGGCCTGACCGATCTCTCCGGCGTCTGCCACGAGTGGTGCCTCGACTGGGACGGCGACGACTACTACCGGCGGTCGCCGCCGCGGAATCCGCCCGGGCCCGAGGGCGGCCGGCGCCGTATCTCGCGCGGCGGCGCCTGGCGCCACGCCGACCCGTGGAGCCCGGTCGCTCACCGCTCCTCGTTGCCCCCGGAACTCCGCTACTCCGACTACGGCTTCCGTCTCGTGCGGACCGGCGGCTGAGCGCCCGCCCCGCGCTTGTCGGGTCCGGCCGCGGGCGCTACCATACGCTCGACGATGCCAGAGGACCGACCGGTCCTGCGGGACGGAGTCATCGCCGGCTTGATCGGGGCGGCCGTGGTCGCCGTCTGGTTTCTCATCTTCGACATCGCCCGCGGGCGGCCGCTCCTCACGCCCGCCCTCCTGGGCAGCGCCGTCTTCGAGGGCATCACCGACCCCTCGCAGGTCGTCGTTTCCGTCGGACCGGTCTTCTTCTACACGCTGCTGCACGGGGTCGCGTTCGTCGGCTTCGGCGTGGTGGCGGCGAGCCTCATCCAGGCCGCCGAGCGCGAGCCGGCGCTGCTGATCGCGTTCGCGATCCTGTTCGCCGGCTTCGAGGCCTTCTTCATCGGCGCCGCCGCCGCGCTCGGCACGTCGATGCTGGGCGCCCTCGTCTGGTGGGCGATCCTCGCGGGCAACCTGCTCGCCAGCGTCGCCATGCTCTGGTACTTCTTCGCCCGCCACCGCCGGCTGCCCGAGATGCTGATCGGCACCTGGGGCGGCGTGGTCAGGGAGGGCGCCGTCGCGGGCATGCTCGGTGCCGTCGTGGTCGCGGTGTGGTTCCTCCTGCTCGACCTCGCCGAGGGCCAGCCGCTTCACACGCCCATCCTGCTCGGGACCCGGATCTTCGGCGCCGCCCATCCGGCGGCGGTCATCGTCATCCTCTACACGATCGTCCACGGCCTGACCTTCATCCTCTTCGGCGTCATCGCCGCCGCGCTGATCTCGGGGGCCGAGGAGCAGCCGCTCCTCGTGCTCGGGCTCGCGATCCTGTTCACCGCCTTCGAGGTCTTCTTCGTGGGCGCCGTCGTGATCGCGGCGAAGTGGGTGCTGGACGAGGTGTCGGGCTGGGCGCTCTTCCTCGGCAACATCTTTGCCGCCACGGCGATGCTCTGGTACTTCTTCGCACGCCACCGGACGCTCGCCACCCGCCTGATCGGCTCCTGGGAAGACGACTAGCCCCGAGGTCGGGGGAGCGGCCCGGGGGCGCTCGGGCGGCTCGGGACTCGCGGCCGCGGGTCAGCCGGCGAGGGCGCGCTCGAGGGAGTCGACGGAGACCGGCTTGGCCAGCACGAAGTCGACGCTCGCGCGCTCGGCGGCGGTCGCCGCGGGGTGCTCGCCCCAGCCGGTGACGATGCCGACCCGGATCCCCGGCCAGCGGGCCTTCACCGCTCTCGCCACCTGCCAGCCCGTCATCCCCGGCATCCCGAGGTCGGTCAGGACGAGGTCCACCGCCCGGCCCGACTCGAGCGTCGCGAGCCCCTCCGACCCGCTGGCGGCCGCGGTCACCGAGTGGCCCTGCTCGGCGAGGAGGGTTGCGAGCAGCTCGCGCACCTGCGCCGAGTCCTCGATCACGAGGATCCGCTGCGGCCGGACCGGCAGGGACGCGGTCGGGACGACCCGCGGGGGCGGCGCCAGGACCGCCGCTGGCAGGCGGATGGTGACGGCCGTCCCGCGCCCGAGCACGCTCTCGATCGCGAGGTCACCCGCGTGCCGCTGGATCACGCCGTAGCTCACGCTGAGGCCGAGCCCCGTGCTCTTGACACCCTTGGTGGTGAAGAACGGCTCGCGCGCGCGCTGCCGCACCTCGTCGGTCATTCCCACGCCCGTGTCCGTCACCGAGAGCGCGACCATGCTCCCCTCGCTCCGGGTGGCGAGCGTGACGCGCCCGCCTTCCGGAAGCGCGTCGACGGCGTTGAGGACCAGGTTCATGATCGCCTCGCGGAGCGCCACCGGGTCGCCGTGCACGACCGGGAGCTCGCCGCGCTGGAGGGTCACGCCGATCTGCACCCCCTGGGCCTCCGCGACGTCGTGCCACCGCACCCGCGTCATCTCGATCACCTCGGCCGCAAGCTCGTTGAGGTCGACGCGCTCGATTCGGCCCACGGGCTCGGCCTGCGCGAAGCGCTGGAGCCGGCGCACGACGTCGGCGGCGTCCCGCGCCGCGCGCTCGACGACCTCCAGCGGGCGGCGCCGGGCCTCGGCCTCCTCGTGCCGTAGCAGGAGCTGCACGCGGCCATAGATGATCGCCAGGAGGTTGTTCAGGTGGTGGGCCGCCCCGCCGGCGAGCTCCCCGAGCGCGCGCAGGGTCTCGCCGCGGACCACGCGCTCCTGCGCGGTCTTGAGGTCCTCGAGGGCCCGCTGCGACTGCGCGTACAGGCGCGCGTTGTCGAGGGCCAGGACCGTGTGCGCGGTGACGCCCTGGACGAGCCGGAGCTCCTCCGCGGTGATGCGGCGGGCCTCGTTCCACCAGTAGGTCAGGATCGCGCCCCGCACCTGGCCCCGGCTCAGGAGCGGGGCCAAGAGGATCGAGCGGGGCGGGACGGCCATCGTCCGGAAGAGCGGATGGTCGCACCGGGGATCGGCCCCGACCTCGGTGCTCGCCACGGGCCGTCCGTTCCGGATGGCTTCCTGCACGACCGGGGGGAACTCGGCGACCGGCACGCGGAAAGCCGACTGCCGGAGGGCCGGGGGCACGTGATAACCCGCGATGGCGGTCGCGTGCTCGCCGTCGTCGTCCAGCCCGAAGACGATCGAGGTGTCCCCGCCGAGCAGGCGCGTCGTCTGTCGCGCGGCCCGGCGGGCGATCTCGGCCGGGTCGAGGCTCTCCCCCACGGTGTGAGCGACGCCCAGCAGGCCCTCCGTCTCGCGGAGCCGGCGCTCGGTCTTCTCGTGGAGCCCCGCGTTCCGGATCGCGATGGCCGCGGGGTCGGCGAGGCGGAGGAGAATCGCCTCCTCGGCGTCGCCGAACGGGCGCCGCGTCCGGTTCCCAACGAAGAGGAGCCCCTCGAGCAGCCCGCCGATCTGGATCGGCACCGCCAGCACTGAGACGACGCCCTCGGCCAGGGCCGGACCCAGGTAGTCGCGCGTGATCCGCGGATCCGCCGCGTAGTCGTCCGTCCGGAATGGCCGGCCCGTCGTCAGCACCTGGCCGCCGATCCCGCGGCCCGGCTCGATGCGGAACTTCCAGCTCTCGGAGCGCGCCCCTGCCCAGTACCGGACCTCCATCCCGGCCTCGCCCGGGTCGGCGACCGCGATGTGGCTCTGGTCGGCGCGACAGAGCTCCCGCGCCGCCTCGGCCACGCGCTGGAGCACGGTGTCGAGGTCGAGCGACGCGCCGATGCCGTGGGTCAGGCCGGCCAGGATCTCCGACTCGCGCCGCCCCTGCACGGTCTCCGCGTGCAGCCGTGCGTTGGCGATGGCGGCGGCGGCCTGGGCCGCGAAGGACTCGAGCAAGCTCACCTCGTCCGGCAGGAACTCGTGGCGCGCGCGGGTGAAGAGGCTGAGGACACCCCAGACCGCGCCGGCGTGGAGCAGCGGCAGCGCGATCGCCGAGACCACGTCCTCGGCGGCGAGCCACTCCTTGTACCCGGCGCGGCTGTCCTGACGTGCCTCCGTCGCCAGGACGGGCGCGCGGGTCAGGACGGCCTTGCCCACCAGGCCCTCGCCGAGCCGCCGCCGCGGGCTCGGGCTCTCGGGCTCCACGCGGAGCCCGCGCGTTCCGACCAGGCGCAGCTCGTCCTCCCCTGGCAGGAGCTCCCACAGGTGCCCCGCGCAGTCCGGGAGCAGGGTCTGGGCGGCCTCGAGAACCGCCGCCGCGACGCGGGGGGGGTCGAGCGTGCCGGTCAGCGTGCGGTTCACGTCGACGAGGCCGGCGAGTTGCCGGACGCGCCCGAGGGCGGCGGCGTGGAGGCGCGCCTGCTCGAGCGCCGTCGCCGCGCAGTCGGCGAACCCGGCGAGGAGCCCGAGCTCGGCTTCCTGGAAGACTCGCCCTCCCAGGTCGCCGAGGAAGAGTCCGCCGAGGACCTCGCCGCCCGACATCAAGGGAACCGTGACCGCCGACCGACAGTCGTCCCCCGCGAGACTCTCGACGACCCCCGACGGGAGCATGAGCGTCGGGTCGTTGAGGAGGTCGGGGGAGCAGATCAGCCGCCGCTCGGCGACGGCTCGGCCCGTGAGCCCGTGATTCGAGGGAAACGCCTTGCCGATCCAGGACCCCGTGTCGCCGTCTCCGGCGGCGGCCACGATGACGAGCCGCCCCGACGGGCGGTCGAGCCGCTCGAGCGCCGCGCGCCGGGCGTGGAGGAGCCGGAGCACGGTCCGGACGACGAGGTCGCCGGCCTGCGCGAGTTCCGGCGTCCACTCGGGCTCCGGGCCCGTCGGCGCGGTCTCCGCCATCCGCCCCGCCCGGCCGCCTCCTCTCGCGGCCGGCCGCTTCGGGCCCGGCGTGGCCGGCGGGAAGCGATACGCCGCCCGGAACCGCTCGAACTCGTCCGCCAGCACGCGGAAGTGACCGCCCGGGGTCTTCGTTGCGCGGAGTTTGCCGCGCCGGATCCACTTCTTCACGGCGCCGATCGAAACTTCGCAGCGCGCGGCGACTTGGCCCGTGGTGAGGGTCCGCTTCCGGGTGTCGGATGTGCGGATAGTCATGGTTCGAGCGGGAGTCAGAGCAACGGCGATGCCAGCCGCACAACCGGTGGATAATCCGACGATGCCGAGACGGGGGCCTGTCCGAGGAACACCGTTACTGACACTCACCGACGGCCGCGATGCCACCCGGGCCTAGCCGCTCACCTCCTTGAAGCGCCGGAGCGTCTGGACGTGGTCGTCGGGAGTCTTGAGCCCGAGTCCCACCGTGTGGACGCAGAGATGGGTGACGCCGCGCATCGCCCGCCACGCCACGAGCTCCCCGGCCCACGCGCCGGGCGGCACCTGGGCGAGCGTGAGGCGGCCTTCGATGCCGAAGGCCGCGGGCTCGCGGCCGACGTCCTTGATCTGTCGATGCAGGCGATCCACGATCGCCTGCGCCGCCGGACCCGGCCGGAAGTGCGGGAACCAGCCGTCGGCCAGGCGCGCCGCCCGACCCAGGACGGGCTCGCTCTCACCCCCCATCCACACCGGAATCGGCCGCTGCACCGGGAGCGGGTTGATTCCGGCGTCGGGAATCCGGTGCCAACGGCCCTCGAACGTCACCAGCTCCCGGGTCCAGAGGGCGCGCAGCACCTCGATCTGCTCCTCGATGCGTTGGCCGCGGTTTCCGAACTGCTCGCCGAGGGCGTCGAACTCGACGGGGTTCCAGCCGACGGCGACGCCGAGCCGGAGCCGCCCGCCGCAGAGGACGTCCACCGTCGCGGCCTGCTTGGCCACGAGGGCGGCCTGGCGCTGGGGCAGGATGAGGATGCCGCTGACGAGCTCGACCTGCCGGGTGACCGCGGCGAGGAAGCCAAAGAGGACCAGGGGCTCGTGGAACTGATGGCGGTAGGTGTACGGCCCCTTGAAGCCGCCGGGCCGGTCGGGGTTGGCGCCGAGGACGTGGTCGAAGGCCAGGATATGCGTGTAGCCCAGCTCTTCCACGGCCTGCGCCCAGTCGCGGATCGCCGCGGGATCGGTACCGATCTCGACCTGGGGGAAGACGGCGCCGATCCGCATCAGCGCCCTTTGAAGGCGGGGGTCCGCTTGGCGGCGAAGGCGGTGACGCCTTCGCGGAAGTCCTCCGTGTGCCCCGCGGCCGCGATCGCCTGCGACTCGAGCTCCATCTGCGTCTCGAGGCTCTCGTGGGTCGACTGGTGGAAGAGGCGCTTGGCGGCGGCGATCGCCAGGGTCGGGCCCTGGCCCAGCTCCCCGGCGAGCCCGGTCACCGACGCCCGCAGCTCGGCGTCGGGGACGACCTTGGTGACGAGGCCCCACTCGAGCGCCTCCCGCGCCGAGAGCACCCGGTTCGTCAGGTAGAGCTCGAGCGCGCGGCGGAGACCGATCAGGCGCGGCAGGAAGTACGAGGAGGAGCCGTCAGGGGGCGCGGCGATCTTCGAGTACGCCATCGTGAAGCGGGCGGACTCGGCGGCGACGACGAGGTCGCCAGAGAGGGCCAGGCTCAGCCCGCCGCCGGCGGCGACGCCGTTGACGGCGACGAGGACGGGCTTCGGGCTCCGCGTCAGGCGCGAGACCGCGCCGTGGATGAAGGTCGTCAGCTCCTTGAGGAGGATCCCGACCCTCGGCAGGCTGTCGGCGAAGTCCTTCACGTCGCCGCCGCCGCAGAAGGCCTTGCCGGCACCGGTGAGGACGACGCAGCGGACGGCGGGATCCTCGTCCACCTCGAGCACGGCCTGGAACAGCTCGCGGGCGAGCGGGAGCGTCAGCGCGTTGTAGGCGTCGGGCCGGTTGAGCGTGATCGTCGCAACGGAGCCGGCGCGCTCGAGCAGGATGGACTGGTAGGGCATGGCGGTTCTCTCCGTCGGCCCACGGCGGTGGGCGGCTCTGGCTCGGACCGAATCCTATCCCAACGGCCCGGGGGCCGATAGTCCGCCCGCTCGGGCCGTCCGGGAGGAGGACGCCGGCACGGCAGGCTCACGCTCATGCCGACCCCGCTCGCGACCGCCTCGGCGACCCCGCCGCGCGCCGAGAACGGCCCGGCGTCCCACCGCCGTCTCCCGCACGTCGCCGAGGACGCTCGTCCCGCCGGCGGCGGGCGGAGCGCGCGCGGTCAGCGGCGTTCGCCGATCCGGTGGAGCTTGAGGAGATTGGTGGTGCCGGTCACCCACATGGGAGCGCCGGAGATGATCACGACGGTGTCGCCCGCGCACACCGTTCCGTCGCCGAGCAGCGTCGCCTCGGCCTCCTCGATCATCTCGTCGGTCGTCTCGACCTTCCGACAGAGCCGGGAGCTGACGCCCCACGAGAGCCCGAGCCGCCGCTGGACCTCGACGCGCGGGGTGAGGGCGATGATCGGCACGTCCGGACGCTCCTGGGACATGAGCCGCGCCGAGAACCCCGACTGCGTGAACGCGACGATGACCTTGGCCCCGAGGTCGAGCGCGGCGTGGCGGGCGGCGTCCGAGATCGCCTCCGGGAAGCCGACGACCTCCGGGCGGCGACGCGCGGGCTCGGGCGCCCGGACCGCCCGCTCGGCGCGCTCGGCGATGCGCGCCATCGTCTGGACCGCCTCGGCCGGGTAGCCGCCGGTCGCGGTCTCCGCCGACAGCATGATCGCGTCGGCGCCGTCGAAGATCGCGTTGGCGACGTCCGACACCTCCGCCCGCGTCGGGCGCACGTGGCCGATCATCGACTCGAGCATCTGGGTGGCGATGATCACGGGCACCCGCGCCAGCCGGGCCTCCCGGATCACCTCTTTCTGGATGAGCGGCACCTCCTCGAGCGGCACCTCGAGACCGAGGTCGCCCCGGGCCACCATGGCCGCGTCGACGCGGGAGAGGATGCCCGGGAGGTTCGCGACCATCTCGGCCCGCTCGAGCTTGGCCACGATCGGGACGCTCGCACCCTCGTCCCGGAGAAAGGCCTGGACCTGCTCGATGTCGGCCCCCGAGCGGACGTAGGAGATCGCGACGAAGTCGACGCCGGCCTCGATGCCGAACCGCAGGTCGGCCGTGTCCTTCGCCGTCAGACAGGACTCCGAGATCGGCACACCGGCCAGGAAGATCCCCTTGTGGTCGCTGACGATCCCGCCCGCGGTCACCCGGCAGCGCACCTCGTCCGTCACGACCGACTCCACGCGCAGCCGGATCATGCCGTCGTCCATCCAGATCTCGTCGCCGGGCTTGGCGGCCCGCAGGTAGTCCGGATGGTTGACCGACGCGCGCGAGGCGTCGCCGATCTGCGGCCGGCTGCAGAGCGCGAACGGCGCCCCCGTCCGGAGGTCAACCCGCCCCGCCTCGAAGGTTCCCAGGCGCACCTTCGGACCCTGCAGGTCCTGGAGGATCGTCACCGGCCGACCCCAGCGCGCCTCGCCCGCGCGGAGTCGCTCTATGACGGCGGCGTGCTCGGCGTGGCTGCCGTGCGAGAAGTTGAGCCGCGCGACGTCCATCCCGGCCGCCACGAGGCGGTCGAGCATCTGGGCGCTCGAGCTCGCCGGGCCGATCGTGCAGATGACCTTCGTGCGGCGCATCGGCCGGCGGTCAGGCCACGACCGCCCGGAGGAACTGGCCGGTGTAGGACGTCTCGATCCGCGCGACGTCCTCGGGGGTGCCCGTAGCGACGACACGCCCGCCCTCGTCGCCGCCCGCGGGCCCGAGGTCGATGATCCAGTCCGCGGTCTTGATGACATCCAGGTTGTGCTCGATGATCACGACGGTGTTGCCCTGGTCGACGAGCTGGTTCAGCACGTCGATGAGCCGCTGGATGTCGGCGAAGTGGAGGCCGGTCGTCGGCTCGTCCAGGATGTAGAGCGTCCGCCCGGTGGCCCGCCGGGCGAGTTCGGTGGCGAGCTTGACGCGTTGGGCCTCGCCGCCGGACAGGGTCGTCGCCGACTGGCCGAGCCGGATGTAGTCGAGGCCGACGTCGTGCAGCGTCTGCAGCTTCTGCTTGATCACCGGCACCGCGTCGAAGAAGCCGAGCGCCTCGTGCACCGTCATCTCGAGCACGTCGGCGATATTCTTGGCCTTGTAGTGGATGTCGAGCGTCTCCCGGTTGTAGCGCCGACCCTTGCACACCTCGCAGGTGACGTAGACGTCGGGGAGGAAGTGCATCTCGATCTTGACGAGGCCGTCGCCCTGGCAGGCCTCGCAGCGCCCGCCCTTGACGTTGAACGAGAAGCGTCCGGGCCGGTAGCCCCGCATGCGGGCGTCCGCGGTCCGCGCGAACAGCGTGCGGATGAACGTGAAGACGCCCGTGTAGGTGGCGGGGTTCGACCGCGGCGTGCGCCCGATCGGCGACTGGTCGATGTCGATGACCTTGTCCACGTGCTGCGCGCCCTCGATCCGGTCGTGCGCGCCCGGCCGCTCCTGGGCGCGGTAGAGCATCTGGGCGAGCGCCCGGTAGAGGATGTCGTTGACGAGCGTCGACTTTCCCGAGCCGGAGACGCCGGTGATGCACGTGAAGGTGCCGAGGGGGATCTTCACCGCCCCCCCCTTCAGGTTATGCTCGCGCGGGTTGTGGATCGTGACGAACTTGCCCGACGGCTTCCGCCGGACGGCCGGCACCGGGATCACCCGCGCCCGGGACAGGTACTGCCCCGTCAGGGAGGCCGGGTTGGCCATGATCTCATCCGGCGTCCCCACCGCGACCAGGTGCCCGCCGAGCTCGCCCGCGCCCGGCCCGAGGTCGACCACGTAGTCGGCGGAGCGGATCGTCTCCTCGTCGTGCTCGACCACGAGCACGGTGTTGCCGAGGTCCCGGAGCCGCCGGAGCGTGTCGAGGAGCTTCCGGTTGTCCCGCTGGTGGAGCCCGATGCTCGGCTCGTCCAGGATGTAGAGGACCCCGACCAGGCTCGAACCGATCTGGGTCGCGAGCCGGATCCGTTGCCCCTCGCCGCCCGAGAGCGTGCCGGCGGCGCGGTCGAGGGTCAGGTAGTCGAGGCCGACGTTGCCGAGGAAGCCCAGGCGCTCTCGGATCTCCTTGAGCACCCGCCGCGCAATCTGGGTGTCGCGCTCCGAGAGGTGGAGCTCGGCGAAGAATCGGGCAGCCTCCTTGATCGTGAGCCGCGCGAGGTCGGCGATCGACCGGCCCCCGACCACCACGGCCAGCGATTCCGGCCGCAGGCGCGCGCCCCGGCAGGCCGGGCAGGCGCGCTCCCGCATGAAGTGCTCGACCTCCTGCCGGGTCTCCTCAGAGAGCGTCTCCCGGTACCGCCGGTCCAGCACTTTGACCACGCCCTCGAAGCCGCCGTCCTGGTCGCCGTGGAGGATCACCTCGCGGGTCTTCTTGGGAAGCTTCGACCACGGCAGGTCGAGCGGGAACCGGTAGCGCCGGGCCAGCGCCTGGAGCGTCTGCTTGAAGTAGACCGACTCGCGCCCGGCCCACGCCGCCAGCGCGCCGTCCTTCAGCGACCGGTTCGGGTTCGGCACGAGCAGCTCGGGATCGACTTCGTACCGGGTGCCGATACCCCCGCAGGCCGGGCACGCGCCGTAGGGGTTGTTGAACGAGAACATGCGGGGCGAGACCTCCGGGAACGAGACGCCGCACTCGGCGCACGCCAGGCGCTCCGAGAAGACGAAGGGCTCGACGCCCGCCTCGACCGGCTCCACCTGCACCACGCCGTCAGCCAGCCGCAGCGCGGTCTCGAGCGAGTCGGCGAGGCGGCGGCCCAGGTTGTCGCGCACGACCAGGCGGTCGACGACAACCTCGATCGTGTGCTTGCGGTTCCGGTCGAGCTCGATGTCCTCGGTCAGCTCGTGCACGACGCCGTTCACGCGCGCGCGCGAAAAGCCCTGGCGCCGGAGGTCGAAGAAGAGCTTCCGGTACTCGCCCTTCCGGCCGCGGACGACGGGGCCGAGGACGAGGAGCCGCGTGCCGGCCGGGAGCGTGAGGACGCGGTCGACCATCTGCTGCACCGTCTGGGCGGCAATGACCCGTCCACAGCTCGGGCAGTGCGGGATGCCGATCCGCGCGAACAGCACGCGGAGGTAGTCGTAGATCTCGGTGACGGTCCCGACGGTGGAGCGCGGATTCTTCGAGGTCGTCTTCTGCTCGATCGAGATCGCGGGCGACAGCCCCTCGATCGAGTCGACGTCGGGCTTTTCCATCTGCTCGAGGAACTGCCGGGCGTAGGCGGACAGGGACTCGACGTACCGCCGCTGGCCCTCGGCGTAGATCGTATCGAAGGCGAGCGACGACTTGCCCGAACCCGAGAGGCCCGTGATCACGACGAGCTGGTCGCGCGGGATCTCGAGGTCGATGTTCTTCAGGTTGTGCTCGCGGGCGCCCTTGACGAGGATCCGATCGCTGGCCATGCGCGCTATCCCGGCACGCGTTCGCGGCACGCGGCTCGACGCACTCTCGCACCCCTTTGACGTTGTGGCCCCGGGTCCACGCCGTGGCACCCCGCCCCCACGGTCGCCCGACGGCCGGCGTGTCTCACGGAGCCATGACGCCCCGTCGGGCGGCCTCCCTCGGGCCGGCCCGCCTCGCTGCCCGGATGATCTGCCCGGCTCGCGGGCTCGGCTTGCTCGGACGGTACCTCTCGCTCGTGGTGTCCTCGACCGGCTAACGGGGTGAACTCGGGGCCATGTGCGCTCCTATTCTGTCAGGCCGGCCGGGGCCGAGCAAGCCGGAGCGCCGCCCAGGCCGCCGGCGCGCCGAGCAAGGCCGGATACGCGCCGAGCGTCGCCGCGACGGCGCCTCCGCTCGCGCGGCCGCCGAGCGCGCCCACCGCGAACGCCGCGAGCCCGAGCCCGGAGGCCATCACCTGCGTGCGCACCGGGATCGCCGACGACATGAGCGCCAGCGGACCGAGCGTCGACGCCAGGAGTCCCTGGGCGAGCACGAGCAGTGCCCACGGCTCGTGGGGCCAGAGGCTCCCGACCAGGGCGAGGCCGAGCACGCCGCTCCAGAGCGCCAGATCGTGCCCGCCGCCGCGGTCGAACACCGCGATGCGCTCGCGGAGGCCGGCCGCGCCGGCGACGAAGAGGCCGAGGACCGCGACCACGAGCACGCCCGTGAGCCGCCGGCCCCACGGCCCGCCCACGGCGAGCGACGGAAGCGCGACGAGCGCCCCGGCGCGGACCGTCCCCAGAAAGAGATCGGGCGCCGCCCAGGCCGCGTAGACGGCCCAGGCCTCCGCCCAGCCCGCCGCGGCCAGCGCGAGCGCCAAACCGACGGCCGCGCCCGCCCGCGTCGGCGGCGCGCCCGGGCGGAGCAGCGGGAAGCTCCCCACGACGAACGTGAGGGCGAGCCCGAGGAACCGCACGAACTCCCCAGCGCCCGACGCACCCACGGCCGGGTCGGCCCACGCCGCCCCCGAGCGCGGCGCGCCGGGCACGCGCCGGCCGGTCTCGAAGATCAGCCGGGCGCCGGCGGGGTACGAGAGGCGATCGCCGGGGCGCAGCGTGATCGCGGCGCCGGGGCGCGGCCGCCACTCCTCTACCGACGTCGTGCCTCCGTCGGAGACGATCACGCCGAAGACGTCCGGGCTCGCGGCCTGAACCCGGTGGGGCTCGCTGAAGGTCAGCACTCCCGCGGTCGGAAAGGTGCCGCCCGATCGGACCCACGGGCTCGTCGTCTCGAAGCAGAATGCCGAGCGCGACGCGACGCTGGCCCACGCCGCCATCGGTCCGAGGCCGGACGCGTGGGCGACCGCGGCGAGCACGAGCCACGCCACGAGGAGCGCGGCGGGCACGAGCCGGGGCCACCACCGCCCCGCGGGCGGCCACACCGTCAGCGCGAACGCGCACCCCGCGGCGATCACCACGCCCCGCCAGCGCGGCGCGCCGACCCCGCTGGCGATGTCGCCGAAGAGCGCCAGGCCGGCGGAGAGCAGGAGCAGCGCCGCCAGCAACGTGAGCGGGGCGAGGACCCGGCTCGCCTCGGCCGCCCGCTCCCTGCGACCGCCGAGGAGCGCCGCGCAGGGCCCCAGCACGACGAGGAGGACCAGCAGCGGCCCGGCGGACCCGCCGGCGTAGAGATGCGCGGCGACGCCGAGCACGAGGACGGGGCCGAGCCAGAGCGATGCGAAGCGGAACGCGATCATCGTCTCGGGGAGCGCCCGGACGGGAAGAGCGCGAGCGTGAGGAGTGCGGCCAGGACGGGGGCGACGGCGCCGCCGTACCACCAGAGGAGGCTCACGCCCGCGACGCGGACGGCGCCGAGGTCGAAGGGACCGGCGACGAGGAGCGCCAACCCCGCGAGCAAGAGCCCGAGTGCCAGGCCGAACCGCCGCCTCACACACCGTATTCTAGCCTCGCCGTGCGGCGTGCCGGGGGCCAGAATCGACCGCCGTCGCCACTCTTCGGCCGGGAGTCGTCGGGCGGCGGCGTCCCGACCCGGACGCGCTGGGGTACACTACGCGGCATGAGCACAGCCATCCAACGAGTCCTGGTCGTCACCGCCCATCCCGACGACTCCGAGTTCGGCGCCGGCGGCACCGTCGCGAAGCTCGCGCGGGAGGGCAAGGAGATCACCTACGTCATCGTGACCGACGGCAGCAAGGGCTCCCGCGACCGCACGATGACGCCCGAGCGCCTGACGAGGATCCGTCAGGCGGAGCAGGGGAACGCCGCCAAGACCCTCGGCGTGGAGCGCGTGGAGTTCCTTGGCTACGTGGACGGCGAGCTCGAAGACACCCGCGACCTCCGCCGCGACGTCACGCGCCAGATCCGCCGCTGGCGGCCCGACCTCGTCATCACCCAGAATCCGCACCGCACCTCCAACCTCTACGCCTCGCACCGCGACCACCGGATCACCGCCGGGGTCGTGCTCGACTGCGTGTACCCGCTGGCGCGGGACCACCTGGCCTTCCCCGAGCTGCTCCCGGAGTGCGAGCCCCACAAGGTCGGCGAGGTGTACCTGATGGCGTGGGACAACCCCGCGGTCGTCGTCGACATCGCGGAGACGATGGACCTGAAGCTCAAGGCGCTCGCGTGCCACGCGAGCCAGTTCGACGACTTCGGCGCCCTCGAGGAACGCGTGCGCGAGCGCAGCGCCTCCCTCGGCCAGGCGCGCGGCTACGCCTACGCGGAGACCTTCGACCGGATCGTGATGCCGCGGTGAGCCCGCGGGCGCTCGCCCGGTGATCCACGTCGGAACGTCGGGCTATAACTACCCCGAGTGGAGAGGCACCTTCTATCCGGCGACGCTCCCGGCGTCCCGGATGCTCCCGTTCTACGCGGAGCGGTTCACGGCGGTCGAGATCAACTACACCTTCTACCGGATGCCGACGGCGAAGGCGCTCGGCGGCTGGGCGGCGGCGACGCCTCCCCGCTTCGTCTTCGTGCTGAAGGCGCCGCGGCGGATCACCCACGACCAGCGCCTCGTGGGCATCGACGAGCCGCTCACCTACTTCCGGGACACCGCCCGCACGCTCGGAGAGAAGCTCGGCCCGCTCTTCTTCCAGCTCCCGCCCAACTTCCGGAAGGACACCACGCGGCTCGGGGACCTGCTCGCGATGCTCCCCCGCGGCGAGCGGCACGCCTTCGAGTTCCGCCACCACTCCTGGTTCGACGACGGTGTCTACGCGCTGCTCCGGGCCTGGAACGCGGCCCTCTGCGTCGCCGACACCGAGCGCGGCACCACCCCTCTCGTGGCCACCGCGGACTTCGGCTACGTCCGCCTCCGGGACGCCCAGTACACCGACGCCGAGCTCGGCGAGTGGGCGGCGCGGGCCCGGGACCCGGGCTGGCGGGACGCCTACGTCTTCTTCAAGCACGAGGAGTCGGGCGCGGGCCCCGCCCTCGCCGAGCGCCTGGTCGGGATCCTCTCTCCCCGGCCTCCGGGGTAAAATACTCGTCGTGCGGGACGCGCTCAGGCTGGTCGCCGTGGCCGGACTCGCCGCGGCGATGGTCTCGGCGGCGCCGACGCCCGTGCCCCCGAGCCGGCTGCTCGACGAGGTGAAGGTCCTGACCGCGTCCGCGATGGACGGACGCGCGGCGGGGACGCCGGGCAACGAGCGGGCGGCCCGCCACATCGCCACCGTGCTGCGCGAGGCTGGCCTCCGCGCCGTCGACGCCGCCGGCTACGCGCGTCCTTTCGCCATCCCCGCGCGCGTCCGCTTGGGCGAGGGCAACCAGCTCGCCCTGGCCACGCCCGCGCCGCGCCCCTTCGCCCTCGGAACCGACTGGACGCCCGTCGGCGGCTCCGCCGACGGCGTGGTCGGGGGCGACCTCGTCTTCGTCGGCTACGGGATCTCCGCGCCCGACCTCGGCTGGGACGAGTACGCCGACCTCGACGTGCGCGGCCGGATCGTGCTGGCGCTCGGCGGCGAGCCGCGCCGGGCCGATCCGTCGAGCCCGTTCGCGACCGCCTACCTGGCCGGCTACGGGCAGCTCCGCGAGAAGATGCGGACGGCGCGGGCGCACGGGGCGCGCGCGCTCCTGTTCGTGCCGCGCCCCGAGGCCGAGGCGGACCGGCTCCCGCCGATCGGCGCCGCCGGCGCCGTCGACCTGGTCGCGGCGGCCGTCACTCGGACGACGGCCGACGCGCTGCTGGCGGCGGCGGGCGAGCGGCTCGCGCCGCTCCGGAACCGCATCGACGCGACCCTCACGCCGGCGTCGCGGCCGCTCGCGCGCACGCGGGTGGAGCTCGCCGTCCGGCTCCTCCGCGACGCGGGGACGACCACCAACATCGTCGCCGAACTGCCGGGGACGGATCCGTCGCTCGCGCGCGAGGTGGTCGTGGTCGGCGCCCACTACGACGCCCTCGGACGCACCGGCCAGGGCTCCCTCGACCCCGCGCACCCGACCGCGCTGCACCCCGGTGCCGACGACAACGCCTCGGGCACGGCCGCCGTGCTCGAGCTGGCGCGGGCCTTTGCCGCCGCGGGGGGCACCCCGCGCACGCTCGTCTTCGCCCTCTTTTCGGGCGAGGAGATGGGGATGCTCGGCTCCGCCGCCTACGTCCGTCAGCCCCCGGTCCCCCTCGAGCGGACGGTCGCGATGGTGAACTTGGACATGATCGGCCGCCTGCGGGACCGCCGACTCTACGTGAGCGGGCTCGCGAGCGGGCGTGGGCTCGAGCCCGTGGTCGCGGCGGCGGCCGCCGAGCTCGGGCTCCGGGTCGAGCTGGGGCGGAGCCCGTACGCGCCGTCGGACCAGATGTCCTTCTACGAACACGGCGTGCCCGTCCTCTTCTTCCACACGGGCTCGCACGAGGACTACCATCGGCCGACCGATACGTGGGACCGGATCAACGCCGACGGCCTCGCCCGGGTCACGACCCTCGCCGCCCACGTCGTCGACCGTCTGGCGCGTGGTCCGGCGCCCGTCTACGCCAAGGTCCTGGCCGGCCCGCCGGAGCCGGACCCTGGCGCCACACACGCCCCGGGGCACCCCGGCTACCTCGGCGTCGCCCCGAGCCTCGGCGACGACGCGCCGGGGGTGCGACTCTCGGCGGTCCAGCCCGGCACCGCCGCCGCCCGCGCGGGCCTGCAGCCGGGCGACGTCGTCGTGCGCTTCGCCGGCATCCGCGTCTACACGCCGGAGGATCTGCGCGACTCGATCACCGCCCGCGCCCCCGGCGACGCCGTCGAGGTCGTCTACCTGCGCCAGGACCGGGTGCGCACGGTGCCGGCCGTCCTCGGCGCCCGGCCCTGAGATGACCCTCACCGAGCTCTTGGGCCGCCGCGCCGCCACGGATCCGGGCGCCCAGTATTTCAACGTGTACGACGAGACGATCTCCTACGGTCGACTCTGGGCGGAGAGCCTTCGGTACGCGACGGGGCTCGCCCGCGCCGGCGTCGGCGCCGGGGACAAGGTCTGCCTGATCTATCCGACGTGCGCCGAGTTTTTCTACACGTTCGTGGGCGCCCTCCGCCTCGGGGCGATCCCCGTGCCCCTCTACCCGACCCTCAGCGCCGAGGCGACGGCCAGCATCTTCAGGGACTCCGAGGCGGTCGCGGTCGCCACGATCGGCTGGTTCCGGCCGGGCGTGAACGCGGCCGCC
>Ga0209689_1001676_pt1 | contig 16592 bp, 17 predicted proteins | sample GraSoiAngelo_149_FD_187119 | JGI IMG/M metagenome (GOLD analysis project Ga0209689, IMG submission 187119) | Grasslands soil microbial communities from the Angelo Coastal Reserve, California, USA - 14_1009_09_30cm (SPAdes) (version 2) | ecosystem: Environmental > Terrestrial > Soil > Grasslands ...
TCTTCGCGGGTGAGCAGAGGCACCCTGCCCATCTCTCGCAGGTAGATCCGTGCCGGATCTTTGGTCGTTTCAAGAGCGCCCAGGGGCAGCTCGAGTCCGATGCTCTCGGCGGGGTCCACTTCCTCCTCAAACTCTTTTTTCAGCGCCGACGAAGATAGCTTCTGCCGGTTTTCAAGCACCTCAATGCCCTGAGTGGCAATGGTCGCGACCAGGTCCTCCAGCTCCTCCGCGGAATGGACGCCGTGCGGAATCAAATCATTCACCTCGTTATGGGTAAGATAGTCCTTTTCCTTCCTGCATCGATGAGTTTCGTGATGTCTTCAAGAGCCAAACTTCCTCGGTGTCCAGGGCGTTGGGCTCGTTTGAAGCAATCTCCCAACGGCTTTACGCAGATGCTTCGCGGCTAACGACTTGGGATTTCGATTCCGTGCCGGGGCTCGCTCCCTACAGCGCAGAAAGGGGCTCCCGCTTGAGGTCCGGAAGGCTTCCAGACTCAGCGTCTGTGCTTAATTCCCAATGCGGACCACTGTACACCCCGAAGTCGATCATTCACGCGAATTTCATTGCTTTCCTAGGGTAGAGGGCTAGGCTTAAGAGGTCTCTTACGCATCTCTCTGTCCCCGTTTAGACGTTCCCACCTTTCGCGACGGTCCCCTGCGCAACCGATAGAAAGAGGGTTTTTATGGAACCGGTTTTCCGTCCGTTCTATGCTCTTTTTCATACGCTGCCGACCTTCATCGCTCGTTCATTTAAGAACTTCAAGGCATCGGCGCGCTTTGTTAGCGCGAAACCACAGATCGCTGGTTTCGGGACACAAAGGATGTGCCCGTCTTGTGGGTTAATCACGTCACGCACGAAAGTATTTTGCTTAGAGTGCGGGAAACCGCTTCTGGCCGCGTACCTACGGTGAAAAGATGCATCGGGATAAAAGTGTAATCGTCGTTCGGATAGTGTTCGGGTTTCTGGTCCTGTACATGATCTTTGGCTTTACCAGGAAAGCCGTTTCTGCCCCAGTGTTGGAGAACGGTGGCGACACATTAGGTGTCATTGCACTCAACCGGTCCGGGGCATTTCTCGGTCTTAAAACCGCAACATTTCGCCAGCATGCGAAAACGAGGAGACGCATTATGAGTACCGGTATTTCCATGCCGCCGGACAGCAGATATTGGAGACAGCTGTACAGAGCTGCACTCTCAGAGATTGATAAGAGCAAACTACCCGATCGCATTGCAGAAACGGAGAAGGCGGTGGTGCTCCGGGCGCGGGAATTGTTTCAGGCAGCCGGCGATAACGGCGAAGAGACAGAGGCTCTCGACGACGTGATGTACGCGTTGCACGCTTTACGCAGCAACTACCAAGTTCTAGGAACGCCTGTCTAAATTTGCGCTCTTCTAGCGAGGCTTGCGTTTGGCCGTTCGCTTGCGTAGCAGGATGCGCTTGATGGATTGCGGCATTCTGTAGCCTGTCACTTCTCGGTAGATACGCTCGATGGGAGTTTTTTTCCGGTGGGCCATGTAGCACCCCCAAGCTCAAAATGCTACACCCCAGAGCCAGGACGCACGAAACGTGACAAACCGGGGAAAAAAGCCTGCCCTTGTGCTCCCAGAACAGAGCAGGCTTCTCTTGCAGATCCTTAAAGTCAGCTAGGCAGAGCACATTCCAGACACAAAAACGCCCGCCGAGGAGCCATCCGTCAGCAGGCGAGTCCTTTCGTTCTGTTGTGCAGTTCGCTTCCTGGATTCTACGCTCCAGTATTTCAACCCGCACAAATTATTTCGAAGGGCTTCCAGGAGCCCTAGTGCCTTAGGACAGGGCGTATTCTTTGTGAGTGGATCAGGCTGCCATCCTGAAGAGGATTACAGAACTGCGGGATGAAATCGAACTCGTGGTTCGGGAGAACCTGGCGTACGACGCCTACTACACCCACACCGTAAAGGAGAAAAACCTCAACGTGGCTCGAATGCTACGTCTGCAGGAAATCAAGAGAGAGTTGGACGACATGAAGACTGGAAAATTCCAGGAAGCTAATAAAAGTCGCAACATGTAGCGACAGATGTGAAGTATCCTTGCGGGTCACCTCGCCGGCTTGCACCCCCATGGCCAAACCTGAATCCTACCGCGACCTCGTTGACCGGATATTCGGAGAGTTGGGGGATCTTGAACGTCAATCACTGCTCCTCGCGATTCAAAAGCTTGACGAAGCCGCGCAATCTCTGGGCATCGACGTTGTGGCTGAAATGAAAAACGGCCACACGTTGACCTCCATATTCGAGACTATTAGAGAACGCCAACAGAAGCGGTCGGCATGACGCCTCGTATGAATAAGGCGAGCCTGTTGGCTCGCCTTCGTGATCATTCTTAAAGTTGCTCTTATGCAGCCTTGCCGGCTGTGATCTTGTGGCCGGTTGAGGTATGGACCTCAAACGTGCGCACGACTGGTTCGGCTTCGAGCAGGGACTGCAGCGTAGCGCGAACACTGTTGTACTGCTCCCGCTGGTAACGCTCTGCATCCTCACTCGTCTTCCAAAAACTGAGCGCCAGTACACGATTCGAGTCCGCGTCTGAGACAAGAACAATCTCATCCACAAACCCGGGTTGTTTTTTCAGGATCGGTACTATCTTGTCGCCCTTTTTGGCGGTGCTGGCCGAGAAGGCCGACCACTGTTCGACCTTCTTGCTGCCGCAGTGCGGGCACAGAACCTCGCCTTCTTCGTAGTCCACGAGAGACAGAATCTTGTCGAAGAGTTTCTTGCATTCCTGGCAGAAGAATTCGTAGTGGGGCATACGGGCCTCCACAATTTTCGAAGACAGAACAATTCCAGACCTCGCGCTGGTTGGGTTCAATCGGGGATCAGGTCGCGGATTTTGCGTGGTTCGGTCTCGGATTTTCAGGAGGTTTGGGCTCGGATTTTGCGTGGGGTTGAAGGAAAAATGCGCTGGCGCGCACTTTTCGGCATATGATTTCTGCCTGGCCAGATGGAGGCTGCTATGACCGCATCCAAGACATTGGCATTGGCTACGTTGTTCCTGGCCACGACGTTTGTCCACGCCGAGTGGAAGGAGTTCATTTTTCCCGACGGGAACTTTAGAGTAGTGTTCCCCGAGAATCCCCAAAAACAAATAGGTACTGAGCGGAACCTACACCAATTCAGTGCCATTGTCGGCGCTGAGTCTTACGGACTGGCGTTCGCAGATTACTCGCCGAGCACGGATTGGGAAAGCGCGGTGAATGCCGAGCGTGATTCAATTGTGAACAGCCTTGGCGGGTCCGTGGTAGACGAGAAGGCTACCTCAGTGGAAGGTTATCCCGGGAAATGGATCCGGTTTGTCGGACAGAATACCAGCGGGGAACTCGCCATCTACTTCGTCGGGCACCGGCTGTATTCGCTTCACGCTTTTGCTCCGAAAGGTGCGCCTCGGCCGGAGAATTTTTCCACATTTCTGAACTCGTTTCGACTCCTCTCAAAGACGAAAGCGTAGCAGGGTAGGAGCGGCGACGGCTTTGCGGTTCTGCTCCAAATTCTGCTTGGTAAGGTCGCGGATTTTGTGAAGTGCGCGGGCAGGATTTGACTTCAGAAAGCCAGACTTGACAGTTTATTATTTTCGTTGCGTTGTAGAGATTACTTGCCAAAAACTCTTACCTCACTTCGAACTCGTCTGCTCACCCTGAAGCCCTGGTAGGCAAGATACCCCGCGATAGCAAGCCCTATCCAGCTAGTCCAAACTGGCACGACAACGTTTCCCACCGTTATATGCCAACCAAAGAGGACACGAAGCGTATGCGCGAGAGCTATCAGTAAAAACACAGCTGCGGCAATCAGGGAAAAAATCCTTAGCGTCATTCCGCACCTCTATCGATAGGAGAATGAAATCCGCTAAGCTTTAAGTTCCCTATGCGCTGCCCGGGAGAAAGTTTCATGCGGCAGTTAAGAACCGATTAATCGTTTCTGCCCACTGCTGCGGTTCCTTTTGTTCAGCCGTAACATCGTCCGCCCAAGTCAGGGAGAGATATGCCGGAGGCCCAACGAGAAAGATGAAGTGTTCCTTGGCGCTGGCAGTCTTAATCTGCTGATAGAACTCGAGGGCCTCGCCGGGAAGGTGTCTCCGCACGTCGAGCAATATGAAACGGTACAGACTAGGTTGCCACAGAAATCGCGACGCGCGGAGGCTGTCGGCGGTCTAGGGCACGCAGACGCGGCCACGGCGATGAAATACCAGCATCCGGGTCTGGAGCAGATTCGGATCGCGGTGGATGAACGGAACCGGGAGCACGCGGAATTGGCGCGCTCTCAAGAAAGTCCCCACAACAGTCCCCACAATCCTGAATGGGTGCAGTAGCTATATGTTTGAGAAGATTGGCTGCCCCCCAGGGATTCGAACCCCGATATGCTGATCCAGAGTCAGCTGTCCTACCATTGAACGAGGGGGCAGTGAGCGGTAAACAACAGCGTTTCCGCCGCTTCAATTTTATGGGCTGCATTGGTTGTGGTCAACACGGTCCTCCATCCGCGCTAAAATCTCTAATGACAGCATGGGTAAGGAGCACAAATGGTGACCGCCATTGGCAATGCCGGCACGATGACCAGCGAGTACAGCGAGATCGCCCGGCGTCCGCTCGAAGCCAATCTTTGCGCCCTGGTGGTGATTGACATCCAGGAAAAGCTTCTGCCGCCCATTTTTCAGAAAGAACAGCTCATTAAGAACTCGCAATTGTTAATCAGGTTAGCCGGCGTTCTCAGGATGCCGGTTCTAATAAGTACCCAGTACGCAAAAGGACTGGGCGGCACCGTTCCTGAGATCGCTTCCCTGCTATCAGAAACCGAGGCCATCGATAAGCAGATGTTTTCCTGCTTTGGCAGCGATGTGTTCTGTTCTCTGTTGAAACGTCTTCCCGGTGCCCGCAACACTCTTTTGCTATGCGGAATGGAAAGTCATATCTGCGTAATGCAAACCGCGCTTGGGGCCTTGCGGGATGGCTATCTCGTCCACGTCGCTTCCGACGCGGTCAGCTCGCGCACCAAGTGGAACTGGAAAATTGGGCTGGAGCGCATGCGTTCCGCCGGGGCCATCATTTCTTCTACCGAGATGATGATTTACGAATTGCTGCGATCCTCCGGGGCGCCGGAGTTCAAGGAAATGCTCAAACACCTCAAGTAAACCTTGAGGGGCGTACATGGTTGTCCTGTAAGAGCAACCATCAGTAACTACTTGGCATCTCCCGAAGTAATGTGGAACTCACAACTTGGTCCTTTACGCGGGGTTAGAATAGGCAGGACGAGCAAAAAGAACCACATAGCAGTAGAACGACAAGTAAAGCATCAACCGGGTCACCCGCGCCATCCCTCAGACGTGAGGACCCCTGAGAGAAGTGGTTGGGAGCCAGATGGGCTCCCCAAGGAGATACGCCATGAAACTTCTCAGGCGCGTGATGTTCGCATTCCTCGTGCTGTTTCTCACGACAACTCTAGTCTCGGCGGACGATGATCCTCCCGGCCGCGTAGCCCGTCTTCAATACATCGCCGGCTCGGTTTCCATCCAGCCGCGCGGAACAGAAGATTGGGTTGCCGGATCGGTGAACCGTCCCCTTACTACCTCCGACAACATTTGGGCGGATAAAGACTCGCGTGCGGAGCTCAACGTTGGCACGGGAGTTCTGCGAGTGAATGGCGAGACCAGCCTCAGCCTCACCAATATCAGTGACAACACTGTCCAGGTGCAATTGCACCAGGGAACGCTGAATTTGCGCGTTCGCAAGTTGTACCACGGTGAGATCTACGAGGTGGACACTCCCAACATTGCATTCACAGTCCAGAAGTCAGGCGAGTATCGCTTCGACGTCGGTTCCAGCGGTGAGGTCACCCTGGTGACGGTCCGAAAAGGTGAAGGTGATGCTACCGGCGACGGCCCCGCAGTTCGCGTTCGCTCCAATGAGCGCGCCCGATTCAGCAGCGGTACTTCGCTGGCGCATGAGATTTATGAAGCACCCGGGCTCGATGGTTTCGACGATTGGTGCCGGGTGCGCGATCGCCGTGAAGGCGGGTACTATTCCGCTCGTTATGTTTCTCCTGGCGTAATTGGATATGAAGACCTTGATGAGTACGGTTCGTGGCGAGTAGTTCCAACCTACGGTGCAGTGTGGGTTCCAGCGTCGATTGGTCCGGGATGGGCGCCCTATCGGTACGGCCACTGGGTATGGATCAGCCCCTGGGGTTGGACTTGGGTGGATGATGCCGCTTGGGGATTCGCGCCTTTCCACTATGGTCGTTGGGTGTATACCGGATATTGGGCGTGGTCGCCTGGTCCGGTTTACGTTCGTCCAATTTATGCTCCAGCTCTGGTCGCCTGGTTTGGCGGCGCGCGCTGGGGAGTTGGACTCTCATTCGGTAATGGCTACGGTTGGTGTCCACTCGGGTACGGAGAGCCGTTCGTTCCCTGGTATCGCGGAAGCCGTAACTATTTCCGTAATGTGAACGTCACCAACACACGCATCACTAACATCACGAACATTACCAACAATTATTACGACACTAATTATCACAAAGGCGGTGGCCCACGCCGAGAGACGCCATACCCCTTGGCCAATCTCAAAGCCCCGGGCGCTGTGACTGCAGTTCCGCAGCACACCATCGTAAATTCCTTGCCCGTCGCTCGCGAGGCTGTGCCACTCTCAGAAAAGGATGCGCGCAGATTAGCGGACGATCGATTGGGATCGAAGGTGGATATCCGTGCTACTCGGGCGAGCATGTTGGGCGCGAATGCCGGCAGACCAACGGTAACGCCACCTGAAAGGACCTTCACGCGACCGGTGGTCTCCAAAATCGCACCGCCCCCTTCGTCGGTCCGCATGCCGAAAGAAGAAGTAGCGGAATTGGATAAAGCAGATCGCCCGATGGCTGCGCCGAAGTTGGAAAAATCCGCTCCGGTCGCTGCGCCAGCGTCGGGACGTTATATACCGAGGCCTCCGTCAAGAGAAGACAGAGGCGACAATCCCAAGACGACCGGGGCAGCAATGGCGACACGTGGCGTTCCCAAGCCTCCCAGCGCAACTGGTGCTCCGGAAACCCGCGAGTCGCATTCCGGAGCTATGCATTCCGTACCGCGTCCGGCGGAAACTAGCCGTTCAACGGGCGAAGGCCGCATCGGTATGCCAACTTCGCGAATCTCGCGTACGGACACGCCTGACGCCGCAAAACGTGGACCTTCGGCTGCGCCCGCCATGCGAACAGTACCGCGTCCACCGACTAGCGAAAACCGTCGGGATATTTCTGGGGATTCGGGGCGGGGGCCCTCGGCCTCGCCGGCGATGCAGTCTGTCCCGCGTGCACCAGCTAATGACAACCAGACGATATCGCCTAACACGGATATGAATCGCGGATCGCGTCCGTCAGGCGTCTCAGTGCACGGGGGAAGTGCCGATTTCCCGCGACCGTCGGGTCCAGTCGCACCGTCGCATTCGGACCAGGCCGGTCCGCGGTCGGCACAGCGGGAGAGTGCGCCGTCTCAAAGTGGAGGTTCTCCACGAAGTGATAGTGTGCCTTCGCAATCCAGTGCTCCGCCGCCTAGTGCTGCTCCAAGCCGTGGAGCTTCGCAAGGCGGTGCAGCTCCATCGAGCCACGGCTCAGCATCTCCGCATGGTGCGCCAGCTCCAAAAGGGGGCCACGACAAATAGTCACGAATGAAACTGAAAACGCCGCCTCACGGGGCGGCGTTTTTTTTGGCTGACCGATGATCCCGTCACTCCTTCTGCTTCACGCGCACTACCGTGATCTTCCCAAATCCTTCTTCAAATGTTGGCGGACGCAGCTTCGTCGCCATGCGCCGCATGACATCTTCCGCAACCACCCGCTCCCGCCGCTGATTGCGTTCCAGGCAGACTTCCACGGGCACGTCAAAGAACACCGCATGCACTTCATATCCATAATCTTTGGCCAGTTTGATCCAGCTATGGCGCTCATGTGGAGTGAGGTTGGTCGCATCCACATAGTTGGTGGGACGGCGCGCGATCAGCCGCGCTTTCAGCATGGAACGCAGATTAGAAAAGACCAGATCCTGGAATCGCTGCTCCGTGGCATCGTCAAACAGCAGTGCTCGCAGCAAATCGCTGGAAAGCGGCGTGATGTTATGCCGCTTGAACCACGAACTCTTTCCCGAGCCCGGTAGTCCGATGGCTAAAATTACAACTCCCTTCGGACGCGCACCAGCAGCAGGCGATGTCCCAGTTACTCTCGGCGCCTGTGGGGCACTAATTGTTTCAGGGGCATTCTCTTTTGAAGGAGAGGCGGTTGCAGTTTGTGCTGAAGCTGTAACAGGCCGCGCTCCACTACCGCCCCGCCCCCGACCACCTCGGCCTCTCCTGCGTCTTCGACGACGGTTCGCGTCCGCTGCAGGCAACTGCGATTGAGCGGGCTGTGATTCTCGTCCGCCTCGCAGCCCTTCCATTTGCGGTTCCGGCAGAGGCGATTCGCCCGATGGCGATTCAGGCTCTTGCGCTTCTCGCGAAGGTGAAGACACGGGTACATCGGCATCGAAATACGCCGGCTGCAATGGAGCTTGAGCAGATTCGACTTTGCCTTTTTCCGGAGGTTTGCCGCGGCGCTTCATGCGCTCGCGCATCCATTTGCGCATGTCTGGCTTGTAACACAGTCAACGCCCCAGGAGCAACGCTACGTACCAAACCAGACAGCCAAAGACTGGCTGTGGCCACGGAGAACTGGCAACTCAGAACTGATAACTGACAAATTAGCTAATCAAACCACCACAATTACGCGCCCAAACAAATGGGGGAACTAAACCTCTCGCCAAGCCCAGCTACTCGAGCCTCAGTCCCCCAGCCACGCTCCCAAGCCGCGCAAAGAATCCACGTAATCACAAATAATCTTAGTCGCTCCCACGATAGGCACCGCCAATATCAATCCCATGGCTCCCCAAATCCACGCCCAAAATAAAAGCGCCAAGGTCACGGCCAGCGGATTCAAGCGCAAACGCTTGCCGACAATTTTTGGATACAAAACATTCATAGTCAAAACATGCAAACCCACGACGGTCACAAAAATGACGACCACGCTAGTTGTGTTCAGGCCCCCAACCGCTCCCGTTAAAGGCGGTAATAACGCAAGAAACACTCCCAGATATGGCACCAGGCTAACAAAGCCGCTGATTACGCCGATAAAATAAAAATAAGGAATGCCCAGCCACCAGAACACCAGGCTGCTGACGGCCGCATTCAACAGGCCCACCACAGCGTTCGCCACAATAAAACTGCGGATCATGCTGGATATCTTCCCCACCGTTCGATGAGCCTTGGCGCGATGCTCTGGCATGAACAGGCGAACTGTGGCATCCAGCGCGTGGTCCTTCCACGTAAGCATGAAAAAAACCAGAAATGGGATGAAACCAATCGCCAGGAAAACTTCGCTCCCTTTGGATACCACACGAGACAGCGCGGGCGCCTCTTGGACCTCGACTGGTACTGCCTTGGGCCCGTCTTTTGGCGCCGCGATTACGGACCGAGTGCTGTCTTCGATCTTTTTAGTCTCGGTCCTCACCTTGGCCAAAGTACTGCGGATTTTGCCGGAATACTTGGGTAAGTCGGTGGCGAAGTCTACCGCGCGCTGGTAGAAGAAATAGCTTAGCGCCACCGCCAGTGCGAGCGTCAACAGAACGGCTATCAGGGCTCCCGCCGGCCGGGGAAGCCGCAACCGGCTCAGCCCGCTCACCAGCGGTTCCAGAATAAATGCCAGCAACAAGGCGGTGAGAGTAGTGACCATCACTAGCTTTAGCAGGTAGATCAATCCCACTACCGCAATCACCGCCACCACGATCTGCGCAACTGATCCTGCCTTGATCGACGCGTGCAGAACCTCCGCTTCCTCCTCGCTCGCTGGCACGATCGCAGGTTGTGCAGCGTCCGATGGCGAACTGGAGATTGGATATACCTCCAGCTTGTGCGGGTCAGATTGCCCACTTGAGGAGAAGTCGACCGGACTGGGTTCGGCACGCATAGCTTAACTTGCGCTTTATGAGTGCGCGATTGCCAGAACCGTTGCCTTGAACAAGGCCTTTTGTGGATGACGAGTAAAATACCCGCATGAGCAACCCCATCCCGCCCGAAATCCATGGCCAGAAATACATTTGTCTCACCACCTTCCGTAAGAGTGGCCATGGCGTATCGACTCCAGTCTGGTTCGGCGAGGACAACGGCAAACTTTACATTATGACGCGCAGCGACTCGGGTAAATACAAACGCATCCGCAACAATCCCCGGGTTCAAATTGCGCCTTGCACTATGCGCGGAAAAATCAAGGGACCGCAATTCCCTGCCACGGCTCGCATCCTTCCTCCAGAAGAATGGGCGCATGCAAAGCAGACCATTCACCGGAAGTATTGGTTGGCGCGAGTCCCGTTCTTGTGGAGCAAGAATAATGTGTATTTAGAAATTGTTGTGCGGGACAATCAGACTTCTTGAGCCGCCAAGCACTGAAACTAGCACACTAAACACCAGTTCGTTTCACTAGCTGACGCAGTCTATTTTCGCCCCGGTGCACATAGCGGCCGATTGCATTGGATGTCCAGAAAATATCCCCGGCGGTGAGAGAACCTACAAGCTTTTTATTTCCGACGGCAGCCAGCCCCATCGAAGCCATACAACCGCATCGCGAGCAGTCAGGATCACCGCCAAACTGGCAGGGTTCCACACGCGTGGTGAAATCCGCTGAGAGCGTGCGCGTTGTTTGGGCGAAGATGCAGCGGTCAGGCGACACCGGAGGAGATAGAAATTCCTTGATCATCCCCTCGGGCATGTCGAGCTTGGTTTCATCGTGCCGGAGCTGCAGCAGGGTTTGCACCACGCTCTTCCGCTCATCGGCGTTGAGGCATTCGACGTTGGCGGCGCCACGCTGGGGTGTGAAGATGCTCATCCAGATTTTCTCGACCGCCGGATTCGCCGACCAGAAAGCGACGAACTCGGGAATGTAGCCGCTACGCTTCACCATCGCGCTGGTGATGGTGCAGTGGACCGCAATGTGATGACCCTCGATATTGCGGAGGATTCGATCGTACGTGGCCGGCTTGCGGCGCGCGTCGTGTTCCGGTTGCAGGCCGTCGATCGAGACCGACAACTGCAGATTCGGCAACGCGGCCCACGACAATGGGATCGGACGGAACGCGCTGGTGACAACCTGTACGTGGGCACGCTTGACCAATTGCGGCAGAAGAATTTCGAGTTCCCGATAACGGACTAGCGGGTCGCCTCCAACGATCGACAGATGGAGAGGTTTATAGCGATCCATCACATCGAGAACGCGCGCGATTAATTCCTGTCCTTTGAAATCGGACAGGCTGCGCAAGTTCGTGGTCCCCAGATGCGCGTCTTCGTACGCGTAACAGCCAGGACAACGTAGCGGGCATTCTTTGGTGATTTCAATGGAAAGCGACGGGACTCGCCCTCGTAAGGTGCGGCCCCAAGTTTGCAAAACTGGCTTGACCCGAAGCAAACCCATAACTGTTTGTTAGATGCTCCGCACGAGGGAACGAACGCCGCCTTATAATCTGAAGAGCTCATTTCACTCTTCACTTCTTCCTTGTGACTTCTTCCTTCTGCCTTGCTTTTCCCCACATTTGCCGCTTCCTCCATCCCCTGTTACCATTTTCATTCCGCTGATCCTTAGCTCTGAATCTTTTCCAAGCTTCTTTTCATCTTTCTTTCGGAGGCGACATGGAAGTGAAAGTAGGTATCAATGGGTTCGGACGTATCGGGCGCAACGTGTTGCGCGCTTCTCTCAACGATCCCAATCTGGAGTTCGTGGCAGTCAACGACCTTACCGATCCCAAGACCCTAGCTCATCTTCTTAAATATGACTCGATCCTCGGTAACCTAAAGCACAAGATTTCCGCCACCGCCGACAGTATCAAGGTCGAAGACCGCACCATCCGGGTATTTGCTGAAAAAGATCCGGCCAAACTGCCCTGGGAGTCGGTTGGCGCGCAGGTAGTGATCGAATCCACGGGACGCTTCACCGACGCCAATGACGCCAAAAAGCATCTGCGCGGACCGGTAAAAAAGGTCATCATCTCCGCTCCCGCGAAAAATGAAGATTTCACCGTGGTGCTGGGAGTGAATCACCAGGCCTACGACCCGGCCAAGCATCACATTATTTCCAACGCCTCCTGCACCACCAACTGTCTCGCCCCGATCGCGAAAGTGGTGAATGACGAGTTCAAGATTGTCAGCGGAACCATGACCACCATTCACTCCTACACCAACGATCAGGTGATCCTTGACTTCCCGCACAAGGATCTGCGCCGCGCCCGGGCCGCGGCCGTTTCCATGATTCCGACGTCCACCGGCGCAGCCAAGGCGCTGCATCTAGTCATTCCTGAGCTTAAAGGCAAGCTTGATGGTTTCTCGATGCGTGTGCCCACTCCCAATGTTTCGGTCGTGGACATGGTCACATTTGTGGAGAAGAAAACTTCTGCCGAGGAAGTGAATGCCGTCATGAAGAAGGCTTCCGAAAGCGGACCGCTGAAGGGATACCTGGGCTACGAAACAGAGGAACTGGTCTCGGTGGATTACCGTGGCGATGCCCGTTCTTCCATCGTTGACGGCCCCATGACCAGGGTAGTCGCCGGCAATTGCGTCAAAGTAATCTCGTGGTATGACAATGAATGGGGATATTCTTGCCGTGTCCGCGACCTGATCAATTACATCGCCAGCAAAGGACTCTAAGATTGTGTGGCGCGGGCGCCCCGCCCGCGTACCCTGATGAATAAACTTTCCATCCGCGATCTCGAGCTCAACGATCACCGCGTCTTCATACGCGTGGATTTTAATGTCCCGCTCGAGGGTGGACGGGTAATGGACGATACCCGTATCCGCGAGACTTTGCCGACGATCGAATACGCGTTACGTCACGGGGCGCGCGTGATCCTCGCTTCCCATCTCGGCCGTCCCAAGGGCAATCCCGATCCCGGCTTGAGCCTGAAGCCCGTGGCTGAGCGTTTACGCATGCTGCTGGATAAGCAATTGGCCCTCGGCGAAAACGTGGGATTCTGTCCCGACTGTGTAGGACCCGAAGCCGAAGAAATGGCTGGCAAGCTGGAAAAAGGCCAGACCCTGCTACTGGAAAATCTCCGCTTTCATCCTGAGGAAGAAGCTAACGATGAGAAGTTCTCGAAACAACTTGCCAAACTCGCCGACTACTATGTGAATGACGCATTCGGCGCCGCGCATCGCGCCCACGCCTCCACGGTCGGTATCACTAGGTTTGTTCAGAAAGCCGCTGCCGGCTTACTGATGGAAAAAGAACTCGAGTATCTTGGCAAAGCCTTGCACCATCCTGAGCATCCTTTCGTCGCAATCTTGGGTGGCGCTAAGGTCGGTGACAAAATCGGCGTCATCCGAAATCTGATGAATAAGGTCGACATCCTCATCATCGGCGGAGGCATGGCCTACACGTTCCTCAAAGCGCATGGCGAGCAGGTTGGAAAATCACTGGTCGAAGAAGATAAGGTCGAACTCGCCCGCCAGCTCTTGCAGGAGAGTAAAAACCACAAGCTCAAATTCCTGCTACCGGTAGATCACGTGGTAGCCGAAAAAATCGACGCCAACGCTAAGCCGCAGATCATCAGTAGTGGTCAGCCCATCCCTTCCAACTTGATGGCGCTTGATATCGGCCCACGCACCATCGAAGCCTTCGCCGAGGAAATTTCTCGCGCCCGCACCATCATCTGGAATGGTCCCATGGGAGTGTTCGAGGTTGCACCCTTCGCCAAGGGAACTTTCAAAATCGCTGAGGCGATCGCAGAAAATCCCGGTGCGACTTCCATCGTAGGCGGCGGTGACACAGTTTCTGCCGTACACGCTGCTGGCGTGGCCGACGAGATCACGCATATTTCCACCGGTGGAGGCGCATCCCTGGAATTTCTGGAAGGCAAGAAGTTGCCCGGCGTCGAAGCTCTCACTCCAAAGCGCTAGTCTTCTCCCATCTATTCGTGAAAGGAATCATGCGCAAGAAATTAATGGTCGCGAATTGGAAAATGTACAAGACGCCCGACCAGACGCGTGACTTTTTCCGCGCCTTCCTCCCCCTGATTGCAGACCACACCCGGGATGAAATTGCAGTCTGCCCCTCTTTCGTGTGTCTGGCCGCAGCCGTGGAGGCTGCCAAAGGATCCCACGTCGCGATCGGAGGCCAGAACCTGCACTGGGAAAAAGAGGGCGCATACACTGGCGAAATTTCCGCGGGGATGCTGCTGGCCGCCGGTTGTACCCACGTAATCATCGGACACTCGGAGCGGCGCCAATATTTTGGTGAAACCGACGACACCGTGAATCGAAAGTTGAAGACTGCGTTGGAAGCTGGGCTCACTCCAATCGTCTGCGTCGGCGAAGTTCTGGAAGAACGCGAAGCCGGACTTACCGAAGATGTCCTTCGTCGCCAATGCCTGAGAGCCTTTCACGCGATTTCCGGGAAGAAAGCAGGAAAGCTGGTGATCGCCTACGAACCCGTCTGGGCCATCGGCACCGGCAAAACTGCAACTCCTCGGCTGGCTGCCGAAGCGCACGTCCTGATCCGCGGCGAGGCCGCCAAAGCCTTCGGCGACAAAATGGCCGAATCCCTCCGCATCCTGTATGGCGGATCGGTGAAACCAGAAAATGCCAAGTCCCTAATGTCCGAAGAAGAAATCGATGGCGCCCTTGTCGGCGGCTCCAGCCTTAACGCAACATCCTTCGCCGCGATCATCAAATATTAGCTTTGCTATAATTGAAATTTCGCGGAAGTGGTGGAACTGGCAGACACACCATCTTGAGGGGGTGGCGCCGAAAGGCGTGGGGGTTCAAATCCCCCCTTCCGCACCATAGTCCGAAAAGAAAATTTATGGTCATCTTAATTACGATTGTTCATATAATTGTTTGTTTCTTCATCATCATTGTGGTGCTACTGCAGAGCGGCAAAAGCGGGGACGTCGCCGCAGCTTTTGGTGGCATGGGCAGTCAGACAGCATTCGGTCCCCGGGGGGCGGCAAGCGCCCTGTCCAAAGCGACAACTTGGTCGGCGATCATTTTTATGGTCACCTCAATTACTCTTTCGATCGCGGCTTCGCGCAGAGGGGGTCCCAGTTCCGTCCTCCACGGATTGAAACCTTCGCAGACGAAATCGCAGCCAGCTACGCCGGCACCGCAGCCTGCGCCACCTGCGCAGAAATAGCAGATTTCAGATTTTAAGTCGCTGGTCTCAGGGACTTAGTTCTGAGCTATCTGTTCCCAGTTCTCGGCACAAGTTGCTAAACGCTGACTTCTTTTCACCTCGTATGATCCACGAGATCCTTCCCGTCGGGCCGCTGCAATGCAACTGCTCAGTCATTGGAGACGATGCTTCACGGGAAGCTATCGTGATTGATCCGGGGGACGACGTCGCAGACGTCCTGGCAATTGTCCAGAAACACAGTCTCAAAGTTCAGCAGATCATTATTACTCACGCCCATATTGATCATGTGGGGGGCGCCAAGAAGCTGCAGGCGGCTACCGGCGCTGCCATTCTGCTCAACCAAAATGATTATGCTTTGCTGAAAATGCTGGACGTACAAGCTGCGTGGCTGGGTATGACATCTCCGGGCAAAGTGGAGATCGATCAGAGTGTGGGACAGGCCGATAAAATCCGGGTGGGCTCGCTTTCAGCGGACGTGTTGCATACTCCGGGACACACCGAGGGCAGCGTCTGCCTGTATTTTCCATTAGAGAAGAAATTGATCGCCGGGGACACGCTATTTGCAGGAAGCATCGGTCGCACCGACCTGCCTGGTGGCTCGTTTGAAAAGATAATCCAGTCACTGCACGAAAAAGTGCTGGCTCTGCCTGACGATACCATTGTCATCCCCGGTCACGGGGAGCTGACGACCATAGGCGAGGAGCGGGAAAGCAATCCTTTTTTGACCAAGCGATAGGGACGGCGCAGTCGGAATGGACGACTGTCAACTTAGGATTTACGACTTACGATTCTCGATTCACGACTGTTAAAAACCTTGGTTCTTAAATCGTAAATCGTAAATCTCACATTTTACGGGTTGAGTAATTCCAGCACTCGCCCAATTCCCTGCCCGAAGTGTTCTGTCGGCGTGATCAGGCTGACTACCAGATATCCGTCGCTGGGGAAATCATAAAAGTGTCCCGGATGGACCAGCACCGACAATTTGCGCAGGATATCTATAGCTAAGTCTTCATCGGATCTGGTTACAGGAACACGCAGCACGGCATACCATCCACCTTCCACATCGAGGCGCTCGCAATTTTTCTGGCTTTCGAGTTGGCGATCGAGCTCCTTGAGATTTGTGCGCACTCGATTCAGCAATTGTGGCTGAAGGCGCTTGCGCTGCTCCAAGAGTACCGGCGTGGCCAACTGGATGGGAGTGCTCATCGAGAGGTACGTATCGGCAATCACCTCCAGCCGTGCTAAAGCCGCGTTTACCTTTTCTTTGGCCTTATCCTTGGGGCCACTGGTGGCAACCCATGCCATCTTCATCTGCGGCAGTCCGGAGATTTTTGATAAACCGCTCAAGGTGAACGTCAAGGCGTCTTGATTTGCCGCAAATGTCGA